>Ga0207662_10001806_pt1 | contig 10504 bp, 10 predicted proteins | sample KBSS33LmetaG_FD_184338 | JGI IMG/M metagenome (GOLD analysis project Ga0207662, IMG submission 184338) | Switchgrass rhizosphere microbial communities from Kellogg Biological Station, Michigan, USA - KBS S3-3L metaG (SPAdes) (version 2) | ecosystem: Host-associated > Plants > Roots >... | reverse complement strand
AAGCAGTGCGTGCCTTCCATGATGCGCCAGCCGTAATTCCCGCCGGCGACGATGAGATCGATCTCCTCCCATTTATACTGGCCCACGTCGGCCAGCCAGAGCATGCCGGTTTCCCGGTCGAAAGAGAACCGCCAGGGGTTCCTGATTCCCAGGGCAAAAATCTCCGCACGACCGCCTCCTGACACGAAAGGATTACCGGGCGGGATGGCATAGGGTCGCCCCCCATCGACGTCGATCCGAAGAATTTTCCCCAACCATTCCTGAGGGTTCTGGGCGCGATTCTGGGGATCGCCGCGTGAGCCCCCATCACCGCGCCCAATGTAGAGAAATCCATCGGGCCCGAACGCGATCATCCCTCCGTTGTGGTTCAGATAGGGCTGTGGCACGATCATGAGGACGCGCTCGGTGTCTGTCGATACCTCCAGGCTGCGCCCCTGGCGGCGATACTCGACGACAACCGTGGCGCCATCCTCCAGACGGTTGTAATTGACGAATATCCGCCCGTTGGTGCGATGTTCGGGGTGAAACGCCAGACCCAACAGTCCCTGCTCGTTGCCCTTCGTCCAGACACGGTCGCGAAGGTCAAGAAAGGGCGCGTCTTGCAGCGTCCCTCGATCGATGACACGGACCGTCCCCCCCTGCTCGACGACGAAGAGCTGTCCTGAACCATCCGCCGAGTGCGTCAGAAAGAGCGGGGCCTGCAATCCCTTAGTGGCGACGGGAACCAGTTCAATACCGGATTCGATCGATCCGGCAGCCAACTCGGCGGGGACGGCACCGGCTTCGCCGGTGACGCTCGACACCAGACTGGAGGCTGCGCAGACAGTGGCGAGCAGAGGCCTCATCCTCATTGCTTGTCCTCCAGAAACCGGATCAGCGCCTGATACGTCAACTCGCGGACCCGCGCCTTAGACGTCGGGCGGCCGCTGATGTTCGCTTGTAACCACACCTGGTCCGTCACCTGCACACGAGCTTCGTTACAGAGCGTCCACATCTGGTGCAGAAATTCCTGAGGCAGTCCGACCTGTATCCCTTCCGACTCGATCCGATCGTCGAGAATGGCCAATAGATCGGCAATAGCTTGATCAGGCTGGTAGGACGTCTTTGAAAAGCCGAACGCCTCGTGCGCTGCGGTTTCCTGTTCGGCTTGCACGACCAGATCACGCATGTATTCTTTCAACAAACCGACGACGTGACCCGAGAGCGCCATATGGGTATCCCCAGCGCATTATGCGGCCAAGCGCGGGGGAGAGCAACCGCGAGGCGTAGGACGGTGACGGCCGTCCTGCAATTGACCAATCGATGGAGGGTTTTCTATGATGCGGCGATGACAGCCCCTTCGCTGGAGCGGTTTGACATTGCGGTGAATACGCCGGCCGGCCGCCTGACGACGGTGTTGGACGTCCCCACGGGATTCGTCCCCATTACCTCGATCGTTCCTCTGACGCGGCGTCTGGGAGAGGAACTCTTGAAGCTCGAGGAGCAGCAATCTCGAAACGCAGGACAGGCCGTTTCATGCCGGATGGGGTGTGCGGCTTGCTGCCGCATGCTGGTTCCGCTCTCTCCTCCTGAAGCCTTTTCCCTCCTCGACTATGTCGAGCAGTTGCCGAACGAACGGCGGTCGGCGCTCGAGAGAAGCCTCGACGCGTCGAAAGCCACACTTGCCGAACACGGTCTCCTGCATCGGCTGCACGCAGTGGCCGACGCCGATCATCCGGTCCCCGATGAAGAATTGGAACCGCTCAATCGAGCGTACTATGCGCTGCGACATCCCTGTCCCTTTCTGGAACAGGAGATGTGCTCGATTTATGAAGCCCGGCCGGCTGCCTGCCGAGAATTGCTCGTCACGTCACCCGCTCCGCTGTGCGACAATTTCGTGGAGAATCCCGTCGAACCCCTTCCTGTCTCCGTACGAATCGGCACGGTGCTGGGCCTCCTCTGGGCCGCCGTTACCGGAGGCGCCCCTCGGCTCATTCCTCTTCCGATCGCCCTGGATTGGGCCAGGCAGCATCGCGCGGCGGCCGGCCGGCGCTGGGCGGGGTCACACCTTGTCGACCGGATGCTGGACAGCATGTGGCGTATGCTGACTCAGGAATTTGAGCGTCGCGGGCAGTCGCCGACGCCCTAACGTGCCCCCATCACGCTGCAGTGAAGGAGATCGTTGATGCAGAAACCTGTTCTCGCATGCCTTGACCTCGAAGGGGTGTTGGTTCCTGAAATCTGGATCAATGTCGCGCTCAAGACCGGCATTGAAGAACTCAAAATCACCACGCGGGAGATGCCGGACTATGACGCGCTCATGAAGCGCCGGTTGGCCATCCTTGCTCAGCACAAGCTCACGATTGCCGATATCCAAGAGGTCATCGGCGGGATGGGGCCATTGGAGGGGGCGAGCGATTTTCTCTCGTGGCTGCGGGAGCGGTGTCAGGTCGTTATCCTGTCGGATACCTTTTATCAGTTTGCGTTGCCGTTAATGCGGCAGCTGGGATTGCCGACGCTCTTCTGCAATCAGTTGGAGATCGACGGGCATGGAACAATTCTGGCCCACCACATGCGGATGCAGAATCAAAAGAAGCACTCGGTGGCCGCCTTCAAGACGTTGAACTTCTTCACCATGGCCGCCGGAGACGCCTACAACGATACGGCGATGTTGGGCGAAGCCGATGCGGGCTTTTTCTTTCGACCGCCGGAGCACCTCCCGAAGGAATTTCCACAATTTCCCGTCACGCAGACCTACGCCGAGCTCCAAAATCGGTTCGCCGCAGCAGGTCGCCTCTCCCGCTAACAGACGAAAAAACAGAAGGCCTGCGGGTTTCCCCGCAGGCCTTCTCCTTTTCACTCTGACGACCCGGCTAGAAGTTGATCCAGAGCTGAGCGTACGCCCAAGTCTGGTTCACGCTCGTACCCAAGTTGTTCTGGATATAGCTGCCAGAGAACAGGTACGAGTAGGTCGCCTGGAAGGCCACTTTGCCATCCATGAACATATGCGTCCAGGTGAAGTCGATCTCGTCACCGATGTGCTTCTTCGTGTTTCCGACTTTGGAGAACACATACACACCCTGAGAGCCTCGATACCAGTTGTCTTGCGCGCTGGCGAGGTTCAGGTTGGTATACCAAACTTCAATGTGGTCATCCTTGCTCGGCCGCGCTTGGAAGTTGGCCGAGGGGCTCAACATGTTTTTCCAGGCCTGAACGTCCATGTAGCCCATGTGGATGTGGTTGGTCGGGAAGAAGTTTTCAAACGTGTTGGCGGACTTACAGTTTCCGTAGCCAGCGGCAATGTTACAGTTTGCCCGGCCGTCACCCGACGCATAGTCGAAGTTGACCGCAAATCGCGGCTTCCAGGACGACTGGTAATGGGTGTACCCAATCCAGTTTCTGGTTGCCCACGCATTGATGTGAAGGTTCTTGGTTTGGCCGTTCGCGTTCTGGATGGCGTTGACGCCACCTGAATCGCCCATTTGACCAAACTGCCATGCCAATTCGTTGATCGCATCGAAATTGCCCTTACGCATTTCGATACGGTTACCAATCATATGACGGGTCTGGTCAGAGTGTTTTGCTTGACCCATGCCCTGGCCTCGGTTATCAGCCGAACCGAGGTTGTTCTTGTAATACACATAGAAGGGCTCGATCAGGAACCCAGGAACCGACTTGATCTGGTTGTAGAAAATGAACATGTCGGCATCGCCGTTGGCGTTCTGGGCTTGGCCGGTGCCGTTGATGTTGGGGTTGCCGCTGCCGACGGCAGCCGCTTGAGAAATATCGGTTTCCGCGTTTCGGAACCACCCAAAATAGCTATCCAACGCCTTCGTGCTGTACTGCAGCATGACACCGTCGTGGCTGTAGCCTGTATTGGCCCAGTCGAAGTGTCCGAAGAGCGAGTGGTTACCGAAGATCACATATTGCCGGCCGGCCTTGAGACTCAGGCCCTGCACTCCGGCGAAGTTCCGGATCAACATGTAGGCAGCACGGACGCCTAATCTTCCGCCGTTACCATTGATGTTGGCACCGGATGAAGTACCGTTATGGTTCAACGGATCACCACCATTTCCGGCATTCAACTGATTTCCGTTACCGCCCCAGGTCGCCGAATCGATGATTTCCATGTAGAAATTCACGTCAGGCGAGAGATCATACCCGATGCCGAGGCGCACCCACTGTTGGACAAAGAAGTCGTTGGCCGCCTTGCCGGCGATACGGTTGGTGGCCCCGCTGGCCACGTTACAATTTCCGGTGGTGGCGATGTTACCGCCGAAGCAGACCATGTTCCGCATTTCCGGCCGCACGCGGAGGTCAGCGCGTAGCCAGAAGTTCTTGAGATCGAAGTTTTTCCCGATTTTCGGATCGTAGAGTTCGTAGGCTTCTTTTTGGGGCATCGCACGGGGGATCGCCGGGAGGTTCGTGATCTTCTCACCCTCCGGCAACTCGAATGCCGCTTGAGCTGGAGCACCTGTCAACCATAGGCCCGCCGCCATGAGGGCTGCGCTGAAGAAGGTGGCAAGACTGGACCACCCTATCCGACCTAGCAATCTTCTCATAACATTCCTCCTGTGAATTGGATTACAGCCTCCACCGTTCTCACCCGCCGGTGTCGTGCTGCCGACTTGCTATCCAACTGCCGCTCACACTGACAAACTTCTTTTTTCTCGTTTGCCGGTTCGGAAAGCCGTGTGCCCACGCTTTCCTTGGAATTCAAGACTTCTGACACAAAGTTAGTGTCTATCAACACTCCTTGTTTGACCAGGAATTCTCACTTTTTGGCCGATCCTCCTCTGCTGTCCTCATCGCCCAGCTGGTAAAGAGGCGGTCACCCCCTTCCTCGAACGATCACACCACGGTTTACTAGTCCGGAACGTCACACCGGAGTGCCCGTTCCGGAGGATCCGCTCTGCTTTTCTGACGGTGACGTGGCCTGGTTGATTTCCTCTTCGGCTTCCTTCATCGATGCTTGGAAGTCCTGTTCGACCATCTTCACTTCCTGCTGGATCATGTTGAGCTCCGGCTCAACGGACTTGCGCAGGTCTTCCGCCGTGTCCTTGAACCCTTTGACCGCTTTCCCGACCTGTCGTCCGACTTCGGGCAGCTGCTTCGGACCGAACAGCAAAAATGCGATCACGAGAATGATGAGTATTTCGCCAGCACCCAATCCGAACATGGTTCGTCATACGTGAGGCGTGAAACGTCGTGCGTGGGTCCTGGGGGTCCGCTTCACACCGGTCATATAACGTCTCACGTCCGTCACCCCTGCTTGAATTGTTGCTCATGTTGGGCCGGAGCCGGTTGGGCCGGAGCCGGTTGGGCAGGCTGCCCCTGCGCCATCTGGGATGGCGCGGCATCGGCCGGCGGCGGCGTCACATCAATAGCATCGGCTTCATTGACGCTTTTCTTGAACCCTTTGATGGCCTTACCCAAACCCTCACCGAGCTGGGGAATCTTCCCCGCACCGAAAATGATGAGCACGATAATCAGGATGAGCAGCAGTTCCATCCATCCGAACGAGCCGAACATGTGAAATATCCTCTTTTCTTCCTATTTGCCCTTCGGGTCCCCAGGCCAAAAGACCTAGTTTTTTACCTCGAAAGGGGGGAGTCCTTCCCCAAATGGGGCAGAGGCTATAGAAATACGCGAGATTAGTCAAGTTTAATTTCACGTATTCCGAGCTGTGGGCGGATTACAGAGGCCGGATCGAGAGGTGGAAGTAATCCACCGGTGCGGGAGGAGCAGTCAGGGCAATCTGAAAGGCCTGGGAGTCGTAGCCGACTTCTTCGAGATCATTCGCGGCCTTCATCAACTCCTCTTCCGTCAGATACGCCACCGTGTCAGGCACGCCTGAGGGCTTAAGCGCCTGTGTCAATGCGAGCAGCCCTTCACGTTCATGATCCGGCACATCGCCTCGGACCGGAAATTCCATCGGCGTCACATAGGGGCTCTCGTAGGTCTTGTTGAGTGCCGCGATGGTTCTGAGAATCAGGCGTTCCTGCTCCCAGGGCTCCATCTTGCGTCCTGCCGACGGATGGGTGGCCAGGAGATCCATGAGCGTCAAGACATTGGTGTTCAGACTTCTCCCGATGAATTCACGTTGGCTTTCCATCGAGACTGTCACCGAGCCCACTTGCCTGGCCACTGCGTCGGCAAGCGCAAAATTCACCATAAAGCTCTGCTGCCCCCCGAACTGGCCAGAGCAGGGCTTGTCCGGATCGTTCAAGACCTTCAAGTCGGCGGTCCCGGCATCAAAACTGCTGAATCCGACGGCACCGGGGGCAAGCAGGCGCTTTGCCTCTCTGATGGTGAGATAGGCGCCGATATTGACGGGTACGACGACCTGCTCGTCGATGCGGCGCAGGAATTCAGTAATCGTTTTCCGATAGGGAACGTCTTTCCATTCCACCGGCCGATATTCACGCTCCCACACGAGATCGTCAAAGAAGGGAGGGAATTGCTTCAACTGGTCGGCATCCTTGGCGTCAAAGGCCCGGATAAAACCGGCCCAGTCCTCAATTTTCGCGTGCAGCACCTCGCTGAGATTCGGCCGGAGATACTCTTCCTCGCTGTCGCTACCCTGACGCGACATCAGCTTGGTCGACAAATCGTTCCATAATTCGTTGCAGAAGATGCGGTCGACCGACCCATCCGGCACATCGACAAGATGATCGACCGTCGATCGGACGACCTGGAGAAGATCCTGATGCGAGGATAGCCCCGGATGCTTGATCGCGGCATCGAGCACCGATTGCTCCCAGTCCACGAGGAGGTACCGGACGCGCGGATAGATCCGTCCGTCGCGATCGAGCGTTTTCAGATGCGCGAGAAAGCACGCGGCAAGATTACCGTTCCCGGGGCCCAGTTCGACGACGGTCAAGGGCCGGGTGTCGGCCGCTGCACGCTGATCTTTCGAGGTCTTGTCCCGCCTGGACACCTGTTCAACGTAGTCGGCGGCCAGAGCGTGGGCGAGCCGGTAATCGGCGGAGGCGAAGGTCTGGTAATACTTGCGGATTTCATTGCCGCGGAAACGGTAAAAGAGCTGGTTGATGTGTGTTTGCCACTGATCAACGGTCTTCCAATCGCCGATCAATTGCGGTAAGGCGTCCGCGTCCTGCAGCATGTGTCGCGCTCAACTCCAAGGAATTTAGGCGTGAAGGGGGATTCTAACAGATCGTCGAAAACAGCCGCAACGGCAGCACCGCGGCAACCCCTCCCGGCAACGCTTGACTCCCTTGGATGTCCGGTGTACGAAATTTGTCATGCGCTTCGGGAACGGGCATTGCCCTCTAGGCGCCCTGGCCATCACGCTGGGACTCTGGTCCTGGTGCGGTCCCCTCTTGGCCGAAGAATTGCCAATCCTCAAAGATGCATCGATCAGCGATTTTCAGAACCGCTCGGAAGAGGCAAAGCCGTATGATTTTGACGCGCCGCCTCAAGGTCTGTTCCGCACCATCACGATGGCGGAAGGATTCGAGGAAGAACTGGGCTACCGCCGAACGCATGAGATCGTCCCCGTCAAACCGACGGAACGATTCAGCCCGGACGCGTCGGGCATTTTTATCGTGTTCACACTGCATCAACACTACCAGGCCTTTCAGGTGTTTGGGCGGTGCTATCCCGAATCGGTGCCCGGACTCGATCCGAACACTGTCATCGGACAGGATGTCATGTATATTGCGTTGGAGGACGAATCGGGCTATCTGAAGCTGTCCTCACCGCAAGATCGCTGGAAGCCGGGCCGATATAAGGTGGAGATCCACGCGGGAGAGCAGGTCAACGAAGTCAGTCTCATGGGGACGATGCGCTTCACGGTCGCGGCCGCTGACGCACCATGACGACTCTGCCTTCCGTTCGTTGTGTCACCAACGTTGTTGCAGACGCAGACGCTTCGCTCCAAGCCTGCGGATTTGAATCTCCCCCGGGCCTTCTGTAGAATGCCGTCGGTGATTTCCCCGCATGGCTCACGTGCCGGGCGTTTCCGCGCTTCATGACCACTGCGACACAGCCATGGATCTCCGTCGTCGTCCCAATCAAGGATGAACGGGACAATCTTCTCGCGCTGACGGGCCAACTCACCAAAGTCTTGCAGGGACGGGAAGAATCGAAGGAGGCTCCGTTTGAGATTATTTACGTGGACGACGGCAGCACGGACGGGAGCGGCGAGATCCTGGACCGATTGGCGGCCGAACACCCTGCCGTCAAGGTCCTGCACTTCGACCGCAACTACGGACAGTCGGCGGGATTCGACGCCGGTTTCAAGCGGTCGAGCGGCGCGCTTGTCGTCACGATGGACGGCGACCTCCAGAACGACCCTGAGGATATCGGCACTTTATTGCCCTATGCGAAAGAGTATGATCTCGTGTGCGGATGGCGGACCGAACGGCATGACACGGTCACACGAAAACTTTCGTCTCGCGTGGCTAACAGCGTGCGGAACGCGGTGACCGGCGACCGCGTGCACGACACCGGCTGCTCGCTCAAGGTGTTTCGACGTCGTGTGGTCGACCGACTGCAGCTATTCACCGGCATGCACCGGTTCTTTCCCGCGCTGGCGCTTATGCACGGCTTCACGGTCACCGAAGTGCCGGTACGCCATCATCCGCGCACGCATGGAATCTCGAAATACGGCGTCGGGAATCGGCTCTTCAAGGGACTGTACGACCTCCTGGCGGTACGCTGGATGCAGACTCGGGTCCTGCGATACCGGTTTCGGGACAGGTGACCCAACGACCGTGACGCCTGGGCGACCGGGGGGAGTCCTTCTGCATGAGCGCAATGCCGATCCTGAACTCTTCTGATTCACACTGAAGCGCTCATCACGTTGTCGATCACCCTCACGACATGACCACGACCGAAACCGTCTGGATCGTCATCGGATTTCTCGGACAGGGGCTGTTTTTCGGCCGGTGGCTGGTCCAATGGATCGTGTCTGAACGAAAAGCGGAGAGTCAGATGCCGGTCGCCTTCTGGTATTTGAGCTTGATTGGCGGTTTGATCACCTTGGCGTATGCCATCTACCGTCGCGATCCGGTGTTCATCGCCGGGCAGAGTATCGGGGCCCTCGTGTATATCCGCAACCTGATGCTGATTCATCGCCGGGGACCGCAGTCCACGTCCGGTCAGGTCGCCTCAGTGGGAAAACCGCAGTAACGCACGCCGACGCTCTCATGGACCAGCCGCGTTCCCCCATGTCCCTCCACATTACGAACCTTGCCATCCTTGCCCTGTTGGCCGCCCTGCTCGTGTTCCTGGGACTGGGCTCCATGGGACTGACGGACCGCGACGAAGGCCGCAATGCCGAAGCGGGGCGCGAGATGCTGGAAACGGGAGATTGGGTCAGTCCCACCTTCAACTATGAGCCGCGCTTCGCCAAACCCGCCCTCGTCTACTGGCTGATGAGTCTGTCCTATCACTGGTTCGGCGTCGATGAATTCTCCGCGCGCCTGCCGTCCGCCGTCTTCGGCCTCGGCTTGATTCTGCTGCAATACGGGTTTGTCAGCCGGTTTTGCGGACCGGCCGTGGGCCTCTTCTCAGCGCTGATGCTGTTGCTCAACCTCCAGATCATCGGCCTGAGCCGCATGGTGCTGACCGATAGCGTCTTGATCTTTCTGACGACGCTCTCGCTATACAGCTTCTGGCTGGGATTTCACGGCCGCAGCCACGAGCGATGGTGGCGATGGATATGTTATCTGGCCATGGGACTGGCCACTCTGGCCAAAGGACCCGTGGGATTTCTCGTTCCGCTCGTCGCGGTCGCGCTATACCTGACAGCCACCGGTCAATGGCGTCGGTTCTGGGAGCAGGGAGCCCCATTGGCCGGCACCCTGCTTTTCGCCCTCGTGGCCCTGCCCTGGTATGCCATGATGTGGTCCATTCATGGAGAACAGTATGCCGCATCCGCGCAGGCCAACACGGTCGGCCGCTTTCTGAATCCGATGGAAGGACACAGTTTCACGATCCTCTTCTATCTGCCGGTCCTGTTACTGGGATTCTTTCCGTGGAGCGGGTGGTTGCCCTTTGCCTGGTATCAAGCGTATCGAAGCTGGCGGGAAACCCGCCGGGTGAAAGCCGTTGGGGCGCCGGCGTTCACGGACGAGTCCCGGGCGCTGGAGTGGTTCGCTGCGGCCTGGACGGTCGGGGTGTTCATCTTTTTCACGTTGTCTTCCACGAGGCTTGCGCATTACATCGCGCCGCTGTTCCCGGCCGCCGCGCTTCTGACGGCCAGCTATTGGCACCGGAGTCTGTTCGAATCGGACCTCAAAGGCCGACGTGCGTCGATCCACACGATGATGGCCATCGGCTATGTGCTGGCGGTCGCCTTCGCGTCGCTGCCATCGCTCTATCCGTCGTTTGCGGGAAAACTCACCAAGGAATTTCCACTGGCGACGACCATCGGTCTCGGGAGCGGGCCCTACGTGGCGGCCGCCATCCTGCTGGTCGGCATGGCGCTCGTCGGCTACTTCGGGCTATCTGACGGCAGGCGGGCCGGAGCCTTTTGGGCGGCCGGAGGATCAATCGC
>Ga0207662_10001803_pt1 | contig 10510 bp, 9 predicted proteins | sample KBSS33LmetaG_FD_184338 | JGI IMG/M metagenome (GOLD analysis project Ga0207662, IMG submission 184338) | Switchgrass rhizosphere microbial communities from Kellogg Biological Station, Michigan, USA - KBS S3-3L metaG (SPAdes) (version 2) | ecosystem: Host-associated > Plants > Roots > Rhizosphere... | reverse complement strand
TCTCCTGCTTCTCTGGCTTAGGCGGCGTGAATTTTTCGCGCGAATTCCATACCCGCAGCAATTTGCGGATGGCGTGCCAGTTCCAATGGAACGCGGCAGAACCGGCGAGCACAGTTTGGTGTGAAAAAATGAACTGCGTCTGGCGATAGAAGGTTAGCGGATCAGATATGACTCTTTTCGCCCTCATAACGCTAAGTCTATGCCAGATCGCGTGGATTGTACTTGGGGTGCTCTGGGTTGCGAGAAGAAGCGATGAAATCCCGCTGTTAATCAGCGCCGTTCTTTTCTACGTTTTTACGTTTCGACTTTGGGCTTTGCTCATGGGGTGGACTTCACCGGTGAACCTTACTAATTTCGGCTTCGATCAACTGGATTCTAGAAGTGCTTTCGACGTGCAAGCCATCGCGACTCTGGGTCAGACCCTGTTGCTTTCTACCTACATGTGGACGCAAAAGCGCCGGATTGATGTCCCACATCCGCTCGCCTCACCAGAATTGCTGGATTGGCTTAAACCGCGTGTCGTCGCGCTGGGTGGGATCTGCATTTCCATCTCATTATGGGCGCAGCGGTCAGTTGCAATGCAGACCGCTGCCGGGAAGTCGGTGGCGTTTGAAGTCAGTAGCTATTTGAGTCTCTTCTCGTTAAGCTTGGTGGGCGTTGCCATTCTTATAGCTGCGCTTTGGAAAAGTGGAGCCTTCCACTCGGGAGGCGAAAGATTTGGGGCCGCGCTTCTGTTTGCCGCGATTATTTATCTCACATTTCAACCGTCGATGCGCTTCCAGTTTCTTGGCTGGTGCGTGGCGGCGACAATCATCTTGGCCTCGGGCCAATCTTTCCTGCGTCGAGCTCAGGTGCTGGTCATCGGACTCGTCGGCGCTGTTGCCCTGTTCGCGGTGGCGGGCGCGCTTCGTAATGCTGAAGAGCCGACGGTGGAGTTGGAACAAAGCGCATGGGAAAGATTCGCCTTTGCCCAGGATGCCAACATGCTCGATGGCTTTGCACTTCTCCAGCAGGTCTATCCCGAGATGCTCGATTACAGTTATGGCAGAGAACACCTTGAGATTCTTGAACGTCCTATTCCACGCGCCTGGTGGCCGGGCAAGCCAGTCGGTGGCTACATGAACAAGCTTGGTATTGTCACCGCCGACAGTGGGTTCACGCTTGGAATTTCTCCCAGTCTCTTTGGTTCGTTTTATCAGGAAGGCGGATTGGTTGGAGTCGTTCTTTTGTCTATCATCTACGGATTCGGTTTTGGCCGTCTCGTTTCTTTCACCACCCGCATCGTTCCTTTGGGAGGGCTTTTGCTTCGGGGCATTCTGGCTGCCGCAATCGTTCCGTTGCTGCGAGGCGGTGATCTCCCCGGCATTTATGCGTGGTTCGGAATGTCTTTCTGGCCCTGTCTCCTGCTTCTCTGGCTTGGGCGGCGTGAATTTTTCGCGCGAATTCCATACCCGCAGCAATTTACGGATGGCATGCCAGTTCCAATGGAACGCGGCAGAACCGGCGAGCACAGTTTGGTGTGAAAAATGACTCGATCGCGATCCTTTTTGACCGGTTAGGGCCTTACCATTGGGCCCGGCTCCAAGCCGCGGCACGTCTCTTTCGCGTCGTAGCGATTGAAACCTATGCGACCACGCGCGAGTACCAGTGGGAGGGGATAGACGAACCCCGGGCATTCGACCGGGTAACATTGTTCGATAACATATCGGATGGTCGTGGTCCAAAGCGCGCGCTACTCCGGCACAAGATGGCCAAAGCTCTTCGTGAGGCAGATCCCGCAGTAGCGATGATTCCTGGCTGGGGGACGCCGGCTTCGCTAATCGCTTTGGAATGGTGTCTGCGAAATCAGCGGCCGGCTGTTGTAATGTCGGAAAGCAATGCATTTGATGAGAAGAGATACGTCTTGGCGGAAGTAATTAAGCGAATCGTTGTTTCGCTCTTTTCCGCTGGACTGGCGGGTGGACAGCTACAAATGGAATATTTGGTTGTTCTCGGATTACCGCGCGACCGCGTCTTCACTGGCTATGACGTGGTGGACAATGAATATTTCCGCCGGAAGGCGGGAGAGATCAGAAGTCAAGCGCCGAAGCTCAGAAGGAAGTATGGGTTGCCCGGGAAATATTTTCTCGCTTCAGCCAGGTTTGTGCCGAAGAAAAATCTTCCGACGCTCATTCGTGCTTATGCGCGCTACCGACAGGTTGCTGGCAATTTAGACGACGGACAACGGATAATGGACAACGGACCTTGGGATTTGGTTCTTCTCGGTGATGGACCGCTCAAGGCTGATCTCTCTCGCCTGGTCTCCGACCTCCGGTTGCATGGTCACGTGCACTTGCCGGGCTTCCTTCAATATCACGAACTTCCAGCATACTATGGGCTCGCTGATGTGTTCGTGCATGCGAGCACAACGGAACAGTGGGGTCTTGTGGTCAACGAAGCCATGGCAGCTGGGTTGCCTGTGATCGTCTCGAATCGATGCGGCTGTGTGCCTAACCTGGTGGCTGAAGGTAAAAACGGATTCACCTTTGATCCCGGCTCTGTGGAAAGCCTCGCTAAATTGATGCTGGATATGTGCCACTTCTCGAAAAGGCGCCTGGAAGACATGGGAGCGGAAAGCCAGCGTATCGTCGAGGGTTTTACACCGGCACATTTTGCGACAGGAGCAGAGCGAGCCGTCGATGCTGCAAAAGCTGCTCCGATACGTCGCTCCAGCCTGTTTTCTTCCCTTTTGGTCAAAACACTGATTCATCGATGAGCCTCAACGTATCGATGCTCGCGCCTTATGTATCGCGGCGCGCAGGAGGATTGATGGATTCCGTGAAAAACCTCTCACGATTTCTGGAAAACGAGCACGATATTAAGGTTGATGTCATAAGTGTAGAGGATGAATTCTCGACCGAGGATCGGGTACGATGGGGAGATTTATCTCTTCATCTCGTAGCACCGAAATATGCCAGGTTCCGGTATGCTCCGGAATTATCGCATCGGCTTGCATCTCTGATGCCCGACCTTGTCCACACCCATGGCATTTGGACGTATCTTTCGGTAGCCACCGTTGGATGGTCCAAATCCAACGATAGGATTACACCACGCCCTTATCTAGTTTCGACACATGGAATGCTCGATCCGTGGGCCTTGCACAATTCGCGTTGGAAAAAAATCATGGCAGCTTTTGTTATTGAGCGGCGCCACTTGAAGAATGCCGCCTGTATCCACGCCGTTAATAACGCGGAAGCGGAAGCGATCCGAGCGTTCGGCCTAAGAAACCCTATCTGCGTTATTCCGAATGGAATCGAGGTACACCCGAACAACGCGGCTGATCGAATGCCACCCTGGGCCGCCGATATGGTCGGTAGCCGCAAGGTTTTACTTTATCTCGGGCGCCTGCATCCAAAAAAAGGACTGAGCATTCTTCTTCGCGGATGGAAAGAAGCATCCAAACGTGAGAAAGGCTGGGTGTTGGTAATCGCTGGTTGGGACCAAGGGGGGCATCGAGGGGAACTGGAACAACTTGTTCGCGAACTGAAGATTACCGATTCGGTGCAATTTGCGGGACCACTCTTTGGAGAAGAGCGCGAGACTGCTTACCAAAATGCCAATGCTTTCATATTGCCGTCACTGAGCGAAGGACAACCTCTTGTGGTTCTTGAAGCTTGGTCACACGCGCGTGCAGTCTTAATGACGCCGGAATGCAATCTCCCCGAGGGTTTCCAAAAACGGGCGGCGATCCGGATGAACACAACAGTCGAAGGGGCCGCTGAGGGGTTACGAAGGTTGTTCGCATTGGACGGGCCGGCCCTTCAAGAAATGGGCCGTCGGGGCCGCGATCTTGTGATAGCGAATTTCTCCTGGCCACAAATCGCATCGCAGATGTTTGCGGTGTATAACTGGCTACTTGGACGCTCGGCGGTCCCGGACTGCGTGCTGCTGGATTGAGCTTAACGGAGACTACGTGATGGGGTTACGACCGAACCTTCGCAGAAATTTATTCCCAGGATCACAGACGGCTGGACACGAAATCATCGCCCAAATACTCGGACTCGAATTCTAATGACAAATCATGGCCAATCGTCATAGGTTACCGATGTGGCAGCCTCCGGAAATCGCACCTCTATGGTTGTTCGACCATCGCAAAATCGCACCAAGGCGGACTTATTGGTGGAGGATGTGATTGAGCCGCCGGTTTGGGCGGAATCTGCGTCTGCTTTGGGCGGCGCCGATAGTAAATCGCGAAGACCTTTTAGTGCCGTTCGCGGTCACGATTGGATTGTTGGCCTGCTTTATCTCGTGTGCGACATCCTTTGCTGGGTCGTGCTTTACGGGGTTGTAGGGTACATTCGTCGCGACCAATTCTTTGTCAGTGCCCTTGAGTTCCTGCTAGTTGACGGCGTAGTGCTTGCCGTCATTCTGCAAGCCCTTTACATCGTCGGCGGCTACAGCCGGAACACCGAAATGCGGGGTCTGATCTACACGACCGAGCATATTCTTGCCATTGCAGCCGCGGCCGCGATTAGCGCGATGCTGATCTATTCGGCCGCGACCTTCGATCAAACGATGAAACCGAGCCGCGGTATGCTGCTTTTGAGTTTCATGCTTTTCCTGCCCGTCTCTTTGCTTTATCGTCGGTGGATCCGAAACTACGTGGTCGCCAGCAGCGCCAGCCGGGCGTTTCTCGTCATCGGGAGTGGTCCAGCAGCAGCGTGCTTTTACGACGCCTACAAGAATTCACCAAACGGGCAGCAGCTTGATTTCGTAGCCCTGATGGATGAGCGCGTAGGCCAGCCAATCGCTGGCGAGGGGTCACCGGTTGTGCAGGGAAACTTAGGCGCCAAGCTCAATCATTTGAGCGACCGTTATAGCGGTATAATTCTGGCCGAGAAAGCCAACTCGCTCAGTACCGAGCTCCTAGAGCGCCTCGTCCGAGCGCAGTTCCACCAGACGCGGGTGTACACATTGGAATCTTTTTACGAAACCCATTGGCGCTATGTGCCGCTAGACATTGTCGACCCGGTCTGGCCGCTCCAGACTGGCTTTCAGCTCGCCCGCGCTTCGCCATATCATTATTTGAAACGCCTGTTCGATCTCATCGTGTCAGCGGTTACGCTGATCATTTGCGCTCCGCTTTTCGGGCTGATCGCTCTCCTCATCTGGATCAGAGAAGGACGTCCGATTTTTTTTCACCAGGAACGGATCGGTCGGGACGAGAGACCTATCATTGTTTTCAAATTCCGAACGATGCGCCTGGGCTCGACGAAGGAGAACGAAGACATTTACACCCGCGAAGGCGACCTACGGGTCACCCGCCTCGGGCGTTGGCTGCGCAAGTTGCGGCTCGACGAGCTTCCGCAACTTTGGAATGTCTTTAAGGGCGACATGAGCCTGATCGGCCCGCGCGCCGAGTGGAACAAATGCGCTGAGCGTTACGAGCGGAGAATTCCCTTTTATCATTTCCGGCACCTAGTAAAACCGGGGATCACCGGCTGGGCTCAAGTCAATTATCCTTACGGCGAGAGCGACCGGGACGCAGTCGAGAAGCTCAAATACGATCTTTATTACATCCGGCATTACTCGCTCAAGCTCGACGCGATGATCGTGCTCAAAACCGTGCACACCATGCTTTTTGGCAAAGGGCGCTGATAACAAGTAACCAGATCCTTTGCCTATTTGCCGTTTGCCATGGGTTTCTTCCGGCACGTGTCACGGTGGATTTTCTGCGCCGCTCTTGCTTACGCTCCATGGGCCTACGGTGGCACAACGCCAGCAAGCATCCGGACAATTAACTGGCTGCTACTCGCTGCATTTATACTTTGGATCATCGAGCTGCTGATTAGCCGGCGGCATCCAAGGTTTCCGCGCCTTTTGGTTTTCTTAACGTGTGCTCTGATCGGCATCGGTGCCTGGATGGCCGTAAACGCGAAGTCGATTTACGACTCAGATTTTCGTGTTTTCGTGCCCGTGTGGAATTTTGCTCCGCATCTTGCCGGCTCTGTTGATTATGCCATCAGCGGTGCCTGGATATTGCGAGGGGCACTCCTGCTTTTTGCAATTCTATTCGTCGTTGATCTATCGCAAAGCAATCGCTGGCTGCTTCGTTTGTGGTACACGATTGGCCTTGTCGCCGGCTCGATTGCGCTTCTCGGGTTATTACAAAAAGCGACCGGCGCTGGCATGATCTTTTGGCAGACTGCGCCCCCCTGGGGAGCGACTACGTTTTTTGCGACCTATTATTACCACGCCAATGCCGGAGCCTTCTTGAACCTGGTCTGGCCATTGATTGCAGGTCTCGCCATCCGCGCCTTTACGGCCCGACGTCACCCGGCCGCGCGCGCAATGTGGCTAAGCGTTTTTATTCTGACCATTGCCGGAGTCCTGGCTAATACGTCGCGTGTGGCTCAGTTTATCGCGCTCCTATTGCTCATCGCGATCTGTCTGCGATTTGGACCGGCGCTTCTGCGAAAGATCTGGCGCACCGAAAAAGGCGTCGCTCTTGCCGGCGCGGTCGCGATTTTGTTGGCTTTGATTGCGCTCGCACAGGCGACCCATCTCGAACAGCCGCTCAACCGCTGGCAATCATTGGGTGAACGGATTCCAAACGATGCTCGTTGGCAGGCTTCGCGCGTGGCCCTTGGAGCGCTTTCCGACGTTGGCCTTTTCGGGTTCGGCCCGGCAACATTTCGCGTCGTATTTCCGTCTTACAATGGTGTAGCGGTCCAGCAGGTTCCGGGCATATGGAGATTCTTGCACGAAGATTATCTGCAGACGGTCTTGGAATGGGGGTGGCTCGGCAGCATTTTGTGGGCGCTGCTGTTTTTCGGAGGAATAGCGGTCGGGGTTCGCAGTTACAAGCGATACGCACCAGACTGGACACCACGAAGACGCCTGCTTCAGCCGTTCGTTATAATTGCGCTTATTGGAGTAGCGCTGCATGCGATGGTCGATTTTCCCCTTCAGATCGCTTCCATCCAACTGTACGTGGCAACGTATCTTGGCCTTTGCTGGGGAAGCGGTTTTTGGAATCGAGGATCGGAGGGGTAGCAATATCCGCGGGGAGCGTTAATGAAACTCCGCTGCCCTGCGGAGGCAATTTTGCGGGGAAGGTCAGAAAGTCGCGAATCGCAAAATTGAATTGATCTTCCGCCCGGGATTCCGCATTCTCCAAAGAGATCGTGCGTCTATTAGTCGAAATCCTTATCGTCGGTGGCTTGATCTATCTCGGCTGGGAACAGCCCTTTAAAGAACGAGTAGATCAAGTGCGCGCGCGAGTGACAGGAAAACAAGCTCAGGTTGCGCCGCAGGAGGTTGTGCCGGCAGCGCCGACACCTAGACCAGCTCCGCGAGTTGTGCCGGGCATCGTCCGAGAGCCAACTCCACCGCATGGCGCATGGAGGTTGGATCCGACTCATCGATCGCCTCTGGATCCACCAGTGCATGATTCACCATCTCCCCATTAATTAAAAAGAGCTTGGCTTCCAAGTTCCGGACGGAACGCCTTATCTTCGAATCTCAATCCAGCGCACCCGACATTCTCATCACATTCCCGTCGGGCAGCTGATGAACGTGTATGGAATGTTCCATCGTTTGGACAAATGGGCGGCGAGTGCTTTCACCCCGAAAGTCTCGGTGGCATAATGGCCGCCAAGCAATAGATTCATCCCAAGCTCTTCGGCAGCTACCGCAGCCCAGTGCGGCGCTTCCCCCGTGATTAACGTGTCGATTTTTTCCTGAGCGACCTTATCGATTTCTGAACCGGCAGCGCCCGTAATGATACCGATGGTTTTCGTTTTGCTTGGGCCACAATTGAATGCTTTTACTGGGCCGTCCAGCGCCTTCCGCAACCTCTGCGCCAGCTCTCCTCGCGGCAACGAAGCACGCGCCTTCAGCCCGACCAGTTGGCCTTTTTCTTCCAGAAACGGCTGCATCGATTTAAGGCCGAGCAATACGGCGAGTCGCGCGTTGTTGCCGATTTTCGGATGGACGTCCAGCGGAAGGTGCGCGCTGTAAAGGGCAATATCATTCCCCAGCGCAAGCTTCACCTGCCGCCACAAAGCGCCTGTCACAGGTCGCAAACCTGGCCAGAACAATCCGTGATGCACGATTAAGAAATCGATATTCTTCCTGGCGGCTGCTTCCAACACCCGCGTCGAAACATCTACGGCTGCGCCGATCTTTGTAACGCGGCCGGAATTTTCGATTTGCAGACCATTTAGCGCATTCGGCCAATCTTCGATTTCACGAATGCGGAGGTAACCGTCAACGTACCGGACGATCTCAGGAAGCGAAATCATGGCGAATTTTGCGCTGTATTACCAGAATGCGGGCATTCGTAATTGATCAGACTTTGTTTTGCGGAGCGAAAACTAACGCTGCATCGCGAACACCGCGTATTTGCTGTGAGGGGCAGCTCCTCGAGACCTGATTGATCGCGCAGACGGTCGCGCACCGCTTCAGTAATGAGCATTGGTCGTCCTACCGTCTTGGTCAGGCTCTCAATGCGCGAGGCGATGTTCACTGCATTCCCAATTGCCGTAAACTCGAGCCGTTGAGGCGAGCAGATGCTGCCGACGATGGCTGGCCCGGAATGAATGCCGATGCCGATCTGCAACGGCTCGCGACTTCGAGCGGCCAGATCGCGATTGAGCGCGTCTACGGCGAGCAGGATTTCCCGGCCGGCGGTCACGGCGTCCTGGGCATGATTCGCTTTCGACTCGCCCGCACCACGTGTCAATGCGTCAGCAATACGATGCTGGTCCGGTTGAATGGGAGAACCGAGAACGACCTGCCAAAGATTAATACGCGAAAAATATGGATCGACGAGAAGCACGTGGTTGCTTGATTCAAATTCGAATCCATTCGTTCCGAGATAAGTCACGCGCACGTCGCGGCCCACGTGCGCGGCAGGCAAAGCGTCAGCAACGACCAGATCAGAATAGCGCTCCAGCCCAGCGGAAAGCACTTGGGTCAACATAACGAGGAAAGCCAGACTATATTTTACACAAGGAGGGTCGAAACAAAAAAAAGCTACGCTCCCATCAGCAAGTTTGCTTGACGAATTCCGCACCGCTTGTGACCTTCAACTGGCGAAAGCTTTCACAGTCAATCACGAATCGAAATGAGCGTGGAGTATACGGACGCACCAGTCACTCAGCCGGAGTCTGCCGAACCCGGCAAAATGCCGTGTCCTTATTGCGGACATTTGCTGCCGAAAGACGCCGAAAAATGCGATCGATGTGATTGGAAGCGCGGCGCCCCCGAAACGGCGGAAGGCAAAGCGAGCGATGCCGTCGCAGTGTTGCTAAGCGTAATTCCGGGATTGGGGCACATTTATAAAGGGCACCGGCTAGCGGGTTTCTTGTGGATGGCGGGCGCCGTGCCTGCCGGGATTTTTGTGTTCCTGGCCGCAATCGCCTCTGCGGGGTTTGGGATCGGACTATTTTTCTTCTACTTGATTGCGGTGATGCTCCACGCATACGCCGTCGATGATCGCGTCATGCCGCCAAGGGAAGATGAGGGTGAAGAGTATTGAGGACTTCGATTGTTATTCTATCAGATCGTGAATCGTGAATCGATTCACGATCTCGCTTCTCGAATTACGGACGACGCTGCGCCGCAGCGTGAATTTCTTCCAGGATCTCGCGCATTCTCACGAACCGCAGGAATTCCCGGATGCCGATAGCGCGGACGCCCTCCAAAATTCGTGTCCATTCGTGGTTAAAGAAGCATCAAGGCTGCCCGAGAATCCATGTCAATCGTCCAACGGAAGGATTCACACGCGAAGCGGGAAAGCTCGGATCGCCGTCGATTACGCGCTCGATCAAGTCCTTGTGTTTCGTTGCATCCGCCAAAAAACAAATGTGGCGCGCATGATTGATGAGCGGGAAAGTGAACGTCAATCGCCAGGAATCAAACTTTGGCACAAAATTCGCAATTACTGGGCGCGTCGTTTCTTCAACGCCCGCGGTACCCGGAAACAGGGACGCGGTATGGCCATCCTCTCCCAAGCCTAAGAGAATCAAGTCGTGCCGATAAACAGTCTCGCCGCGCTGGGTAGCCAAAACATCAAGCTGATCTTCGTATTCCTGTGCCGCGATTTGCGGATCGATCTCCCCTCGCATGCGCATGATTGATTTTTCAGGAACAGCTGCGGGGACGAATAGAGTTTCTCGGGCCATTCTAAAGTTGCTCTGTGGATCATCCGGCGGGACGCACCGCTCGTCGCCGAAAGTGATTCGAAAGAGTTCCCAGGGCAGGTCGCGCGCGACCGTCGCCAGCCGTGTGTAAACAGGCCGTGGAGTATTCCCGCCTGAGAGCGCAATTCTGAATTCGTTGCGTTCGGCGAGCGCCTTGTGCGCTCGATCAATGATAAAGTCCGCTGCTTCAGCGGCAAAATTGGTGCTGCGGATGATCTCTCGATCGGCCTTCATTCAGAACTACAATGTCTGATCAGTGAACCGCGCGATGAGTGATCGGTCGGCTTTTGCGCGAGGTAAGCCTGATCGCTTTCACATCTTGC
>Ga0207662_10001797_pt1 | contig 10524 bp, 14 predicted proteins | sample KBSS33LmetaG_FD_184338 | JGI IMG/M metagenome (GOLD analysis project Ga0207662, IMG submission 184338) | Switchgrass rhizosphere microbial communities from Kellogg Biological Station, Michigan, USA - KBS S3-3L metaG (SPAdes) (version 2) | ecosystem: Host-associated > Plants > Roots >... | reverse complement strand
TGTCAGAACACGCGAATTATCGGACGGCTTGCGCGCCGTGGTTACGATCTTGTAAGCGTGCGCCGGGATGGCCGCCATGCGCCGCAGCACCGATTCCAGACGCGGCGGCGTGCCTCCATAGTTGTGATAGGAGAGCACCAGGTAAGCCTCGGAACGTAAATGCGCCAGGTCTTTCTCACAGTTTTCCGCACTCTCGATCTCGATTGGCACGGCGGCATGCGCTACCCGCGGCTTCAGCCCACCGCCGGCGGCAAGGGCACGCTCGACGCCCTGCTGCAGCCGCTCCCGTAGGAGATGAAGCCCATGCGCACCGCCAGCCTGCACCGCAAGACGAATGAAACCGATATTCAGTTGACGCTCAACCTGGATGGGAGCGGCCAGCACAGCATCCGCACCGGCATCGGTTTTCTGGATCATGTGCTGACACATATTGCCGTGCATGGGCTGTTCGACCTGGCGGTCGAGGCACAGGGCGACCTGCACGTGGACGCGCACCACACGATTGAGGACACGGCGCTGGCGTTGGGCCAAGCACTGGCCGAGGCGCTGGGCGACAAGCAGGGCATCCGCCGCTTCGGCGACGCGCTGGTCCCGCTGGACGAGACGCTGGTGCAGGCCGCGGTTGACCTGTCCGGGCGGCCCTACGTGGTGCACCACGAGCCGGACGGCATGGCGCCGTTGATCGGCACCTACGACACCACGCTGACCAGGCACATCTTCGAGTCGCTCGCGTTCGCGGCCGGGATCTGCCTGCACATCCGCGTGATCGAGGGCCGCAACCCGCATCACATCGTGGAGGCCCAGTTCAAGGCCTTCGCCCGTTCGCTGCGCGCGGCCGCGGCGCCGGACCCGCGGGCCGGCGGCATCCCCAGCACCAAGGGGGTGCTCTCGTGAAAAAAATTATCGTGCTCGACTACGGGTCAGGGAACCTGCGCTCGGCGCAGCGCGCGCTGGAACGGGTCGGCGCGCGGGTCGAGGTGACGGCAGACCCTGACGCCGTGCTGGACTGCGACGGGCTGGCCGTGCCCGGCGTCGGCGCGTTCGCGGCGTGCATGGCCGGGCTGCGCGCGGCCGGCGGCGACAAGATGATCGCCCGGCGGCTCGAGCTCGGCCGTCCGGTCCTGGGCATCTGCGTCGGCATGCAGGTGCTGTTCGCGGCGGGCGCGGAGCACGGGGTCTGGACCGACGGCTGCGGGGCCTGGCCGGGCACGGTGGAGCGCCTCGACGCCGGTGTGCTACCGCACATGGGCTGGAACACGGTCGCCTCGCCGCCGGGGTCGGTGCTGTTCGCCGGCATCGCCCCGGGCACGCGGTTCTACTTCGTGCACTCCTATGCGCTGCGGTCACCCGGCGCCGAACAGCTCGCCACGGCCGGCGCGCTGATCTCCTGGGCCGAGCACGGCGAGCCGTTCGCCGCCGCTGCCGAGCAGGGAGCGCTAGCCGCGACGCAGTTCCACCCGGAGAAGTCGGGCGACGCGGGCGCCGCGCTCCTGGCCAACTGGCTGGGGACGCTCTCGTGACCGGGCTGACCCTGCTGCCCGCCGTCGACGTCACCGAGGGGCACGCGGTCCAGCTGGTCCAGGGCGTGGCCGGCAGCGGTGGCCAGTACGGCGACCCGATGCAGGCCGCGCTGGCCTGGCAGCGGGCCGGGGCGTCCTGGATCCACCTGGTGGACCTGGACGCGGCGTTCGGCCGCGGGTCGAACGCGGACCTGCTGGCCGACGTGGTCCGCACGGTCGAGGTGCAGGTGGAGATGTCCGGCGGCATCAGGGACAGCGAATCGCTGGCCCGCGCGCTCGGCACCGGCTGCGCCCGGGTCAACATCGGCACCGCGGCGCTGGAAAACCCGGACTGGGTGCGTTCGGTCATCGCCCGGCACGGCGAGCGGATCGCGGTCGGCCTCGACGTCCGGGGTACCCGGCTGGCCGCCCGCGGCTGGACCGCCGAGGGCGGGGAGCTACACGAGACCCTGGACCGGCTGAACGCCGAGGGCTGCGCCCGGTACGTAGTCACCGACGTGCTCAAGGACGGCACCCTGCGCGGCCCGAACCTGGGCCTGCTCCGCGACGTCTGCGCGCGCACGACCGCGCCGGTGGTGGCCAGCGGCGGCGTCTCGAGCCTGGCCGACCTGCGGGCGATCGCCTCCCTGGTCCCGGCGGGCGTCGAGGGCGCGATCGTCGGCACCGCGCTCTACGAGGGCGCGTTCACCCTGGAAGAAGCCCTCGCGGAGGTGGCCGTCCGGTGACCGTGGCCGTGCGGGTCATTCCCTGCCTGGACGTGGACGGCGGCCGGGTGGTCAAGGGGGTCAACTTCCGCGAACTGCGCGACGCCGGCGACCCGGTGGAGCTGGCCGCGTTCTACGACGTCGAGGGCGCGGACGAGCTCACCTTCCTGGACATCACCGCGTCAAGCGGCGGCCGGGACACCATGTACGACGTGGTGCGGCGCACCGCCGAGCAGGTCTTCATCCCGCTCACCGTCGGCGGCGGCGTGCGCAGCGTGGCCGACGTGGACCGGCTGCTGCGGGCCGGGGCGGACAAGGTCTCGCTGAACACCGCCGCGGTCGCCCGGCCGGAGCTGCTGGCCGAGACGGCCGGGCGGTTCGGGTCACAGTGCATGGTGCTGTCCGTGGACGCTCGCCGGGCCGAGGGTCCTCCCAGCGGTTTCGAGGTGACCACGCACGGCGGCCGGGTCGGCACCGGCATCGACGCGGTGGACTGGGCCCGGCGGGCGACCGAACTCGGCGCGGGGGAGATCCTGCTGAACTCGATGGACGCGGACGGCACCACGATCGGCTTCGACCTGGAGCTGATCCGGGCGGTGCGCGCCGTGGTGACCGTCCCGGTGATCGCCAGCGGCGGCGCGGGCACGCTCGCGCACTTCGCCCCGGCCGTGGACGCGGGCGCGGACGCGGTCCTCGCGGCCAGCGTGTTCCACTTCGGCACGCTGCGCATCGGGCAGGTCAAGACCGCCCTGCGCGGCGCCGGCCACGCCGTACGCTGAGAGGGAGTCCTACAGCCCGGCCGGGAAAGTGATCTTCTCCGGCGCGACGAGCGGGGTGCCCACCTCCAGCTGGATCTGGGCGTGCGCGGTGAGCGGGATGTTCCGCGGGTCACCCTGGAAGACCTGGCCGTTGTAGATCGCCACCACGTGCCCGCGAGCCGGGCCAACCTGGCTGGTGCTGAGCGGCTGCCCCCACTCGTCGAAGAAGTTGCCCAGCGTGTAGGACCGGTGCACCGGGGACTCGATGTGGATGATGCCGTCAGCGGCGTGCGTGTGCAGCCAGTAGAAGCAGGTCCCCTCTTCGACGAACGAGCCGGCCGGGGTGGACTGGGCTATCGGACCCGGGATGCCGACGGCGGCCGGAACCTGCCGGGCCGAGCCGTTCACGAAGACGGTCAGGTGGGCGTGGATGTGGAACAGGGTCTGCTCGCTTGACTGGCAGCTGATTCCGTCCTTGGCCTGGCCGGTGACCGCGGTAGCGGTGCTGGCCAGCGCGGCGGCGGACGGGACCGGCACCTGCTCGGGCCCCAGCGGTCCGGCGGCGGGCGCCGGCCCGAGCGGGCCCAGCGAGCCGAGCGGCTTCAGGTGCAGCGGGCTGGCGGCCTTGGCGCCGCCCCCGGACAGCGCGAGCACCAGGCCCACGACGAGCCCGATGACCACGACCACCGCGGTCCCGCCGGCCAGCCACAGCCGCCGCCTGCGCCGGGCTTCCTCGGCACGGATCTGCGCGATCCGCTCTCGCGCGCGCTGCTGCCTGGCCCGGTTGCTCTTCGACACGTCTGGTGGAACGTACCGGGCTAACTGCTGGTTCCGGTCGCGCCGGAGGTATCCGGCACGGAATCGCCGGAGGTGGCCATCGCGGCGCCGACGATGCCGGCGTCGTTGAGCAGCGCCGCGGGTACCACGCGGGCCCGGATCCCGGTCAGCCGCGGTACCCACTTGTCCGACTGCTTGCTGATCCCGCCGCCCACGATGATCAGGTGGGGTGACATCAGCGCCTCGATGTGCTGGAGGTATTCGTCGACCCGGCCGGCCCACTTGCCCCAGCTCAGGTCGTGCAGTTCCTTGGCGCGCTCGGAAGCGCGCGTCTCCGCGTCGTGTCCGCGGATCTCGATGTGACCGAACTCGGTGTTCGGCACCAGCAGGCCGCGGGTGAACAGCGCGCTGCCGATCCCGGTGCCGAACGTCAGCATCAGCACCGTGCCCTTCTGGCCCACCCCCGCGCCGAACGTCATCTCGGCCACGCCGGCCGCGTCGGCGTCGTTCAGCACCCGGACCGGGTTGCCGGTCGCGGTGCGGAACAGCGCACCCGCGTCCGCCCCGATCCAGGACGAGTCCAGGTTGGCGGCGGTCCTGGTCACGCCGTCGGTGACCACCCCGGGGAAGGTGATGCCGATCGGCCCGGACCAGCTGAAAGCCGTGGTGAGCTGCTTCACCACGTCGGCGACCGCGTCGGGCAGCGCCGGGCGCGGTGTGGCGATCTTCTGCCGGTCGGCGAGGAACTTGCCCGTGGTCACGTCCACGGGCGCTGCCTTGATGCCCGAACCACCGATGTCGATGCCGAGTGCGTTCATGGGCTCAGCGTAACGGCCGGTTCGAGCCAGCGCTCGCCCGACGCTCGGCCGGCCTGGGCCGAAGTCGGGTAATATCGCGAGAGAGAACAGTTCCTTGTCGAGAGGGGATGCGGCGGATGCGCTGGTTCAAGGTCGCCGCCATCGGCGTCGGCATACTGATCGCGTTCCTGATCGTCGGGTCCGTGGTCGGTGCCATCTTGCACCTCGTGATCGACGTGGTCATCGCCGCGGCGGTGGTCGGGGCCATCGTGGTCGCCGTCAAGGTGGCCCGGTCCAGGCGTCAGGTCTCCGCCAAGAAGGCCGAGCGCGAGGTCCGCGAGCGCGACGACACCGAACGCGGCAGGCCGCTGCCGCGGTCCGACGTCGAGCCGGTCTCCTACTCTCCGCCCCAGCCTTCACGGCCCCAGCCTTCACGGCCGGCGGCCGCGGACGTGGACGACGAGCTGGCCCGGCTCAAGCGGGAGATGGGCAGCTTAGCCTTACCAGTTCGCCTCGGCGAGCTTGGTCACCGCCGCCTGGATGCCGTCCATCCGCACCCGGGCCGCGGCCCGGCGGCCCATCACCCACATGGTGAGCTCGGCCGGGCTGCCGACCACGGTCACCGCCGGGGTGGCGTTCCGCGCCGTGATCCGGTAGGACGCGTCGTCGGCGTCTGTGCCCGTGTCAATGTCGTCCCGGGCCAGCTCCACGCCGACCGGCGCCTTGCGCAGCATGAACCGCGCCATCCGCAGCCGGTGCCAGAGCATGTCCGACTCGCCGCTGCCGAGCTCACGAGGCTCCCAGCCGGGCGCGCCGCGCCGCACGTCCTCGTGGTGTACGAAGAACTCCACCGCGTTGACCCGCTCGTCCATGCCGGGAAGCGCCATCACCGACAGCGCGGGCGGGCCCGACCTGATGGTCCGCACCAGGTCGGGGAACGGGATCCGGCTCCTGATCCGCTGCTGCACGCGGGCCGTGTACCCGGCCAGCGGGCCGCCGGCCACGCCGGCCGCGGCGTCCGGGCGGCGCTCCCGCAGCACCAGGTGCGCGGCCAGGTCGCCGGTGGTCCAGCCCTCGCACAGCGTCGGCGCGTCCGGGCCGGTCTCGTCGAGCAGCGCGCACAGGGCGCGGCGCTCTTCCCGGGAGTAGCTCACCCGCCGATCCTAGGCGTCATTGCTACCCTGACTGAAGTCTCGAAGAAACGAGGGGAACCGATGCTTGACCCTGCCATCGCGGCACGGCTGAAGCGGGACGCATCCGGCCTGGTCGCGGCCATCGCCCAGCAGCACGACACCGGTGAGGTGCTGATGCTCGGCTGGATGGACGACGAGGCGCTGCATCGCACCCTTACCACCGGCCGGTGTACCTACTGGTCGCGCAGCCGCCAGGAGTACTGGGTCAAGGGCGACACGTCCGGGCACTACCAGTGGGTCAAGTCGGTGGCGCTCGACTGCGACGGCGACGCCCTGGTGGTCAAGGTGGACCAGGTCGGCGCGGCTTGCCACAGCGGCGACCGGACCTGCTTCGACGCGGATGTGCTGTTGAAGGATGCGTAGGGAATTCGTCCTGGTGCTGCTGGCCGGCGCGGTCGGCGCCGGCCTCGTCGTGCTCGCCGCCCGCCAGGCCTGGGCGCACGCCATCTTCACCCCGCCCAAGCCGCTGCCAGCGCAGGACATCGCGGTCACCGGGCAGCAACTCGTCCCGCTGGCCAGCGCGCTCGCACTGGCCGCGCTGGCGTGCCTGGCGGCGGTGATCGCCACCAGGTCGGTGCTCAGGCGGGCCGTCGGCGTCCTGCTGGCCGTGCTCGGCGCGGCTACGGCAGCGGCCGTCCTGGTCAGCCTGCGGGCCTCGGCCGTCCTGGCCGCGGCGCGCGCCAGCGCTCTGTCCGGCCCGCTGGGCGGTTCGACCACGAGCGGCTCGCCTTCCGGGGGCGCGGTGCACGAGATCGTCGTCGCCGGGCCGGGCCGGGCGATCATGGCCGGCGCGCCTTGGCGCGCGGCGGCCATCGCGGGCGCGGTAGCAATCGTGCTGGCGGGCGCGGCCACCGCCTGGCGGGGCCCGCGCTGGCCGGTCATGTCCGCGCGCTTCGAGCGGTCAGCCCCGGCTCGGTCACGTGGCACCGATTCAGCCAGCATGTGGGAGTCGCTCAGCCGCGACGACGACCCGACGATCCACGACGCCGACCCGGCGATCGATGACGGCACCCGGACTTAAACCTGGCGTCCGTTCGGTCCTGCTGGCTGAGCACGAGCCGGAGGTGGCCGAGATGTCGGCCCGCTACCTGCGCCGGGACGGCCTGCGGGTGCGGCTGGTGACAACGCCTGAGCAGGCGCTGGCCGAGCTGACCGCCGGCCCGGACGCCGCGGCCGTGCTCGACCTGACCATGCCTGGCCTGGACCCCCGGCGGATCCGCCGCGCGCTGCGGACCCCGGTCATCTTCCTGGTGGCCGGCCTGCAGGGCCCCCGGCCGCGTGGCCTGGCCCGCGGCGGGGCCAGCGGCCCGCGGCGGTGGCTGGCCCGGCCCTTCGGCCCGCGTCAGCTGGTCGCCATGGTCCGCGACGTGCTGGCCATCCCGGTGCCGCCACCAGCCGGGGATGCCGGAGAGCTGAAGCTGACCGCGACCGAGACGGCCGTCCTGACGGCCCTGCTTGGCCAGCAGGGACGCGTGCTGTCCCGCCGCCAGCTGCTCACCGCCGCGGGCCGGCCGGCGGCTGGGGACCGTGCCGTTGACGTGGTCATTGCCCAGCTCAGGGCCAAGATCGGGGGAGCGGGCACAATCAGGACGGTCCGCGGCGCCGGCTACGTTATCGATCCGGGGGCAAATCCGGACACCGGCGCGATTTCAGGGGGGCAGTCACCGGGGCGCCGGAGTGGCCGGGCTACCATCAGTGGCGCAACAGTACCGATTTGAGGGGACGATCAAACCGCGTGAGTGTGCTCGACGAGATCCTAGACGGCGTGCGTGCCGATCTCGCCGAACGGCAGCGGCACGTCTCTCTTGACCACCTGAAGGAGATGGCGCGGCGGGCGCCGTCACCGCTGGACGCGATGGCCGCGCTGCGGGCCGAGGGTGTCACCGTGATCGCCGAGGTCAAACGGGCCAGCCCGTCCCGTGGCCAGATGGCGGCCATCGCCGACCCGGCCGCGCTGGCCGGGGATTACGAGGCCGGCGGGGCCAAGATCATCAGCGTGCTGACCGAATCGAGGCGCTTCGGCGGCAGCCTGGACGACCTGGACGCGGTGCGCCGGGCCGTGCAGGTCCCGGTGCTGCGCAAGGACTTCGTGGTCAGCTCCTACCAGCTGTGGGAGGCCCGCGCGCACGGCGCGGACGTGGTGCTGCTGATCGTGGCCGCGCTCGAGCAGAGCGCGCTGGTCTCGCTGGTGGAGCGGGCCGTCTCGATCGGCATGCTGCCGCTGGTGGAGGTGCATACCGAACCCGAGCTCGACCGGGCGCTCGACGCGGGCGCCACCGTCATCGGCGTCAACGCGCGCAACCTGGCCACGCTGAAGGTGGATCGCGGGATCTTCGGCCGGATAGCCGGGCGGATCCCGGACGGCATCGTCAAGATCGCCGAGTCCGGCGTGCGCGGTCCGCGTGACCTGCTCGCTTACGCCGCCTCCGGTGCGGACGCCGTGCTGGTCGGCGAGAGCCTGGTCACCGAGAAGGACCCGCGCTGCGCCGTCGCCGACCTGGTAACCGCGGGATCGCACCCAGCACTGCGAGGAGAACGCGGTTGACCGAGATTGCCACGGCGCAGGCACCTGCCGCGCCCGCCGAGCCCGATATCTCGCCGGTTCCCGACATCGGAGGCCACTTCGTGGTCGGCGCGGTCGGGGTCGCCGAAGAGGGCGGGACGGGTGAGGCGCCTGGCGTCGCCTACGGCGGCCGGTTCGCGCCCGAGGCCTTGACGGCGGCGCTGGACGAGCTGACCGCGGCCTATGAGCAGGCGCGGAAGGACCCGGCCTTCCGGGCCGAACTCGACGGGCTGCTGCGCAACTACGCGGGCCGGCCGACGCTGCTGTACCACGCCGAACGGTTTGGCCAGCAGGCCGGCGGGTGCACCGTGCTGCTCAAGCGGGAAGACCTGGCCCACACCGGGTCGCACAAGATCAACAACGTGCTCGGCCAGGTGCTGCTGGCCCAGCGGATGGGCAAGACGCGGGTGATCGCGGAGACCGGGGCCGGCCAGCACGGAGTGGCCACCGCGACCGCCTGCGCGCTTCTCGGCTTGGACTGCGCCGTCTACATGGGCGAGGAGGACACCCGCAGGCAGGCGCTGAACGTGTCCCGGATGCGGATGCTCGGCGCCGAGGTTATCCCGGTCGCTACCGGCACCCGCACGCTCAAGGACGCCATGAACGAGGCGTTCCGTGACTGGGTAAGGTCGGTCGGGCACACGCACTACTGCATCGGCTCGGTCGGCGGTCCGCACCCGTTCCCGATGATGGTCAGGGACTTCCAGCGGATCATCGGCCTCGAGGCGCGCGAGCAGGTGCTCGAGGCCACCGGCCGCCTGCCGGACGCGGTGATCGCCTGCGTGGGCGGCGGTTCCAACGCCATCGGCGCGTTCCACGCCTTCATCCCCGACGCTTCGGTTCGCCTCATCGGCTGCGAGGCGGGCGGTGACGGGCTCCATACCAAGCGGCACGCGGCGACCCTCACCGGCGGCTCGCAGGGCGTGCTGCACGGGATGCGGACGTTCGTGCTGCAGGATGCCGACGGCCAGACCCTCGGCACGCACTCCATCTCGGCCGGCCTGGACTACCCCGGCGTGGGCCCGGAGCACGTCTGGCTGAGGGAGACGGGCCGGGCCGAGTACCGGGCGGTGACCGACGCCGAGGCGATGAACGCGTTCTCCGTGCTCTGCCGGACCGAGGGCATCATCCCGGCCATCGAGTCGGCGCACGCGCTGGCCGGCGCGCTCGACGTCGGCCGCGAACTCGGCCCCGGCGGGCTGATCCTGGTCAACCTGTCCGGCCGCGGTGACAAGGACGTCGACACCGCCTCCCAGTGGTTCGGGGTGTGAGCCACGTGACGAGCGCTGTCACCGAGGCCTTCGGCAAGGCCGCCACGGACAACCGCGCGGCCCTGGTCGGCTACCTGCCGGCCGGGTTCCCCTCGGTGGCCGGCGCCATCGAGGGCGCCCTGGCCATGGCGCAGGCCGGAGCCGACGTCATCGAGGTGGGCCTGCCGTATTCCGATCCGCTGATGGACGGCCCGGTGATCGCCGACGCCGTGCACCGCGCGCTGGCCGCCGGGACGCGGGTCACGGACGTGCTGCGCACGGTCGAGGCGGTCGCGGCGGCGGGCGTGCCCGTGCTGGTCATGACCTACTGGAACCCGGTCGACCGGTACGGCGTGCGCGCCTTCGCCAGGGACCTGGCCGCGGCGGGCGGCTCGGGGCTGATCACCCCGGACCTCACCATCGAAGAGGCGGGCTCCTGGCTGGACGCCTCCGCCGAGCACGACCTGGACCGAGTGTTCCTGGTCGCGCCCAGCTCCACCGACGAGCGAATCGCCATGATCGCCCGGGCCTGCCGCGGCTTCGTCTACGCCGCCTCGCTGATGGGCATCACCGGCACCAGGGACGCGGTCAGCGGTGACGCCTCCGGCCTGGTCGAGCGGGTCCGCGAGCACACGAGCCTGCCGGTGGCGGTCGGCCTCGGCGTCAGCAACGGTGCTCAGGCCACCCAGGTGGCGGCGTTCGCGGACGGCGTGATCGTCGGCTCGGCCTTCGTCCGCCGCCTCGGCGAGCAGGGCATCCCCGCTATCCGCGACCTGACCGCCGAACTAGCCGCCAGCGTCCGCCGCCCCGCCCCGTAACCCCTCCCGGCCCCCTAACCCCTCCCGCCCCGCACTCCTCCGCCGTTCCAGCGTCCCCCGCCGTTCCAGCGCCCCCCGTCGGCCGGGTATGGGGGTTGGGGCACCTAACCCCCGCAAGACGGGGGTAAGGGCACACAACCCCCG
>Ga0207662_10001793_pt1 | contig 10538 bp, 11 predicted proteins | sample KBSS33LmetaG_FD_184338 | JGI IMG/M metagenome (GOLD analysis project Ga0207662, IMG submission 184338) | Switchgrass rhizosphere microbial communities from Kellogg Biological Station, Michigan, USA - KBS S3-3L metaG (SPAdes) (version 2) | ecosystem: Host-associated > Plants > Roots >... | reverse complement strand
AGGTCGAGGACGACGAGGCGGTGTCCGGGTGGAATGAGCGGAATGATCTCGTTCCACAGATGGCTCGACGTCGGAAAACCGTGGATGAATACCGCGGGTACTCCGGCGCCCCGCGTTCCGGCGGCGTAGTAATACAGCCTGGCGCCGGAGAGGTCGAGAAACTCACCGCGCACGCGAACCCTTGAGTCGCATTGGAGCGGGAAGATGGCCGAGGCATGCAGCGCACGCCAGAGAACGACGCAGAAATGCAATGCGGGCCGCCACGATTGTGGCGGCCCGCATTGTCTTCACTGAAAACGTTCCGAGCTTAGAGCGTCGGCGGTGGTCCACCGCGACGACCAGCGGTCATCAGCGCGTCGAACTTCGCCTTCTGCTCGTCGGTCAGCAACGCCTTGATGGCATCGTTCCGCTTGGTGTTGACAGCCTGCATCTTCGTGCGAGCATCGGCATCGCCGCCACGCGCGGCTTCCATCAACGGTGCGGACTCAGCGGCCGCAGCCTTGACGATCGAGTCGGCCTTGGCGAGGATCGCGTCAGAGACCTTCAGCGAATCCTTGAGGATCGTAACTGGGTTACGACCGCCACGTCCACCGCCGCCACCACCACCCTGCGCCTTCGCCACTGTGGTCACAGCCGCGAACATCGCAGCCGCCATCGCTACCGTGCGAATCATCTTCATTGCTTTGCCCCCTCAGGAATTGTGATTTGTCCGCCGTGCGCACATCAGACGCCTACCCTTGGCACCATTACCGCAGGACCGCGACATCTGTTACGGGCGCGCCAATACCCGCGCAACGACAAGCTTTGTGGGCGCAACAACTTAGTTGCTGCCCTCTAGCGCAACCACTCAAAACTGCTATCCTTACCCGCCCTTCGGCCGGACGCCTCGAGCATTGACGAACTCGTCCGGTTAATCAGGCCCTCAATGAGCGCCTCAGTGACCCTGCCGCCGCCGTCTCCGTCAAGTTCCAATCCGACCGTAACGCCATTGACTCCGGCTGCTGGCGTGCCGTCACCGTCGATTGTCTTTCCGTTACGGTGGCTCATGGAACACGCGGCGGCCCCGATCAAGTACCGCTCGATTACCGAAGTAGCCAAGCTGCCGGGGCCCGTGACAGGGCTTGTCGCGTCACTCCCGTTTACGCATCGCCCTGCGCTGACGTTGGCGATGTCGCAGCACCCCGATGGAACGTGGGGGCACGGTATGCTCACGGTTCCGTCCGCCCGTGCTGAGCATTTCGAAGGCGTGGGAACCATCAGCGCGGTTCGACGCCTGCTCGAATACGGGTGGGATAAAGACTCGCCTCCACTTACACACGCACGCCGCGTGTTGTTCCGACTTCTCGCCGAAGACGACGACCCCGATTTTCTGTTTGAGTTCGCTGGAAAAGATGCTGCCGATGAAGACATGGCGCGTCGCGCGCGCGCCATTCTGCGCGAGGCGGCTGCGGCCGCGCTCGCCCAAGCCGGCTACGAGGGCGACCCGCGACTCCGCGGAGCCGCACGCCGCATCATCGAGCGCGTCGCCGCATACCTGCGCAGCCCGCTGGCGCAAAAGCCATTCGTGCGGATCGGCAACCAACACGTTCTGCCGGCTGAAGCCGCGCCGCCGTCGGTTTATTGTTTACTCATGCTCGCGTACATGCCCTTGTTCCGCACCGAGCATCACGACGCAGTCGCACTCTTGTCTCGCCACCTCACGGAACCGCTGCCACGCCAAGAGGCGATGCAGCTCTGCGGCAAGCGCGTCGTGGCACAACCACACCTCGTGCTCGGCGACATGCTGCCCAATCGCAACGCCGCCGACGCCGACGTTGTGTTCGCCGTCACATGGCTGGAGCTCATGGCGCGCCTGGGCTTCCTGCGCCGAAACGACAACTGGTGCAAGCTCTACGAGCGCTTCCTCGACGATCGCGACGGCGATGGCGTCTGGCACCCGCACAAGGGACTGAATGCCGCGCGTAGCCCGAATCCGTTTCTCTGGCCGATGTATCCTCTCGAGGACCACATGAGCGGCGAGGAGCGATGGACGGACGTCACGTTCAGGCTCGGGCTCATCGGCCGTCTCATGGGGCGGGGAATCGACGTGGTGTGACGCGTGGCACTTTCCCCGAGCGAGATGTTCCCCGCGTTCGCTCCGCATATTGCCGTTCGAAACGTCGCGTTGAAATCCGGAGTTCGCCTGCGCATCGCCGAGTCGGGGCCGAGCGACGGCAGGCCGGTGGTGATGCTGCATGGGTGGGGTGCGTCGCTGTACATGTACCGCCACGCACTCGATCGATTTCCTCGCGCCGGCATCCGGTGCATCGCCGTGGACCTGCGCGGCTACGGGTTGTCCGACAAGCCGGGCGCCGATGATTCGTATTCTCTAAAAGCGTACTCCGCCGACGTCGACGGGTTGCTCGACGAGCTTGGCCTCGCCACCGTGGCGCTCGTCGGCCAGTCCATGGGCGGTGGTCTGGCGCTGCGATACGCGCTCGCGCGACCTGAGCGGCTGTCCAAGCTCGTGCTGATCAACCCGACGGGACTTGTGAGTGTTCCGTACGTCCAGGTGCTTCGCCACAGCCCGGCAGCGATCGTCGACGCGCTCGGCGCGCGGCTCGTTCCGCGGTGGATCATCGGATTCATTCTTCGCCGCCTCGCCTACGCCGACGCCAAGATTCCGACCGAGCGCGATGTCGACGAATACTGGGCGCCGACGCAGCTCGCCGGGTTCGTGCACGCGGCGCGCGCGGGGCTCGGCGAATTCGATTGGAGTGCCGTGACCGACGCCGAGGCATCGTCGCTCAGGGTGGCCGCGCTGGTAGTCCTCGGGAAGAATGATCGGCTGGTGCCGAACACCCAAGCGGCCGTGTCGCGGCTCACCGGCAGCCGCATCGAGTGGGTGCCTGGAGGGCACTGTGCGCACGAGGAGCATCCGGACCTCGTCTACGACATGCTCGCCGAGTTCGTTCGGTAGCCGTAAGTGTGGCAACGAGTTATATTACAAAATCATCTGTCGCGGCAGGGTCGCTTTAGCGACGCCAGGGCGGTCGCGGCCACGGGGGTTGCACGCAGGAATGCGTGGGCCGCACCGCCCCCCGTGCACGCGAAGCCGACGCTTCGCGAGATTTGCCGGCGCGCCCTCTGCTCGCCGGCCATTCGAGAGACACCGGTCCCGGGACGGTCCTGGGTGCGCGGCCCCGGTGCGTAGCGATGGGAATCATGTCGACAGAGACAATGGAAGCGGAGCAGGACGTAGGGCAGGACGTGGAGACCGAGGGCACGTCATTCGATCAGCTCGGGCTGTCCGCGGAACTCATGAAGGCAGTACGCGACGCGGGGTACACGACCCCGACGCCGATTCAGGCTCAGGCGATCCCACTCGTGCTCAAAGGGCGCGACGTCATGGGCCTCGCGCAAACGGGAACCGGCAAGACCGCCGCATTCACACTCCCGATTGTCGATCGGCTCCTCGGCGGCCCACAGCGAACGCGCGTGCTCGTGCTGACGCCAACGCGCGAGCTCTGCGTTCAGGTCGAAGAGAGCGTCAAGAAATACGCGATGCATGCGCCTATTTCGGTCGTGTCGGTTTATGGCGGAGTTCCGCTCGATCCGCAGGAGAAAAAACTGCGTGCGGGTGTTGACATCGTCGTCGCGACGCCCGGTCGGCTCATCGATCACCTCGAGCGGCAGAACGTCGTGTTCGACGACCTCGAGGTGCTCGTGTTGGACGAGGCGGATCGAATGCTCGACATGGGGTTCGCGCCGCAGATCAATCGCATCGTCGCCGACGTTCCGAGCTATCGGCAAACGCTGTTGTTCAGCGCGACGATGCCGCCGGAAGTCGAGGCCCTCGCTCGCAAGTATCTTCGCAAGCCCGTCGTGGTGCAGGTTGGGCGACGATCTGCCGCGGCGAGCACCGTGACGCACGCCGTATATCCGGTGCCACGCGACCGAAAGAGCGAGTTACTCGCGCAACTGCTGCGCGCCGAGAAGCTGGATTCGGTGTTGGTGTTCACGCGCACCAAGCACGGTGCCGATCGCGTCGTTCGCCACCTCGAGCGGGAGCAGATCGAAGCGACGGCGATGCACGCCGACAAAACACAGCCCCAGCGCACGCGCGCGCTCGAGGATTTCAAGAGTGGAAAGGTGCGCGTACTGGTCGCGACCGATATCGCGCAACGCGGCCTCGACATCTCGGGCATCACGCACGTCGTGAACTACGACGTGCCACAGCAGGCGGAAGACTACGTGCACCGTATCGGGCGTACGGGTCGCGCCGCGAAGGAAGGCGACGCGTTTACGTTCATGGCGCCTGACGAAATTGCGATGGTGCGTCAGATCGAGCGCGTGATTGGCCAGCCCATTCCGCGAATCTCGGTTCCGGGGTTCGATTTCGGGACGGTCGCGGCCGACTAGCAGGCGTCGCGAATTCAAAAAATTTCACACGGAGGCGCGGAGACGCGGGGAAAGCGAAACGCGGAGAACAGCAGCACAGTTCACTTCGAATTCCACTCGCATGAACTCGTTGAACTCGCCGAACTCTCGAACTCTTCGAACTCTTCGAACTCTTCGAACTCTTCGAACTCTTCGAACTCTTCGAACTCTTCGAACTCGTTAAACTCTGCGTCCTCCGCGTACTCTGCGTACTCTGCGTTTTGGCTTTTCTGCGGTTCTGCGGTTCAGGTTTTTGGTTTTTTCGAGAATTGTTTGCTCACCATTTAGGAGATTCCTAGTGCCATCGATCTATTCGAGCGCCGCGTTGGCGCTGACCACTCTCGCGCTGCTGTCCTCTCCCGCGGTCTCCCGCGCGCAGACCGAAAAAGTCGACCAGGCTGCGATGCAGAAGATTCGCGACGAGGGATTCAATCGCTCGAAGATCATGGAGACCGCGAGCTGGCTCACCGATGTATATGGTCCACGACTGACCGGCTCCCCAAACACGAAGAAGGCCGGCGATTGGACGATCCAGGCGATGAAGTCGTGGGGCATCACCAATCCGCGCTACGAGCAGTGGCCGAACTTCGGACATGGCTGGCAGGTGGAGGGGTTCACGGCGCAGGTCGTCGCGCCGCAGGCGTATCCGATCATCGCGTATGTCACACCCTGGTCGATGGGCACGGGTGGCACGAAGACGGGCGACGTGGTTTACGCGCGTCTTGCCGCCGAGGCTGACCTCGCTCCGTTCAGCGGAAAGTTGCGCGGCAAGTGGGTCATGCTCGACACGGCTCAGGCGTCGGATCCGCATTTCGCGGGCGACGCCTGCCGCTTCGACGCTGACCACCTGGCCGGCATGACACGAACGGAAACGGAGTTCAACTGTCGCACGCCGGCAGCGCGGCAGATCGCCAGCGCGGATTCAGCGGCTCGCGTTCGCGACTCGCTCGCGAAGGCGGGCGTCGCGCCGGGTGGACGCGGCGGACGTGGCGGAGGTCGAGGTGGATTCGGCGGCGGTCAGGCATTTCAACAACAGCTCGCCAAGTTTCTCCTCGACGAAGGCGCGCTCGGCACGTTGCGCTCAGGCGCAGGTCGCTACGGCGACGGAACCGTTGCCGTGCAGGGTGGCCGCGGTCCGAGCACGATTCCGACGACAGGAATTCCCAACATCGCCATCGCGTCGGAGCACTACGGCCGCATCTACCGCACGATCCAAAAAGGCATTCCAGTCACGCTCGAGGTGAACGCGAAGGTCGCGTTCACTCCGGATACGGGCAGCTTCAACATCGTCGGAGAGATTCCGGGCACCGACGCGCGGCTCAAGGATGAAGTCGTGATGCTCGGCGCGCATTTCGACTCGTGGGCGGGCGGCACCGGCGCGACCGACAACGCCGCGGGCTCCGCGATCATGCTCGAGGCGATGCGAATTTTGAAAACTCTAAATCTTCCCATGAAGCGCACCGTCCGCATCGGTCTGTGGACTGGCGAGGAGCAGGGGCTCATCGGCTCGAACGCGTACGTGCGCCAGCATTTCGGTTCCGTCGATTCGACGGGACAGCACTTCACACCCGAGTGGCAGAAGCTGGCCGGCTATTTCAACGTGGACAACGGGACGGGCGCGATCCGCGGTATTTATGCCGAGCACAATCCGGCGGTCGTTCCGATCTTCAAGGCCTGGCTCGAGCCGTTTCGCGATCTTGGCGCTACGACTGTGACACTCGCGCCGACGACGGGCACGGACCATCAGGCGTACGATCGAGTGGGTTTGCCGGGATTCCAGTTCATTCAGGATGAGATCGACTACAACAGTCGAACGCATCACACGAACATGGATTTGTACGAGAGGCTGGTGCCGCGCGATCTAATGCAGAATGCGGTGATCGTTGCGGCGTTCGTGTACGACGCCGCGAATCGAGACGAGAAGCTTCCGCGCAAGCCGGCGCCGACGGGCGGGCGTGGTGGGCGGGGCATCGTTCCGTAGTCATTGTTGTGAAGTTCCCTGTTCGTCACTCGCCCTGAGCGAGAACAAGAAAAGCAACCACGGATTTCACGGAAAAACAGCCGCGGAGTTACACGGATCATTCCGTGTATTTCCGTGGCTGTCTCCGTGAAATCCGTGGTTGCTTTTGCTTGTTGGTTGCTTTTGCTGTTGGACTTACCTAGTGCGCAGTCTTGTCCGGGCTGATGCTGATCAGTCCAACCTCGCCGCCGTAGGCGTCGCGCATCGTGGGCATTCCTGGCGGCGCCATCCAGGCGCCGCGGTCGACACGCACGTTGATCTGGTGCATGCCTGGCGACATCGGCACCGACAGCTCCCACAGATCTCGGCCGCGTCGCTGGAGCATGAGAGGACTCCAGTCGCTGAAATCGCCCATCACGTCGACGGTCTCAACGCCGCGCACGTGAATGATGATCTTGTGCATGCCGGCCGACGCGGGACGCATCTCGAACGCTTTGACGAGCACCGCACGTGGCAGCGAGACGGGCACCGACGTCCTGGACATCGGCCAATACGCGAGCTCGAGTCCAGCCATGCCGAACGATCGGGCCGGAAGACCGCGGAGCGGAAGTGCCGGTTGGCGTCCTCCGCCTCCGACGATCGCGATGCGGTCGCTGAGCCAGATCGTCGCGGTCGCGGCGGTCCAGCGACGCGAGTCGGCGGTGACGTCATACGAATCGCCAAAACGCCGTCCGGTTTGCGCGGTGAGCTCGAACGCTCCGACTTCCCAATGCAGCGAGCCTTCGAGATCTCCGAAGCGAGACTGTCTCTCGCACGCGCTCATGTTGTTCGACGACTCGGTGAACCAGCCCCGAATCGGTCCGCGGTCCGCGAGCGATGACGAGGAGCTACTGGCGCAAGACAGTTGCGCGCTTCCTGTGTCGTGAACCGACGCGATCTTGCTAAAAGCGAAATTCGTGAACGTCGCCGTCAACGTCGCAGTTCCGAATTTCGCAGTCGGGCTTCCGAGCTTGCCCCAGGCGCCAGCGTCGGTGACGTCCGCCGCTGAAAAGACGGCGACGCGCCATGGACGCGCGACACCGCCGCCGAACCAGAGTCCGCCGTGCTGTTGGAAGCGGAAATGGATTCGAGTCTGCACGTCGACCTGGTCGGTGCCCAACGAGCGATCGTCCATCGCCCGGCTCGCGTTACCAATCATCTCGGCGCGGACGCCGTAGACAGTGGGCGAGGTGAACGTTCCGGAGACGATGCCATCGGCGAGTTGCAGCGATTGCTCGGACAGGAACGCGGCGCCGCGCGCCTTGAGCGTGCCGTGCGGAAACTCGAATTGCACGGTGGGCGCAAACCGAATCGCGCTCATGGGAAGGGCGCCGTCCCTCACAGTGTACTGGCCCGCCTCGACTTTAGAGGCGAGTTGCGCTGCGATGTCCCGAGAACTGGGAATCAGCAGCGCTGCACAGAGTACTGTGATGGCGACCTTCGGCTCGTTCATAGCCTCTCGAGCTTTGGTTCTCCCGCGGCCCCTTCGGGCGGCTTAACCGGAAGTGGCGTAGGCCGTCCTGGAGTCTCTCGAATCCGGTTCTGCAATGCAGTGCCGGGATTCAACCCTTGAGAGATATCCGCTTGGACGTTCGTCCACAAGCTGTAGAAGGTTGCGTCGTCGGCGCCGTCTTGCCAGAGCTTGGTGATCGCCGAGAAGGCATCGTCGTTTGGAACCTTTCGCTCGAGAAAATCGGTCCACACCACAAACGCCTGCAGGTCGTTTCGTCCCTTTTTACGCGGGCGGAACGTCGCGAGCTGCGCCGGCTTGGCTCCGGCACTGAGAACGGATGCGCCGGCAGTCAATTCCTGATCGTCGACTGCTCCGAGAACCTCTCGCGCCGTGCGCAGCAGATTCAGTTGCTTTCGAACTGCTTCGACAATTTTTCGGCCATCGGCACGCTTAGCGAGGCCCAGCAGCGCCATCTGCCGAAGTGGATTCGACGGCAGTCCTGCCATGTTCGCGGAATCGATCATCAAGTCGATCGCGAATCGATCTCTGGTCTCCAGCTTGACGAGCGGATCAACATCCTGCGCGACGAGTGGAAGCGCGCTTGCAAACATCAGCACGCCGACTCGAGCAAGAATCCTGACGCTACGCTGGAGCGAACCGTGTGTCACAGCGACGACCCTCCGCGGACGAGCTTGACGGAATTCGCATGACCGAACCCGTCGTCGGGCGCGAGGGGTGCATGTGGATCGGCACTCCAAGATCCGTCGACGACGTATGCATAGATGTGACGACCCGCCGAAAGTGGCAAGGTCACGCTCCAAACACCATCCTGCGAGGTGCGTGAGAGCGGAGTCTTTGTGGTGTCCCAACCATTGAAATCGCCCACGACGTACACGCTCGTGGCGCGCGGGGCGACGTAGACGAACCGAACAACGGTATCAGAAACCGGGAGCTGCGGGGCAACAGCGACCGGAGGCCGCCCGGCCGCTGACTGGCCGTCCCGGTTAAGTGCGAGATTGCCGACGAGAACGCCAATGCCAACCAGACCGGCGGCGAGCAGCGTGCCCATGGCCGGAGACAACGCGAACGTTCGGGGGGCGACAAGACGACTCCAGACTCCCGACCGCCGAACCGGGACAGGCTCGGCGCGAACGGCTGCCATGATGCGCTCGCGAGCGGCCGGGTCGGTGACAACCGGCCGACGCGCCTCGCGGGCGATCGATTCGACGAATGGATGTAGCTCCGAGTCAGTCATCCTTGATCCGCTCCCACCGGTCCCTCAACCGATCACATGCACGTTTGACACGCATCTTCAACGCCGAGACGCCAACACCAGTCAATGCGGACATCTCTTCGTAGCTCATTTCGTCGATGTACTTCAGAAGGAATGCTTCGCGCAACAACGGGTCGAGCTCATTGAGCACACGCTGAACAAATTCTTCGTCTTCGCCTGACCAGTTGGGCGTGCGATCGGGTGCGTTCAGCAGCAGGGCTTCTTCTCGAACGAACACGCGATCGCGGTGAGCACGTCGAGCGGCGACACTTCGGCACTGATTTACTAGAATTCTGTAAAGCCATGCACTGAACCGATCGCGTTCCTGATACCGATTCAATGCCCGATACGCCCGCAAGAACGTCGCTTGCAGCGCATCTTCCGCGTCATCGCGGTTTCCCAACATTCGAATGGCGTACCGCGCGCAGCGGTCGTAATAGCGGTCAACCAGTGCGGCGTACGCGTCAACGTCTCCTGCCAGCACTCGTTGGACGTCGGCGGCATCGTCGCTCATGTCCTTTCCTATAACCCACCCCCTGAGAGCGCAGGTCACATTTGGATGTGACGAGACGCATTTCGCTGTTCCTTTTAAGCTGGCTCGCTTCGCAAGTCATGCAATAAACCGTGCCACCTACCAAACGGTTCGGCCAAGCCTCGACATAGTCAACGTGTCAACGAATGTCCCACGACGTACTCTGAGGCTCAGATTCGTCAGCCCGAAGCCTAGCCCTCGCGCGTCGTACACCGCCGAATCGCGGTTTGCGCCAATCGATACGGAGTATGTCGCGCGGAGTGATCGGCGAAGGATGGTCTCGCCGCCCGAGCTGACGCGAATCGCGCCCGCAGCCGTGTCGAAGACGACGGCGACCGGTGTGCGACGCGTCACAGCCGCCTGACGTGCGACGGCAAAGGCGGCGCCGACATCGGTCATTGCCGCTCGCACGGACGACGCATCGCGAAGTCCGACGAGACGCGGTACGGCGAGCGCAGTGAGAACACCGCCAACCACTAAGACCACGATCAACTCGAGTTGGGTCAATCCAGAGCGCATGAAGGAATCGAACCTCGACGCGCCCGCCGAACGTCATCATTTTGCTCTCGCTGTAACACTTCACCCTCGATCCCGACACGACATGCGACCGCTGCGTCTACTCCTCGTCTCGAGCGCCGCACTGTTCAGCGTCGCCTGCGGCAACCCGCGCTCGGAGGCAGCCGTCGCGCAGGCGCTCAATGATGCCGCGAACGAGATCGGGGGCTTGAAGAGCGACATCGCCCAATTGCAGACGGACCTGGACTCTCTCCGGAACGTCGTCGCTCGGCAGGACAGCACGATTACGCGAATCGTGGCGGGGATTACTCGGTAGGGCGGGCGGCGGTCGACGACACCACGGTGG
>Ga0207662_10001792_pt1 | contig 10539 bp, 8 predicted proteins | sample KBSS33LmetaG_FD_184338 | JGI IMG/M metagenome (GOLD analysis project Ga0207662, IMG submission 184338) | Switchgrass rhizosphere microbial communities from Kellogg Biological Station, Michigan, USA - KBS S3-3L metaG (SPAdes) (version 2) | ecosystem: Host-associated > Plants > Roots > Rhizosphere... | reverse complement strand
AGCGCCAGCGGGTGGCGCTGGCGCGGGCGCTCGCGGTCGAGCCCGATATCCTGCTGATGGACGAGCCGTTCGCCGCGCTCGACGCGATCACGCGCGAATCGCTGCAGGGCGAGCTTGCGCGCATCCACGCCGCGACCGGCAAGACCGTCCTGTTCGTCACCCATTCCATCGACGAGGCGGTCTTCCTCGCCGACGAGGTGGTTGCAATCACCGGCAAGCCCGGACGTCTCGCCGCCACCATCCCGATCGGGGCCGCGCGCCCGCGCAAGCGCAACGCGGCCGAGATCGCCGATCTCGCCGGCCGCGTGCGGGTGGAACTGCTCGACGCGCCGGCGGCGTGAGCCATGCAACACGTTTCTCGCGGACGCGACTCGCATCTGCGAAGCCAAAGTCGGCAACCTGTTCGTACGAGAGGGAGGCGACTATAGTTCACCGCGTTCGGGATCTGCTGTCAGGTTCCGCGCGGAGGAGAAGATGCTTCGCCTCATTCTGACTGTGCTCTGCTTGACGATCGGGCCCTCAGTCCTCGCCGCGACGGATGGCACCACGCTGCTGTTCGATTCCGACAGCAGCCACGTCATCGGGTCAGTGCTGCAGGCTTCGATGCTCGACGATTTACCGCGCCTTGCCTGGTTCGCGCTGGCCGCTCTCTTTGTCGTTGGACTGGTTGCTGCGCAAAGAAAATCAACCGCGTCTCTTCGGCGGTCGCGCACTGATTTGGAAAACAAGGTGCGGGATCTCGAGAGACTTAACGCCGCGCTGCAAATCGAAAGCACTGAACGGCAGCGGGCAGAACAAAAATCTCGCGAGATCGAACGCGAGCTTCAGCTGACCATAGACATGATCCCGGTCAAGATCACGGTCTATCGGGCCGACGGCGCACGCCATTCGGTCAATCGACCCTGGCGCGATTACACCGGACTTTCCCAGGAGGACATAGAGGGCCAAAGCTGGGCGATTATTCCGCATCCTGACGACCTCAAGGCGAGCGAGGCCGAGTGGAAGGTTCGTCTGGCGAAACGTGAACCGTTCCAGGCTGAAATGCGCTTACGGCGGCGCGACGGGGCGTACCTCTCGCACATGGTACACCGCGTGCCGCTGCGCGATCAGACGGGGAAGGTGGTCAAGTGGTACGCGGTGGCTTTCGATATCGAGGATCGCAAGCGGGCCGAAGACGCACTGCGACAAAGCGAGGCTTCTCTGGCGGAGGCGCAACGGCTGAGCCGCACCGGCAGTTTTGGCTGGGACGTCTCGAGCGGAGACATCGTCTGGTCCGAGGAAAGCTACCGAATATTCGGGTACGACCCCGCGACCGCTGCCACGATCGCCATGGTGCTCGACCGGGTGCACCCGGACGACGTCGCGCTGGTCCGGGAGGTGATCGAGCGTGCGACGAGCCGCAGAGAGGCTATTGATTTTGAGCATCGGCTGCTGATTCCGGACGGATCAATCAAGCACCTCAATGTCGTGGCCTATCCCATGACTGATGAACGAGGCGAATTGCGGTTCGTGGGCGCCGTGATGGATATCACCGAGCGAGTGCGAGGGCGAGAAATGCTTCAGCGCGTGCAGGCAGACTTTGCGCACGCGGCCCGCATGTCAATGCTCGGCGAGCTGACCGCTTCCATTGCCCATGAGGTCAATCAGCCGCTTGCCGCGATTGCCATCAACGGCGAGGTGGCGCTGCGTTTGCTCAATCGCTCCGAGCCGGATCTGGCCGACGTCCGCGAATTGGCCAAGTCCGTTGTCGCCGACGCGCGACGCGCCGCCGACGTCATAGCGCGTGTTCGAACGATGGCGACGCGGCAGGCGCCGGAACAGACATTGCTGTCGGTCGACGAGGTCATCGGTGAGGCCCTGCAGTTTCTCCGGCACGAAGTCCAGTCACATGGGCTGACGGTCACGCATCACTCCAACCCGGCAGCGCCAAAAATGCTCGGAGATCGCACGCAACTTCAGCAGGTGTTCGTCAACCTGATGGTCAACGCGATCCAGGCGATGGCGCAGATGGGAGCGACGGGCCGGACGCTCGTTGTTCGAACCACGCTCTCCGATCCGAGCACGCTGTGCTGCACGCTCGAAGACAGCGGCCCCGGCATCAAGCCGGAGCATCTCGATCACCTGTTTGACAGCTTTTTCACGACCAAGGACGGCGGCATAGGTCTGGGGCTGCCGATTTCGCGCTCCATCATCGAAGCGCATGGCGGACACATCCGGGCCGACAATGAATCGGTCTACGGTGGCGCTCGTTTCAGCTGCACATTCCCGGCGAAGCTGCAACAGTGAACGAGGTGGCCAGCGCGCGTGGTCGAGACCGCACCGCAATAGCGTTGCATATCAGCGGACGTTGTCCTGCTCCCAGCGGCGCAGGAGTGCGGCGATCTCCAGATTGTTCTTTTCGAGCATCATCATGTGTCCGTTCCCGCGGATGCCGTGATCGGTGAGCTTGACGAATGAATTCTTCACGCCGGCCTGTTCGAGGAACTTGGCCGTGCAGTGATCGTAGGGCGCGTGGTAGGAGGCTTCGCTCACCAGGATGAGGATGGGAATCCCACGCAGGTGCGGCATCTGCCGCGCCGGCTCGGCCTGCAGAAAGCAGCGCACGAGCCCGGTACCGTCGGCCTGCTCTTGCCGCACCAGCTTGAGGTCGCCCGGCGTCTGCGCCGGCGGATCGAATGTGATCCTCCCGCGGGTGACGCCCCAGGGACGTGCGATCACGCCGTCTTCGAAATAGTCCGGCGCACCCTTTGCGACGGTCTCGCGGATGGGCGGCCCGCTGGGCTCGATCGCCAGAATGCCTTTCACCAGCTGCGGCCGCTCGTCCGCGATGCTCCAGCCGATCACGCCGGCCTGCGAGTGCGTCAGCAAAACCGCCGGCCCGATGCGGTCGAGCAGCTTGGCGCCAGCTTCGCGGTTCATCTGCTCGATCAGCGCCTCGTCGCCGATGGTCTCGACCTGGCTGGCGTAGAAGGCGTCGAATGCCGCATCGCCCTGCGTGCCCGATCCCGGCCATTGCGTGTGCAGGCCGGCCTGCGGCCAGAGCTGCTTGCGCCCGGGGGCGGTGAAGCGCTGCTCCACGTTGGCGACCGAGGGCTTGCGCGTCCTGCCGTAGCTGTCGCCGAAAAATCCCGAACGACCGCGTCCCGACTGATCGACGACGTAGACGGCATAGCCGTTGGCAACGAAGTCGTCGGCCCAGCCGCGGCGCCCGTCCGGCGTGGTGAGGAAATTCGACGCGGTCTGTCCGCCGCCGTGGATCATGACCACGGGGTAGGGACGCGTCCTGTTCTTGGGAATTTGATACTGCACGTACATCTGGCCGATCATGACCGTCTGCTTGTCGACCTCGACATAGCGTCCGGGGATCGAGAACGCGCCCTGGTCCGCGACCTCGAGTGGCCGGCTCGCATCGAACAGCCGATCCTCTGCACGTGTCGGCCCGCTCACACCGACTGCCACGACGACGGCGAGCATGGCCGTGCGGCCGAGCCCGGCGATCGGGCCGCGCGGCCAGGCCTTGTCGTGGTCGGGGTCAGCGCCGCGGATCTGCACCGGCACGGCTCATCCCCGTCCCACGAACGGCATCAGGTTCGCCATGACCGTCATGAACAGTACATTGGTGTCGAGCGGCAGGTTGGCGATGTAGACCACGGCGCGGCCGACGTCGTCGGCGTTCATGCGCGGCTCGACCGCCATCCTGCCGTCGGCCTGCATCACGCCTTGCCCCTGCACCATGCGCTCGGTCAGCGGGGTCGCGGCGTTGCCGATGTCGATCTGGCTGCAGGTGATGTTGTATTGGCGGCAGTCGAGCGAGGTCGACTTGGTGAGCCCGGTCACCGCATGCTTGGTCGCGGTATAGGCGACCGACCGCGGGCGCGGCGCGTGCGCCGAGATCGAGCCGTTGTTGATGATGCGGCCGCCGCGCGGGTCCTGTGCCTTCATTATTTTGATGGCTTCCTGCGTGCACAGGAACATGCCGGTGAGGTTGGTATCGACGACCTGCTTCCAGGTCTCGTAGGGCAGGTCCTCGAGCGGCACCGGCGGCGCGCCGATGCCGGCATTGTTGAACAGGACGTCGAGGCGCCCGAAGGTCTCCTTGGTTTTGGCGAACAGCGCCTTGATCGCCGCGGGATCGCCGACGTCGGTGGGAACGGCGAGGCTCTTGGCGCCGGTGGACTTTCCCTCGCTGACGGTTTCTTCCAGCTTGTCGGCGCGTCGTCCGGCGAGGACGGTGGCGTAGCCCTCCTTCATCAGCGCCAGTGCGACAGCCTTGCCGATGCCGGTCCCGGCGCCGGTAACGAGAGCGACTTTTGGTGACGCAGCCATCGTGGGTCCTCCTCAATTGGCGGCATTATCGTCGTTGCGCATGCATGGACGCAATGCGGTACTGTCGAGCGCCAATCACAAGGGCCAATCACAAGGGCCAACGACAAGGAGGAGCCGCCGATGCGCCGACGCGACCTGCTGGCATTGAGCCTGGCGGCCCTGCCGATGGCGCTGCGTCCCGCGGCGGCGCAATCGAAATATCCGGAGCGTCCGATCCGGCTCGTCATCCCGTTCCCGCCCGGAGGCGTGTACGACGCCGTCGGCCGGCCCTGGGCGGACCGGGTCAAGCCGACGCTCGGCACCGTGGTGGTCGAGAACATCGGCGGCGCCGGCGGTGCGTTGGGTGCGGCCGCGGTCGCGCGTGCGCCGTCCGACGGCTATACCCTTCTGCTCGGCGGCGGCGGTGCGCTGGTGCTCACGCCGATCGCGTCGAGCCGGCCGCCGTTCGATCCGGTGCGGGATTTCGAGCCGATCGCGCTCCTGGTCACGACCGGGCTCGCGATCGTGGTGCATCCCGCGCTGCCGGCGACGACGCTCGCCGAATTGATCGACTATGCCAGGAGCAATCCCGGCAAGCTGTCCTACGGGTCGGCCGGCGTGGGCTCCATGAACCAGCTCACCGGCGAACTGTTCAAGTCGCTCAGCGGCGCCACTGACATCGTGCATGTGCCCTACAAGGGCGCAGGTCCCGCCGTCACCGATCTCATCAGCGGACAGATTCCAATCGCGACCCCGAACGTCACCGCGCAGATCCTCGAGCTGCATCACGCCGGCAAGCTGCGGATCGTCGCGGTCACGTCGCCGCGGCGGCTGGCCGGCGCGCCGGACATTCCGACCGCGGTCGAGCAGGGCTTGCCGGGCATGATCGCGCAGAACTTCATCGGCCTGTTCGCGCCGGCGCGCACGTCGCCCGCCATCATCGAGCAGGTGGCTCAGGCGACGCGCGGCGTAATGGACGACGAGGCATTCCTGCGCAGCCTGACAGCGTCGGGTTTCGAGCCCGAGCTTGCGTCCACGCCGGACAAGACCCGCCGCTTCGTCGCGGACGAGGTCGCCCGCTGGGGCCCCGTCATCAAGACGATCGGTCTCAGGCTGGACTAGAGGTCGGCGACCGCCTTCGCGACCAACGCGGACGTCAACGGGTGGTCCGGTAGGGCGGGCGCGGGATGCCGGCGTGAGCCGCCCGCAGCGCCGCCGACCAGCGCTCGCGCAGGTCGTGGAAGTACGGCTCGCCGGGCTCGATCCGGTAGTTGAGCTCGGCATCGCACACGTCGCGGCGCGCGATGAGCAGGTCGAGCGGGAGGCCGACGCTGAGATTCGAGCGCATGGTGGAATCGACCGAGACCAGCCCGACCTTGAGCGCATCGTAGAGGTCGATGTCGTAGGTGATCGCGCGGTCGAGCACCGGCTTGCCGTATTTGTGCTCGCCGATCTGCAGATAGGGCGTGTCCGGCGTGCACTCGATGAAGTTGCCGGCGGCGTAGAGCATGAACAGGCGAGGGCGCTCGCCCTTGATCTGGCCGCCGAGCAGGAACGAGACATCGAACTTCACGTCGGAGGCTTCGAGCGCCTTTCCTTCTTCGTCGTAAAGCTGGCGGACGGTGCGACCGGCGCGCTGGGCGGCCTGAAACATGGTGGGCGCGTTCATCAGCGTTTCGTGCTCGCCGGTGTCGGGGTTTTCCCATCCCTCGCGCAGGATGCTGACCACCGACTGGCTGATCGACAGATTGCCGGCCGAGGCCACGGCCATGATGCGCTGCCCCGGCTGCACCAGGACGTGGAGCTTGCGGAAGGTCGCGATATTGTCGACGCCCGCATTGGTGCGGGTGTCCGCGAACATCACGAGACCGTCACGCACCAGGATTCCGCAGCAATATGTCATGACTTGCGCCGCCCCCACGGACCGGTCCGGCCCATTGCCAATGGATATACCGGGGCCCATGGCGGATGGGCAATGCTGCCTTAATTCTGCGTCTGCTGGCTCGCCTGGTCGACGCGGACCTTGACCGACATCACTTCGCCGCCACCGCCGTAGCGGGTGCCGCGGAGCGGCGCGGCGCCGAGGTAGTCGAGCCCGATCGCAACCCGCACATGGGCGTCGGTGGCGCACAGCCCGTTGGCCGCATCGAAGGCGACCCAGCCGAGCCCGGGCACGAACGCTTCGGCCCAGGCGTGGCCGGCCTCCTGCTCGTCCACGCCGTCGTCGCGGTGGAAATAGCCGCCGACGTAGCGGGCAGGAATCGCCAGGCTGCGCGCCGCCGCGATGAAGATATGGGTGAGATCCTGACAGACCCCGCGCTTGAGCGCGAAGGCTTCGGCAGCCGTCGTCGCGGCGTGGGTGGGATCGGTGTCATAGGCCACATCGTCGTGCAGGCGCTCGAGCATGTGATGGAGGAGGTTGAGCACGTTGCCGTCGGTGGCGTCCCGGCTGGCGGCGGCAAAGGCGGCGATCCCGGCATCGGGCGTGGTGAGTGCGGTCGTGCGCAGGTAGAGGCTCGGCGGAAATCGTTCGACCGTGCCGCGCATGATGCCTTGGGTATCGCGGGTCTCGACCTCGCCCTCGACCGTGACGACGAGCTCGCTGAACGGACCCTCGGTGCTGAAGGCGTGGGTGAGGTTGCCGAAGGCGTCCTCGTGCTGGTCGAGCCGGCAATCCGTGGAGACGTCGATCCGCCAGCGCGCCACGTATTGTCCGTCGTGGTTGCGCGGAGTCAGCCGCAGCATCTGGATCACGCTGTTCGCGGGCGTCCCGTAGGCATAGCTCGTCAGGTGCGAGATGCGAATACGCATGAAACGGGCGGCGAATGACGAAGGAGCGACGACACAGACAAAGCATGGCGCACGGCATCGAAGCAACCGTCGCGATGCTCCCGCGGGCCCGTCGTCATTCCCCGGCTACATCAGATATTGCTCGGTGATAGCGGCGCCGAGCCGGTTGTTGTTGTCGATGAATTCGCCGATGAACTCGTGCATGCCCTGCTGGAAGATCTCCTCCATGCGGCTGTTCTCCAGCCGCGCGCGGACCGCGCGCGCCTGGCGCTGGGCGGGCCCCTGGCGGCCATAGGCGCGCCCGATGTGGTCGAGATAGAGCACCAGGTTCTCGTAGCAGCTCGCGAGCGAGCGCGGCATCTCATCCCGCAGGATCAGCAAGTCGGCGATGAGCCAGGGCTTGACGCTTTCGCGATAGACCCAATGGTAGGCGGTGAGCGCCGAGACCGAGCGCAGGATGGCGGTCCACTGGAAATAATCGAGCGGGCCCCCGACCCGTTCGTGCGCCGGCAGCAGCATGTGATACTTCACGTCGAGGATGCGCGCGGTGTTGTCGGCGCGTTCCATGTAGACGCCCAGGCGGGAGAACCAGTAGGCGTCGTTGCGCAGCATCGTGCGATAGGCCGAGCCGTCGAAGCGCAGCGATGATTCCTGCACCCAGCGCAGGAACCGCATGAACTCCTCGCGCGAGGTCGGGCCGTTGCCGAAGCGCTTGAGCTCGAGCCAGGTGCCGTTGATGGCGTCCCACATTTCCACCGTGAGCGCGGTACGCACGGCGCGCGCATTGGTGCGGGCGATCTCGAAGCAGCTGCGGATGGAGGAGGGGTTGGCGGTGGAGAAGCAGAGGAAGTCGGTGACCGCCTCTTCGTTCGCTTCCGGATAGGCGGCGGCAAAGGCGTGGGCGCAGCCGGCGGTCGCAACCGCCGATTCCCATTCGTTTGAGGTCCCGACATAGGCGAGCGGCAGCGTGGTGAGGCGCTGCGTCACCTCGAGGATGCGTGCGAGGTATTCCGCCCGCTCCACGTAACGCGCGAGCCAGTACAGGTTGTCGGCAGTGCGTGAGAGCATCCGGTTCAGGCTCCGACGTCTGTCATCGCGGCGCGCGCCGAGGGCCGCCCGGCGGCGCCCCGGCATGACGAACTGTAAAATCCGGTCATCGGTCCAACACCCAGGTGTCCTTCGTCCCGCCGCCCTGGCTGGAATTGACCACGAGCGAACCCTTCTTCAGCGCCACCCGGGTGAGCCCGCCGGGCACGATGCGGATGCGATCCCGGCCGGTCAGTACGAACGGGCGCAGATCGACGTGACGCGGCGCAACGCCTTCCTCGACGCAGGTGGGGCAGGTGGAGAGCGCGAGCGTCGGCTGTGCGATGAAATTCCTCGGGTTGGCTTTGAGTTTGGCGCGGAACAGGGCGACCGTCGCCTTGTCGGCCTTCGGCCCGATCAGCATGCCGTAGCCGCCGGAACCGTGCACCTCCTTGACCACCAGCTCTTCCAGATGGTCGAGCACGTAGGCGAGGTGTTCGTCTTCGCGGCAGCGCCAGGTCGGCACGCTCCTGAGAATGGGCTCCTCGCCCAGATAGAACTTCACGATCGCCGGCATGTAGCTGTAGACCGCCTTGTCATCGGCAATGCCAGTGCCGACCGCGTTGGACAGCGTGACGTTGCCGGCCTGGTACACCGACATCAATCCGGGCACGCCGAGCGCGGAGTCCGGGCGGAACACGAGAGGGTCGAGGAAATCGTCGTCGATGCGCCGGTAGATCACGTCGACGCGCTTGGGCCCTTGCGTCGTGCGCATGTAGACGAGGTCGTCCTTGACGAAGAGGTCGCGGCCTTCGACCAGCTCGACCCCGAGCTTGTCGGCGAGGAACGAGTGCTCGTAATACGCCGAGTTGTAGACGCCGGGCGTGAGCAGAACCACCGTGGGATCGGCGCTGGAGTTCACCGGCGCCACCGATTTCAACGTCGCCAGCAACTCGTCCGGATAGTTCTCGACCGGCGCGACCCGATGGCGCGCGAACAATTCCGGAAACAGGCGCAGCATGATTTCTCGGTTCTCCAGCATGTAGGAGACGCCGGACGGCGTGCGGGTGTTGTCCTCGAGCACGTAGAAGACCTCGGCATCGACCCGTACGATGTCGATGCCGCCGATATGGACGTAGATGTCGTGCGGCACCTTCTGGCCGTTCATCTCTGGCCGGAACACCGGATTCTGAAACACCAGGTCTTCCGGGACCACGCCGGCCCGCAGAATCTCGCGGCGCGTATAGACGTCGCGCAAATAGTGGTTGATGGCCTTGACGCGCTGCTCGAGACCCGCGCGCAGGATGTCCCATTCGGCGGCGGCCAGAATGCGCGGCAGCACGTCGAAGGGAATGAGCCGCTCCTGCGCATCGGCTTCGCCGTAGACCGCGAAGGTGATGCCGATGCGGCGGAACAGGACCTCGGCCTCGCGCCGGCGGTAGTCGAGCACGTCGGGGGGCACCTCGGAGAGCCAGCGCGACAACTCGCCATAGGCTGGCCGCAACGTCCCGTCGGTGCCCGTCATCTCGTCGAACGCGGCCGCCATCAACCTCAACCCCGTCGCACGCCCGCGCCACCACGCGAACCGCGCGCCATCCAATCCTAGCTGCAAGCCGCGCGCCAACCCAAGCGGGGATTTCGGCCGGGCCGCGGGGGCCCGGATATCGGCGCTCTGCCCATGTTTTGGGCGGCAGATGAACACGCGACGGGCGCGGGCGAATCTACGGCGCCAGCAGCTTCTTGACGCGGTCGATCACCGGCCGCGGTGTCGCATAGATGCGCTTGACCCGTTCCTGCACGTCCTCGCCCGTGCTGGGCGCAAGATCGGCCTGGATCCGGGTCGCCTCCGCGCGGAATTCCGGGTCCTGCATGGTGGCGTCGAAGGCGCGCCGCAGCAGCGTGGCCTTGTTCGCGGGCAGACCAGGCGGGGCGACGAACGGCCGCGCCATGGCGCCGGGGCCGACCATGAGCTCCAGCAACTGACGATCTTCCGGTTTGCTCACGAGATCGACCACCGCGGGCACGCCGGGAAAATCGGGGCTCTTTTCCACCGCAGTGAGAACGAGGACATTGATCTTGTGGTCGCGCAGCCAATCCGGCTTGGCGATCTTGAGCGCGGAATAGCTGAACACGCAGCGGCCGTGCGCCTCGCCGCGCTCGATCGCGAGAATCGTTTCCTGCGAGCCGACGTAGCCGGTCACCAGCTTGAACCTGGTGCCGAGCACCTCGTTGAGCACGATCGGCCAGGTATCGGTTTCCGAGCCCGCCCCGGTGCCGGCGACGATCATCTGCTGCTTCCTGACGTCGTCGATCGTCTTGAACGGCGTCGCCCCCCACGCCATGCACACGCCGATGTCCCGGGTGGCTGCGCCGATCCAGGTGAACGCGCTCATGTCGTAGCCGGGATTGCGGGCCCCG
>Ga0207662_10001787_pt1 | contig 10553 bp, 8 predicted proteins | sample KBSS33LmetaG_FD_184338 | JGI IMG/M metagenome (GOLD analysis project Ga0207662, IMG submission 184338) | Switchgrass rhizosphere microbial communities from Kellogg Biological Station, Michigan, USA - KBS S3-3L metaG (SPAdes) (version 2) | ecosystem: Host-associated > Plants > Roots > Rhizosphere... | reverse complement strand
GGCCGTATGGCGTCGATGTTCTCCGCACCCAGGAAGCGCAGCTCACCGGTCCCGCGGAAATAGACGCCCCAGGCCTCGCGCACGGAGGCCAGGTACACCTCCGGACGATGGCGCAGGACCCACAGCGAGTCCCGCAGCAGGTCCTCCGAGATGCGGATGTAGGCGGCGTGGTTGTAGTTCGGCGCGCCCGTCGTCTTCTCTTGCCAATAGAGAGCCCGCACGCGCATGGCCGGCGCGGGATCGAAGTAGGCGCCCTGGTACACGCGCGCCCGCGAGAACGCGGGATGCGCGCTGGCCGGGCTCAGCGTGCCCGCCGCGACCAGGCGCTCCGCTTCCTCCCGCGGCAGGGGATCGAGGGTGAGGTGACCCAGGCTCATGCCCGTCCAGGTGCTGGCCGCGAAGTGGCCGAACAGGACCTTGTTCTTCGCGTACAGCGCGACGATGAGCAGCACGGGCACGGCGGCGGCAAGCAAGGCGCGGCGGCCGTCCCGCCACCCGAGAGCCAGGAAGGCGGCCGCGGCCAGCAGGTAGGCGAGGTGGTACAGGCTGCGCGAGCCACAGACGACGGCCAGGATGCCGAGGAAGAGGAAGCCGTCGCGCACACGGCCGGTCCGGAGAGAGTGCTCGAACGCCAGCGCGGCCAGCGCCAGCAGCGCCGCCACCGGCAGCGAGTAGAAGAGCCAGTTCTCGTAGGCGACGAAGGTGGGCGCGGTCGCGAACCAGGTGGCGAGGGCGAAGGCCAGGGGCGCGCGCACCCCGAGCGCTCGCATGACGAGGAAGACGGAGACGTACGCGACGAGGCCGGCGGCCAGGAACGTGACCACGAAGACCGCGTGCTCCTGGCCGGTAGCGAGGGCCGTCCCCAGGTAGAGATTGAACAGCGGCGGCTGCCCGTGCAGGTTCCAAAGGCTCTCGCCCAGCTTCCGCTTCAAGAGGAACGGGTCGAGGTACTGCCAGTAGACGCCGAGCGGCCAGTCGTTGAAGCGCAGGCCGGCCCAGGCGTAGAGCGCGCGCGAACAGACGAACACCCCCGCGATCAGGGCGAGCCAGCGGCGGTCTTCGGCCCGGCCGCTATCCGACGCCGCCTTCGCCTCGTCCAGTGTCCGCGGGCCGGGTGAGCGTGGCCTTCATGTAGTCGCGGTAGAGGCGCGCGATCCACTCCACGCTGATCTCCTTGGGGCAGGCCGCTTCGCACTCGAAGTGGTTGGTGCAGGAGCCGAAGCCCTCCGCGTCCATCTGCGCGACCATCTTCAGCGCGCGCTCGTCGCGCTCGGGCTGCCCCTGGGGCAGGAGGCCGAGGTGCGCGGCCTTGGCCGACGTGAAGAGCATCGCGGAGGCGTTGGGGCACGCGGCCACGCAGGCCCCGCACCCGATGCAGGCGGCGGCGTCCATGGAGTGGTCCGCGTCCGGCTTGGGGACGAGGATCGCGTTGCCGTCGGGCGCGCTCCCCGTGGGCGCGGTGATGAACCCGCCGGCGGCGATGATGCGGTCGAAGGCGGACCGGTCCACCACGAGATCACGGAGGACCGGAAACGCGGTGGCGCGCCAGGGCTCGATGGTGATCGTGTCCCCGTCCTTGAAGCTGCGCATGTGGAGCTGGCAGGCGGTGGTGGCCCGGCGCGGCCCGTGGGGGGCGCCGTTGATGACCATCCCGCAGGTGCCGCAGATGCCTTCGCGGCAGTCGTGGTCGAAGGCGATCGGATCCTCGCCCTTGCCGATGAGGCGCTCGTTGACGACGTCCAGCATCTCCAGGAACGACATGTCGGGCGAGATGTCGGGCGCGTCGTAGGTGACGAACCGCCCCTCGCTCTTGCGGTCCTTCTGGCGCCAGACGTTCAGGGTCAGTCGCATGCTGCCGCTCACTTGTAGCTCCGCTGGGATGGATGGACGTATTCGAAGGCGAGCGGCTCCTGGTGCCGGGTGGGCGCCTGCCCGTCACCGGTGTACTGCCAGGCCGCGACGTGGGTGAAGTGCTCGTCGTCGCGCCGGGCTTCACCTTCGGGGGTCTGGTACTCGAGGCGGAAGTGGCCGCCGCACGACTCGTTGCGCTCGAGGGCATCGCGGCAGATCAGCTCCCCGAGCTCCAGGAAGTCGGCCACGCGCCCGGCCTTCTCCAGCGACTGGTTGAGGGAAGCGCCGTCGCCCAGGACGCGCACGCTCTTCCAGAACTCCTCGCGCAGGGCCGGGATCTTCTCGAGCGCGGTCTTGAGGCCTTCCGCGGTGCGGGCCATGCCGCAGTACTCCCACAAGATCTTGCCCAGCTCGCGATGGAAGGAGTCCACGGTCCGCGTGCCGTTTATGGCCAGCAGCTTCTTGACCCGACCGTCGACGGACGCTTCCGCCTCCTTGAACGCGGGATGGTCGGTGCCCACCTTCGGCAGCGACGACGAGGCCAGGTAGTCGCCGATCGTGTACGGGATGACGAAGTACCCGTCGGCCAGCCCCTGCATGAGCGCGGAGGCGCCCAGGCGGTTCGCGCCGTGGTCCGAGAAGTTCGCTTCCCCGAGCACGTGCAGGCCGGGGATCGTGCTCATGAGGTTGTAGTCCACCCACAGCCCGCCCATCGTGTAGTGGATGGCGGGCCAGATGCGCATGGGGACCTTGTACGGGTTCTCGTCCGTGATGCGCTCGTACATGTCGAAGAGGTTCCCGTACTTCTCGGCGATGACGGGCTGGCCCAACCGCTTGATCGCATCCGAGAAGTCGAGGTATACGCCGAGGCCGGTGGGCCCGACACCTCGTCCCTCGTCCGACACCTGCTTGGCCGCGCGTGAGGCGATGTCGCGGGGCACGAGGTTCCCGAAGGCGGGATAGCGCCGCTCGAGGTAGTAGTCGCGCTCGTCCTCGGGGATCTGGTCCGGCGGTCGCGTGTCCCCCTTCTTCTTGGGCACCCAGATGCGGCCGTCGTTGCGCAGCGACTCGCTCATCAGCGTGAGCTTGCTCTGGTGGTCGCCCGTCACGGGGATGCAGGTGGGATGGATCTGCGTGTAGCAGGGGTTCGCGAAGTAGGCGCCCTTCTTGTAGGCGCGCCAGATCGCGGTGGCGTTGCAGCCCTTGGCGTAGGTGGCGAGGTAGAAGGCGTTCCCGTAGCCGCCGGTGGCGAGGATGACGTCGTCGGCCACGTGGGACTCGATCTTGCCCGTGACCATGTCTCGGACCACGATGCCGCGCGCGCGGCCGTCGATCATCACCAGCTCCAGCATCTCGTGGCGCGAGTACATCTGGACCTTGCCCAGGCCGATCTGCTTCTCCAGGGCCTGGTAGGCGCCGAGCAGGAGCTGCTGCCCCGTCTGGCCGCGCGCGTAGAACGTGCGCGAGACCTGGGCTCCGCCGAAGGAGCGGTTGTCCAGCGTCCCTCCGTACTCGCGGGCGAAGGGCACGCCCTGGGCCACGCACTGGTCGATGATGTTCACGCTGATCTGGGCCAGGCGGTAGACGTTGGCCTCGCGGGCGCGGAAGTCGCCGCCCTTCACGGTGTCGTAGAAGAGGCGGTAGATGCTGTCCCCGTCGTTCTGGTAGTTCTTGGCCGCGTTGATCCCGCCCTGGGCGGCGATGGAGTGCGCGCGCCGCGGGCTGTCCTGGTAGCAGAAGCACTTCACGTTGTAGCCGAGCTGGGCCAGGGTGGCGGCGGCGGCGCCTCCGGCCAGGCCGGAGCCGACCACGATCACGTTGTACTTCCGCTTGTTCGCGGGGTTGACCAGCTTCATCTCGAAGCGGTGCTGGTCCCACTTCTTCTCGATCGGCCCCGCCGGCACCTTCGCGTCGAGTGTCATCAGCGGCGTCCTCCCGCCTGCTGAGCCGTGCGCGTCCCCGGGTCCGTCTGCTCGTGCACGTAGCCGGTGAGCACCGCCACCGGGAACGAGATGTTGCCGGCCAGGATGACGAGCGTGACCAGGGCCGCGAACGCGTAGCGCAGGTGGTCGTAGCGGGGATGGCTCAGGCCGAGGGTCTGCATGAAGCTCCAGGCGCCGTGATAGAGGTGGAGGCCGAGCGCGAGCATGGCCAGGACATAGAAACCGGACACGAGGGGGTTCTGGAACCCGGTCACGAAGTTGTGGTACGCGTCGCCGGGCACGAACTGCGGGTGCACGGCATGGACCCCGATCGTGAAGTGGAGCAGGTGATAGACGATGAAGAGAAGCAGGATCACGCCGCTCCAGCGCATCGTGCGCGAGGCGTAGGTCGACTCGCGCCGCTCCACCTCGCGATAGCCCACCGGCCGCGCCGCGCTGTTCATGAGAGTCAGGCGCCAGGCCGACCAGATGTGCAGCCCCACCGCCACCAGGAGGCCGGCGCGCGCGATCCAGAGCGCCATGCCGTGGCCGAGCTCGCGCAGGAGCTCGGCGTAGTGGTTGAACACTTCCGGCCCCAGGTACACCTGCAGGTTCCCGATCATGTGGCCGATCACGAACCCGAAGAGCACGATCCCCGTCAGGGCCATCACGATCTTGAGGCCGAGGGAGGACCGCATGAAGGCCTGCGCTTTGGCGGGGGTCATCCGTTCTCCTTATTGCCGTTGCTTACTTGCCAAGCCAGGGGGGGCACTCACGCGTCATCAGGTTGGGCGTTCGCGTCCCCCCCTGGAACCCCCCTCGCCCAGCGCCGCCGCTACGCGGCGCCGCCGTGCTCTACGTGTCCCACGCTCGGAATTCTATTTTATCCGCGCGCGACGATTCTGCGCAGCGCCGGGACCGCCCAGCAATGGGACCTTGGTCTCACCTCGCGGTCACGAGCCGGTGGCCTGGGCGAGGTCGCGGGGGGAGACGTGGGGTCTTGTGCGCAAGAGCTGACGCAGCAGCACGCTCTGGAACGTGGGCTCCTTGTAGATGCCGTGGTGATCGGCGCTGCCGATGAAGGCGCGCACCACCTCGGGGTAGCCCGAGCCCGACTCCGAGTCGTCGGCGCCGGGGAGGTGGGAGCCGAGCACGCTCGCGCGCGTCACCCGTCCGTCGCCCGCCTCGAACATGCAGTCCGCCTCGTGCCGGTTCAGCGGCTCGAAGCGCGGGAACGCGCCCTTCTTCTCCGGCACGATGCAGCGGGCGAGGGTCGGCATGCAGTCGCCGCCGATGGTGATGACGCGGACCGGGCACGGCGTTCCCGGCACCGCGGCCAGCACGCGGTGGAAGTCTCGGGCCCGGCCGAGGACAGCGGCCAGGAACTCGTCGTAGCCCACGCGATCCCGGTTGTCCTCCATCCCGCTGAGACGCCGAATCGACGTGGAACCGAACGGGCCCCAGCCGAAGCGCTCCCAGGTCGCCACGTCGTGCAGGTCGGCGTCGATCTCCTTGCAGTCGGCGGAGAGGAGGGCGGGGGCGCCTTTCGGCGGAATGATCTGGTAGACCGACGGCATGCGCGCGATCACGGACGCGGCCAGCGTGGTGTAGGAGAGGCCGACGCGGTTGCCGTAGAGCATCGCCTCCAGGGAGTGGATGCTGCCCGCGTTGGGCACGGCGACCAGAACCATGCTGTTGATGCGGCGGGCGCCCGCCCAGGTGACGGGCATGCCCGGCGTCGGCTCCGCCGTCCCGTAGCGCAGGTAATACCGCGCGATGAGGCCGCCCATGCTGTGGCCGACGATGTTGAAGCGCGTGTTGCGGTCGCCGCGGGCGTCGGCCAGCGCCTCCAGCGTCTCGTCCAGGCGGCGCACGGACTCCACGAGGTCGCGCCTCCAGTCGAAGGCGAAGACATGGTGGACCATGCCCTTGCCCCCCGTCTTCTTGGCGGGCTCGAACCCCGCGGCCTCCAGCAGCTCCAGGAGGTCGAAGTACTCGGTGAACCCGAACATCCGAGGCAGGCGGTGCTCGGTGCCCAGCAGCGCTCCCGGCCGCAGGTCGTCGCGGCTGTCGCTGAGGGGGAGCACGAAGGGAAGGCTCAGGTTGTACTGGCCCACCGCGTTGCGGAGGTTGAGCCAGACGCGGGTCTCGTCCGGCCGCGCGAGGCCGCTCCCCATGATTCCGGGGATGACCACGGTGGGCGGCACGTCGCCGTCCGCGTGTCCCGCCCGGCGGATGAGGCGGGGATCGACCAGGCGGCGCCGCCCGAACAGCGCGTTGACCAGCACCATCCCCGCGCCCGCGGCCAGCACGCCGGCCAGGAAAGGCGCGGGCCAGCGCGGCCCGTCCGCCGCGCGCTTCCTCTTCATGTTGAGATGATAGCCGCCTCCGCATCCGCTCCTGCTCGGGGGCGCGACGGATCCTCTAGTGGAGGTCGTCGCGGCGGCGGGAGGGCGCTTCGGCGCCGGCGCTCACCGGCATCAGGGCCGGAATCTCGACGATGCGGACGGGCAGCGTGTCCGAGAGCACGCGCCGCAGCAAGGGCATGGCCACGTTGAACACGGGGATGCCCGCGCTCGTTCGACCCTCGGGCGCGCCGCGATGGGCGTGGCCGTGGAAGGCCACCGTGACCTGGTAGCGGTTGAGAGGCTCCTCGAGGCGGCTCGATCCGAGGAAGGGGAAGATCTCGCGCGGCTCGCCCTCCACGGTGGCCTCGATCGGCGCGTAGTGGAGCAGGGCCACCCGCTGCGGGGTGCGCAGCCGGGCCAGCGCCCGCTCGAGCTTGAGGGCCTCGCCCACCGCTTCGTGCACGAAGGCCTTGGTGGCCGCCTCACCCCAGGGCTCGAGGGTGCGGCGGCCGAATCCACCGCAGAACCCCTTCACCCCCGCGAAGCCGACGCCCTGGATCTCGACGCTGTCCCCGTCGAGCATCTGCACGCCTGCTTCGACGAGGATCTTCACGACCTCTTCCTCGTGGCCCGACTCGCAGTCGTGGTTGCCGAGCACGCCGAGCATCGGGATCTTCACGCCGGAGAGCTCGCGCGCGAGCACGCGCGCCTCTTCGGGCAGTCCGTAATCGGTGAGATCACCGACGAGGAGCAGCACGTCCGCCTGGGACGCCGCTTCCGTGAACATGGGGGCCAGCGCCCCCGACGACGCGCGCGTACAGTGCACGTCCCCTACCGCCGCCAATCGAATCGTCTCGCGCTGGGGGTTCATTGCGGGGGCTTCGTCTCCTTCGTGTCCGCGTCGATGGCGCGCGTCCAGTGCGCGATGTCGGCGGGGGTCATCTTGATGCCCGGCTCCAGGCGCGCATCCCGGTATCCCCAGGGCCCGATGTCCACGAGGTACTGGGCCCGGGAGATCAGCGTGCCCTGACAGGTCTTGTCCGCGGGGGGAGCGGCCCTGGTCTCGTCCTGCAGGCGCCGCAGGAGGTCCTCCTGCACCTCGCGCGGCAACTGCCCGCGCTCCGCCGGATAGATGAAACCGAAGAGCACGAGGTGGCTCAGCAGCACGCGCCAATGGGGGCCGAAGCGGCGGAGGAGCCGGCTCCAGTCGAGGCCCTTGCCCCGCGCGCGCAGGAGGTGCGCCACATCGTTCCCGTCGTAGCGCTCGCGCTCCATGATGAAGCCCTTCGACCAGATGATCTCTTCCGCCGGGCACAGCCGCACGGGAATGCCGAGGACCGTCTCCGGCACGCTGTGCGTGAACCACTCGTCGTCCACGACCGCGATGCCGCTGCCCGAGCTGTAGATGACGTCGATGAAGTCCGCGGTGCCCGGGTTGTAGGCCTTGGCCAGCCAGTGGGGGAACGTCTTCTCCGTCTGAGCGCCGAGGCGCCCCAGGACGGAGAGGATGGAGTCCACGTCGCGCTGACGGCAGAAGATGTCGAAGTCCTTCGTGTGCCGCTCGATGCCGGTATAACGGGCGAAGGCATAGGCTCCGCCCACGAGGTAGTCACACTTCGCTTCGTTCAGCGCCTTCATGCAGGTGCGGTAGAAAGCGAAGGTGGCGGGGTCGAGGTGCTCGGGACGCGCGGCAGCTGTCGGGTCCGACGCCGTGTGATCCATTGAAGTCATCTTATCTGACAGTCAGCTTATATAGCGATTGTTTGCCTATAATTAAGTCGAATCCGGATGAAGGCCAGCGTGCTCCTCAACGCGGCCGCCGGCCTTCGCCCGGGACCGGTCCAGGCGGAGGCCGCGCGTGTGCGCGATCTCTTTGCCGGCGTCGGCGTGGAGGCGGAAGTCCGGCAGGTGCCCGGACCCGATCTCCTGGCCGCCGCGCGTGAAGCCGCCGCCTCCGACGCCGACGTCGTCGTGATGGGGGGCGGCGACGGCACGATCAGCGCGGGGGCGGGCGGCCTCGCGGACACGGGGAAGCCCATGGGCGTCCTGCCCCTGGGCACGCTGAATCACTTCGCTCGCGACCTCTGCATTCCTGGCGGGATCGAAGACGCCGTGCGCAACGTCGCCGAGGGCATCGTGCGCGAGGTGGATCTCGGCGAGGCGAACGGGCGCATCTTCGTGAACAACTCCTCGATCGGGCTGTACCCCGCGGCCGTCTCGCTGCGCGACGCCTGGATGGAGCGGCAGAGCACGCACAAGTGGGTGGCCATGGGACGGGCCGCCCTTGCCACCCTGCGCGAGTTCCCGGTCGTGCGCGTGACCCTGCGCGTGCCGGGGGGCGGCGTGGACCTGACGACGCCGATGGTGTTCATCGGCAACAACCGCTACGACACGAAGCTCTTCTCGCTGGGGAAGCGTCCCGCCCTCGACGAGGGTGCGCTCTGGGTCTACCTCGCCCGCGACGCCGGGCGTTTCCGTTTCGTCCGCCTGGCCCTGCGCGCGCTCGTGGGCCGCCTGGACGACAGCCGCGACTTCCAGGGGATCGCGCTCCAGGAGATGGTCGTCGAGGACCGCCGCCGGCTCTTGCGCGTGGCCTTCGACGGCGAGGTCGGCCACGTCTCCCCGCCTCTCCGCTATCGCATACGGCCGCGCGCGCTGCGCGTGATCGTCCCCCGCGAGCCATGCGCACCATAGCCCACATCTCGGACCTGCACTTCGGGAAGGAGGACCCGCCGGTCGCGGACGCCCTCCTCGCCGAGCTGCAGGAGCGCGCGCCCGGGCTCGTCGCGGTGAGCGGCGATCTCACCCAGCGGGCGCGCGCGCGGGAGTTCCGCGCCGCCCGGGCCTTCCTCGACCGCCTGCCCGGCGTCGTGCTCGTCGTGCCCGGCAACCACGACGTCCCTCTCTGGGACGTCGTCTCGCGCTTCGCCCGGCCCTTGCGCAACTACCGGCGGCACCTCACCCCCGAGCTGGCGCCCTTCTTCCATCAAGAGGACCTGGCCGTGATGGGGGTGAACACCGCGCGTTCCTGGACGTTCAAGAACGGCCGCATCTCCTGGCGGCAGATCGAGCAGATCCGCGAGCGGTTCGCGCCCCTGCCCGAGCGCGTGTTCAAGGTGCTCGTGACGCACCATCCTTTCGTTCCCTCGGCGGGCGATCCCGATCCCGCCGTGGTCGGAAGAGGCCTCCACGCGCTGCAGGCGGCGGAAGCGGCCGGCGTGGACCTCCTGCTCGCGGGACACCTGCATCTCGGGTTCTCGGGCGACGTGCGCGCGCATCACCTCTCGATCCGGCGCTCCATGCTCGTGGCCCAGGCGGGCACGGCCATCTCGCTGCGCACGCGCGGCGAGCCCAACACGTACAACTGGATCACGTTCGAGCCGCCCCACCTGATCATCGAGGTGCGGGGCTGGGGGGCGGGCGCCTTTTCGACCCTCTCCGTGACGCGCTGGCGCAAGCGCGGCACGGAATGGGAGAAGGAGTCGCCCTAGCGGGAGGACTGGGGGCCGCCCAGCACACGGTCGAGGTTGAAGGCGGCGCTGATGAGCCCGAGGTGCGTGAAGGCCTGCGGGAAGTTCCCGAGGTGCTCGCCGGTGGGACCCGTCTCCTCGGAGTACAGGCGCACGTGGTTCGCGTAGCCCAGCATCTGCTCGAAGATGAGGCGCGCGTCGCGCACCCGGCCCGGGCTCGTCCGTCCCGCGGACTTGACCAGGGCCTCCACCAGCCAGAAGGTGCAGATGTTGAAGGTCCCTTCGTCGCCCTGGATCCCGTCCGGCGTGTGCTTGCGGTCGTAGCGGTAGACGAGGCTGTTGGAGACGAGGCCTCCGTGCGAGGGCGAGCGGTTGATGGCGTCCAGGGTCGAGAGCGTACGGGGGTCGGTGGGGGAGACGAAGAACACGAGCGGCATCATCAGGGTCGCGGCGTCGAGGCTGTCGCTGCCGTAGGACTGCACGAAGGCCTTGCGCTTCTTGCTCCAGCCTTTCTTCATGATGTCGGCATAGATCTCGTCGCGGACCTTCATCCAGCGCTGCCAGTCGGAGGGGAACGAGCGCTTCTGCATCAGGCGCAGGGCGCGGTCGATGGCCACCCAGCACATCAGCTTCGAGTAGACGAACGACCGCCGTCCTCCCCGGACCTCCCAGATGCCCTCGTCCGTCTCCTTCCAGTGATCGCACACCCAGTTCGTGAGGCGTCGCAGGTATTGCCACAGCGCATCCGAGATGGGGCTGCCGTATTTGTTGTACAGGTACACGGAGTCCATCAGCTCGCCGTAGATGTCGAGCTGGAGCTGCTGCACGGCGCCGTTGCCGATGCGCACCGGGCGCGAGCCCTTGTAGCCCTCGAGGTGGTCCAGCGTCTCCTCGTTGTTCACGGGGCGTCCGTCCACCGCGTACATGATCTGGAGCGAGCCGTCGGGGCCGAGCTCTCGGCA
>Ga0207662_10001786_pt1 | contig 10555 bp, 9 predicted proteins | sample KBSS33LmetaG_FD_184338 | JGI IMG/M metagenome (GOLD analysis project Ga0207662, IMG submission 184338) | Switchgrass rhizosphere microbial communities from Kellogg Biological Station, Michigan, USA - KBS S3-3L metaG (SPAdes) (version 2) | ecosystem: Host-associated > Plants > Roots > Rhizosphere... | reverse complement strand
CTCATTGCCCGATCCTGCATTTCGGAGAAATGCCATGACCAAACAAATCCAGGACGCTTATATCGTCGCGGCCACGCGCACGCCGGTCGGCAAGGCACCGCGCGGCATGTTCAAAAATACGCGGCCCGACGACATGCTCGCCTACGTGCTGAAATCGGTGCTCGCGCAATGCCCGGGCCTTGACACGGGCATTATCGACGACGTCATCGTGGGCTGCGCGATGCCGGAAGCCGAGCAGGGCATGAACGTCGCGCGCATCGGCCTGCTGCTGGCAGGTTTTCCGAATACGGTGTCGGGCATGACGATCAACCGGTTTTGCTCGTCGGGCGTGCAGGCCGTTGCGCTCGCCGCCGACCGGATCCGGCTAGGCGAGGCCGACGTGATGATAGCGGCGGGCACCGAGAGCATGAGCATGGTGCCGATGGGCGGCAACAAGCCGTCGTTCAGCCCCGCGATTTTCGACAAGGACGAAAATATCGCGATCGGCTACGGAATGGGCGTCACCGCGGAAAACGTCGCGCAGCAATGGAACATCACCCGCGAGCAGCAGGACATGTTTGCGGCCGAGAGCCATCGGCGCGCGCTGCGCGCGACCGATGCCGGCGAATTCAAGGCTGAGATCACGCCTTATGACATCGTCGACCGCCAGCCCGATCTTGTTACGCGCGAAGTTGCGATCAAGCACCGCACCGCGACCAGCGACGAAGGACCGCGCCGGGATACGTCTCCCGAGGGTCTTGCGAAGCTGCGGCCGGTCTTTGCCGCGAAAGGCAGCGTAACTGCCGGCAACAGCTCGCAGATGTCCGACGGCGCCGCAGCGGTGGTGCTGATGAGCGCGGCGGCGATGCAACGCTTCAATCTGTCTCCGCTCGGGCGTTTCATGGGCTACGCGGTGGCCGGCGTGCCGCCGGAAATCATGGGCATCGGGCCGGTCAAGGCGATTCCCAAGGTATTGCAGCAGGTCGGCCTCAAGCTCGACGACATCGATTGGATCGAGTTGAACGAAGCGTTCGCTGCCCAGTCGCTGGCGGTGATCAAGGACTTGGGGCTCGATCCGGCGAAGGTCAATCCGCTCGGCGGCGCGATCGCCCTCGGGCATCCGCTCGGCGCCACCGGCGCTGTGCGCGCGGCGACTCTATTGCACGGCCTGCGCCGGCAGCAGAAGAAATACGGGATGATCACGATGTGCATCGGCACCGGCATGGGCGCCGCGGGCGTGTTCGAGGCGCTCTGATACACTCTCGCCTGTTCCTAACGACGGACGACCGATGAAAATAATGCTTGCCTTGCTGTATCTCGCCGTCGCGACCGGCACCTCCACGGCGCGTGCCGCCGACATCGACGGCGTGAAAATCGAGGACAAAGTAGTGCTGGCGAACGGGGTGCCGGAACTGGTGTTGAACGGCGCCGGCATCCGTCACAAGTTCGCCTTTTTCAAGGTATATATCGGCAGCCTGTATCTGACGCAAAAGAAAAACGACAACGAGGCAATCTTTGCCGACACCGGCCCCAAGCGCGTCTCGATGCACATTCTGTCGAGCGAAGTGACCGCGCAGGACCTGATCTCCTCGATGAACAACGCGCTCGCCAATAACCTGTCGCCGCACGAGCTGGCGCTGATCGAAAAGCGAATCCGCGATTTGAACACGATGATGAGCTCGCTCAAGGCTATCAACAAGGGCAGCGTCGTGCATCTCGATTACCTGCCGGACGTGGGCACGCGCGTGATCGTCGACGGCCAGGAGCGCATCACGATCCCGGGCGAGGACTTTTTCCGCGCCATGCTGCATATATGGATCGGCAACAAGCCGGTCGACGGTCGGCTGCGCGACGCGATGCTCGGCAAAGGCTCGGCCAATAAGCTGTTCTAGAGCATCCTGACCAGACCGTTCGTGCTGCTGCATAGAAGCACGGACAAGATCTCGAACCTGAACGGCGCTCACCTTTCCATACCGCAGGGCGAACGTGTGAAGACGGGGCACGGTGCCTCTCAAGCCTGCTAAAATCGCGGCTTTTCGCCCGCCAGACTTTATGATTCTTTACGCCACCGCCATTTTTCTCGGCGCGTTTCTGCTGTTTCTGGTGCAGCCGATCATCGCGAAGCAGATCCTGCCGTGGTTTGGCGGCTCCGCCGCGGTCTGGGCGACCTGCATGGTGTTCTTCCAGATGGTGCTGCTGGTCGGCTACGCCTACGCCGACTTCACGACGCGGCGCCTGACGCCCAAACGGCAGGCCATCCTGCACGTGACGCTGCTCGTGCTGAGCCTCCTGGTCCTGCCGATTACGCCGGACGTCGCCTGGAAGCCGCAGGGCGAGGAAAACCCCAGCTGGCGCATTCTGGGACTGCTGACGCTGACGATCGGGCTGCCCTATTTCATTCTGTCGACGACGAGCCCGTTGTTGCAGGCGTGGTTCGCGCGCCGCTTCCACATCGTTCCGTACCGGCTGTTCGCACTGTCTAATCTCGCTTCGCTGCTCGCGCTGCTCGCGTACCCCGTGGCGGTCGAGCCGTGGGTGACCACCTATATCCAATCGATTGCATGGTCCGTGTGCTACGCACTGTTCGTCGCGCTGTGCGCTTATGCAGCAGTATCGAGCGCGCGCGCGGAGTCGCTGTCCGCTGTCGCGCCCGTCGCGGAGACGGTCGCCGAACCGCCGCCGCGGCCGCTGCGCCAGCTCACATGGCTGATGCTCGCCGCGATGGCGTCGTTCCTGCTGCTCGCATTCACCAATCACATCTGCCAAAACGTCGCGTCGCTGCCTTTCCTGTGGATTCTGCCGTTGTCGCTGTACCTGGCGACGTTCATCCTGTGCTTCGACCATCCGCGCTGGTACCGCCGCAATGTTTTCTTGCTGCTGGCCGCGGTGCTGCTGCCGTTGATGGCGTGGTATTCGGACTCGCTCAACCTGAAAGTCGTCGTGCCGATGTATCTGGCGGGGCTCTTCGTGTGCTGCATGTTCTGCCATGGCGAATTGACGCTGCTGAAGCCCGCGCCGCGCTACTTGACGCGGTACTACCTGATGATCTCGCTCGGCGGCGCCATCGGCGGCCTGCTCGTGGGTCTCGTCGCGCCGTACGTGCTGACCGGCTACTTCGAGCTCGCGATCGGGCTGATCGCATGCGCTTTGCTGCTGCTCTATCGCACGTTCCGCATGGCGTGGTGGGCGATGCTGGTGTCCGCGGGTGTGGTCGGCGCCACGGCGTACGGCGCCGGCAAAGCGGTCGATTACCAGATCGCCAACTCGCGGATCATGATGCGCAACTTCTACAGCGTGCTGAAAACGCGCGAGACCGAGGAGCCGACGCCGTTTCGCTCCCTCGTGCACGGCGGCATCATGCACGGCGGGCAATTGATGAGTCCGCAATACAGACTGCGCCCGAGCAGCTACTTCGGCACCAGCAGCGGCTATGGGCGCATGTTCGCGAGCCTGCCGGACACGCCGCGCAGGGTGGGCGTCATCGGCCTGGGCGCCGGTTCGATCATTGCCTACGCGCGGAAGGGCGACACGTTTCGGTTCTACGAGATCAATCCGCAGGTGGTCGACGTCGCGAACCGCGAATTTACGTTCATGCAGGACACGCCGGCCAAGATCGAGGTCGTGCTCGGCGATGGCCGCTTGAGCCTCGAGCGCGAACCGAGCCAGCAGTTCGACGTGCTGGCGATGGACGCGTTCTCGGGCGACTCGATCCCGATGCACCTGCTCACGCGGCAGGCGATGGAAATCTACCTGCGCCACCTGAAGCCCGGCGGCGTGCTCGCATTCCAGGCGACCAATCGTTTCATCAACATCGCGCCCATCGTCGCGAGCCTCGCCGCGGAGTTCGGCCTGGCGGCGGTGTTGGTTACCGATTTTCCCGAGAACGAAGAAGGCCCCAACTACTGGACTGCGAGCACCGACCAGGTACTGGTGACGACCAACCGCAAGCTGCTCGAAGCGGATCCGATCCGCAGCGTCGCGACGGAAATTCCCGTGCCGCCGGGCTTCCGCGTGTGGACGGACGACTTCAATAATCTGCTGCGCGTTCTTAAATAAGCGGCAAAGTCAACGCGGCAAATTCGCCTGCCCAAAAAGTATGCAATCTGTTTAACGCCGAGGCGCAGTCTGCGTATGCGGCATTCAAACAGGAGTTTTGCACAACGTTATCCACAGATTCTGTGGATGTTTTTATTTATGTTGCAGTGCGCTATGCGCGTCGCGCGAAATAAGCTTAGTAATTTGATTGACAAGCGGTTTATTGTTTTCTAGCATCGCCCCTCCAAGCCGTTCAGCAGCGCCGCCAAGGGTGTGGTTTCGCGCGCTGCCGGCGCAAACACACGGAGTAGCAGCGCAATGCGCGAGTGGCGGCGCCCGATAAGCGCGGGATGGTGGTTCGCGTGCGCCCTGCTGGCGTCTTTTTTGGAACTTGCAGGCGCCGCGGAGCCCACCGACAAGTTCGACAACTTCCGCTTGCGCGAAGGCGTCCCGACCCAGCTAAAACAGGTCGCGCCTGACCTCTATTTCCTCTACGACGACCTGTCCTCGAACTCCGGCTTCCTGGTCACGCCCGAGGGCGTGCTCGTTATCGACACGCGCCAGCATCCCGCGCACGGCCGCGATCTCATCGAGCGCATCCGCAAAATCACCGATAAGCCGATCAAGTGGGTGATCAACACCCACGCGCATGGCGATCACTATTACGGCAACTCGGCGTTCAAGGCGGCCGGCGCGACCATCATCGCGCACCGCGACGTCGTCGCCGGCATGGTCAAGAACGAGCAGCTAGAACTCAAGCGCCGGCTCGCGTTTTTCAAGTCGCTCAACCTCGATCCGGCGGAAGTGAAGACGGTGCTGCCCGACGTCACGTTCGATTCGCGGCTGACGCTTACACTTGGCGGGCGGACCGTCGAGATTATGTATCTCGGCCCCGGTCAGAATCCCGGCGACACGCTCGTCTATTTTCCGCATGCGCGCGCGCTGTATGTCGGCGGCCCGTTCGCGAAGAACAACTGGTCGAACATGTCCTTCACGCCGTCGATGGACGGCTGGATCGCGCTGCTGCAGCGGATCGCCGCGATGGAGAATGTGGATCTCTTCCTGCCGGGCCACGGCGACGTGGGCGGGCGTGAAGACGTGCTTGCCGAAGCGCGGCTGCTCACGGAAGTGCAAGCCGGCGTCAAGGCGGCGATCGCGGCCGGCAAAACCCGCGAAGAGATCGTAAAGACCCTGCGGTTTCCGCAGTTCGCCCAGCTTCGCAACTACGATCGCATCGACGTGTTCCTCGAGGCGCTCTACCACCTGTATACGACCGGCAAGCCGCTGTTTCCGTATCCATGAAAAAAGATCTGCCGACCGTCCGTTTTGCCGTAATTTCCGAGGGCGTCTACTCATGGCCGCTGTACGTAGCGGAGGCGCACGGGCTGTTCGCGCGCGAAGGCGTGCATGTCGAAATCACCGTGACCGGCTCGTCGACGCAGCAGCTCGCGATGCTCACGAGCGGCGAATATGACATCGGTATGCAGCAGTCGGATCACGTCGTGCGTGGCGTCGAACGCGGTTCGGACCTCTTCATTTTCATGGCGCAGGCGCTCGCGCCAGAGCTGACACTAGTGGCGGCGCCGGCGATCCGGTCATTCGGCGATCTCAAAGGCCGTGACATCGCCGTCGACGGCGCCCGGACCGGTTATGCGCTGCTGCTGCGCAAATGGCTGGCGGACCAAGGGCTCGCCGACGGCGCTTACACGTTTCGCGAAATCGGCGGCTCGCAGGAGCGTTTCGACGCGCTGAAGTCGGGCGCGGCGGTGGCGAGCCTGCTCAATCCGCCGTTTGACCGCAATCTGCTCGCCGCGGGGTTCGTGAGCCTGGGCACGACCGGCGAATACTTCCCGACTTATCCCGGTTCGATCGCCGCGGCGCGCCGCAGTTGGGCGGCCGGCAACGAGCAGGCATTGCTCGGCTATATCCGCGCGTTCGATGCGGCTTATGCGTGGCTCAAGGACACGCGCAACAAGGAGGACGCGATACGCCTCTTGCCCGCGCGGCTCAACATCGATCGCGCGACCGCGTCGCGCGCCTACGACCAGATCGCCGGCCAGCCGCTGCCGCAAATTACCGCGGATGGTTTGCGCCAGATAATCGACATAGTATGGGCGTCGGAAGGTCTGCCTGAGCCGCACGGCAAGCCGGAGAATTACCTCGATTTGTCCTATCTCAACAAAGCCCGCCAAACTCGCTGATATGCTCGCCCGACTCCATGCATGACGCCAACCCACCGCAGCACGACGCGCTCGTCGCCTCGGCGATCCATCACTGGGCGCCGCGGTTCGTCACGAACGGCGTGCCGCTGACGGACTTTCAGGAAGTCACCGCCGGCATCTCGCGCTGGGCCGACTGGTGCCGCGCGTGGAGCGCGCGCGCCGCGGTACACGAGGGCATCGGCCGCCAAGCGCTCGCCGACAGCTTCAACCTGTCGGCGGGACAGCACCTGACCACCGCTGCCGTGTGCTATCACTTCGCGAAATTCGTGTTCGTGCTCGACGTGAACGAGATGCGCGCGGCGCACATGAAAGCGATCGAGTGCCGCAAGCTCGCGTTGCCGCACCTGCGTCCGCCGGGCGAGTACGTGCGCATACCGTTCGACGGCAAGTCGTTTGCCGGCGTGCTCCGCCGGCCTGCCGGCGTGGCGCGAGCGCCGATTGTCGTCATGTGCATGGGGCTCGATTCGGCGAAAGAAGAGATGGACAGCTACGAGTCGCTGTTTCTCGCGCGCGGCCTGGCGACCCTGAGCTTCGACGGCCCGGGGCAGGGCGAATCGGAATACCACATCGCGATTCGCGGCGATTACGAAGTTGCCGTCAAAGCGGTCGTCGACTGGGTGGAAAAGCGCCAGGACGCCGATAGTAGTCACATAGGCCTGTGGGGTGTGAGCCTCGGCGGTTATTACGCGCCGCGCGCTGCGGCGTTCGAGAAGCGCATCCGGGCGTGCATTGCGTTGTCCGGTCCTTACGATCTTGGTTCCGCGTGGGACGGTTTGCCGGAACTGACGCGCGAGACGTTCCGCACGCGCGCGCACTGCGCGACGCAGGACGCCGCGCGCAAGGTCGCCGCGACGTTGAGCCTCGCCGGAGTGGCCGATAAGATTACCTGCCCGCTGTACATCGTGACGGGCAAGCTCGACCGCGTCGTGCCGTGGCAGGACGCCGAGCGCCTCGCGCGTGAAGCCCGCGGGCCGGTCGAGCTCGTCGTGATCGCCGACGGCAACCATGTCGCCAACAACCGCGCCTACAAGTATCGCGCCCAGTCGGCCGACTGGATGGCGCGGCAACTGGCGCAAGCTTGACGGGCAGTGCGTGACAACCGCGCGCTTCGGCGCGCGGCGTCGTGGATAAACGAAGGAGGAGCAACGATGCACCGGCTACCGATACTGCTGATGTTGATGGTTTGCGCGGCTGGCTCTGTGGCCGTTGCAGCCGAGACTTATCCGGCCAAGCCGATCCGGATGGTGGTGCCGTTTCCACCGGGCGCGGCGAGCGACTTCCTCGCGCGCACGCTCGGCCAGAAACTGAACGAGCAGTATGGCCAGCAGATCGTCATCGATAACCGCCCCGGCGCCGGCGGCGTCGTGGGCAGCACGCTGGTCGCCAAGAGCGCTGCCGACGGCTATACGCTCGGCATGGTCGGCCAGCCGCACCTGATGCAGCCGCTGCTGCAGAAAGAACCGCCATACCGGCCGCTCGACGACATCGTCTGCGTGACGCAGGTGGCGTCGCTGCCGAACGTGCTCGTGGTGTCGCCGCAATTGCCGGTCAAATCCGTAAGCGACGTGATCGCGCTCGCGAAATCGAAGCCAGGCCAGTTGAATTTCGGCTCGGCCGGCATCGGCAGCTCGTCGCATATCGCGGGCGAAGCGTTCAAGGCCGCCGCGGGCATCGACGTTGTCCACGTGCCGTTCAAGCTGCTGCCCGATATTTTTGCCGAGATGCTGGCCGGCCGAGTCCAGCTCTACATGTTCCCGCTGCCGGCCGTCATGCCGATGCTGAAGGACAGCAAGCTGCACGTGGTCGCGGTGGGCACGCCGCAGGCAACGCCGTCGCTCCCCGGGGTGCCGACGATGGCGGAATCCGGCCTGCCCGGGTTCCAGAGCGAAAGCTGGTTCGGCATCGTCGCGCCGGCCGGCCTGCCGCGCGCCATCGTCGTGCAGCTCAACCGCGATATCGCCAGTCAGCTCGCGACGCCCGAAATCAAGGAGCGTTTCCTGCGGCAGGGCGCAGTGCCCGCATACGGCACGCCCGAAGATTTCAGGAAACTGATGCAGTCGGATTTCGTCAAATATCAGAAGCTGGTCAAGGATGCCGGCATCTCGAACAAGTAACCACGAGGAGAACACGATGTTGAAGACGAACCTGACGACGGCGCTCGCGTGCGCTTTGCTGACGATCGCTACCCCGGGCAGCGCGCAGGAGAAGTTCCCGACGAAGCCGATCCGCATGCTGGTGCCGTTTTCAGCCGGCAGCACGACCGATTTCGTCGCGCGCCTGCTCGGGCAAAAAATGACCGAGCGCTCGGGCCAGCAGGTCGTGGTCGACAACCGGCCGAGTGCCGGGGGTATCATCGCGTCCGAAACGCTGCTTGCTGCCCCGCCCGACGGTTACACGCTCATGCTCGTGTCCATCGGTCATGCGGTCAACGCTTCGCTCTACAGCAAGCTGCCGTACGATACCGTCCGCGATTTCGCTGGCATCACATTGGTGACCGATACGCCGACAGTGCTCGTCGTAACACCGTCGCTCGGGTTCAAAACCGTCAAGGATCTCGTCGACTATGCGAAGGCGCGGCCAGGTAAAGTTAACTACGCGTCGGCGGGCATCGGCAGCGGCGCCCACATCAATGCCGAGCAATTCAAGCTCGCGACCGGCATCGACGTCGTCCACGTGCCGTATAAAGGCACGCCCGAAGCGCTGACCAATGTCATCGGCGGCAGCGTCAACTTTTTCTTTTCGCCGATAACGGGCGCGGTCACGCTCGTGAAGGGCGGCAAAATCGGCGCGCTGGCCGTGTCGACCAAAGATCGCTCGCCGGTGCTGCCCGACCTGCCAAGCGCGTCGGAAGTGGGCGTGCCCGGATTTGAATTTAACCTGTGGACGGGATTGGTGGGTCCGGGCAAGCTGCCGAAAGACGTAAAAGACAAAATTAACAAGGAAGCGGTGAGTATCCTCGCCTTGCCCGACGTCAAAGAACGCATGCTGACGCAGGGTGCGACGCCGCATCCGATGTCCCCGGCGCAGTTCGACGCTTTCATCAAGTCCGAAGTCGAGCGCCTGGCCAAGGTCGTCAAGGCGTCGGGCGCCAAGGCTGATTAATGCGTTTTTGCCACAGAGGGCACAGAGGTCACAGAGAAGAAAGCAACTCCGCGAACCCTTGTATGCTTTTTTAACTCTGTGTTCTCTGTGCCCTCTGTGGCTAACGTTTTTTGACTTTAATAATGGATACTCCTGCAAAAGACAAGCGTGTCGAAATCGCGTTGCGCGCGTGGGCGCCGCGTTTTGTCGCGAGCGGGGTGCCCCTCGCGGACTTCGAGGAAGTGACCGGCAGCATCACGCGCTGGGACGAATGGTGCGCGGCGTGGTCGGCGCGCGCCGCGGTTCACGAGGAGATCGGGCGCAAGGCGCTGGCCGACGGCTATTTCATCAGCGCGGCCGGGCACCTCACGCGCGCCGCGTTGTGCTATCACTTCGGCAAGTTCATGTTCGTGCACGACCTCGTACAAATGAAAGCCGCGCACGCGAAAACCGTCGAGTGCCGCAACCTCGCGCTGCCGCATCTGAATCCGCCGGGCGAACGCGTTGCGATCCCGTACGAAGGCAAGACGCTATATGGCGTGCTGCGCAAGCCCGCGGGTGTCGTCAGGCCGCCGGTCGTCATCCTGTGCGTCGGGCTCGACTCGACCAAGGAGGAAATGGATTTCTATGAAACGCTGCTGCTCGACCGCGGGATGGCGACGCTGCCGTTCGACGGGCCGGGGCAGGGCGAAGCCGAGTACACGATTCCGATCCGCGGCGATTTCGAAGTGCCGGTCAAAGCGGTCGTCGATTTTATCGAGAGGCGCAGCGACCTCGATGCTTCGCGCGTCGGCGTGATGGGCGTATCGCTCGGCGGCTACTATGCAGCGCGAGCGGCCGCGTTCGAGAAGCGTCTCAAGGCCTGCGTATCGCTGTCGGGACCGTACAGCTGGGTCGAAGTGTTTGATGAGCGCAATGAGTTGTCGCGCGAAGCATTCAAGGTGCGCAGCCACGCGAAGACGATGGAAGAGGCACGCAGAGTCGCGCAGACGCTGACGCTCGAGGGCGCGGCGAAAAACATCACCTGTCCGCTGTACGTCGTCGGCGGCGAGCTCGATCATCTGACGCCGCCGCACAACGCCGAGCGCATCGCGGCCGAAGCGTCGGGTTCCACGGTGCTCAACATCGTCAAAGGGGGCAACCACGTGGTCAACAACCGCCGCTACATGTATCAGACGCAGATGGCTGATTGGCTTACTCAGCAGTTCGGCATGCCCACATCATGACCGCCGAGCTTT
>Ga0207662_10001783_pt1 | contig 10560 bp, 9 predicted proteins | sample KBSS33LmetaG_FD_184338 | JGI IMG/M metagenome (GOLD analysis project Ga0207662, IMG submission 184338) | Switchgrass rhizosphere microbial communities from Kellogg Biological Station, Michigan, USA - KBS S3-3L metaG (SPAdes) (version 2) | ecosystem: Host-associated > Plants > Roots > Rhizosphere... | reverse complement strand
TGCGCGCCGAATGCGAGCCGATTCGGCGATTCGATAGCGCGTTCACGGCACTCTGGGAGCGGCTCGCTCCGAAGTTCGACCTCGCCGTCCGTCGTGACGCATCCTATCTGAACTGGCGCTATATCGAACCACCGCATGTCCGCTACGCCATCGTGGCGCTCAAGCGGCACGGCGAGGTCCACGGCTACGCGGTGTATCGCCACCGTCACGAACCTCTCGGCCGCGTGACGATGCTCGTCGACTTCCTGGTCGATCCTGACGACGTGTCCGGGTTGAAGACGTTGCTGCGATGGGTGGACCGCGAGGCGCGCGCCGAGGATTCGGACAAGGTCCGGTGTTCGGTGATGAATGGAGCGTTCCGCCGCGTGCTGCGACGAAACGGCTACTTCAACGTCAAGTCCACGCTTGAAGTGAGCGTGAAGGTCAATGCCGTGCAGGTGCCACGAGGCTTCTACGACAGCACCGAGGGCTGGCACATCACGAGCGGCGACTCGGAACAGGATCGCTAATGGTATGTGCCTCGCGAATCTACCAGCGGCCGCTCTGATGTCGCGGCCGAGACATCGCGGTCGAAGGCTGGTTGTGACAATTACTACTTCAGTGGATACGGGCCAGTAGATGCCATTAAACGATCAAGTGAGCGCCGACATCGCGGCGGCGATGAAGGCGCGCGACGCGTCGCGACTGTCCGCGCTGCGGATGCTCAAGGCCGCCGTGATGAACAAGAGCGTCGAGAAGGGACGTGACCTCGATGACGCGGAGGTCCTCCAGGTAGTGGCGTCGCTCGTGAAGCAGCGACGCGATTCAATCGAGCAGTTCGAGAAGGCCGGCCGCGCCGACCTCGTCGCCAAAGAAAGCAGCGAACTCGCTGTGCTTCAGTCCTACCTGCCACCGTCGGCCACGCCCGAAGAGATCAACGCCGCCGTCGCCGAAGCGGTCGCGGAGACCGGCGCGACGTCGGCCAAAGATCTCGGGAAAGTGATGAAGGCCGTCATGCCAAAGCTCGCCGGCAAGAACGCCGACGGGAAGGCCGTCAACGAAGCCGTCCGCCGCACGCTTGGCGCCTGAGCCAACGCAATCTACGACGCTGGCGCGATCGGCCGCGTCCGCCGGCGTCGCCACCCTGACGAGCCGTATCCTCGGCGTTGTCAGGGAACAGGTGGTCGCTGCGTTCTTTGGCGCCGGCGCGGCGATGGACGCCTACAACGTCGCCTTCCGAATTCCCAATCTGCTCCGCGACCTGTTCGCTGAAGGGGCGATGAGCGCCGCGTTCGTCCCGACGTTCACACGCACGCTCACCACCGAGGGCAAGGAGCCGGCGTGGCGCCTCGGTAATCACGTCATCAATGCGCTCATCGTCGTCACCGCCGCACTGGTCGCACTCGGCATCGTCTTCGCCGAGCCGCTCGTCCTCACGTTCGCCGCGGAGCGCTACACATCAGATCCGCGGCAACTCGCGCTGACGGTGCAGATGGCGCGCATCATGCTTCCGGCGCTGACACTGATCGCGCTGGCGGCCGCGTTCATGGGGATGTTGAACTCGCTGCATCACTACTTCATCCCCGCGCTGTCCCCTGCGTCCTTCAACGTACTCACGATCGTCTGTGCTTTTGCGCTGGTGCCGTTCATGCCGGCGTTCGGCCTCGAGCCGATCGTCGCCATCGCCATCGGGACACTGCTCGGCGGTGTGGCGCAGCTGGCGATGCAGTGGCCGACGTTGCGCTCGGAAGGCTTCCGGTATCGGCTCGATATCGATTGGCGGGACCCAGGACTTCGCCGCATGCTGACGTTGATGGGGCCCGGGACCGTTGGCCTGGCGGCAACGCAGGTCAACGTGTTCGTCAACACGCTCCTCGCGACCGGAACCGAGACCGGCGCGGTCTCCTGGCTGCAGTATGCGTTTCGGTTGATGTACTTGCCGATCGGCCTGTTCGGCGTGTCCATTGCGACGGCCGTGTTGCCCACCGTGTCTCGATATACCGCCGAGCGCAATGACGAAGCCGTTCGCGACACCATCGCCGGTGGAGTGTCGCTGATGCTGATGCTCAACGTGCCGGCAACCGTTGGGCTGATCGTACTGGCCCATCCGATCGTGCGCGTAATCCTCGAGCGCGGCCGCTTCACCGCCAGCGATACCGCTGCCACTGCGGCGGCCCTGCAGTTCTACGCACTCGGTCTGCTCGCCTATTCCGTCGTTCGCATCATCTCACCGATCTTCTACGCCCTCGGGCGCAGCCGCATACCGGTCACGGTCAGTATCGTGACCGTTCTGGTAAATGCCGTGCTGAATATCATGCTGGTGCGTGTGCTGGGTTTCCGCGGCCTGGCACTCGGCACGTCAATCGCCGCGTTGTTCAACGCGGGCACGCTGCTCATCCTCCTGAGACGCCAGCTGCACGGCCTTCATGAAGGACGGATGATCAGCGCATTCGTGCGCGTTGCGGCGGCTGCCGGCGCGATGGGGCTGGTTGCCGCGCTGTTCGATCAGATGCTCGAGACGCGATGGCCCGGCGGAGAACTGCTGAAACAAGTGGTTCGTCTCTCCATCACCATCGGCGTGTCCCTCGTCGTGCTGGGCGCCGCGTCGTGGCTGCTGCGCATCCGCGAGTTCAACGAGTATCTTGCCCTCGTGTCGCGCCGATTGAGACGACGGCGAATGCGATGAAATCCCGTTTGCTGGGGCTCCATCCCACGGTCGTGGTCCTGGCAGCGACTCATTTCATCGTCGACGGCTTCGGCAACATCCTCGCGCCGCTGCTTCCTCTGCTCATCGTGAATTTGAATCTGTCGCTGGCGGCCGCGGGTACATTGCAGATGTGCTTCCAGCTCGCGAATTCGGTGGCCCAACTCGGATTCGGCCACATCGCCGATAGATGGCGGCCGCGGCTGCTCCTGCTGGCTGGACCTGTACTGTGCGTGACCACAATCACGTTGATCGGGCTCGCGCCCGATCCAATCACGCTGGCAAGTGTACTCGTCGTGGGCGGCCTTGGTGGCGCGGCCTTCCATCCGCCTGCCGCTGCACTCGTGCACCGATTCTCGGGAGAACAGCGCGGCATGGCGATGTCGACGCACATCACGTGCGGCACGGTCGGGCAAGCCATGGCGCCGCTGGTGTTCGCACCGTTCGTCCAGCAGTTCGGTCTCGGAGCCACACCTGTGCTGATGATCCCGGCGCTCGCCGTGCTTTTCCTTGTGCTGCTGCGCCGCATCCCGGTGTTCGACCGGCTGCAGGAGCATCACGAAGCGGGAGGCATCGCCGCACTTCGGCCGTACGCGCGGCCGCTGACGCTGCTGTATTTCATCGTCGTACTACGAACGCTGACGGCGATGAGCTTTTCGACATTCGTCCCCGTTCTGCTGACCAGACGCGGCCTGTCGCTCGCACAGGCTGGAACGGCTGTGTCGATCTATCTCATTGCCGTTGGCCTCGGCGGATTCTTCGGCGGGCCTTCAGCCGATCGCTTCGGCGCGCGGCGGGTCATCATTCTGTCGCTCGTATCATGCGTGCCATTTCTGATTGTTGCGCCGATGCTGCATGGCTGGCTGTTCGTCGTCGTGCTCGCGATGGGCGGGTTCCTGCTGCAATCGACCTTGCCCGTGAATGTCACGTTCGCGCAGCTGCTCGCGCCGATCAGCGCCGCAACAGTGTCATCGCTCATGATGGGCTTCGCCTGGGGAACAGGCGGACTCAGCGTGCCACTGGTCGGCATGATGGCGGATCGCTACGGCATCGAGCGCGCGTTGACAACGATGTCCACGCTGCCGCTTGTCGCGGCCCTGCTGGCTATTTCACTTCCATCAGGAAAACCGGCACATGTTTCCGCGCGCGCATCAGATGCGACCACAGCCGAGGGGATCGGCATCGATGTTGCTGATTAGGCACCAGTTGGCACAGACTGGTGTGTGATGCGAGGACGATATCCCGGGCCGTCCGACATGATGTATTCGTTCGGCCCCGGCAGACTGACACCGGCCGTGAAGGCGATCATGATCGCCAACATTGCCGTATTCGTCCTCACTTACTTTGCTCCCGCGCTGATTGTTCAATTCGGGCTCCGGCCGGCCGACTTGTTCGGACAGTTTGCCGTGTGGCAACTCGTCACGTACATGTTCGTGCACGCGGGCGTCTCGCACATCTTTTTCAACATGCTGACGCTCTATTTCGTGGGCGTCGAGCTGGAGAACATGTGGGGCACGAAGTACTTCACGAAGTATTACTTTGCATGCGGACTGGGGGCCGGGCTCACGCAGGTGCTGCTGGGAATCCTGCCGCTGCCGTTCGCCAATCAGTTCTACTACCCGTCAACGGTGGGCGCGTCCGGCGCCATCTTCGGCTTGCTGATGGCGTATGCGTTGTACTTTCCGACGCGGATGTTCCTCGTCTTTTTCATCTTCCCGGTCCAGGCGCGCTATTTCGTGATGATTCTTGGCGGGCTCTCGCTGTTGTTCTCGCTCGGAGGCGGATCCGGTGTCGCCCACACGGCCCATCTCGGCGGTCTCATAACCGGGTATCTGTACTTGAAGGGCAAACGCCTGAACATCATTTCCGAGATTCAGTACCGCTACCTGAAGTGGCGGATTAACCGCATGCGGAAGAAGTTCGACGTCTACTCCGGTGGTCGCCGAGACGACTACGATCGCCGCGTCCACTAAACAAGGGCGCGCACGCGCGCGCCGTGAGCCCGGAACCGAGCCCAGACCATGGCCGCCAGACTTCATCGTTGGGATGAGATCGCTCTCGCCAAAGTCACCGAGATGCTCTCGCAGAAAATCGTGACTGGCGAGCGCGAAATGATCGCGCAGACGTACCTCAAGCGCGGCGCGCTCGTCCCGATCCATTCGCACGACAGCGAACAGATGACTTATGTCTTGCAGGGGTCGCTTCGCGTCGTCGTCGGCGGCGAAGAGGTCATCGTCCGGGAAGGCGAGGTTCTGCACGTTCCGGCACAGACACCACATCAGGCGGAGGCGCTCGAGGACACGTTTGAATTGGACGTGTTCAGCCCCATTCGCCAGGACTGGGTTGCCGCCGCGGACGAACCCGGAACCGAGCCGTGAGATAATTCTTGCAAGCGGGAAACGACCTTGCCAACAGGACCAACACAAGCGAGTTCCTGGGTAGTTTGCCGATGAAAGGGTCGGGCCTCGCCACGGGCGCGGACGCCCGCGCAACCGATCGCACAGGGCGCAGCCGGGATCACGAAGGGCTGACGCGGGACGAGCTGCTCGACGCCTACCGCTTGATGCTCCTGTCGCGAAAGATCGACGACAAAGAGATCCAGATCAAGAACCAGAGCAAGAGTTTCTTCCAGATAAGCGGCGCCGGTCACGAGGCGGTGCTCGTTGCCGCCGGCAGGCAATTGCGGCCGGGTGTCGACTGGCTGTTCCCGTATTACCGCGACCGCGCCCTCTGCCTGACGCTCGGCATCACGCCACTCGAGATGTTTCTCGCCTCCGTCGGTGCCAAGGATGACCCTGCTAATGGCGGCCGCCAGATGCCTTCGCATTGGGGACATCGCCGGTACAACATCCCGTCGCAAAGCAGTTGCGTCGGGACGCATTGCCTGCACGCCGTCGGCTGCGCCGAGGCGGGCATCTTGTACAGCCGGGTCAGCGGGATCGAGGGACGCGAATCCAGGTTCTCACCAGACGAGATCACGTATATCTCGATTGGTGAAGGAGGGACCAGCGAGGGTGAGTTCTGGGAGTCGCTGAATACGGCATCTCTCAAGCAGCTCCCGATTCTGTATCTGGTCGAAGACAACGGCTATGCGATCTCGGTCCCCGTCGATGTGCAGACGCCGACCGGAGACATTTCGCGCGTGCTCACCGGCTTTCCCGGCCTACGCGTGTTTCGCTGTGACGGAACCGACTACCTGACCAGTCACCGCACGTTACGCGAGGCCGTTCAGCACGTACGCGACCGGAAGGGTCCCGCGCTCGTACATGCCACGGTGATTCGCCCGTACTCGCACTCGTTCTCAGACGACGAGAAGCTGTACAAGACGCCGGGCGAGCGGGAGTCCGAGGCACGTCGCGATCCATTGGTTCGCATGCGGCAGTTCCTCCTCAGCGAGGAACTCGTGACCGAAGAGGAGCTGGCAGAGATCCTCGCCGGCGTCGAACGCGAGGTGAAGGTCGCTGCTGAAGAAGCATTGCGGGCTCCTCATCCGGAACCGGACACGGCAGCGCTCTACGTCTTCTCACCGGAAATCGACCCGGCCTCCAGCCGGTTCTCGAGCGAGCCGCAAACGCAGGGAAAAGGCGACACGATGGTCGCCGCCATCAACGCGACCTTGAAAGACGAGATGGCGCACGACCCGCGCATCGTCGTGTTCGGCCAGGACGTTGCGGACGCAAGCCACGAGTCGGCGTTGCCGCTGGTGGCCGGCAAGGGTGGAGTGTTCAAGGCGACTCACGGACTTCAGCGCGCGTACGGCAGCGACCGCGTCTTCAATTCCCCGCTCGCGGAGGCGAACATCGTCGGTCGCGCCGTGGGGATGGCGCTGCGAGGGCTCAAGCCGGTCGTCGAGATCCAGTTCTTCGACTACATCTGGCCGGCGTTCATGCAGATTCGCGACGAGCTGGCAATGATGCGGTATCGCTCCGGCAACCATTGGTCGTGCCCTGTGGTGATCCGCGTGCCGATTGGCGGTTATCTCCGTGGCGGCGCGCCGTACCACAGTCAGTCTGGCGTTGCCATCTTTGCCCATACCCCAGGCATCCGAATCGTGCTGCCGTCGAACGCCCAGGACGCTGCCGGATTGCTCCGCACAGCGATCAGATGCGACGACCCGGTGCTCTTCTGCGAACACAAACACCTCTATCGTCAGACGTACAACAAGGCGCCGTATCCCGGCCCGGACTACATGGTGCCTCTCGGCAAGGCGGCGGTGACGCGCGACGGTGCCGACGTCGTCGTCTTCACCTGGGGCGCGCTCGTTCAGCGCTCGCTTCTCGCAGCGCAGCAGGCGGAACGCCTCGGCATCAGCGTCGCTGTGGTCGACCTGAGATCGATCATCCCGTATGACTGGGAAACGATAGCGGCGTACACGAAGAGGACCAGCCGCGTCGTCGTCGCGCACGAAGACCAGCTCACTTGCGGTTTTGGCGCCGAGATCGCGGCGCGCATTTCCGAGGAGCTTTTCGAATACCTCGACGCGCCGGTCAGGCGAGTCGCCGCGCTCGATTGCCCGGTCGCGTACGCCCCTGTCCTCGAAGAACAGATCCTGCCGGGAACGAGCGACGTGCTGAAAGCGATTAAGTCGCTGGCAGCGTATTAGGGCAATCGGCTCTGGGCTTTACCGTAGGCCGGGTCCTGTTCTATGGACCCGGCGTTGTGTTCAACTGTTCCTCTCCGTGACTCGCCGCATCTTCGCTCTGTCGCTCGCTGTGGCCATTCTTGCCGTCGCGCCAGCGTCTGCGATCCGAGTTGAAGTCCTTCGTTCTGTCGGCGGCATTCCGCCTCACATCGTCGGCATTTTCGAGAATCCCGTCGGCTTTCAGCAGTCGTCGAGCGGCACTTACTATGTGTTCGACCGGCGGGGTCAGGCCATCTACAGCATCGATGCCGCCCGAACGAAGGCGCAGAAGATCATCCAGATCGGCGGCGAAGAAGGCCGCATCATCCAGCCGACGGGGTTCGATGTCTCTCGCGATGGGCAGATCGTTGTCGCCGACGTCCCGCGTCTCCAACAGCGGGTCCAGACCTTCGACGCTCAGGGAACACGCCAGACCGGCTTCTTCCTTCCCGGACAGCCGGCGGCGCGCGTGACCATCGGAAACCTGATGCTGAACGGCGCGGGGTCGATTCAGCACACTGGCACCACGCTGCTCATCAGTCACCCTGAGAGCGGGTCGCTCTTCACCGAGTACTCTCCGGGCGGGTACGCACAGCGCAGCCTCGGCAGCCTGCGGGCCACCGGATTCGAGGACGATCCACAGCTGCACATCGCGATGAACGCGGGGCTGCCGCTGGTTGATCCTACCGGCGGTTACTTCTTCGTCTTCATCACCGGCACGCCGCTTATCCGCAAGTACGACGAGAAAGGCACTGTGATCTTCGAGCGGCACATCGAAGGCCGTGAACTCGATGACTACCTGGCCGCACAGCCCAAGCGCTGGCCACGGCGGCAGGTACAAGACAAACTGGTGCCGTTCGTGACACCGTCCATCACCGCCGCAGCCGTCAACGGGCGCGGTGAACTGTGGATCTCATTGAGCGTGCCGTATACGTATGTCTACGACAAGGACGGGGACAAGATACGGACCGTGCAGTTCCAGGCTGCGGGTCTCATCAATCCCACGAGTCTCTCCTTCGCCCCGGATGGCGGTCTGCTTGTGACGCCGGGGTGCTATGAATTCAATCCCCGCTGACGTTACCGTCGTGCCGCAGCGATCTTCATGGCCACTCACGCGCTGACCGCACAGCACCTCACGCGGCGCTTTGCCAGCCGGCTCGCCGTCGATGATGTGTCGTTCGAATTCAGGGCAGGTGAGATCTTCGGGTTGCTGGGCCCCAATGGAGCGGGCAAGACCACAACGCTGCGTATGCTGGCGGGGCTGATTGCACCGACGTCCGGCTCCGTGCAGCTGGATGGCCAAGCGATGACGCCTCACGCCGCGCCCAGGCTGCGCGAGCGCATCGGATTCCTCACCGAGGCGCCAGGGCTGTGGGACAACCTCACCGTTCGCGAGAACTTGTTGGTCTACGCGCGGCTCTACGGGCTTGCCGATCCGGGGAAAGCCGTCACCGACGCGCTGACCCTCTTTGAGATAGCCGACCGCGGTCATGATCGAACCGCGCGCCTGTCGAAGGGACTCAAGCAACGGGTCGCCCTTGCGCGCACCATCGTTCATCAGCCGCCAATCGTCCTTCTCGACGAGCCGACGTCGGGTCTTGATCCCGAGAGCGCCCGCGACGTGCGTGCGCTGATCGTGGGAATGCGCACTCAGGGGCGGGCGGTGCTGCTCTGCACACACAATCTCGATGAAGTCGAACGCATAGCCGATCGTGTGGCGGTGCTCCGATCGCGACTGGTGGCGGTTGGCACGCCTGGCGATCTCCGCCAGCGGCTCTTTGCTCCTCGTCTTCGCATTCGCCTCAGCCAACCAGCCGAACAATTCGCCGCCGTCCTGCGAGCCTCCGGTCTCGATGACGTGAAGGTGAGCGGGCCGTTGCTGTCGCTGGCGGGAGGAAAGCGTCCGACACCGGACATCGTGCGAACACTCGTCGAGGCAGGCGCCGGAATCGAGGCAGTCGAAGAGGAAGAACGATCGCTCGAAGACGTCTACATCAAGCTGTTGAAATCGGGAGAGGCAGCGACATGAGAATGCTGGCGCTGCTTCGCAAGGAACTGGCGGACGAGCGGCAGAATCTCGGCCTCTTCGTCCCATCGCTCATCGTTGCCGTTGTTGCCATCCTGCTGCCAGTCTTCGTCGCAATCGTCGTTCCGAACGCGACCGGCGAACGGTTATCGGACTCGAGCGACTTCGAGATCGCGGTCGAACTGTACCGATCGCAGCCCGGCACCCGCACGCTGGATCCGGAAGCGGCGATCCAGGCCTACCTGTTTCAGTTTTTCGCGGTGATGCTCGTGCTGATCCCGGTGACATCGTCGATGTCGCTGGCCGCGTACAGCGTCGTGGGCGAGAAACAGGCGCGGACGCTGGAGCCGCTCCTCGTCACACCCATTACGACGTTCGAGTTATTGGGCGCCAAAGTGCTCGGCGCTTTCCTTCCGTCGATTGCACTCACGGCAGTGTCCTACATCGTTTATGTGCTGATGACGGTCATCTTCGCGCGGCCGGGCGTCGCTGGAATCCTGCTGGGCGCTCGTTCGATCGCCACCGTGTTCGTGCTCGGCCCGCTGGCAGCGCTCGCCGCACTGCAGATGGCTGTATGCGTTTCGTCACGGGTGAACGATGCCCGGACGGCGCAGCAGATCGGCGTCCTGGTGATTCTGCCGATCCCTGGTCTGCTGGTCGGCCAACTCTTCGGAGCGCTCACGTTGAGCGTGCCCGTGATCGCGTCGATCGCCCTCGGCCTCCTCGCCATCAACGCGGGCCTGATATGGCTCGCCATCGCTCTCTTCGATCGTGAAACGATTTTGACTCGCTGGAAGTAGCGGCGGGTCTTCAGACCCGCCGCGATTCGCCCATGACCCAGAGCCTCAATGAGTACGACCCAATCGCGTCGGTGGTGGTCAAACACGTGCGTGAGGCGTTCACCGACAGCGAGACAATCGCGGCGCAATGGAAGGCGCTGAATTACTCGGCGCCGCCGGATCTCGCCCGCGCCATCGCGGAACACGACCGCTTCATCGACGTCCTGCGATCGACGGGCGCGAACGTGCGTTTGCTTCCACACGACCCCGTGACGACACTGGATTCGATCTATGTTAGAGACGCGTCAATCATTTCGCAGACAGGGTTGATCCTGTGCTCGATGGGGAAGGCTGAGCGCGCGACCGAGCCGGCCGCGCAGCAACGCGCCCTCGAAGGGGACGACGTCGCGATATCAGGTGCGATCACGGCGCCCGGACGACTTGAAGGGGG
>Ga0207662_10001778_pt1 | contig 10583 bp, 5 predicted proteins | sample KBSS33LmetaG_FD_184338 | JGI IMG/M metagenome (GOLD analysis project Ga0207662, IMG submission 184338) | Switchgrass rhizosphere microbial communities from Kellogg Biological Station, Michigan, USA - KBS S3-3L metaG (SPAdes) (version 2) | ecosystem: Host-associated > Plants > Roots > Rhizosphere... | reverse complement strand
CGCCTGCCGCGCGACGGTACGAGCCGTTGCTGCAGCATCTCGCGGACGTCAACCCAGTCCTGAAGGACCTCGAGCTCTATCGCGACGACGCACCACCCGCCGGGTACTCCATTGCGACCGAGATAGACGGCGTGCTGCGCGTCGCCGACGAGGCCGGATTCGAGCGGTTTCACCTCTACGGTCATTCCGGGGGCGGCGCCATCGCTCTTGCGTTGGCGCTCACGCACACCGATCGCGTGCTGACGTTGACCGTCGACGAACCCGCGAGCGATTTCACCCATCAAGGAAATACGGACTACGGATGGTCGGAGTTCGACCGCGTTCTCCGCATGCCGCCGAACGAGGCCACGCCGGAATTCCTGAAGCTCCAGGTCGCGCCCGGTGTTGCGTTGCCCCCGCCGCCCAGCGGGACGCCGCCGGCGTGGATGGCGAAACGCCCGGCAGGGATGCGCGCCTTCATCCAAGCCCTGCGTGCGTACCACGTGACCGAGGAAGATTATCGCGCGTTCGAGAAGCCGGTGTACTTCACGTGGGGAAGCCTGACGCACCCACGCTGGACGTCGATGGAGCGGAGGTTGTCGAAGCTGTTTCCGAACTTCAGCTCGGAGATGTTCGAGGGTTTGCACCACTTGAACACGTCTCACACGGCGGAGCCACAACGAGTCGCTACTCGTCTGGCAGCGCTCTGGCAGCGCGCTGGCTGACGACAGATGGTCGCAAGCCTAGCCGCGGCGCCACGAAGCGCAGTTTGCGCTCCTCGCCGACGGCCAATGACCACAGAGGGAACTTGAGCTCCGCGACAAGCCGCTCGAAACGCGCTCGCTCGGGAGTACCTTCACGACCACCAGCCGGCCGAGCGATTGCTCCGTGGCGAGGAACACGCGGCTCATGCCGCCCCCGCCAAGCTCGCGCTCGATGGTGTACGCGTTGCCGAGAGTGCTCTGGAGCTGCTGGCGAAGATCGCTCATCGGCGATCCAGCGTGGTGTCGATCCTAACGAGGCTTGACTATTGCTGTCGCAGGCCGGGCATCGGAATCGGGATGTTCAACGCCGTCGCTCCCGCGCCGACACCTCCCTCGCACGTGTTAGGCGGCACCGTCCCCACACCTCGCGTCGAGGGTCGTTCCGCCGCCCAGAACATGTAGCCGAGCATCCCCGCCGTGGTCCCGGCGCCGTTGGGAAGCACACCCTCCGCGAAGCTCCGCGTCGCGGACTGTAGCGACTTGGCGTAGTTGACGCACTCCGGATAGGGCTTGCTGCCCTCAGCGATGTACACGCTGCCAGTGAACTTCGCCGGCGCCAGTGGCGGAATCGGCGGCGCATACTGCGGCTTGCCGTCAACGTGTTCCTGCCAGTTCGATGTAGCCGCCGAGGCGGTCGGCGGCCTCGACGGGACCATGGCGTTGGCGTAGTCCAGCACCGGCTGGCTGGTCTTGAGCCAGTCCGTGGTCGCCTTGACCGTCAGGCCGATCAGCCAGCGATCCCCTGCCGCCAGATCGATCGTTAGGCGCGCCGCGGGGTTCGCGCCGCTCGCGTCGTAGGGAAGCACCGAGCGGTAGGCGTCGATGAACGCCTGCAGCCGTGCGGTGTTCGGGGTGCGGTTCTCCTCGTAATCGATCTCGATCCCGACTCCCATCGATTGCGCGACTGCCGCCGCGTTGAGCCCGAGCTGCGTCGCATCCTCGGCGAGCGCCTGATTCCACGCGGACACGTACGTGATCCCGCCAATCGACAGCATGACCCTGATGTTGCGTGACTTGAAATAGTCGACGATCGCCTGGGTCATCCCACGTGGGATCCCGTTCAGGGTCTGCGCGTCGGTGGTCTTCTTGAGCAGGCGGTATGGATGCACGAAACTCAGAATGACCAGATTCACCGACGGCTGCCCGTCACCTCGGTCGATCAGCCAGTGGTTCTTGCCGTCGAATTCGGTCAGGTCCCTCACCGTCGCCCACGTGCAGGCATCGTTGCCGCAGTGCCAGGACCCATAGACCTGAACCGGGGTCGCCGTCGCGCCGATCGAGGCGACCGTCACCGAGGGCGGTGACTTCGGTGGCAGGGACACGGGGTCGGTGCAGCCGGTCGAGAGCACCGCGGGGATGAGCCAGCCCAGGTAGCGCGCTCGCACAGGGAGCTCCTTGCTGTGAGATCGGTTGCGTCGTGGCCGAAAGAGAATGAAGCGCGCTTCTCGGCCCGTCAATCGCGGAATCGTCGGCGGATTGCCACGGTGATCACCGCAACGATGGAGATCGCCACGACCGCGGCCGTCGTCACCAGACATACGAGAATGTAGCCGAGCCCCACCATGTCACCGCCGACCAGCTCGGGGTGCAGGAAGACCGGCACGTACAAGAGACAGGCGGCAACGAAGAGCGCGGTCGAGAGGCCCAACGCGATCTTTGGCGCACTGGCGCTGGGAGCGGGCAGCCACAGTACGGCACACACCGCATACGGAATGACCTGACTCGCGAAAACGAACGGATTGCGGTGGTAGACCGCGCTGCCTGGCCTGACGTGAATGAGGTACGCTGGCGTCATGAGAGCGAGTGTCATCGCCCCCAGGAGCAATAGCGCCGCGTAGCGCTTCAGCTGATTCACCGAGTGGTTGCTCGCGATGGCTGTGGCGCGCTCGCAAAGGTGGGCACGCGACGGCGAGTGCCCTCGAGTAACCTGGCGCGGCCGACCGGTTCGATCAACCACGACCGGCCATATGGCGTACTCACTGCCGCCGCTGTTGTTTCTCTCCACCGAGCCTTTCCCGCTTCCGTCGCTCCACCCTCGACGCCCTCATGAACCTTTCGATCTCGAATCTCTCGAAGACGTATGCCAACGGTGTACGCGCCCTGCAGGACGTCTCGCTCGACATATCCGCTGGCATGTTCGGCTTGCTCGGGCCCAACGGTGCGGGGAAGTCGACGCTCATGCGCACGATAGCCACGCTCCAGGAACCGGATTCTGGCTCCATCCGGCTCGGCGAGATCGACGTCCTCACGCAGCCCGACGACGTCCGAAAGATTCTTGGCTACCTCCCGCAGGAGTTCGGACTCTATCCGAACCTGAGCGCCGAGCGGGTGCTCGATCACTTCGCGGAGATGAAAGGCGTCGCGAACGGCGGCGAGCGTCGCGATCTGGTGCACGCGCTGCTCATGCAAACCAACCTGTGGGACGCGCGCAAGAAAGCCGTCGGCGGATTCTCCGGCGGCATGAAGCAGCGACTCGGCATCGCGATCGCGCTCGCGGGACGTCCGCAACTCGTCATCGTCGACGAGCCGACGGCGGGCCTCGACCCTAACGAGCGACACCGCTTCCTCAATCTGCTCTCGGAGATCGGCGACGAGGTGATCGTCATTCTGTCGACGCACATCGTCGAAGACGTGCGCGAGCTGTGCCGCCGCATGGCCATCATCAATCAAGGACAGGTCGTTCTTCAGGGCGATCCGAGCCAGGTGCTCGACGAGGTGCGCGGCCACATCTGGCGCAAGCGCATCAGCAAGTCCGAGCTCGTCGCCCTCCGGGAGACGCTGGACGTCATCTCGGTGCGCCTCGTCGCCGGTGATCCGGTGATTCACGTCTACAGTGACGCGACGCCCGGAGATGGCTTCGTAGCGGTCGAGGCGAATCTCGAGGATGTGTATCTGCACCGCGTCGGCACCGCCGCGCTCGCGGAGGCCTGACATGTTCTGGACCGTCTTGAAGTTCGAGCTGTCCTATTGGTTCAGACGACCGCTCACGCTGTTGTTCTTCACGCTGTTCTTCCTGATGGCCTTCTTTTCGACTGCGTCGGGCGCGTTCCTTCTGATTGCGACGGGACAGATTCATCGCAATGCGCCCTTCGTGCTTGCAATGGCGATCGGGATTCTCACGGCAATTGGCCAGGTCATCACGACGGCGATCGCCGGTACCGCGGTGCTTCGCGACGCGCAGCTCGGGACCGAGGAGCTGTTGTTCACCACGCGCGTCAGCAAGTCAGGATATCTGCTCGGCCGCTTCATCGGCGCGTTCATCATCATGCTCGTGATTTACTCGGCCCTGCCGGTCGGTTTACTCGCTGGCAGCGTGATGCCGTGGGTGCCGGCCGAGCATATGGGGCCGATTCAGATCGCGGCATATTTCCAGCCGTTCTTCATGATCGCCGTGCCCAACTTGTTGTTCGTCAGCGCGCTATTGTTCGCCGTCGGCGCCCTAACGCGAAGGTTGTTCGCGGTCTATGTCACCGGCATCATTCTGCTCGTCGCATGGCAGATCACGCAGACGATCGTTGGGCAACTCGACAAGCTCAGGCTCGCGTCGCTGATCGACCCGTTCGCACTGACGACGGTCGATGTCGCGGTCCGGTACTGGAGCGTCGCGGAGAAGAACGCGCGGCTCGTTCCGCTTGCTGGTCCGATGATGCAGAACCGGTTGATCTGGATTGCCGCGGCAGTCGCCGTGTTCACCGTGGTTGCTACGGTCTTTCGTCTTCGGCTTCAGCAGGGGCGGGCGTTACGGCGAGCGAAGAAAGCCGCGGTCGCCGCGCGGGCCCAAGTGCCGCCAACGCCGATCGTTGCATTGCGCTACGATCGCGCGAGCTGGGTGCGCGCGTTCTTTTCGCAGAGCCGGTTCCACCTGCGGTCGATTCTGCGTGAGCCACCGTACCTCGCCATCTCGCTCATCTGCATCATCAACCTGATGGTGAACCTGTGGTTCCAGATGCGACCGCAGGAATCGGCGCGGTGGCCCGTGACGTCGTTGTTTGCGCCGATCGTCGGCAACGCGATGTTCGTCTTCACGGTTCTGCTTGCGACGCTGTACGGCGGTGAGCTCGTCTGGCGTGAACGGCAAATCAAGGCGGATCAGCTCCAGGACTCCACACCGGTTCCAACGTGGGTGACGTTCGGCGGCAAGATGGCTGCGGTATTCCTCGCCATCACCGTGCTCGTGCTGATCGCCAATGCGGGATCGATGCTGATGCAGTTGTCGCAGGGTTACACGCGGCTCGAGCCCGGGGTGTATCTGCAGGTCATCGCGCTCGTCGCATTGCCGTCAGCGCTCGCGATCACAGCGCTCGCGATGGGTGTGCACGCGCTCGTGAATCAGAAGTTCGTCGGGCATCTCATCATCATCGCCTACTGGGTGCTGCTTCCGGTCTTGAGCAATTTCGGATTCGATCACCGGCTCTATCAGGTTGGTCGGCTGCCCGATTTCACGTATTCGGACATGGCGGGTTGGGGGCCATACACGCCCCGCATTCTGACCATTACCTACTACTCCGTCGCGTTCTGTTTCACACTGGCGTCACTTGGGCTGCTCGTGCTCGTGCGCGGCACCGACTCCACCTGGTCCGCGCGCCGGAAGCTTGCCGCGCTCCGGTGGCGTCGCGGCGGTGCGCTCGCCACAGGCGCGTTCGCAGTGGCGGCGATCGCGTTCGGCTTCGCGTTCTTCCGTAATGCGAATACGCTCAACGCCTACACCGAGGTGCATGCGGCCGAGCGTGGAGTGAAGGCGTGGGAGGTCAAGTACAAGCCGCTCGAAAATCTCCCAAGTCCTCGGCTCGTCAGTGTTTCGCTGCGACACGACTACTTCCCGGAGCGGCGCGCCGCCGCGTGGCATGGTACGCTCACCGCGGTGAACCGTGATGCCCGGCCGGTCGACACGCTGTTCGTCGCGCTGCCGGCATCAGCGCCCCGCCCCACGAGTCTCTTCGAGGCGACGTCGAACACCGGCGTGGCGCTCGACTCGTTGGTCTTCGACCGCGAGGCGCAGCTCGTGCTCGACGACACGCCTAACGGTGTGCGCCTCTATCGGTTGGCGAAGCCAATGGCGTTAGGTGACACACTCACCGCGCGCTTTGGCGGCCGGTTCGAGCCGCGTGGCTATCCGAATGACGCGTTCAACAACGACGTTTCGGCCAACGGCTCGTTCATGAACCTGCAGTACGTGCCGAGCTTCGGGTATCCGGAGGGCAACGAGCTGTCCGACGACGAAGCGCGCCGGCGGAACGGCCTCGCGCCGAAGCCGAGGATGAAGAAGATCGATGATCCGGCGGTGCGCGAGACGAACTACATCTCGCGAGAGGCGGACTGGATCACCTTCGACGAGACGACATGTACGGCCGTCGATCAGATCTCGATCGCGCCGGGGTATCTCGAGCGCGAGTGGACCGAGAACGGACGTCGCTGCTTCCGTTACAAGATGGACAGGCCGATCCTCAACTTCTACGCGACGTTGTCAGCGCGGTACGAGGTGACACGGACCGACTACAACGGCGTGAAGTTGGAGATCTACCACCTTCCGGAGCACGCGTTCGCGCTACCGTCGATGCTGCAGGCGTCCAAGGACGGATTGGATTACTTCGGGAAGAACTTCTCGCCGTATCTCTATCACCAGTACCGCATCATCGAGTTCCCGCGTTATGCGGGATTCGCGCAAGCCTTCCCGAACACGATCCCGTATTCCGAGGGCATCGGCTTCATCTATAGAAAGGAAGAGGGAGACGACAAGATCGATTTCGCGTACTTCGTGACCGCCCACGAGCTCGCGCACCAGTGGTGGGGGCATCAGGTCGTCGGCGGCAACGGTCAAGGCTCGACGATGTTCTCCGAGGGACTGGCCGAGTATTCGGCGCTGACGATCATGGAGAAGCGGTTCGGTCGCGAGGCGGCGCAGAAATTCCTGCGGCGCGAGCTCGACGGTTACCTGCGCGGCCGCGGGACGGAGCGGAAGAAGGAAGTCCCGCTGCTCTACGTGGAGAACCAGCCGTACATCCACTATCAGAAAGGCTCGCTCGCGTTCTACGCGCTGCGCGACTACATCGGTGAGGACGCGATGAACTCCGCGCTCAGCGCGTTCCTGGCAAAGTGGGCGCTCAAGGGCCCGCCGTATCCGACGGCCCGCGATCTCTACACAGAGCTCGACAAGGAAACGCCCGACTCGCTCAAGTACGTGCTCAAGGACCTCTTCGAGGAGATGACGTTCTACGACAACAAGGCGGACACCGCGACGACCACCAAGCGGCCCGACGGGTCATGGGGCGTGCATCTCGTCTTGAAGGCGACGAAGCTCAAGGGCGACTCACTCGGAAACACCAAAGACGTGCCGATCGCGGATTACGTAGATGTCGGCGTTTTCGGTGACCGCGTGCCGGGGCAGAAGCTCGGCGAACCGCTGCTGGTGACGAAGGTGAGGATCACGCAGCCGGTGACCGTGTTGGACTTCGTCGTGCCGAAGGAGCCGAAAAAGGCGGGGATCGATCCGTACAACAAGCTCATTGATCGAACGCCGGAGGACAACGTGATGGCAGTGTCGCTGCGTTAGGTCCGTTGTGGCGGGTCTTGTGGTCCCTTCCTTTTGTTGTCATCGTGCATCGCCCTTCTCGGCATGAGGCGTACTGCACGGTAGAAGGACTGCCTAACTGCGTTTGGTAGCGCCAAGTCGAGGCCGAAGAAGCCATGACGGATGCGCTGGACCGTCTGCGAGATGCCCTGGCTGGCCGCTACACGGTCGATCGAGAAATCGGCCGTGGGGGAGCCGCGACGGTATTCCTTGGTACCGATCTCCGTCACGAGCGCGCCGTCGCGATCAAGGTCCTCCGGCCCGAGTTGACCGCTCTGGCGGGCCACGCGCGATTCCTTCGCGAGATCAAGATCACGGCCGGCCTGACACACCCCAACATCCTCCCCGTGCTCGATTCTGGCGAGGCGGCCGGTTTCATCTATTTCGTCGCGCCGTTCGTGGAGGGTGAGTCGCTCCGCCGACGGCTCGAGAAGGAAAAGCAACTGCCGCTCGACGACGCGATTCTGATCACCAGGGAAGTGTCGAGCGCGCTCTCCTACGCGCACACGAAGGGGCTGGTCCACCGCGACATCAAACCAGAAAACATCCTGCTCGAAGAGGGTCACGCTGTGGTGGCGGACTTCGGGATTGCCCGCGCGCTCAACATGACTGGCGGGGAACGGATCACGGAGTCGGGGATCGCGGTCGGCACGCCGGCTTACATGAGCCCGGAGCAGGTGGAAGAATCGGATGTTCTCGACGGCCGTTCCGATCTCTACTCCCTCGGGTGCGTGCTCTTCGAGATGCTGGCCGGAGAGCCGCCGTTCACTGGGCCGACAGCACTCCTGCGGACGCAGCACTTGAATACGGATCCGCCTGATCTCGGGCGGTTCCGCCCGACGCTGCCGGTCGAAGTCGCGGATGTAATCAAGACGGCGCTCGCCAAGTCTCCGGCCGACCGCTTCGCCACCGGCGAACAGTTCGACCGTGCCCTTGCCGCTGTTAGGGACACGGTGTCAACGCGGACGATGAAGGTCTATAAGGCTCGGACGTCGGCGCTTGAAGCCGTCATACCGAGGCGCCTGCGACGTGCGGCGGCGTTCGCGGTACTGCTGATTCCTTTGGCGTTTGTCCCTTGGGTGAGGCAGGCGGTCGGCAGGCTGCTCGAGCCTACGCCGCCTCCACCGCGCTGGGTCGGAGTGCTGTCGTTCAGGAACGCTGACTCCGCAGACGCCGCGTTGGCTTCCGGACTGACCCAGTCGTACACGCAGTTGGTGATGGCGCTAACGTCTCGCAGCGGCACGCTCTGGGTTCTGCCCTTCGAGGACATGGTGGACGCAGGCGCGAGGTCACCCGTCGCCCTTCGCAAGAGCTATCCGCTGGACTTGGTCGTGACCGGAGAGGTACAAAACAACGGAGGGAAGCGGGTGCTGCGGACCGACCTGATCGATTTCCGTTTCGAGCAACCGAGAATAGTCTCGTCTCTGTCGGTCCCCGACCCATCGGACTCGCTCTCGCTGGCATCTGTCCGGGCCTTGCTCGGTCAGGCCGTGGCTCTTTCCGCTCCTCCGCCCTCGAACGACTCCCCTGCCGTCTGGGCCTCGTCTCCCGCGCGGCGCTCTTACCTGCTCGGCGCCGGGTTCATGCAGCGCGCCTACGATCTGAGCAGCCTTTCGGCGGCAATCGACAACTTCCAGACGGCCATCGATCAGGATGCGCGCTTCGGTCCGGCCTACGCCGGGCTATGTGAGGCGCTTTGGGAGCGCTATCTCCAGACGGGACAGGCGACGCTCGCCGGAGACGCGACCAGAATGTGCGACAAGGCGAGCGAGCTATCTCGAAACGATCCCGCAGCACTGGTCGCACTCGGGAGGACCCAGTTGTTCCACGGCCAGTTGGATGGTGCCGAGCGGACCCTGCGGGACGCCATCCAGCAGGGCGCCGGGGCAGATGGCCACAGCTGGCTTGGCCATGTGCTCGAGGAACAGGGGAAGTTCGCGGATGCAGAGCGCGAACATCGCAGGGCCATCGCATTGCGTCCCGAATTGTGGATCTACCCAGCTGCGCTCGGGCAGTTCTACATGAACATCGAACGCAACCAGGACGCCATCGAGCTCCATCGCGAGGTCATTCGACTCTCTCCCGACAACTACATCGGCTACAGCAACATGGGCGCGTCGCTGATGCTGATGCACCGTCTCGACGAGGCGGAGGAGCAACTGCGGCGGTCGATAGCCGTGCGACCCTCGTCGATGGCCTATCGCAACCTCGGATACCTCGGGCTCCTCCGGCAGAGATACGACGACGCTGTCGTTGCCCTGAGGGAAGCGATCCGGTACGGCCCCGAAGACTGGGTGAGCTGGCGGTGGTTGGCCCACGCCTATCACTGGCGCGGTGAGAGGTCGGAGGAACGTGACGCGTGGCAGCGCGTCGTCCAGGCTCGGCACCGCCTTGGCGAGGTTCTCCCCGATGAAGCGGTGGAGCTCCTCGGCGTTCGTGTCGCCGGGGTTCGCCCGCAGCACCTGCTCGAGGATGGGCTTGGCCTTGTAGAAGGCGCCCGCCTCCGCGAACAGCCGCGCGAGGTTCACCAGGCTCTTGTAGTTGTTCGAGTTGATCGAGGCCGCCTTCTCGAAGTGGTGGATGGCCTCGGTGAAGTCGTTCGCCAGGAAGTCCGTGTGGAACCGGTCCATCCGGATCAGGCCGGAGATCAGGTGGAGGCCGTCGCTCTGGGGGAACTTGGCCAGCCCTTCGAGCGCCGTCTCGAACGCCTTGGTCCGATTGCCCAGCTCGCTGTGGTAGATCGACGCCAGCCGCTCATAGAGCGACTTGCCGGGGCTCCGGCGGAGCGCCTTGCTGATCTCGGTGATTTCCGCCTGGAGCTGCAGGCGCCGGACGTTCTGGTAGGTCGTCTGGGCCTTTTCGCTGTTCGGAAATTTTTCGATCGCCTTGCGGGCCATTTCGAGGGCCTTGGCCTCGTCGCCGGCGGCCATGTATCGCTCGATCAACGACACCATGTTCTGCGGCGTGGGATTCGCGAGAACCTCGCGCTCCAGATCGTTGAGCTGACGCCGCCGCGTCCCGTCGAAAAGCCCCATTCAGTCCTCCGAGCGACTGAGGAGTGTACCCCACCCCGCCCGAATCTGTCAAACAATCGGACCAGAACTGCCAAAACCCGGATGCCGAGTCAGGATTCTCCCGACTCAGTTCAATTCCACCGCGTACACGCCTTCGTCGTTCGCGACGAACGCCATCCCCTTACCCACCGCCGGGGCGAGCTTCACTTTGCCCTTCACCTTCATCTTCCACGCGAGCGACCGGAGCGACAGGTCGAA
>Ga0207662_10001777_pt1 | contig 10588 bp, 10 predicted proteins | sample KBSS33LmetaG_FD_184338 | JGI IMG/M metagenome (GOLD analysis project Ga0207662, IMG submission 184338) | Switchgrass rhizosphere microbial communities from Kellogg Biological Station, Michigan, USA - KBS S3-3L metaG (SPAdes) (version 2) | ecosystem: Host-associated > Plants > Roots >... | reverse complement strand
GGGGGGGGGGGGGGGGGGGGGGGGGGGGGCCCCGCCGTTCGTACTTCTCACTTTCTTCCCATCCCATGAAGCTTTCCCACCTCGCGCTGCCCCTGGGCGCGGCGCTCCTGCTCGCGGCCGGGCAGCCCGCGGCCGCGCAGGCGAAGCGCGCACTCACGGCGCTGGACCTGTACCACATGGACGTCGCCTCCGGCGTGGCGGTGTCGCCGGACGGAAAGCGGGTGGCGTACGTGGTGTCGCGCGCCGACTCGGCCACCAACCGCTACCGGCGCGACCTGTGGATCGCCGCGGCGGACGGGTCCGGCGCGCGGCGGCTGACGTGGACGGGGAGCGCCGCCATGGGCGAGCCCGCCTTCTCGCCGGACGGGCGCATGCTGGCCTTCACCACCGCGCGCGAGGGCGGGCGGCCGCAGGTGTGGATCCTCCCGCTGGCGGACGGCGGCGAGGCGTGGCCGCTCACCGACCTGCGCACGGCGGCGGCGAGCCCGGTGTGGTCGCCGCGCGGGGACCGCATCGCCTTCACCTCGTCGCTGTCGCCCGCGGAGCTGGCGCAGGAGGGCGGCGCCAGGGCCGACAGCGCCCGGGTGGACGCGGCGGCGATCCGCCGCATCGGCACGGACCGCGCGGCGGCGCTGACGGCCATCCGCGCCAAGCTGGAGCAGACCGCGCGCAGCGGCGACGCGCGCCACGTCACCCGCCGCAACCACCTGGGCGAGACCTCGCTGGCCGAGGAGCGCTGGGCGCAGCTGTACGTGGTGGACGTGCGGCAGGGCGCGAAGCCGGTGCGCCTGACGCTCACCGCCTTTCCCAGCGGCGCGCCGTCGTGGTCGCCGGACGGGCAGTCGCTGGTGTACTCCGCCACCCGCCCCGAGGAGGGCGTGCACCCCGACTACACGGACGACTCGGACGTGTTCGTGCTCCCCGCTGCCGGCGGGACGCCCACCCGGATCGCCGAGCCGCGCTTCACCGCCAGTAGCGCGCGCTTCTCGGACGACGGGCGCTGGATCGTCTACCAGCGGCAGCCGTACGACACCGTGTTCAGGAGCGCGGTGAACAACGAGCTGGTGGTGATGCGGGCGGACGGGAGCGAGCGCCGCAGCGTCACCGGACCCATGGACCGCGGCGTCGGCTCCTTCGAGCTGACGCCGGACGGTTGGCTGTACTTCACGGTGCAGTCGGAGGGCGCCATTCCCCTGTACCGCACGCGGCTGGACCGCATCGAGCCGCGGCGGGTGGTGTCCGGGCCGCGCGGCGTCACCTCGTTCGGCGTGGCGGGCGGCACCGTGGCCTGGTCGCAGATGCAGCCCCAGCGCCCAAGCGACGTCTTCGCCGCCCGCGCCGACGGCTCCGGCGAGCGCCGCCTCACCGCGCTCAACGACTCGCTGCTGGCCGGCGTGTACGTGGGCGACTACGAGGAGATCCGCTACCCGTCGTTCGACGGGCGCCCCATCCAGGGATGGTTCATCCGCCCCATGGCCGTCCGCGAGGGCGAGCGGCCGCCGCTGGCGGTGGAGATGCACGGCGGCCCGCACTCCATGTGGGGCCCGGGCGAGGCCAGCATGTGGCTGGAGTACCAGACGCTGGCCGGCGCCGGGTACACCGTGTTCTTTTCCAACCCGCGCGGCTCCGGCGGCTACGGCAACGAGACGCTCCAGAGCATCCACCGCAGCTGGGGGACGCCGCCGGCGCGCGACATCCTCATCGGCGCGGACAGCGTGCTCGCCCGCGGCCTGGCAGACCCGCAGCGCCAGGCCGTCACCGGCGGCAGCTACGCCGGCTACATGGCCGCCTGGCTGATCGCCAGGGAGGCGCCGGAGCGCTTCGACGCGGCGGTGGCGCAGCGCGGCGTGTACGACCTGGGGATATGGTGGGGCGCATCCAACACCTACGACCTGTTCGAGGCCGAGTTCGGCGCGCGCCCCTGGGAGGACCCGCAGATCGTCCGCGAGCAGTCGCCCATCACCTACGTGGCAAACATCCGCACGCCGCTGCTCATGCTGCACGGCGAGGCGGACTACCGCACCACCATCGCCGGGGCGGACGCCATGTACCGCGCCATGACCGGCCTGGGCAAGACCGTGGAGATGGTGCGCTACCCGCGCGAGGGCCACGAGCTGACGCGCTCCGGCGAGCCGGCCCACCGGGTGGACCACATGCTGCGGATCCTGGAGTGGTTCGAGCGGTACACGAAGTAGGGGACAGGGAACAGGGGACAGGGGACAGCCTGCACGGCAACGACGGTACAAAGTTCGAAAAGGCGCCATCACCGGAGATCCGGCGAGGGCGCCTTTCGCGTCTGCGGTGTGTACGATTCGGCGGGCGGCGTCAGCCGGCGGCGTCGTAGGCGCGGCGCAGCACCGCGAGCACCTCCGCGTCCACGTCGGCGGGGCCGGACAGGGCGACGGCGTACTGGCACATGCCGCCGGGCTTCTGCGCGATGAACCGTGCGTCCGCGACGTCTTCCTTGAGGTTGATGCCCAGCTCGGCGCGCTCGGCGGTCTTCGGACCGAGCATCGCGAACTGCTTCTTCCTGCGGAAGGCGACGTAGGCCTTCTTGGGCGCGACCTCGAAGTCGCCCCAGGGCTGGATGGCGGCCAGCAAAGCGTCGTGGACGGCGCGCAGGTGCGCCTTCTTTCCCGTGTAGACGTCGGCGAGAGGGTCCACGTCCGCCGGGGCGGGTGCGTCGCCGGGGTCTTTGCCTCCGGCCGCGAAGTGGGCGAGCGCGTTGGCGTCGCCGTAGCCCAGCGCGTACGTCTCCATCAGCCAGGCGCGCACCTCGCCGTGCTTGACCCTGCCGGACGCCGCGACCGCGGCGCGGAAGGCGGCGAGGTCCTGGCCGGTCCTCGCTTCGATGTTGCGCAGCTGCGTGGCGCGCGCCTGTTCCGGATCGCTCATCTGCACCTCTGTGGGCGGGGCCTGTCGACGGGAGAGGGAGGAACACGGAGCAGACACGATAGCCGGCGCCCGGAGCGGCAACAAGCTCGCCGCGCGGGCCCTCGCCGGCGCCCGTCACCCCCAGGCGTCGTCGTCCTCGAAGGCCCGGGTCTCCTCCGCGGCCACGATGCGGCGCAGCGCCGCCTCGAAGCTTTCGCGCTCGCTCATGGCGAACGCCTGCGCCTCGATCCAGATGCCACGCATCACCACGGGGACGATGCTCACCCCAAGCCCCTCGCGCGTGCGGCGCAGCTCCGCGGCGCGGCGGGCCAGGGGAAGCAGCTCCTCCGGGATGTCCACCTCGGCGGGGACGTACGCGGCGCCCGCGGTCTCCGGGGTGCGGCCGTCGGTGGGGTCCGCCCTGGGCTTCGGGGGCGGGGCGAACATGGCCGGCTCGCCGGCGATGCGCAGCGCGATGGTCCCGGGGCCGAACGGCTGCCACCAGTCCAGCAGCTTGCCGCGCAGCTCCGCCAGCATCCCCTCCACCGCCACCCGCACCGGGCTCTTGCGCGCCGCCTCGGTTCGCCGGCCGCGCTCCAGCACCAGCAGCAGCTCCACCCCCGGCTGCTCGTGCGCGTGCATCTGGATCCAGCGGAGGGCGCGGTCCCGGGCGGTGGCCGGCCCCTCGCCCTGCAGGTCCAGCCTGCGCGTGGGCGGAAAGTGCCGCGCCTCGTACTCGCGGTGCAGGTCGTTGAGGTGTGCCAACGGCGCCTCCGGTGCGGAAAAAAACGGGCGCGTCCGCGGCGGCCCTCGCTGCGCCGCGGACGCGCGGGCCCCTGCCGCCCCCGGGTCCGGCGAAGAGGTCGCCGGGGCGCCGCAAGCACCCGCGGGAACACGCCTTGCAGGCTTCGGGCCCGGACGGCGGGCGCGCCGCGCGCCCGGACCGAACTTCCGAAACCGGGACACCGCCATGGCACGCTACGATCGCAGCTACGACTACGGCCTCCGGGGCTACCGCGAAACGGCCGGACCCTCCGGGCGCGGCGCCCGCCCGCGCGCCTGGGGCGACCAGGACGTCTCGTACCCGGCCCGGGCGGCGGGCGGCTACTCCAACCGCGTGACCGCCAGCTACAACCGCGACTACACCTACGACCGCCCCTACCGCGGCAACGAGCGCAACTTCAACCCGTACGGCGGCGACCGCATCGGGCGCATCGGCGACATGCAGGACTACCTGCACACGTACGACACCCGCGGCGGGACGCACACCTCGCGGGGTGGGTACTGGCCGCAGCGCGAGCCGCCGCGGGACCCGCTGGAGGACAACGTGCGCTTTGGCTACGACTGGGACCTGCGGGGGCGGCGGAACTTCTAGGAGGGAAGCAGCCGCGAAGGTGGGTCGGAACGTGACGAGGCGCCCATCCGCTATCCTCCGGATGGGCGCCTCGGCGTTCGAGGATGGACCTCTATTCGGCCAGCGAGCCTTGCAGGTCCTGCGGGACGGCGATTGCGACGACGTGCTCGCCACACCCTTTAACGAGCACCTGGCCGCTCCCGGGATCGTAGCTTGCGACCCTGGCATGTTCGCTGAGGACGGGTTGCAGGTCCTGCTGCCTGCCGATCGCGCGCTTCATGTCGCTGATCGCATCGGCGGAGGAGCCTCCACAAGTCGTGTGCTCGTCGATGCAGTAGCCGCACTTCCAGTCGTTGTGCGGGTTGTTGTAGCTGAACCTGCCGCCCTCGGTGCCGTAGAACGAGTGCTTCAGCGCCGTGCAGGGGCACATCTCGGACTCGTCCATCCGCTCCGAGTCACAGAGCGAACAGGAGAACGCAGGAGCTTCGGCCGGTGAGTAAGCGAATGCCGCAGCGGCAACAACGGTGGCCGCGGCGAGAAATGACAGCCGGATTTTCATCTGCGCCCCCTGGTTGCGGTGTCTTCGAGCTGAACGCGCCACACGTCGACGGCAACCGCACCGGCACCGGTCTCGCGAAACGTGTAGACGTGGTGAGCGTCGAGGAACTCTCCCACCAGGTGGGGCACTCTCGCGCGCGCGACGATGCGCCCCGAACCGGGGTCGAATACCTCGAACAGACGGTCGTATCGCTGCCGGGTGTCTTCGACGCTCAGCTTCCTGGGGGCACCCTCCACACCCGGTGGAGTCTTCCACTTTTCCTGCGCTCGCCGGAGCCACGCTTCGTTTTCGCGAAGGATCAGGACCCATATCCTGCCTGCTCCGTCGACGGCAAAGTCCTTGATACGGGGGGACATGGGATTCTCGGCCGCACGCCCGCGCGTGAACCGCTCAGGAACCCACCGCCAGATTCCCTCTGGTTCCAGCATCGCGATGTTCCGCCGATATGCCCTGATCTGCCTGCCGCCAAGCTGATTCAGACCGATCCGGTATTCCCGCCCGTCCGACTGGGCTGTCCAGAAGGTCCCCCGTCCCCCATGGAACAGTTCGAATGGAAGGGGTGAAAGGAGCGACCAGTCCTCGTTCGTCACGAAGCGAACCGGGTCGCCTTCCCGTGTGAGCGCCTGGACCGGGCCGGAACGCATTGCGGTGGGCTCCGCCGAGACGAGCACCTGGGGACCGGCGAAGAGGATGTCGTTGGGCCTGTCCGGGACTGCGAACGAGCGTACGAAGCGATTCGCGGAATCGAACACGTTGACCTCCGCCCCCCTCCCCGCGACGTACACCGAATCACCCGGACCGATGAAGATCCGTCTCACCTCCGGCAGTTCCCCGGGACCCAGGCCCCGCTCTCCGAACGAGCCCAGGTAGCGCCCACGCGGATCGAAAACGGCGATCTTCCCCGGATCGTGCGTGGGAGCGGCGTAATAGAACCCTCTGCTGTTCCTCACGACCTGGGAACCGCTCTTCAACCCGCCGTAGCTGGATGCCGGATCGAGTGTCCGGACCCGGACCAGCCTGATCTTGCAGGTAGGGCACGTCACCTCCGCCGGGACGGTGGAGATCTGTTGAGAGGCGCCGGTTCCCGGAATCATGCCGACGGACGAAGCGGCGAGCAGGAGCGCGAGCCGGACGTGGATTGTCTTCGAACGCATGGGAATTCAGAGCGGGCAAGGACGAACGCGTGTGCGCTTCCACGCCGAGCGGCTGCAAATACGCGAATGCCGGAATGTAAGCGGGCCGCGACATGACGAGCAAGCCGCTTCCGTCGTCTGGACGGACCGGCGGCATCAGGGCGCCAGGTGGACGACCTCGATGGGGGCCCGCTCCGCCAGCGCCGCCGCCACCAGGCTGCGGTGGCAGTGGGCCGGGTCCGCCTCCAGGCACAGCAGGCACACCCGCCGGCCGGCGCGCACCAGTCCGGCGAGCGTTTCCAGGTCTTCCTGCGCGGCCGGCGTCGCCATGTGCTCCGTGAACACCGCGCGCAGCTCGTCGTGGCGGCCGGCGCGGGCGGCGGCGCGCCCCTCGGCGGGGGTGCCGAGGGCGCGCAGGTGCAGGTACTCGATCCCCACCGTGCCCAGGTTCTCCGCCAGCCGCGACTTGGAGAACCCCGGCCGCCGCGAGTTGGCGACCGCGCGCACGTCCACCAGCAGCTCCACCCCGGCCTCCCGCAGCGCGTCCAGCAGCCGCTGCACCGTGGCGTCCTCGTAGCCGATGGTGGCGACCGGGGTCACGCGGCCCTCCCCCGGCGCGCCCCGCGCCCCCGGCGACCGTCCACCCGCGGCCTGCGGCGGCGCGGGGCCCGGCGGCGCCAGCCGTCCAGCGACACCACGGCGGCATCCTCCCCGTCCTCGCCCGGCTCCTCGTCGTCGAAGAGCCGGGAGTCGGCGGGGTCGGAGCGGTCGGGGCGGCGCAGCTCGCGGCCGAGCTCGTCGCCCACCCGCTCGGCGGCGACGCTCCACACCGCCGACAGGAGCGTCACCAGGCTGGCGAGCAGTTCCTCGCAGGAGCGCTCGATGCGGCCCGCCGCGCGCGCCTCCCGCCGCTCCGGGAGCAGACAGCTGGGCCCCTCCGGGTGTGATCCCCGCTCGCGGACGCGCTCCAGCCGCCCCTCCACCGCCAGGATCACCCGCCGCGCGGCGTAGCGCCGCCGGTGCAGGCGCCGCCCGCTGCACAGGTGCTCCGCGTGGCTGCGCCACCCGGCCCCGTGGGCCGCGCACTCGCGCAGCAGCCAGAGCGCGGCGTACAGCTCGGCGAAGACGCGGCGGTCGATCTCCTGGATGGCTTCGGAGGGGAGCGTGGACAGGTACTCGAGGAAGGCGGAGATCCGGCGGGGTCGGGCGAGGAGGAAGGGGACGATTTCCTGGCAGCCGCGCCGCTGGTTGCAGCGGGCGCAGGCGGGGACGATGATGCGGAGGTCTCTTCTTCGGCCCCCGCGCGCCCGGGGGATGACGTGCTCGCGGGTGAGGGGGTTGTCCGGGACCGCGGGGGCCCGGCAGTACACGCACTGGCCGTTCTTTATGCGGTGCTCCAGCTCCCGGCGAAGGGCACCGCTGCGCTCATGCGTCCGCAACTGGCACTCTCTGGCTGAAGGTATGGCGGCCGGCCGTGACGCCCGCCGCCTGCGCGGGGCGCGGTTCCGGGACCTCGTCCGGGCCGCGCCGGGTCACCTCCTGCGGGGCCGAGCGTTTGCGAGAACGGTGCCAGCGGACGGCCTGCGCCGTCACGGTTCCGCAGCGCTTCGGCGGGGTGCCTGAAAGGGTCCGGGTGGCCTCCGGGAAAGCGGGTGGAGGGGGTGCTCCGAGGGGTGTACCGGAACGCGGGGGGAAGGGTTCCGCGTGGCGCGGAGGTTGCGGCCCGGGGCGGCCCCCGATGGGACCGCCTGCCCACAAGTATGTGTGGCGAACCCGTGCAACGCCAGGGATACGAGAACGGCACGATTCCGCGCGGGCGCAACTCGTCGGATCCCGCGCGGCCACGTGCCACCCGTCCTACGCTGGGTCGGCAGGCCCGGCGGCGTCCTCCTCGCTGAACGCGATGTGGATGCGGACCACGAACCGGGTGGCGCAGCTCCGGTATCGGCGCTGCCCTCCCGGCGAGGCTTCGTATCCTTCGCAGCGCAGCGAAGTGCTCAGCTCCGTCTCCTTTCGGCGAACCAGGCCGCGGAGGAGTTCCCCGATCTGAAGTCCACCCCCATAGCAGTGGGGATCATGGCAGGCGACGACCTCACCCGGCTGGTGGTCCATCGTGAAGGCCCGTGGCCCCGGCGCAATGGGATTCCCCCAGATCATGTCCACCTGATCGACCTCGACGCGCAGGTCGGCGATCCGGGGGAACGCCTCCGCGAACGTCACCTCACGCCCAAAATACGGGCGCGGCTCACCTGACCGCTTGTCTCGGCTCAAGAAAACTCCAGGGGGAAAGACGTACCAGTTTCAAAGCGCTGGCGAAGAAGGCTATCCATCTCCTCCTCGGCAACCGTAAGAGGCGTGGTGAAAGCATATTCACCAAGACGCAGTGCCGTGTCGAAAAACACAGAACTGACGAACGACTGTGGAACACCCGGGTTTCGGCGGTACAGGTATACGGACCAGTCGTTCGCCCGCGCGTAGTCCGCGAAGCGTTGAATACTTCCCGGAACGGTGTTGGCGGCATGCTGCTGGCTGCTGAGCTCCCGGCTCTGGAACGCTGCGGCGGCGTCTTTGGTCTTGCGCAGCGTCATGTTGTACACCTGACCCAGCGAGAACTGGTCTAGCACGTTGCCGAAAGTCATTCGCGTCTTTAGACCGGGCCTGAATGGCAGGCGGTGCTTGTCGAGTGCCCAGGCAAGATATTGCAGGCACTCCTCGACCAGGACCTCGCGCCACAGCGTCGGGATCTCCCTGAGCCATCGCTCCGGCCACGAATCGCTCTTCAGCAGGGCTTCTGCACGCCTCACGAACTCACGAGCTTCCTCGGGGTCTTTCCCGATCGTCCAGAATACTTCCCCGACCATGAACCCGCCGGGTTCCCCCTTTTCATCCCATTCGAACGCACTGAATGTGGAGCCGGTGTGCACGGACGTGAGACACCGCCCATTCAGGTGCAGGAGAACCTTCTCGTCGAACTCCGCGGTCGGAGAAAGCCGATCGGGCAGAGTGTGCAATGGTGCGATCCAGGCCAGGTCCTCGGACGCGCCTGCTCTCGTGAGCGCCACGAGAAACACGAGATCCGCGATAGAGCATCGCTCAGGCTCCCGCGTGGGCAGTGGGCGAGGCCAGTAGCGGCGCCACAAACGGGTCCGTTTCGCCTGCTCCTCCTGCGCCGCAGCAAAGGCCTTTCGCTCGGCCTCCTGGCCGTGACAGGACGCGCATACCGGACCCGCGTGTCCTCGCGCCTGGCTCCACCGTCGAGTAGAGCCTTGCTGCTGGTAGTCGGCGCGGCTGTTCACCGGCCCCGGCTCGCCGCATCTCGGACACGTCCATTCCGGAACTACCGCCCGGGTCTGCTCGCGGACGAGGGCCGAGAACTGGTGAGTCATGATCCGCAGTTCGCTCGCCAGCTGGCGGGCCTTGTGGGGAAACTTCAGTTCGTCGTCCTGCTCCCAGTAGCGCCGGAGTACGTCCGCCACCAGCGGATCGATGGAGAGGATCTCGGCGTGAATGCGACTCATGGCCAAAGTTGGTGGGATGGACGAATTTCCTGGCCGCTCGACGGCGACGGGCACTTGGTTGGTCGGGACAGCGCCAGCCCGCGTACCAAATTGCAGAAACAGCAGCCCCCTGCCAACAGGCGTTCATGGCCTATTTGAAGCGGTTGGCGGCGGCCCCAAGCCTGAAGGGCCACCCCGAAACCCGGAGCGGCCCTCCACAGACCTTTAGGCGACGCAACGACCACTCAGTACCACTGCACCAGGTCGATGCCGGTGTAGAACTGCCTGAGGATCTGGTCGAAGGTCCTGCCGTCCTCGGCCAGGGCGACCGCGCCCACCTGCGACATCCCCACCCCGTGCCCGAACCCGCCGCCGTACACGGCATACCCCAGGAGCTCGTCCGTCTGCTTGTCCCGCAGCGGCTCGACGAAGAACAGCGTGCTCAGCAGGTTGGTGGGAGCGCCGCTGGCGTCGATGAACCGGAGCGACGAGCGGATCCGGTCCTTGGTGTCGGTGAAGGTCCCGGCCTCCGTCACGTACTCGATCTTCAGCACGCGGCCGGACGGCCCACGCTCCAGCACGTTGATCGCCAGCACCCGGCCCACGGGCTGCCCGGCGTAGGCGGAGACCACCGTGCTGATCTCGTCCATGCTCCACTCGAACGACCACCGGTAGAACCGCGACCAGTCCGCCTCCAGCTCGCCCTTGCGGATGGTGCGCAGCGGGGTCAGCGCGTCCTTCTTGAAGCGCTGCAGCGTGGGCTCCTTCCAGTGGCCGCGCCCCCTGTCCGTGATGGCCACGCCGCGCAGGTAGCTGGCGGGCGCCGCCTGGTACGCTTCCTCGTTGTCGGCGGTGTGGCCGCCCGAGGTGGACGAGTACAGCGCGGTGATCAGCCGCGTCGTGCCGGCACCGTCCACGTACGTCGCCACGATGCCGGAGGTCTCGTCCACGGCGCGGTTGGAGAGCGGGTGCTCGTCCTGGAAGCCGCCGTACACCTGGTCGGAGGTGGTGGGGAGCAGGTCGTAGCCCTCGGTGGCGCGCTTGCCCAGCCCGGCGGGGGTTGCCGGGGAGTGCTCGCACGAGCCGCCAGGAGGTCGGTCAGTAGCTATTCCTTGACGCCGCCCGTCGTGAGGCCGGCCATGATGTTGCGCTGGAAGACGAGGAAGAAGAT
>Ga0207662_10001775_pt1 | contig 10594 bp, 8 predicted proteins | sample KBSS33LmetaG_FD_184338 | JGI IMG/M metagenome (GOLD analysis project Ga0207662, IMG submission 184338) | Switchgrass rhizosphere microbial communities from Kellogg Biological Station, Michigan, USA - KBS S3-3L metaG (SPAdes) (version 2) | ecosystem: Host-associated > Plants > Roots > Rhizosphere... | reverse complement strand
CCGCGCATGCGCGAAGGCCAGTTGCTGTTTACTTATCTTCATCTCGCGCCCGATCACCGTTTGACGCAGGAATTGCTGCAACGCAAGGTCACCGGCATTGCTTACGAAACGATTACGGACCGGCGCGGCACTTTGCCGCTGCTAACACCGATGTCTGAAGTTGCTGGTCGTATGGCGATTCAAGTCGGCGCACATTATTTGGAGAAGATGAGCGGCGGACGCGGGATCCTGTTGGGAGGCGTTCCGGGTGTGCCCGCAGCTCGCGTTGTGATCATCGGGGGAGGTGTTGTAGGCACGAACGCTGCAAAGATTGCCGTCGGCATGGGCGCACACGTGACGATCATCGACAACAACCTCGATCGATTGCGCGAACTCGACGACATTTTCTTATCAAAAATCTCAACGCTCGCTTCCAGCGCTTACATGATTCACGATGCGATCTCTCAAGCGGATCTGATCGTCGGCGCCGTCCTGGTACCAGGCGCCGCTGCTCCGAAATTAGTTACCAAGAGCATGTTGAAAGAAGTTCCGAATGGCGCAGTGATCGTCGACGTAGCAGTTGACCAGGGTGGATGCATAGAGACTACACATCCAACCACGCATTCGAACCCGACCTATTACGTGGAAGGAGTGCTGCACTATTGCGTGGCAAACATGCCAGGCGCGGTGCCGCGCACTTCGACATTCGCACTTACAAACGCGACGCTACCTTATGCGCTGAAACTCGCGAATAAAGGTTTCATGCACGCGATCAGCAGTGATCAGGGTTTGAAGGAAGGCGTTAATACTTACGCCGGCCATTGCACGTATGAGGCAGTCGCAGCCGCACAGGGAATTCCATTCACGGCGCTCGATCAGTTGATAGTTAATAAAGGCGTCGCGGTCTAAATAGTGAATAGTGAATGGTGAACGGTGAATCGATCGGATAATTAAACGATCACGATTTACTATTCACTATTCACCATTCACTATTCACTATTTACGATTCACAACTAACGCGAGTGTCTGTAGCAGATCCTCGGGGGACACGGGCTTCGCAAGGAAAGCGTTGGCTTGTTCAGTTTCAGGGCCAGTGTTCTTTCGATCAAGAGCGCTGAGCAACACGATCGGCAAACGCTTTAACGCTTCATTACTTCTGATGAAGCGACACAGTTGCGCGCCGTTAACATTCGGCATCACTGCATCTGTGATCACGATGTCGATCCGCTTGTTCAGCAGAATCTTCATCGCCTCCAACCCATCCGCCGCCGGCTCAACTTTGTAACCCGCACGTTCTAAAACAACCTCCAGATATCGTCGCAGAGCCTTATCGTCTTCGGCCAGCAGGCAGACGATTTCGTGGCACATTCCGGCGGGCTGAACGTGCTCGATAGAACCTAAGATAATCTCTTCTTTAGAAATCATTGTTGGGAGTTTTTCTCGCTGGTGGGGCGAGTTGAAAGGGCATCTGGCGAAGATGAGCCAGCCAAGTGCAGAGTACCACGGCCTAACGCGTGACTGTCAATGTTTTACACTTAATACCGTACCCGTAAAACTCCCGTCCTCCGACTGCTTGATCCAGCCAAGTTTTGGCATTAAACGATTTGTCGCCCCGGTTGGTGAGAGTTCGTGTGGTTTCGTGGATCGTCCGTCGTGCTGGGACATAGACGATCCACGACATAACACGGAACTGAGCACGAAGAAAATTCTGGCTCACCGTCCCTGACCTGCGCACCGTTTCCCGCCATACTCAATGAGCGATACCGCCGCCGATCTACCTCAGATCGGCGAAACGCCCTGAGCGTTAACGATCGATAAACTCGCGGTGCCATAGTTCGAGGCCCATCAATTGAAAGACCTGCAAGTTGTTGTCTTCGCGCCCTGAGAAGTTGGCATCAACGACACGTTTCACCTCCTTCGGACGAAACAAACCTCGGCGACCGACAGACTCCTCCGATAACAAATCGTTCACCATTGGCAGCAATGGCCCACGGAGCCAGGAGCGTATCGGGGCACCGAATCCAGCTTTCTTTCGCCAAACAACATCGCGTGGCAAAACGTTCTCGAGAGCACGCTTGAGAATGTATTTTCGCTTCAGACCGCGAAGCTTCAGTCGCGGGGGCATGCGCGCGGCCATCTCGATCATTTCCCGATTGAGAAACGGCACTCGCACTTCAAGATTCACCGCCATCGATGTCTTGTCAGTCGTCAATAGATTCAGACACGGTAGGAATGTTTTGAGATCCACGTACAACAACTGGTTAAGTCGATCGACGTTCCTCACCTTTGAAAAGTAGTTACGATGAGCGGCATAAGCATCCAGCCCACTTGTTTGTTCACGTAACTCATCCGTGTACAAACGCTGTTTCGATTTGTCAGTGAAATAAGTGCCGTAACCTAAATATCGGTCTTCGAAATCGAGCGCCGCACTGCGCGCGAACTTCTTTGCGTTGCGCAGCGGCGCAGTAAGTCGTCCGGGCAGGCCGCCAGGTAGAACTTCAGCCACGGTTTTCATCAGCGGTCGGCGTAATAAGTCGGGCACGGGATCAAACGCAGATGCGATTTGCATCGCCATCTGACGCGGATATCCAGCAAACACCTCATCGCCACCCATTCCCGACAACATTACCGTCAACGACTCACGCGCCGCCTGAGAAATCAAATAACTCGGAATGGCCATGTCGATTGGGGGCTCTTCCATGTGATACACGAGCTTTGGCAACAATTCAGCGACTTCAGGCTTGAGCATGATCTCGCGATAGTTAGTCTCGAGCTGTTCGTTCACTCGACGCGCCCACCGAACATCGTCGGGAATGATGTCGTAGCGCAGATCGGATCGTTCGATGCCGACCGTGTAAGTGTCGATCGCGCGGCCGTTACTGTGGCGCTGCATCATCGCGACGATGCCGGATGAATCAAGGCCACCGGATAGGAAAGCACCGAGCGGCACGTCAGCAACCATCTCCATCTTCACAACTCGATCCAACGTTTCGAGGACTCGTTCCTGCCACCATGCTTCGTCTCGACCTTCTTCGATCGAATCGAACGACACGTCCCACCATTGATCGAGTTTTGTTTCGTCGTTCTTGAACGTCAGCACGTGACCGGGCGGAACGGTTTTCACCCCGGCGAACAGCGTGTTTGGATCGGGCGCCCACAGAAAAGTCAGAAACTGATTAAGACTTTCGGTATCCAACTGGGGCTTCAGCAAACCAGTCGCAAGAATTGCCTTAATTTCAGAAGCAAAGATGAATGAACCGGATGCAGTGTGACTGTAGTAGAGCGGTTTTATGCCGACGTGATCGCGCGCGAGCGTCAATGTTCGCTCTTCTTTGTCCCAAATGGCGAATGCGAACATGCCATTCAGCTTCGGCAGACACTCGTCTTTCCATTCCGCAAACGCAGCGAGTAGAACTTCCGTGTCGGTGTCGGTCTTGAATGCGTGACCACGCGAAGCGAGTTGGTCACGGAGCTCACGATAGTTGTAGATTTCGCCATTGAAAGTGATGACATAGCGACGGTCAGGCGAGAGCATCGGCTCGTGACCGGCCGCACTCGTATCGATGATCGCGAGACGCCGATGGCCCAGGCACACTTTGCGACCTAACTCGTCGATCGTCTCTGAAACCCACACACCCTCGTCATCACGCCCGCGATGCGCAACGCGTTCGAGCATCGGAACGATACGTCGATCGGGTTCCAGACTAATGATTCCGGCTATACCACACATATGTCATTGCGGATTGCCGATTGCCAATTGGACATTTTTTGAAACGCACTTCCGAGTATCTCTGTGCAACCTCGGTGTTCTCCGTGTCTTTGTGGTGGATTTCGATGAGCATGCAGAGCCACCACGGAGACACAGAGTACGCTGAGGTTGCACAGAGAAGACCAAGTTTAAATGTCGACTCTTTGTCCTGTTCGAAGCGAATCGAGAATGCGGAAGGTTGTCAGGCTGGTGACTGCGAGTTCTTCCAAAGTAATCGGCGCAGCATCCGGTTTCATAATACTCTCGCAAAGGGCGCGCACTTCATCCAGTTGCCCCTTGTCCTGCGCTCGGAGTGTCGTTTGTTCTTCACGGCCGTCCTTGTAGCCCATCCCCCTGCGAAAGTCGTCGATCACGAACGACCTGCCTGCGCCAAAGATCTCAACGCGCTCTTTCGCCAGTGCACGGTCGCCCTCACCGAGATACGCGATACTTCCATTCGAGCCGTCGGCGAATCGCAAAGTCACCAGCACAGAATCATCATTCAGCCTGAGCGCATTGTCTCCCTTCACTGACTCGGCAAAAACGGAGACCGGTAAGGCTCCCGTGATGTATTCCATGAAATCGACGAAGTGACAAACCTCGCCGATGATTCTGCCGCCGCCTTGCACCGGATCCTGAAGCCAGTGGTCCTTGGGAATCCGCCCGGCATTCACACGATAGACGATCGATAACGGAGCGTTTCGTCCCTCAAAGAAAGTTTTGGCTTGTCTTGCCAGTGGAGAAAAACGACGGTTGTAACCGACCATCAGTTGAGCCGAAGAGTTGATGGCGGCATCGAGTACCGCTGACAGTTCGTCTTCACTCAACGCAAGCGGCTTCTCTACGAAGACGTGTTTGTTCAGGGCCAATGCCTTGATTGCCAACTCCGCATGTAGATCGTGTCGAGTTCCAACAACCAACAGATTGACTGAAGGGTCGCTGATGACTTCATCCGCCGTCGAGACTGCTTCCGCGAACCCAAATCTCTTTCCAACGTCATGAGCTGACACGCCTGACGCGGTTGCGATGGATCGAAATGCAACACCGACGGTCTTGAATTGCGGCAGCAGGACGTTCTGCAGGTATCCACCTGCACCAACCACTCCCACCCCGACCTTGTCTTCTTTCGTCGCGCGTGGCGGAGCATCGCTCGTAAGAGTAATGCGTGACTGGAGCGCTGAGTCAGGATCATATTTGAGCACAACGCCGAGATAGGGTTCGTTGGCAGCTCCCGAGATCAACTGATATGCGCGTTCCGCGTCTTCAATTGGAAATCTGTGACTGATGAGCTTGTCGACATCGATTCGTTTCTGACCTACAAGATCGAGAAAGCTTTCGATATTTCGTTGTTCAGTCCAACGAACATACGGGAAAGGATAATCGTGGCCGTGCTCCTCGTAATCCGGATCGTATCTCCCTGGTCCATACGACATCGAGATCGTCAATGACAGTTCGCGCAGGTAAAACGGCTGGCGAGGAATGTCCAGGCCGGTTGCGCCAACGACAACTACGCGTCCCTTCATTCGAGAGATCTTCGCTGCGAGTTCCACGGGCTGACTCGACTCAGTGGCGGCAGTTACCAAGACAGCATCGGCGCCTCGACCGCGCGTCCAACGTTCGATCGACTTCGGCGCGTCATCGTCTGAAACCGCGGCGTCATCTGCGCCAAGATTACGCGCGAGCTCAACGCGTGAACGATCAAGGTCGAGTCCAAAAACGCGACAGCCATTCGCTTTCAACAACTGCACGGTCAACTGGCCCACCAGTCCCAACCCAATCACGACGATCGACTCTCCAAGCGTCGGCACTGCCAAACGCACGCCCTGTAACGCGATTGCTCCGAGCGTTCCAAATGCGCCTGCTTCAAAAGGAACATTCGCAGGTAACGTCACACACAGGTTCTTCGGAACTGAAACAACTTCCGCATGCGATGCGAAACCGACTCCGGCACAGGCGACGCGATCTCCGAGTTTAAATTCCTCGACGTCGCGCGCGACTCCGGTGACGATTCCGGCTGCGCTGTAGCCGAGGGCTTGTGACGCAGCCATCTTGTCGCGCACCGCACCAATGGTATTGAGCAGTCCTTCACTCTTCACTTTCGAAACAACCGCCTTCACGAGATCAGGACGTTGTCGAGCTTCCTGGATCAATCCTTTGCTCACAAGCTCAACTGCGGCCCGTTCAGTGCCGGCGCTGATCAACGATGCGACGGTTCGCACCATGACGCGCCCGGCTTGTATCGCCGGGACGGGAACTTCGGCGACGAAAGGTCGTCCGGTTTTTCGGTTTTGAAGTACTTGCTTCAACTTTCTTTTTCTTTCAGCTTACGATCGATTAGCTCACTAACCCATTCAGCACGCGCATCCCACGTTCCATTCGCAACCGCGGCCTGGCGTTTGGCCGCTGCGTTCTCATCGCGCTCATGAAGTGCATCGTCGACGAGCTTTAAGAACTCGGCACGCGAGCGCGCAATCCGAAGCACATCACTCATGGACTCATATTCCGGCAACGGCGAGATGACAACTGGCTTGCCGCTCGCTAGATACTCACGCACTTTGATAGCTGAACCGTAACTCGTGAAAGCCTGCTCAGTTTCCCACGGGAGCACGCAAACGTCGAATCCGGCGGCGAATGAGGGCAGTTCATTGTACGGAACTGCCGGCAAAAAGTTGGTATTAGGGAGCGCTTCGATATCCAGGCCGCGCGATTTGTTGCCGATGAAGACCCAATGCCAGTTGGGCCGCTCGCGGGCCGCAAGTTTAATCAACTCCTGGTCAACCAACCACGGTTCAATTGCACCGAAGTAACCGATTCGCGGTCTTGGAATATCAGCCACCTCCGGAGCAGGTGTTAGCTTTTGAACCTGGGACCAGTGATCGAAATCAACTGCCTGCTCCAGCAAGTGCGAACGCTCTAGTCCTTCGGTTGCGTCAGCCAATAGTTTGCGACTCGAGTAAAAGATAAGGTCGGCTTTTGCGATCGCCTTTTGATGTAACTCACGAATCAACTGCGGATCGGTTGCGTGGTCCATTGTATTCGCGTCGTACTTATCAGACACCTGGTAAACAACCAGCGACTCACCGAGGTTGCCTATCATCTCGACGGCGGTCGGGATCGCAATCCAGAGAACTGGACGTGTCAATCCTTTCGCACGCGCCAGCGATCCGATTTGAGCAGACAACAATCGCTTGTTGGCAGCCCGCACGGAACCACTTCCAAAGAATGGAACCACTGCCGGTGATACGACAGTCACGCCTTCTTCCGTCGTCCGCGCGAGCTTTGCATAGCTCTTAAGTTTTCTAGTTATTCGAGGGATTAGATCTTTGTTATTGAGAGAAGCGAGTCCCATTGAGATCGAGTTAACAAAGATCACGCGATTACCTGCGCGGGCAAAGCGACGCATCAAGTGATATTTAGAGTGCGGGTGGTGATACCACCAATCTTCACCACCAAAGCAAATGATGGAACGATTATGAAGCATGGCCCATGGGTAGCGAGTTCTCATTCTCCCCAAGCTTTAGCTTGGGGATCACGGTAAAGTTATGGTCGTTGGACCGTTTTAACGGTTTCCGCAGCGCGGTTGTAGGCTCGGACATCGTAAACCATTAAAACGGTTCCAGTATCTCTCTCCTCGCGGGACCCCAAGCTAAAGCTTGGGGAGAATGAGACGTTGATCTTCAACCCTAGTTACGGCAGGTCTCTGATGTTCGATACACTTCAGTTTGTCGTTGACCTGCTGCGGCGGCGAGCTGCGATGTAAGTTGAAGCTGACGTGAATCAACGACAAACTGAAGTGTATCGAACATCAGAACGACAAACTGTGAAGCTGTATCGGATCAGTCACGCCGGCGTGCAACGCAAATCCCCGACACGCCAAACGGCAGATTCATATATCGGAGTGGGATTCGCTCAGCGGCTAACAATGAACCGAGAAGCCCGTTCAGTGCAGGAACGTTGATGTTGTTTTCGCTTTGTGCCTTGATGCCTGTCAGCTTCATCAACTGCCGGATCAAAAGGATGGGCATGAAAAACGTGAAGTTGACGTAGGTCGAACGCTCAACTTCGAAGCCCGCTTCAGCCATTACACGTTCGAGTTGCGACAATCGATATCGTCGGCGGTGATTGCTTACGTCGTCCTGCAAGCCCCAAAGGAACATAAAGGTGGGAACAAAGATCAGCGCGCGACCGCCGGGCCGCAACACGCGCCGCATCTCTTTTAATCCGGCCAGATCGTCGTCAAGGTGTTCGACCACATCGAGCGCGGTGACCAGGTCAAATGACGCATCTTCGTACGGAAGCTGTTCCGCGCTGCCACTCTTCACCTTCTGCAAACCGCGCTCTCGACAGAACTCCAGCGCATCATCCGAGATGTCGACACCTTCTGCGTCGCCATACTGTGAAAGCAACAGCAAGTTGGCACCGGTCCCACATCCGACGTCGAGAATCCGCGGCCGATGATCCTTCACGCGGCTACAAATCTCTTCGACAAAACTCGCGATTATCTTTCTTCGACCAACGTGCCACCAATGCGCCTGCTCTACCTGATAAAGAATCGGGTAAGTGTGCTCCATCATTTCTTTTGGAAGCGCGTTGCTCAATTTATTTGCTTCTGACGATGATTGGACTGACCGACGTTTCCCTATTCTTTTTCACCAAGTGGCCTTGCCGGCCGGTCGCGACAATAATCGCAACTGTGATCTGTGCAAGCCCCCTCGAGCCACAGGTTACATTCGGCACAAAAGTATGCGTCGTAGCGATCGTAATAAACACGAGGTCGATCACACTTAACGCAACGAACATCATCGATGAAGCCGTCGACTTGATGGTCTCCGATCGTTACAACTCCGAGCTGTTCGTCCTCGATTACTTCTCTGGGTGACATTGATTCAACTAGCCGCCACTTTCCGTTGCCGACCCGCTTTAGTTCATCCTTCCTTGCCGATAATCTAACCCATTCGTCGAAACCTTTCATTCTTCCCCGGCTTTAGCCTGGGATCAGCTCACAACAAACTACTCGTGGAGAAAACGTCTGAGGTCCGCACTGTTGGTCTTGCTGCTTTCAGCGGTCGCCGTCTTCCGCCCCGACAACCGGGTTAATTGATCCGGCTTCACTATCGAGACGCCCAAACGGTTAAGCGTCTTAATGCCAACCACCGCCAATGGCCACCAGAGCGGAAGAGGCAGAGCCGAATAATGCCGGCTGATGCGGTTTGCCAACTCCGAAGCAGTCAGATCTTCAGGACCACACAGTTCTTCGATGTGTATGCCTTCGGCCTGCCGCAAGATCAATTCCGTGGCCAGCTTTGAAAAATCGTCAATGTGCAAAGGCGCGAACTGCAAACTTGAACTGCCGAATAACGCTGGAACAAATCGCCACTTCTCGGCGATTGCTAGCATCCGATCGATTCCCTCACGACCGTTGCCTCCGTAAACTTCTGACGGGCGAATAATCAACAAACTTTTCCAATCGAACTTTTGCAGTTCCTCTTCCGCCGCAAGTTTAGAAGCACCGTAAGCTCCCGTATCAGCAGTCGCACAGCGAGTGCTGATGAAGACAAAGTTACGACAGCCATGCGCGCGCACGGCACCAGCCAGCCGCGTTGTTGCGTCGACATTGATTGCCCAGTAGCGCCGCTCATCAACGGCATGAGTTATCGCGGCGCAATGAATGACCTTATCGAACTCACGACCAGATAATGCCGCGTGTAGATCAGACTCGAGGTCGAGATCGATCACCTGCAGCCTGTTGTCAGTGATGTCGATTGGTGTTTGATGCCGACCGCACCAAATCTCTACGTCTGGCTGCTTCAACAGACGACGTGTGATTGCCACTCCAACGCTCGATGAAGCGCCAGTAATTAGTATTCGCACCATGCCTGATTCAACCAGTTACCGACATTGCTCTCGCATCTGGATACATATACTATCCCCGCGTGGCCGATCCGCATTTTTCACTCGTTGTTCTCTGCTATCGCAGCGGCGAAAACATTATTCCATTTGTAGAACGATTACAGCGAACTCTTTCGCGGTGTAATTTCTCATGGGAATTGGTTCTCGTCGGTAACTACATCGAAGGGACCGACGACCAAACGCCGCAGGTTGTACGAGAGCTGGCGGAGCGTTCTACTAACATTCGAACCGTAGTCAGACCCAAGCAGGGGATGATGGGTTGGGACATGCGCATGGGCCTCGATGCGGCGCGCGGAACATACATTGGCGTGATTGATGGAGATGGACAGTTCCCGCCGGAGTCGATCGTAGCTTGCCTGTTGAAATGCGAATTAGAAGACCTGGATCTGACAAAAACTTATCGAGTCGTACGTGACGATGGCATTTACCGGCGTTTCATTTCGTTCGTTTACAACGCTCTCTTTCGACTTCTCTTTGGCTTTACCGTTCGTGATATCAATTCGAAACCAAAAATAATTCGGCGCGATAAATACGAGCTACTGAATCTTCAATCAGACGACTGGTTTGCTGACGCAGAGATAGTGATTCGTGCGCGCGAATTAGGACTAAAAGTCGGTGAAACTCCGGTCCATTTCATCGCGAATGATGCGCGCGGATCATTCGTAAAGCCGAAAGCAGTGCTGGAGTTCACATCAAACTTGTTCCGCTACCGCTTTTCACCCGAGCGAAAAGTGAAGTCCCACTCGCTCTCACGATCAACCGCAAAATAGCAGAAGCGCTCCTGCAACCGAAAGGAGTCAGTACCACTTCGCGGTAGCGGGTGGGTGTGCGATGCTTCTTCTCTGTGCAACCTCTGTGTTCTAAGGTCCCTGTGGTGTGCGTATCCGAGAGTTCGCGGCTTTGATCCTGAGACAGATTTGTTGGACCAGCAACTCGATAATCCGCCGCCGTCCAACG
>Ga0207662_10001770_pt1 | contig 10600 bp, 17 predicted proteins | sample KBSS33LmetaG_FD_184338 | JGI IMG/M metagenome (GOLD analysis project Ga0207662, IMG submission 184338) | Switchgrass rhizosphere microbial communities from Kellogg Biological Station, Michigan, USA - KBS S3-3L metaG (SPAdes) (version 2) | ecosystem: Host-associated > Plants > Roots >... | reverse complement strand
CGCGCGGGCCGCAGGCGGCTCCGCCGCCGCAGGTTCCATCGCGGGCGGCTCGCCACCCTTTTGAGGGTCCCGAGGAAATTGTGCGATCCTCCCGGACCATGCATCCGTCCGTTGCCCTGCTCCTCACGCTGGTGATGGTTCTGGCAAACGCGTTCTTCGTCGCCTCCGAGTTCGCGTTCGTCAAGATCCGGCCGACCCGGCTCCAGCAGCTGGCCCGCGAGGGCCGCGTCCGCGCGCGCCTCCTGCTCGGGATCACGGCCCAGCTCCCGGCTTACCTGTCGGCCAGCCAGCTCGGGATCACGCTGGCGTCGCTGTCGCTCGGCTGGCTCGGCGAGCCGGCGTTCGCCGCCCTCATCCGACCCTACCTGCTGGGAATGTCGGCCTCCGACACGACGATCCACACGCTCGCCGTCGCGCTGAGCCTCACGGTCATCACCTTCCTGCACACGGTGCTGGGGGAGCTGGCCCCCAAGGCCATCGCCATCCAGCGAACCGAATCGATCGCGATGTGGGCGGCGGTCCCGTTCCGCGTGTTCTACCTGATATCGTTTCCACTCACCTGGACGCTCAAGGTGGCATCGGGACTGGTGCTGCGCATCCTGCGGCTGCCGCCCGCCTCCGAGGCGGAGATGCTGCACTCGCCCGACGAGCTACGGCTGGTCATCCAGCACGTGCAGCTGGATCCGGGCGCGCGCCGCCTCATCGATCGCGTCTTCGATTACACCCACCGCGTGGCGCGCCACGTGATGACGTTGCGCCGCGACGTCGTCACGCTGACGGCGGGCATTCCCTTCGACGACAACCTGCGCATCGCGCTCGCCAACCAATACACGCGGTATCCCCTGGTCGAGCCGGGCACCGACCGCGTCGTCGGCTACATCCACCTCAAGGACATCGTCAACGCGCTGGCGTCGGGCAAGCGGCCGCAATTCATGCGCGAGCTGGTCCGCGAACCGATCTACGCCTCGGACGACACGCGCCTGGAATGGCTGCGGCGCGAGTTCCAGCGGCGCCGGGTGCACATCGCGATCATCCTCGGTCCCGGGCACACGTTCGTCGGCATCGTCACGCTGGAGGACCTGCTGGAAGAGGTGGTGGGGGAGATCCAGGATGAGCAGGACGCCGAGGAGATCCCCCCCATCGTGCGCAACGCCGACGGCAGCTACGAGCTCGACGGGCGGCTGACCCTGGACGTGGCGGCGCGGGAGATCGGCATCGCCTTCCCGGTGGTGCCGCCCGAGGTCGAGACGCTGGGCGGCTTCCTCATCACGCAACTGCCGGAGCTGCCTGTCCCGGGCGACGTCATCGCGGCGGCCGGTTTCCGCTTCACAATCCTCGCGGTCCGCGACCGCCGGATCCGGCGGTTGCATGTTGTACGCCTCGCTACCGCGGAGATGAAGGCGGAAGCCTGACCGACCTCCGTTCCGCCCGTCCGTTTCGTCTCGAAGCGTCGAAAAAAGCAAACGGCAGTTAACAGCCTGCTTTTCCGGAAGCGAACGACATGATAGACGCGAGGAATCGGCAGCGTGACCGGCAGATTTTCGCCAGCTTGCCTTGGACAGGGGGAACCCTACGTTCGTGGGGTGCTGGCCCCGAGCTCGTCCACACGGCGCCGTCGGGCGATTGAAGTCGCCGCCCTGGCGATCGGGCTGGCCATCGCCGGCTGCTCGTCGGGCGGCGGGTCAAATCCGAAGGACGGGTCCGTCGACATAAAGATCCAGTGCAGCGCCGACGCCGGGGGGACGAAGAAGCCCGGCGACGCCTGCGGCTGCGCCAGCGAGTGCGGTAGCGGTTTCTGCGTCGACGGCGTCTGTTGCAGCACGGCCTGCACTGACAAGTGCATGTCTTGCAACACGCAGGGCGCGCCGGGCACCTGCACGTTCATCCCCGCCGGCAGCGCGCCGCGCGACATGACGGACTGCCCGGCCTCGGACGCTTCCAGCTGCGGTCTGGACGGGAAATGCGACGGGAGCGGCGCTTGCCGCAATCACGTGGCCGGAGCGATCTGCAAGCAGGGCGCCTGCAACGGCGACGCGGTGGTCGACACGAACGTCTGCGACGGGACCGGGCACTGCAAGTCGGGACCGGCCACCATCTGCGCGCCGTTCACCTGCGACGCGATGACGCGCGCCTGCGTCGTGACCTGCAAGTCCGACGCTGACTGCGTCGACGGCGTGACCTGCGTGAACGGAAGCTGCGGGCCCAAGCCGCGCGGCGCGGTCTGCTCCAAGGACGGCGATTGCGCGTCGGGGTTCTGCACCGACGGCGTCTGCTGCAACATCGGCTGCCACAGCGCGTGCGCGACCTGCAATCAGGTCGGGCGCCTGGGCACCTGCTGGCCGATCGACGCCGGCAACGATGATCCGCGGCGGATCTGCCACGATCAGGGCAACGCCACCTGCGGACAGACGGGCGCCTGCGACGGGATCGGCGGATGCGCCGTCTACGCCGCCGAGACGATCTGCGTTGCCCCGTCGTGCAGCGGCGATCGACTGAACACGGCGGGCACCTGTGACGGCCTGGGCCGCTGCCGCACGCCCGGCGTGCGCGCCTGCGCGCCCTACCGCTGCACCGAGGGAGCCTGCGTCGCCAAGTGCGCCAGCGACGGCGACTGCGTCGCTCCGAACGTCTGCCAGAGCGGGAGCTGCGGCCCGAAGCCCAACGGACAACCTTGCAGCGCGGGCACCGAGTGCGTCAGCACCTTCTGCGTCGACGGCGTCTGCTGCGACGAGGCGTGCGGCGGCGCCTGCCGGAGCTGCGCCCTGCCGTCATCGATGGGCGTTTGCAAGCCCACGCCCGCGAACGCCGCCGATCCCCGGCACGTCTGCATGGACAAGGGCGCGTCGAGCTGCATGACGGACGGCACCTGCGACGGCGCCGCCGGCTGCCGGAAGTACGACGTGGGAACGGTCTGCGCGCCCGAGACCTGCGCCAGCGGCGTCTACACGCCGCCCGGCACCTGCAGCGCGACCGGCGCCTGCGTCAAACCCGACGCGACCGCCTGCGCGCCCTTCGTGTGCAACGGCGCGCGCTGCTTCGTCGCCTGCACGGCCGACGACAACTGCGTGACCGGCAAGGTCTGCCAGAACAACTCCTGCGGCCTCAAGCCGGAGGGCGCCTTCTGCGCCGACAAGAAGGAATGCGCATCCGGCAACTGCGCCCAGGGCGTCTGCTGCGCCTCGCCCTGCGCGAGCGCCTGCAAGTCCTGCGCGCTGTCCACGTCGATGGGCCTGTGCACGAACGTGCCCGACGGAACCGCGGACCCGACCGGGACCTGCCTGGACGCCGGCTCCACGAGCTGCGGCAGCAACGGGCGATGCCAGGCGGGCGCCTGCCAGAAGTACGCGCAGGGGACGCCCTGCAGCCCGGCGACCTGCCCCGCGAACACGACGACGTTCACGCCGGGCGCAAGCTGCGACGGCGCCGGAACCTGCGTGACCCCGGCGGCGACCTCCTGTTTCCCGTTCCGCTGCGGCGTCGCCATGTGCAAGTCGTCCTGCACGGCGGACGCTGACTGCGCGCCCCCGGGCGTGTGCGTTGGCGGGTCGTGCGGCCTCAAGCCCAACGGCGCGACCTGCGGCGACGGAACCGAGTGCAAGAGCGGCATCTGCGCCCAGGGCACCTGCTGCCAGACGACCTGCGCCGGCACCTGCATGTCGTGCGCGATCTCCGGCAGCGCGGGGACCTGCTCCGCGGTCGCTGCCGGAATGCCGGATCCGGCCGGCCAGTGCCGCGACAGCGGCGCCGTCAGCTGCGCGACGAACGGCGTCTGCGACGGCGCCGGCGGCTGCCAGCTGTACGCGGCGGGCACCGAATGCGCGCCGCCCAACTGCCCGATCGGAACGACGACGGCGACTCTGGCGCGCCGCTGCGACGGCGCCGGCAGCTGTCAGGCCGCGGCGACGCAGTCCTGCCTCCCCTACACCTGCAACGGCACCTCTTGCCGCGCGGCCTGCTCCGGCGACAGCGAGTGCGGTCCGGGCACGGTCTGCAACAGCGGCTCCTGCGGAAAGAAGCGGCTCGGGCAGGTCTGCACGGCTGGCACCGAGTGCGACAGCGGCAACTGCGTCGACGGTGTCTGCTGCTCGGCGACGAGCTGCGGCACCTGCAAGGCCTGCAACGTGGCCGGCGGCGCGGGCAGCTGCAATCCGATACCCGCGGGCGCGGCCGAGACGCACGGTGGCTGCGTGCCCAGCCCGCCCTGCGGGTTCAACGGGACCTGCGACGGCTCGGGCGCGTGCCGGTCGGTGCCCGCCGGCACCAGTTGCGGGACGCAGTCCTGCAGCGGCTCCATGGCGACGCCGATTGGCACGTGCGACGGCGCGGGAGTCTGCCGGCAGCCGCCGACGAATTGCGCCCCCTACGTTTGCGATCTGGTGGCGTGCAAGACGACCTGCACGACCGTCGCCGATTGCGCGCCTGGGTTCATGTGCCTGGGATACTCGTGCACCAACCTCCAGCCGAACGGCGCCGTCTGCAACTCGAACACGCAGTGCATCAGCGGCCACTGCACCGAGGGCTTCTGCTGTGGCTCGGCCGCGTGCCCGAGCTGCAACTCGTGCGCGATTCCCGGTAAAGAAGGGACCTGTTCGCCGATCACGGACGGGACAATCTGCGGGACGGCCATGTGCGACGGGAACGACCGCCTGCACCCGGTCCCCACCTGCCTGGGCGGAATGTGCAAGCAGGCGACGCAGGTCCCCTGTACGCCCTTCGCGTGCGACGCGGTGGTGCTGGCGTGCAAGACCAGCTGCGCCGTCAACTCCGACTGCGCGAAGATGAACAAGTGCACGGTCACGAACGGCGTCGGCGTCTGCGGGCCGTAACGCCGGCTGCCTCCGGATCATCGAACCGTCGCGCCGATGTCGATGGACGAGAAGCCGCTCCAGATTGATCTGTTCGCGGACGTGGTCTGCCCGTGGTGCTTCGTGGGCAGCGAACGGCTGGAGCGCGTCCTGGCGGCGCTCGGCCGCCCCGCGCGCGTGGTTCACCATCCGTTCCTGCTGAACCCCAACACACCGCCCGACGGCGACGACGTCCCGGCGCGGCTGCTCCGGAAATACGGCGTGCCGCCCGAACAGCTGTGGGCGCGGCTGGAGGCCGAGGCGCGCAAATCGGACCTGGAGCTGGACCTGTCGAAGCAGCGCTGGAGCTATCCGACCGCCCGCGCGCACACGCTCATCCGCCATGCCGCAGCGAAGGGGACTGAGCGCGAGCTGGTGCGCGCGCTCTACCGCGCTTACTTCCAGGAGGCGCGCAACATTCACGACGCGGCCGTGCTGGCCGATGTCGCCGCGCCGCACGGCTTTTCAGCCGACGAGGTCGCCGGCCTGATCGCCGATCCAAAAGAGCTCGACGAGACGCGGGAGGAGGCGCTGGGCGCCGCGCAGGCGGGCATCGACGGCGTCCCGTTCTTCGTGTTCGACGACAAGCTCGCCGTCGCGGGAGCTCAGCCCGAGGCGGTGCTGCGCGCCGCGATCGACCGCGCCCTCGCCGATGCGGGCCGCTAGCCGCTCCCGCGCGGAGCGCGGGAGTGCGGCTACCTCAACAAAAGATAGTCGCACACCGCGCCTGTGGCGCGGAGCGACTAGCGGAGCCCGGGCCTTAGATTGGAGGCGAGGGGAGGAACCACATGGCTCATGCGCAATGTGAGACCTGCGGCAACACCTACGAAAAGGCCTTTCACGTGTCGCTGGACGGACAGACGCATGTGTTCGACAGCTTCGAGTGCGCGATCGAGGCGCTCGCGCCGCGCTGCACCCATTGCCACTGCCGCGTGATCGGGCACGGCGTCGAACGGCGAGGCTCCATCTACTGCTGCCGCCACTGCGCCGACGCGACATCGGCCACCACGTCGGCCACGCCTCTGCAAGAGCACGCCTGACGGGTCAGCCGATGCTCGCAGGCCGCTCCGCGGCGGGGAGCGAGATCAGGCGGCCGAGCAGATCCTCGAGGCGCTCCTGATCCTCGGCCGTCTTCGGTTCCAAGCTGATCCCGTAGCCGCCCGGGCTACTGGGCGTGCGGAGCTCTCTGCGAACGACCTTCCCGCGGCACTCGATGTTGACCACCTCGTCGATGCTCAGCTCGTCGTCGTCCGCCGCGGGGACCGTCGTCGAAATGACGATCTCGACCGGCACGCCGGGAAGGAGAGCTGCGTGGTCCTGGGCGCGCCCCTCGAGGAACGCGCCGGCGGCCGAGATGTTGCGGACATGCAAGACGGACGTTTCCTTACCGATGACCACACGCGCCTGCGCCACGATTTCGAAGCGCGGCGAGGACCTCCGTTCAGCCGCGTCGTTCATTCCGCTCACAGCTCATTGATCGGAAGTTTTCGCGGGCAGCTAAAGCCGGCAGCGCATCTCGTCAACGCGACGTCGCAGCGATAGGATTGGCCCGCGGTTGCGCATGGTCGGGCCAGTTCGGCGTGTCATCATCTTGTCACTGCTGGTCGGCGCCGGCGCGTGCCACGGGTCAGCGCCGGGATCGCCGGGCGCGGGCGGCGCGAGGGCGGGCGCGGGTGGCAGCGCTGGTGGCGGCGGGCGCGGCGGCGGCGCCGCAGTCGCCGGCGCGATCGGAACCGCGGGAGCCGGCGGCCTCGCTGCCGGCACGGGTGGCGCCGGCGATGGCGCCTGGCTCAACGATCCCGCCGTCTGGACCGCGGTCCCCGGCGGCGAGCCCTGCGGCATCGCGGTCGCAGACGTCACCAAACCTGGCGCGCCGGCGGCGCGGACCTGGTCGTCGTGCGGCGACGGCTGCCTGGTCGCGTCGGCGCTCACCCTCCCCTCGGACAACGAGGGCGCGGGGCGGAACGCATCCGCCGCGGCGACCGTGGGAAGCGAGGTCTTCGTCAGGATGGAGACCGGAAACCCGACGCCTTACACGCTCGTCGTCATCACCCGCCTGTCGGACGGCGTGCCGGTCGCGGCGGTGAAGCAGACGGCGAGCTTCTCGTCCTGCGGAATCATGGCCAGCCAGCACGCGGCGCTCGCCTTTCCGTTCCTCCTGCCGTCGCCGTCGAGCGTCCTGGTGGGCCTGGCGAGCCATGGCGACGGCGCCGTCACCTGGTCGCCGGTTCAATCCCTGCCCGCCTTGAACGTGCAGGTGATGTCCAACGATCTCGGGTGGGCGATCCAGCTGGACGACGGCTCGGTGCGGGCGTTGATGCCTCCGACCGGCGCGATGACGCGGCTCCTCGACCAGGGTTTCGTCCCGACCGCGCAGGGCGGCGCCGTCCTCGATCGGATGGTCTGGAGCAGCGCCTACCTGGGCGTGGACCCGGAGGTGATCGTCGGGTACACGCCCACGGCCGGCGTGCAGCAGCTGGTGGCGCAGGAGACCGACGATCACATCGTGGCGCTGTCCGACACTGCGGTGGTCTGGATCGGCACGACCGGGCTCCACCGCCACGACGGCCTCTACGAGACGGCCCAGCTCTTCTGGGCGCTCTGGCCCGAACCGGCCGGGCCGCTGTCCATCAACGCCGGCCCCGTCTTGCCCGCGACCAACGGCCTGAGCTCTCTCAAGACCTGGGGCGACTTCGCGGCGACGATCGGTTGCCCGAGCGCGCTCGACACCTGCGAGTTGCTGGTCGTGAAGCTGTCGACCGGAAAGCTGTGGCGGATCCCGCGCCGTCCGGGAGCGGTGTTCCTGGACGTCATGGCGGTGTCGCCCACCGAGCTGCTGCTCGACGAGATCGATTACCCGGGCGGCTACGTGCAGATCATCAAGCGCCTGGTGCGCCTCGACCTGACGCGCCTCGATGCGCTCGAGCGGTCGCCGGAATCGTCCGATTAGAGAAGAATGACGAGGAGGATGATGAGCGTGCGCGGCCAACGACGGCCGCGTCCCGCTACGCGGCTCTCTTTCGGCGCTTGGCCCCGACCGGGCGCGCAGGGCGCCGCAGGTACTGGAGGTCCATCTCATCCTGGGTGACGGTGCGCTCCGGATGCCTAGCGGCTGACGCCTTGGCGTACCGAACCCTGAGCCAGGTGAGATCCTTGCCCATCCCGAACACGGACTCGAGGTCCTGGCCAGCCACGCCGAGAACGATCGCGACCGGGCGGCCATGACTCATGATCGCAACATGCTCGAGCTGCGCATCCCGCAGGAGCTCGCTCAGCTTGCTCTTCGCCGTATTCACATTCGTGGTCTTCATGTGGTGACCCCGAAAAAGTAGGCCCGGATGTGGTCGAGCACGTGCTTGGCGCGTGTCTCGAGCCCGCAGAGAAGCGTCTTGATCGTGCCGAGCAGCTTGTAAACCCAGAAAAACTCTCCACCCGGATGCCTCCCGGGAAAGCCTGGCCGCGCAATCTGCCCACTTCCCCAGGTCGCTCTCTCGAGCATCCCTCTACCTCCAACCTTCATCTAGCGCCCGTTTCATCCATCGACAATGAGGAAGTCATACGCACAAGCATCGTAAAAACCGTCATATGGATCGACCAGGCGACCGCCGCGGATCCAGCCAAGATGGCCGCGATCGTGTCTTCCAAGGCGACGCCGGAAGGCGTCGCGCCTCGATCCCATCGAGGCGCGACGTTACGAATGAACATCGCGGCGGCGCTCCTCCTGCTCGTCTGAGCCTCGGTCGGCACTCGCCAGTGACGGAGGGGCGAGCGCCGATGTTACTGGCCCATCCCCACACCGACGGGTGCGGCGACAGGGACGTCGGCGCCAGCGGCGGCGCGACGTCGGTGCCCGTTGGCATGGACCGTGAAGAGGCTGACTCGTGACGCCGCCATGTCCCAGGAAAAGAAGGTCGCCTGATGTTCGTTGTCTTCGAAGGGATCGACGGCAGCGGCAAGACGACGATCTCCAATCGCGCGACGCGGGCGCTGCGCGAGTCGGGCCTGACGGTCAGCCATGTGCGCGAGGGAGGCAAGCTGGCCTCGACGATCGGCGACGACGGCGCGTCGGCGTTCGCGCTTCGGGACCTGCTGCGGCGACATCCCGACGACCTCTCGCTGCTCAAGCACGCCGCGAAGATCGAGCTGACCGCGCTCGCGTCAGGCGAGATGAGGGCCGCCTGAAAATGCCTCCCCTGGGTTTCATGGACGCGATCCATCCCGAGGCGGCCGTCGCCAGCATCTTCGGCTTCGAGAGCGTCGACGTGGCGCACTTCGCGACCGTCTTCGCCCGGCTGCTGGTCGCGTTCGCCCTGGGCGCGGCCATCGCGTACCGACCGTGGCGGGCGCTCATCCCCTCCCGGCGCCGGCCGCTGCCGCCGGCCCTGGAGAACGCGCAGGCGCAGACGCTGATCGCGGTCGCGGGGGCGTTGATGGTCTCGGTCATCGGCGACAACATGGCCCGGGCCTTTGGCCTGGTCGGCCTGGGCGCCTTCATTCGCTTTCGCTCCGGAATCAAGGATCCGCGCGACGCTGCGGTGCTGTTCGTGATGATCGGCATCGGCATGGCCTGCGGTCTCGGCAACGTCCCCATGGCGCTGGTGGCGGCCGGCTTTTGCGGCGTGGTGCTGGCCCTGTTCGACGCCACCGGAAAGGCGCGGCACCGCCGGATCCGCGTGGCCATCGAAATGGATCGGCCGAGGGCCGACTTCCCGGCCTTGCGAAACGTGCTCCCCGGCGCGCGGGTGCTGGACATGCCCACCTCGACCGCGGACGGCGGCAAGCTCGTCGTGGAGGTCGCCATCGGTGAGCACGACGACGCCTATTCACTGATCGATCTCCTCGAAGAGCAGCAGGTCAAGGGCGTCCGGCGCGTGACCCTGGAAGAGATCCGGCAGAACGGAGGCTGACTCGACCCTCGCACAGTCCAACACGGCGATCGGGAAGGCCCAGGGCGCGGGCTCCGTCGCCGACCAGACCCGGGAGCTGCTCAGCGTGAGCTTGTCCGCGGCGTCGTAGCGCGGAGCTCACTTCACACGCATCAATGAGCCGACGCAGAAGCCGCTGGGCTGGGCAGTACCTCCCGGAGGCCTTCCACCGGTATCGCCAGCACGATCGCGTCGCCCACCGACTGGACGAGGCGCACGGGGATCTCGACCGTTCCCGCACTGAAGATGTTTCGCGATGCCCCGAGCCTGTCCGCGACTCCTTTTCGAAGCCTGACCCGGATGGATTCGACGGCCCACGCCTCGCTGTCGAGGAAGATCGCCGCGACTTCGCCGATCGCCTGACCATCGGCTCCGATCACTGTCCGTCCTCGCAGGCTTTCATCAGAAAGACGCATCGTCCCGCTCCCTTCACCAGAACCCGACACTGATAACCTAGTCACGGTATCGACATCGCTCGAGCCCCTTCGATAGCATCACCGTCAACACCCCACCATCGAGCGCGGCGCGAATCTGTTTGTTGCCGTCGCTCCCCTCCGGCAGCGTGAATGCGCGCGTGAAACCAGCGTAGGAGCCCTCGCGAGGGTTGTAGATGTGACCGCTGATCGTGAGCCGGTTGCCGGTGACCGCGATGTCGACTTCGTTTTCCTTGATGCCGAGAAGATCCGCCTTGAAAAAGAAGCCATCGTCGGTCTCCTCGATCTCGAAGTCCGGCGTGAACGCGACGCGGGTGACCTGGAAGCACCTGCAGGCCTTGCGGAAGGTGGCGGCCCGCCAGAACCCACCGCCGATCTGTCCGCGCTGCGTGCCGAA
>Ga0207662_10001769_pt1 | contig 10607 bp, 12 predicted proteins | sample KBSS33LmetaG_FD_184338 | JGI IMG/M metagenome (GOLD analysis project Ga0207662, IMG submission 184338) | Switchgrass rhizosphere microbial communities from Kellogg Biological Station, Michigan, USA - KBS S3-3L metaG (SPAdes) (version 2) | ecosystem: Host-associated > Plants > Roots >... | reverse complement strand
ATGCCGCGCAGCACTTGTGCAGGGATCTTCACCACGCCTGCGGTTGGGAACACCGGCAGCGATGGAAAATTCGAACGCGCCATGCCGACCATCTTGGTGTTCGAACGGCCGCAGCGGATCGAGACCCAATGGTTGTCCAGCAATTTGATGGTGATGTCAGCGTCGGGCAGCAGCTTTACGTAGTCATACAGCTTGCGCGCCGGGATGGTACAAGAACCTTCTTTTTTAACTTTGGCGCTGCAGGATGTGCGTAGGCTGAGATCGAGGTCTGTTGCAGTGAGGGATAGTTTGTCGCCGGCCGCTTCAAACAGATAATTCGAGAGAATGGGAATCGTCGTCTTGCGCTCGACCACACCTTGGGTGGCCGTGAGCTCGCGGAGGAGCTCGAATTTGCTGACTGTGATTTCCATCGTCGTCGTCCCCGCTGCAGCCGCTACTTCTACCGGCATAATCGCTCTCCCGACTGCGACTTCTAATACTTTCTTATATCAAATCAAAAACCTATAAAACCAGCAGTAACAGAAGGGGCTAGGGAAATGTGGAAAATCGCCTCAACTCCTGTCCTGCCACCAGCTTGCTTAATACAGCTCGTGTAAAAAATCCGTCCGTTATGTGGCGGATGTCCCCGAACAAAGTGGACCGATCTTTAGTTCACCCCGGAGCTTGCACAGCTTCCACAATCTCTCCACATCGACCCGCGAGGAAGAATGGTCGAATGCGTGGAAAACGGCGGAAGACCGCGCCTATCCACCTAATTGCTCAGTCAACTTGCCGAGAAGCCTGTTCAAATCTTTGTCGGTCTTGCGTTGCTCCTCAATCTTTTCGACCGAATGCAAGACGGTGGTGTGGTGCTTTCCGCCAAACTGCCGTCCGATTTCCGGAAGTGACGCTTCGGTCAGATGCTTAGCCAGGTACATGGCGATCTGGCGCGGATAGACGATCGCGCGCGAGTTGTTCTTGGCCTTGATTTCGGTCAGACGTAATCCGAACTGCTCGGCAACAGCCTTCTGGATCTGCTCGATGTTAATTTTCCGTGCCTGAGAATCGATGAAATTCTTAAGCACTTGCTGAGCATAGGACTGGGTGATCTCGCCGCCGGTGAGGGAGGAGTGCGCGACCAGGCGAATGAGAGCGCCTTCGAGCTCGCGGACGTTCGAACGTATATTCGACGCAATGTAGAGGGCTACGTCGGTTGGCAGGGTGACCCGTTCCTGCTCGGCCTTCTTCTGGAGAATTGCCACCTTGGTTTCGAGGTCAGGCGGCTGAATGTCTGCGATCAACCCCCACTCGAAACGGCTGCGCAGCCGATCCTCGACTTCCGCGAGCTCTTTCGGCGGACGATCGCTGGCAATCACGATCTGCTTCATGGACTCGTGCAAAGCATTGAAAGTGTGGAAGAACTCTTCCTGAGTACGCTCTTTCTGGGCGAGGAACTGAATGTCATCGACCAGCAGGACATCCACGTTGCGGAATTTGTCGCGGAAGCTGGTCATCTTGTCGTAGCGCAACGAGTTGATCATCTCGTTAGTGAACTTCTCGCTCGACACGTAGCAGATGGCAGCCTGGGGCATCCTCTTCTTGATTTCGTGGCCGATGGCCTGCATCAGGTGCGTTTTCCCCATGCCGACGCCGCCGTACAAGAACAAAGGGTTATATGCCTTCGAAGGGCGTTCAGCGACTGCCTGGCACGCCGCATGTGCGAACTGGTTGCCACTTCCAATCACGAAAGCGTCGAAGGTATAGCGAGGATTCAGCTGCGCAGCGCCGTCCCAGTCAAAACGGGCTTGCGAGGGGAATCCAACCGGGGCAGAGGACGGGGCAGCGGAGAGCCCGCCGTCATGCCGGATGGGTGTTGCGGCCGGATCGTCGTCCGGCGTTACGAATTTGACTTCCTCAAATCCCAGGCCCAGGTTGTCACAGGCTTCTTGAATCAGGTCCGCGTACTTGTCGCCGACGTGACGAAACTCTGCCGTCGGTACGCGCACGAAAAGGATCACCCCATTCGCATGGCTATACCTCGTCGGCTTCAGCCATGTGTCGTACGAATGTCGATTGATCTTCTTTTCGAGCGCATCGAGGATGCGAACCCAGGGATTTGGAACGATCGTGGTGCTGGGAAGAGACATATAAGTGCTCACCGCCATGCCGCTGCCGAGTCCGGCCTCGGAATCTTTATGAATGCGCTACCTTGAACAACCAACAACTCGAACGGGATTGACCACTCCGAAGTTTTGCTTCGAAGCGAACAGCCTGAACCAACTGCGCGGCCGCTTTCAGATTACGAAGTGACTGCTTGTTTTACTTCAGAACGAGCTCCCGAATGTCAGGAGCGATTTCCTTGATGAAGTGCTGAAAGTTTGTAACGAATCGGCATACTAGCACAAAAAATTTCTGCATGTGGAAAACTTCCACGCAGATTGTTTAGCGGCCGCTCGATTCCAAACGCGCAGAAAAATTTCTGTCAAGTGGCGAACTAATAACTGCAACGTCAGTAGTGCAAATCTCGAATCAGGTCTTGACGCGAGACAAAAGTTGCGATTCGAATTCCGTCCAACTGGCTCGAAATCCGCATCCAGCAAGGCTAGCGGCGGCGCGACATTGGACGCGGCGCGGCAGCCTTGTAGTCCCGCGGATAGACGACTAGCACGCGACGCAATCCTTCCCCTTCACTCTCCGTGCGCAGGTCATCCTGATCTCGGAGCGCGAGATGAACGATGCGCCTTTCACGCGACGACATAGGAGCGAACTGATACGGCGCTCCAGTCTTGCGCACTTTGTCCGCAGCCACTTGCGCCGCCATACGAAGTTCCTCGAGCCGCATGGCGCGAAATCCGCGGCAATCGAACATGACTTTTTCGTGCTCGTTCCCCTGGAGACGCAGCATTTCGAGCGCCAGCAATTCCAGGGAGCGGAGCAATTCCCCACCTCGCTCAATCAACAACGCTTCGTCGGGCCCGGCGAACTCCACGAGAATTTCTGGATGCTCCCAGTCGCGGTTCTCCGGCAGGGGAGGATCGACGGTGATCCGGTACTTGAGGCGCAACCCGCTGTTTTTGACGGCTGCCTGCAGAAATTCGCTGATTTTCTTTGCTGCTTCAATTTTGTCACCGATTGGCATAGGGACAACTCTCAGCTGTCAGCTCTCAGTTTTCAGGATTTCTGAACACCGGAGCGCGGAGTTATTACTTGTCTTTCTTACGGGCGCGCTTTTCCATCATCTCTCGCATCTCTCGTCCGAGAGTGGTGCGGTTCATGATGGTTTGCTGTACGAATCCGATCAGGTTGCCGACCGACCAGTAGAGGCATAATCCGGCAGCCAGGTTCCAGCTGATGACGCCGAGCATCACGGGCATCATCACGTTCATCATCTTCTGCTGCGCCGGATCCATGCCGGCCTGCGGCGTCGTGCGCTGCATGACGAGCATGGTGAGGATGACAGCGATCGGCAGAAGGTGCCAGGGGTCGGGCGCGGACAAGTCGCGAATCCAGAGCCAGGGAGCATGCCGGAGATCGATCGCGACTCCCAGCATCCGGTAGTAGGCGAACAGGAACGGCATCTGGATGACCATCGGCAGGCAGCCGCCCACCGGGTTCACCCCTTCCTTCTTGTAGAGCGCCTGGATTTCTTCGTTCATGGGCGCCTTACGCGGATCGCGCAAGCTGTACTTCTTGTATTTCTCCTGGATCGACTTCACCTGCGGCTGGATCTTCTGCATCTTCAGCATCGACTTCATCTGCGAGATGCGGAGCGGTAGCAGCGCCAGGTTGATGATGACCGTCTGAATGAGGATGGCCCATCCCCAGTTTGCAACGATATGGTTGTAAGTCCACTTCAGCCAGAGGAACAGCGGGCGAGCGATCACGCCCAGCCAGCCGAAGTCCACGAGTGCACGCAGGTCCGGCTCCGACCCAGTCAGGCCAGGAATATTTACGGACTCTAGGACGGGCAACGATTTTGGCCCGACATACATGCGCTCAACCGTCGGGCCGCGAAGGTTTCCCACGGCCGCGCCCAGAACTTCAACCTTCGTCTTCTCTTTATCGGGCTGCTGCGGATCTCGTGGAACCTCGAGGCCGTAGCGCAACGTTACGAGAGACGCGTCCTGCGGTTGTTGCGGGATAAACACGGCGCCGAAATATTGATCCCCGATGCCCGCCCAATGCATGGGGCTGGAGATGGTGTTGCCGCCGCTGATTTTTTTGATCGGCAAGCGCTCAACACTGTTGTTGTATTGATACTCGACCCAGGCCGAGGCGTAGGATGCGACGCTGACTTCATCGCCGAAACCCGACGGCCACATGGGAATCGCTGAAACGTTCGCGCCTTTTGAAGTAACGGAGGTTTCGACACTGACCACATAAGTGTGGTCGAATTTAAACGTCTTGGTCGCGGCGATATCCCCGTCGGAATATTCGAATGTGATTTCCGCTGGCGCCGAAAGAGCGCCTTGCTTCGAACTGACGAAGAGAACAGAGTTTAATTTGTTGCGGAGAGTCTCGTCGTAAGTCCAGAGCGAAAGGGGATAGCCGTATCGCGGAGCGGCCGCCGTGTTCACCAGTTCCAGAGGGCCGCCCTTGTCGTCCGTATATTTCTTCAGAATCCACGAAGTGACCTGCCCGCCCTTGTTCGTAAACCGGATCTTGTACAAGTCGTTTTCAATTACGGTTTCCGATTCCGATGCCGCCTGCTTGGTGCCTTGGGGAATTGCCGCTACGGGAGGAGCGGGAGTCGGTGAAGTGCCTGGACTGTTGCTGGGAGTCTGGCTGGTTCCGGTTGCCGTTGGGGCCTGCTGTGTCTGCGGCGTGCTGGCCGGTTGAGGAAAATACTTCTTGAGGATCGGCTGAAATAAAAGGACGACGACAAATGTGAGCGCGAAGACGAGGAGAAGCCGCTTCTCCATTCCCGGTTCTTGTTGAGGATTGTGAAAGTCTGCCAACTTATTTACCGTTCACCAATTCTTTTCAAAGAGTATGAGGATCCGCAAACGACCGCACACTGTCGTGATTGTGTTGAACGACCGGATCGTATCCACCTTTTACAAACGGATGGCAACGCAGCACCCGCCAGGCGGCAAGCAACCCGCCACGGATGACGCCGAAACGATCCACCGCTTCCATCGCATATTCCGAGCACGTGGGCACGTAGCGGCACGAGGGCGGCAGCAACGGAGACAATACCGACTTGTATGCGCGAAGCAGGTAGAGCGTGACCGTCTTAGGTAGGCTGTTCAATGATTCTTACTTTCGTCCTGCAACGCGATTCTTTCCCGAAGCTTTCTTCGGGATGACTTCAAATGCGGCCGCCACTTCTTTCAAAATTTCTTCAAACTCGGCTTTCAAAAGCGACTTCTTCGGGTTGATGACCACGTCCACGGAAAAGTCGTAAGCCGGCCATTTCGATCGAACTGCTTCGCGCAGCCGGCGTTTCATACGGTTGCGATCGACGGCCCCTCCCAGAACACGTCCAACGGTAAAACCCACGCGCAGCCCCAGTCCTTCATCCCGCCGCAAGTAAAAGACGGTCATGTGATGGGAAAAGTGCCGGCGTCCTTGTTTGTAAACGCGCTCGAAATCCGCATGGCGTAGCAGCCGTCCGCTGCGTGGAAACCTTGCTGACGGGGCTACACCTCCGTTCGGAGCGGTTGCGCTCACAGTCACTCACAGTGCCAAGCTCAGTTTGCGGAAATCCGCCACGGCCCGGAAAGGAAAGTTTACTCGCGGAAGCCAGGTTTCACCGAGACGCGCTTGCGTCCCTTGGCGCGCCGGCGCGAGAGCACTGCTGCTCCGCTCTTGGTCTTCATCCGCGTTCGAAAGCCGTGCTTCTTCGAACGCTTACGCCGGTTAGGTTGAAATGTGCGCTTGGGCATGAAAAATCGCTGCTCCTAGTAAGTTCAATGGCCTATGGGCAAACAAAAAGTATAAATGAGGCCGGGCAGGGCGGCAAACGGCAGGCGGGTAGGATGTAGCGACGGAAGGCAGGGATGCGCGCTCTGGGGCGGAGTAGTTCGTGAAATCTCCCGTCAACAATAACTGGCCACGCTCAGCTAAAATTTGCTTCTGCTGGAGGTCCTCTTGAAGTCACGGAAGGTTCCTGTGGCCGAAGCGCGCGTCACGCTCTTACCCGAACTGTCAGGTGGACGGCAAGGGCTGTCCCTCGGGCAATATCGGCCTCACATCGTTCTAGGACCGCAGTTACAGCGCATCGCAATCCGAGATGGAAACCATCTGGTGGAGAACTATCTCGGTGTCATGTTTGTCGGAGGACCGGACCAGATGGATCCCGGTGTTACCGCAGAGGTGAAGCTGGCGCTGATGTACGCGCCTGAGGTGTCATACACGGGCGGTGGAGCCTGGTGCTACTTTCACGCTGCGCGAAGGGCCAGAAATTGTTGGTTATGGTTTGGTCCTGTCTCGTGGGCAAGAATCGATGTCTTTGCCATTTCGCCCAGATGGGGAGTCGTCCAGGAGTCAATGAGTGAAATCGCCTGATTTCGACAGTTGATCCGGGCCGGTTAGAACTCGAATCCTTGAAAGCTAAACGAACGCTAGCTTTTCCTTGCGCCATGGGTGGCTGCTTTGGCACACTCCATCGATATGGAAGTGACCTACGAACTAAAGCAGAAGGATTTCTTCGATTCACTTATTGCCTTCCGCAATCGCTCTGTATTCGTGAAGTGGGCCTATCGGTTAATGGTGGGTATTGTGTTCCTTTCCGCAGGCGGCGGTCTCGTTTTGCTTGCAGTGCGGCCAAGTTCTCAGTTGCTTTCGAATCTCGTCCCGGCTCTTGCATTGGCTGTGATGTGGGGAGGCCTGATGTGGGCGTCGCCGTGGTGGTCGGCGCGGAATCAATTTTTCAACCAACCGGGGGCACAGGGTCCCAGAACTATGACCGTTGACAGTAGCGGGCTTCACTGGCGATGGAACGGGGGATCAGCGGACATTGAATGGAAGAACTTCACTCGGTTTCAAGAGACGAAGAATCAGTTCATGCTTTTCTCATCGCCAGTCTGCTTCAACATAGTCCCGAAACGCGCATTGACAGCCGAGCAAAGCATCACTTTCCGAAGGCTTGTTAGGGAGAAACTCCCTCCTGCTAACGACAAGAAGGTCAGTCCGCAAACTTGGGTCTTCTTGGCGGTAGTCATCGTGGCGGCGGTTCTCCTCGTCACGGTGATTCGAAACATCCGTTAGCCTACTTGTTTGAAAGGGCCAGTTGTAGTTGGCGAAATATCGCCATTACACCAACTACTTTGCGCGGACGGTTCGTTTCCCGAGTGGTTGGTGAATCGACTGATTTCGTTATCTAAGGTACGGGTTGAGCTCTGTTTTTATGCACGGCGATCGGTTTGATCGCCAGTGTGTCCCCCGGTACCGCCTTGAATCGGACGGAGCCAGTTGTCGCATCGATAAGCTTCAACGCGACGGTGATCGTGTCATCGGGATCTTCTCCGCGAGACGTGAGCTCCAAGCCACCGACCGGAAGCAGACGGCTACTAACGATCGGGGATTCGCTTTCTGGGGCTGCGGCTCTTATGACGTCACCGTTGAGATCGACGTTAATATCGCCGACGCTCACCGATCCAGTCATATGACCGTCTTTTTCTACCAGCCTGACAGTCATGAACTGGGTGCCCTCGAAGTTCGCCTGCCATGTACCAGCATAATCGGATAGTTTGTGTGAACTCTGCTGCGCAAAGCAGATGATGGGCGCAATCCCAAGCAGGACTGCAACTGTTAGTTGTCGACGCATACCATCCTCCAACGAACAACAACAGTCTAGTATTGTCCCGCCATGAGCTAGTAAGGGTCAATTTCTTCAATGTGCCTTGGCGGAGGAGTTAAGCACCAAGATCGACCGCCGCCGGATAGTTGTCGAAACATCGCCGTTTCACCAACTACTTCGCCCGGACGCTCGTTTCCGAGTAGTTGGTGAAATCGCCTGATTGCAACAGTTGACTGCGACTCAGTCCCCTTTTCAAACCCATCCCTTGTGTTTGACTAGTCGTTTGTAGGGCTTCTTCTCGCCACCATCGAATATCCACACTTCACCACGGCGTTGTTCGTACCGCGTCTTGCATTGCTGACATACCCTGTGATACTCGGCTCCAACCTTCTCGACCTTGAAGACCGAGTTCCCGCACAAACAGTCCGGCGACCTCTTGTCCCCCACGTACAGCCATCGACGGTATTCAAAATAGGCTTTGAAAATGGAGGGAATGATGGCAAATCCCCCTACAAACCCAAGTATGGCTGGCAAAATGCCTTGCGGATACAATGCTCTCCCCAGCAGCACCCCGAAGGCGATCATCGCGAAAAGCAAAAGCAGTTCAATGGTTGACATGAGTCGCGGCGCGGACGGAAGTGCCCAAGAACGCAGAATAACAAACAGGTGTAGCCGATACCTGGCGTAATATCGCCATTACACTCATTGACCGGACCAACGGCCCGTTTTTGGGGCAAAATGGGCGAACAGACGGCGCAAGCTTGTGCAAACGCCTGTTAACGTCAACTACAGCTACATGATTGATAAACATGCAGGAGTTCATCACAGAAGTTTTCGATGAGTCGCAGTGGCCAAGTATTTTGAACGCGATCGTCCACCTGCTTCGGGATCGAGGCACGACGATTGTTGAAGTTAAGTACGGATTTGTGTTTGAGCGCGACCTTCGCGGTCAGAGGTCGCCCGAGGATCGCATCGTTCCGCTCGGCGATTTGCAGACCCTTATCAAGCAATCCCTACTTGACGGGACAATCGAATGGGGCGGTGGCTCGGATTTCCGGTTTGCTCCGGTGGGGCTGCCATTACAGCTCATCCTTTGCAACGACTCAGACCTGCACTTTTCCTCGCCTGACAGGTCATTGCTCGTGGCTGTAAGCCGAACGCTGTTCCGTGTGGTCTAAAGGTCTATGACGCCGGGAATCTTCTCACCCTCGATGACTGTCGTTAAATCGCCATTTCACCAACAACCTTGCCCCGGACGCCCGTTTTCGGAGTAGTTGGTGAAATCGCCCTGTTAACAACAGTCATGCCAAGTTCCGGCTTCGGCGCTGCCCCCTGACGTACACTACTCAGCTCACGGTTTCAGGATGCTAACAGCACTCGCGATTACGAACTATCGTTCCTTGCGGAACCTTGTGCTTGCCGTTGAACGCCTCAATGTGATCACCGGCGCGAATGGGAGCGGCAAATCCAACGTCTACCGCGCGTTGCGCCTGCTCGCCGATACCGCCCAGGGCCGCGTAGTGTCGTCCCTAGCGCGGGAAGGAGGTCTCCAATCTACCTTATGGGCAGGGCCGGAAGTGACTTCGCAGGCTGTTCGCCGCGGAGACCACCCGGTGGAGGGCACCGTCCGCCACAAACCGGTGAGCCTGCGCCTCGGTTTTTCAGCCGAGGATTTTGGTTATCTAATCGATCTGGGCCTGCCGCCACCGGGCAAATCAGCCTTTAGCCTTGACCCTGAGATCAAACGGGAATGCGTTTGGCACGGGCCAGTGATGCGGCCATCGTCGCTACTATCAGATCGTGAATCCTGCGTTGTTCGCACTCGTTCTGAGCGCGGCGAATGGCAGGTGGTCACCCATGACTTGTTGCCGTTCGACACAATGATGACGCACGTGGCAGACCCACGGAATACACCTGAATTGTGGACGCTCCGTGAATCAATTCGCGCGTGGCGCTTTTACGATCACTTCCGAACGGATTCCGAGGCTCCGGCTCGCTCTGCTCAGATTGGAACACGCACTCCGGTTCTTGCCAACGACGGCATGGACCTAGCCGCAGCTATTGAAACGATCCGCGAGATTGGCGATGACGCACGACTCATGGCAGCAGTGGAAGACGCTTTTCCCGGCAGCTCACTGAATGTAGAAAACAACTCGGGCTGGTTCTCCCTCAGGATGAAACAGCACGGGTTGTTGCGACCCTTGAGTGCGGCTGAATTGTCCGATGGCACGCTACGCTACCTGCTCTTCGTAGCGGCTCTGTTAACGCCAAGGCCGCCAGCGCTGATGGTACTGAACGAGCCTGAAACAAGTCTTCACCCAGACTTAATTGCACCTTTGGCAAGACTAATTGCACAGACCTCCGAGCGTTCGCAAATCATCATTGTCACTCATTCAGTGCCTCTGATTGCCGCGCTGGCCAAGAGTGGATGCAATTCCATTATGCTGGAAAAACAATTTGGGGAAACCACAGTGGTTGGCGCAGATAAACTCAGTGCTCCAGCGTGGCGTTGGCCTTCTCGTTGAATGAGATCAGGTGAATTGGCGAAAAATCGCCATTTCACTCATTGACCCGGATTTTGGCGAATAAACGGCGCCAGCTTGTGAGAACGCTTGTTTTCGACAATTATCCCAACTCTGACGATATAAAATCCCTTGAACACTGTGGAATCAGAGATCAGAACGGTTGTGACCTTTGAAAGCACGGCCTTCAACATGGCCACGCCAAGGGACTATTTCATTAATCCCTGCTGTTGCGGCGATGATGTGGCCGTGTGGCTAATCCGCGAACTTCGCAAGCAGGGCATGAAAACTGACGAAAAGCCCGGCCAAGAAGACTTCGGATGGTGTTTGAATTTTGAAGCAGCGGGTGTCGGCCACACATT
>Ga0207662_10001762_pt1 | contig 10629 bp, 8 predicted proteins | sample KBSS33LmetaG_FD_184338 | JGI IMG/M metagenome (GOLD analysis project Ga0207662, IMG submission 184338) | Switchgrass rhizosphere microbial communities from Kellogg Biological Station, Michigan, USA - KBS S3-3L metaG (SPAdes) (version 2) | ecosystem: Host-associated > Plants > Roots > Rhizosphere... | reverse complement strand
GACGCTGCCGGCCGGCACCTCCCACAGGTCCTTGTTGATCGCGTAGCGGTACTGCCTGATGAGCACGACCCGTCCCGGCTCCGGGACCGGCACCAGGACTACCGACTGCGAGTGGCGCACGACATCGACGGTTACGCTGCGGCCGTTTGGCATCTTTACCTGGTCGCGGTCCACGTTGAACACTTTCCCTGTGAAGACCCGTTCGGACCCGAAACGTTCGGCGTCGGCCATGGTGCTCCTGATCGAGATCGAAAGACGGCAAATCGCTGGCTGGATGAGACATGTCACGTTGCGCGCCGCTGGCAACTGGCGTTTCCGCGCTGGCAACGCCAGTTTCCCTGCGCATTGCGGAAAGCGTTCTGCGCCGGCCTCCGTGGCGAGGCGAGCAACGCGACAGGGCACGTGAATCACTCGTTTATTGGGCGTTCCGCGCAACTTTGACAGGAATCATACGCCAGCATCGGAGCGACACGTTCCAACTGCGCCTGGGCGCAGTTGGCATGGAGTAAGCAGACGCTCGCCGCAACACGACAATGGCTATGGAAACGACGGTCGATGCGTTTCGTCTGTTGACGAACGAACGGTTGCTCGCGGAAGTGCGCCTCCTCGTTGCGCGTGAGCGCACGGCGACGGCGGTGCTGGTCGCGTCGCTGGCGGAGGTGGATCTGCGGAAGCTGTTCCTGGACTTGAAGTATTCGTCTCTGTACAGATTCTGCCTCCAGGAATTGAAGCTCTCCGAGGGCGCCGCCTACCGCCGGATTCGCGCGGCGAGAGTCGCCAAGCGGTTTCCAATTGCGCTGAACTATCTCGAGGATGGGTCGCTGACGCTGACGAACATCACGGTGCTGGCGCCGCACCTGACCATCGCCAACCACATGGCGCTGATGGAGGCGGCACGCCACAAGACGCGGGCGGAAGTCCAACGCCAGATGGCGGCGTTGAATCCCGACATCCTGGATCTGGTCACCCTGCGGGTCCGCGTCCGGCGGGAGACGCTCGACAAACTGCGGCGCGCACAGGACTTGCTCCGGCACGTGGTTCCCACCGGCGATGCCGGCGAGATCCTCGATCGCGCGCTGACGCTGCTGATCCGAGAAGTCGAGCGGAAGAAGATGGCCAAGGTCGAGCATCCTCGCATGGCCCGCACCCGCTCCCGCCGGGCGCGTTACATTCCGGCGGCCGTCCGTCGGGCCGTCACCGAGCGTGATGGCGGGCGATGTGCCTTCGTCGGGACGCAAGGTCGGTGCGACGAAACCGGTTTCCTCGAGTTTCATCACGTGAACCCGTTTGCCTTGAACGGAGAGACGACGGTCGACAATATCGAATTGCGCTGTCGCGCGCACAACCAGCATGAGGCGGACCAGGTGTTCGGGGGTGACGGAGGATCAGTCGTGCGGGAGCGCGCTCCCGCCTACTCTGCGAGTACGACAGGGTTCGTGTGACCGTGACGCCGCGCGGCGTCGCGTGAGGTGTCCTACACCAAATCTGTGGGCTCCTGTCGCGCGCGCAGATCGTCCAGGACCGATTGCAGATCCGCCGGCAGGGGAGACTCGAATTCCATGCGCCGGCCGTCAGCGGGATGGGCGAACACGAGCCGGGCGGCGTGAAGGAATGGACGCTCGAGACGCTGCACGGCGCGCACATCCTGGGAAACGTGGCGGTGCACTCCGCCGTAGGTCTGATCGCCCACGACGGGATGCCCGATCGCGCTGAGATGCACGCGGATCTGATGCGTGCGCCCGGTGTGAATCGCGACATGGATGAGTGAGACGCCGCGGAGGTTCAGGGCCCAGGTCACGCGCGTGACCGCGTTGCGCGCACGCCGCGCTCGGGTCGACATCTTCTGGCGGTCGCCCGGATCGCGGCCGATCGGCGCGTCGATGCGGCGGCCGGCGTGCACCAGGCCCCAGACAAGGGCCACGTACTCTTTCTCGACTTCGCGATCGTGGAACTGCCGCGCCAGCTCGTGGTGGGCGGTGTCGTTCTTCGCCGCCACCATGATCCCCGACGTGCCGCGATCGAGACGATGCACGATTCCGGGCCGCAGTTCGCCGCCGACACCGCTCAGATCCTCGACGTGGTGGAGGAGGGCATTGACCACCGTCCCGCCGCTGTGTCCCGCACCAGGGTGCACCACCATGCCGGCCGGCTTGTCGATGACGACGAGATCGCTGTCTTCGTAGAGAATCGGCAGCGGCAGGTCTTCGGCAAGCGCCGTCGCCGGCCCCGGGTCTGGCAGCTCGATCATGAACCGTTGTCCCGCCTTGACGGGTGTGCTCGCCCGCAGCGCTTTTCCCGGTCCTGTGACGTGTCCGTCTTTGATCAGCTTCTGCAGTTGCGAGCGCGACCGATCGGGGAGCGCCGAGGCCAGGAAGGTGTCGAGCCGCTCGCCGTCCTGTTCCGGCGCGACGTCGATGTGACGCCGTTCGGCGTCACCGGCCTCCGGTCCCTCGGACTCGGAGTCGTCGCTGCTGTCGCGACGGGTCTTCTCCGTCACGCGGCGACCCGCTGAGCCGCGGCGCTGGTCGATGGGTCATCCCGCCGGCTGAGCAGGACGAGCATGACCACCGAAAGCGGCACCAGGATGACCGAGACGAACTGCGAGGTCGACAGTGCGTCGAACACCGTCCCCCGCGGATCGCCCCGATAGAACTCGATGATGAACCGCGAAACCCCGTACAGCAGCATGTAGCTCCAGAACGTCCGGCCGGGAAATGGACGGCCGCGACGCTCGAACGCGAGCAGGAAGACGAGGATCAGCGCTTCGGCGCCTGCCTCGTAGAGCTGCGTGGGATGGAGCGACACGCCGAGCGGCGTCCCGGACGTGGCGAAGGCGTTGGGGTCATGAAAGCTGATGGCCCACGGCACCGACGTCGGACGGCCGAAGCAGCAGCCGGCCAGCAGGCAACCCAGGCGGCCAACGACGTGGCCGAGCGCGATGCCCGGCGCGAACACGTCAGTCGTCGTCCACATGGGCATCCGGTGCCGCCAGATGTAGACGAGCGCGACAGTAACCGCCGCGATCAGCCCGCCATAAAACACGCCCCCCGACCGCAACAGATCGACGATGGTGCGCGGATTGGCGAGGAACGGGCGGTAATCGACGACCAGCAGGAGCAGCTTGGCGCCGACCAGCGCGCTGATGATGATCCAGATCCCGAGATCCATGACCCGCTCGCGGTCGAGGCCGCGCGATCGTGCGCGGATCAGCGCGAACTGCAGGCCGAGCAGGTATGCGGCCGCGAGGAGGACGCCGTACGAGTAGATCGTGAAGCCGCCGAACTCAAACAGGATGGGATGCATGGTGGCGTCCGACCCCGATCATCTCGAGCAGCACCAGGACGGCGCCGATCGTGATCGCGGCGTCGGCGACGTTGAAAGCCCAGAAGTGCGCCTCGCCCCAGTAGACGTCGACGAAGTCGACGACGTATCCCGCGATGGCGCGGTCGATCAAATTGCCGAATGCACCGCCCAGGATCAGCGCCAGCCCGTAACGCGACAGCTTTTCGTGCTGGCCGAGCTGGCGCGCGTAAAGGGAGATGGCGACGAGGGCCAGCGTGGCGATGCCGATCATGACCGCGGACTTGTAGGGGAAGTCGGCGGCGTTGAGCAGCCCGAATGCGGCGCCCGTATTCTGCACGTGAGTCACGTCAAGGAAGTCGGGAATGATGACCTTCTTGGCGTAAAGCGGCAGCGTGGTCCGGACCACGAACTTCGTGAACTGATCGACGATGATGATCCCCGCGATGGCGGCGATCTCCACCGGCCGCACGACCGGACCGGGCTCGGCGATGTCGTGCGCAGGGCCGGGCTCGGGCTGGGCCGGCTCCTCAAGCGGGGGATCGATCACGCAACCTCCCGCCCGCCGGTGCCTTCCGGCAACGACTCGACGCACCGGCTGCAGAGACCCGCCGATCGCGGATCCGTCGACAGCTCGGGCAGGACGCGCCAGCACCGTTCGCACTTGTGTCCCTCGGCGCGCGACACCGACACGCTGACCCCCTCTGGACCGGAGGTGTCCAGCGCGACTTGCGACACGATGAACAGCATCGGCAGGTCGGCCTCGTGGCGCCGCAGCAGCGCCGCGGCGTTCCCTCCGGCGGTCAGCGTGACGTGGGCGGCCAGCGACGTGCCGATGGTCTTTGCCTGCCGCGCGGTTTCGAGCGCGCGGTTCACGTCGTCGCGGACCGCGCGGAGCCGCGTCCAGCTGTCGTCCGCCGATGCCTCGATGAACCGCTCGACGCCCGTCGGGAACATCGCGATGTGCACGGCGTCTTCGCGTTGACCCGGCAGATGCCTCCACAGCTCGTCCGACGTCACCGGCAGGATCGGCGCGAGCAGCCGCGCCAGCCCGTCGGCCATTTCATACATCACCGTCTGCGCCGACCGCCGTTCTGACGAGGCAGCCCCGAACGTGTACAGCCGGTCCTTCGAGACGTCGGCGTAGAACGCGCTCAGGTCGACGGTCAGGAACTGGTTCACGATCTGGAAGATCGCGGGGTAGTCGTAGCGGTCATAGGCTTGCAGCACGGCCTGCGCCATCGCGCCGTACTGCGACAGCATGTAGCGGTCGACCTCTTGCAGGCGCTCGACAGCGACGCGATCGCTCGCCGGATCGAAGTCATACAGATTGGACGCGAGGTAGCGCAGCGTATTCCGGAACTTGCGGTACGCCTCGATGACGCGCGCGAGGATCTGTTTGCCGACCCGCAGCTCTTCGCGGAAGTCGCTCATCGCGACCCACAGCCGCAGGATCTCCGCCCCGCTTTCCTTGATCACTTCCTGCGGCAGGATCGTGTTGCCGAGCGACTTCGACATCTTCCGCCCGTCGACGTCGATCAGGAACCCGTGCGTCAGCACCTCGCGGAACGGCGGCCGCCCGCGCGTGCCCAGGCCGACCAGCAGCGAGCTCTGGAACCAGCCGCGGTGCTGATCGCTGCCTTCCAGGTAGATGTCGGCCGGCCACGTCAGCTCCTTGCGGAACGGCAGCACCGCCTCGTGGCTCGAGCCCGAGTCGAACCACACGTCGAGGATGTCGCGCTCGCGCTCGAAGTCGGTCCCGCCGCACGACGGGCAGGTCAGCCCCGCCGGAATGAACTCTTCGAGCGGCCGCTCGTACCACGCGTCCGCGCCGTACTCGTCGAACACCGACGCGGCTTGCTCGACCAGCGCCCCCGTCATGATCGCCTCACCGCACTTGGCGCAGTCGAGCGCCGGGATCGGCACCCCCCAGGCGCGCTGGCGTGAGATGCACCAGTCGGGACGGTTCGCCAGCATGTTGTAGAGCCGGTCCCGTCCCCATGCCGGAATCCACTTCACGTCGCGATCGATCGCCTCGAGCCCGGCCTGGCGCAGCGTGTGCGGCGGCGACCCGACGACCGGTTCGCCGTCCATGCGGATGAACCACTGCGACGTGGCGAGGAAGATCACCGGGTTGTGGCAGCGCCAGCAGTGCGGGTACTGGTGCGCGAAGTCGGCGCGATGCCACAGCCGCGCGCGCTCCTTCAGCGCCTGTTCGATGTTCGGGTTCGCGTCGAAGACGCGCTGCCCGGCGAACATGTCCACGGTCTCCAGAAAATGTCCGCCCGGGCCGACCGGCGCGTAGATGTCGAGGCCGTAACGCACACCCGTCGCGAAGTCGTCGGCGCCGTGTCCCGGCGCGGTGTGCACCGCGCCCGTTCCCGCGTCGAGCGTCACGTACTCGCCGAGCACGCCGAGCGAGATGCGTGCGTACAGCGGATGCTGGAAGCGAAGGTGTTCAAGCACCTCTCCCTTGAAGCGCGCGAGCGGTTCGCCGAAGGGCCGTCCCACCGTGTCCGAGACCTTCGACGCCAGCGCCTCGGCGACGATCACCGCGCGGCTGCCGACGTCGTACGCCGCGTAGTCGAACTGCGGGTGGAACGCGATCGCCAGGTTCGACGGGATCGTCCACGGCGTCGTCGTCCAGATCAGGACCGAGACGTCGCGTCCCCTCAGTTCGGGGATGCGCTGGCCGATGTCATCGGCGCTCTCCGGTGCCAGCGGGAACTCGACGTAGATCGACGGCGAGGAATGCTCTTCGTATTCGACTTCGGCCTCGGCCAGCGCCGTGCGGCAGTGGATGCACCAGTGCACCGGCTTCTTGCCCTTGTAGACCAGGCCCGCCTCGACGAACTTGCCCAGCGCGCGCGCGATCGACGCCTGGTACTTGAACGCCATCGTCAGGTACGGGTTCTCCCAGTCGCCGAAGATCGCGAGCCGCTGGAACTCCTTCGTCATCACGCCGATGAACCGCGACGCGTACGCGCGGCACGCGCGCCGGAAATCGGCGACGCTCATCTCACGCTTCTTCGGCCCCAGCTCGCGGTCCACCTTCAGCTCGATCGGCAGCCCGTGGCAGTCGTACCCCGGCACGTACGGCGAGTCGAAGCCCGCCATCGACCGCGACTTGACGACGAAGTCCTTGAGGATCTTGTTGAGCGCCGTGCCGAGATGGATCTGCCCGTTGGCGTACGGCGGGCCGTCGTGCAGGACGAACCTGGGTTTCCCCTGGCGCGCGGCGCGAATCTTCCCGTAGAGGTCCATCGTCTCCCACCGCGCCAGGGCTTCCGGCTCGGTGGTCGGCAGGTTCGCCTTCATGGGGAACCCCGTGCGGGGCAGGTTCAGCGTGTCCTTCCAGTCGGCCATGGATATCGGTCAATTGTACAGAAAAAGGCCGGTCGCCCTGTTTGGGACGGCCGGCCTCGGGTCTCTGGCGCGCGGCGCAGGTGCGCCGTCGCGCTGGCTGTGGCTTATCGGACGACGACCTGGAAGTTGCCCTTGTTGTCGCCGAAGCCGTCGTCGTTGACGCCGAGGTAGAGGATGCCGGCCGCCGGGGCGACGATCGTCGGCTGGCTGCCGATGCCGAACGGCGTGCCGTTCGGGCCGATGCGGCCGACCAGCGCGCCCGCCAGGCCGTTGGCCAGCGGACCGTTGGCGATGCGGCGGCCGCTCTTCGCGCCGTCGGCGGTCGCGATGTCGTTCCCGTCGTCGCTCAACTGCACTTCACCCGTGGTCTGGAACGTGAGCCGCTGGCCCTTGCGGACCGTGATGCCGGTCGAGGTCCACGGCTGGTTCGCCTGGACCGTGATCGCGCCCGCAACCGCCGGAGTCGACGCTACGCCGGTCGTCCCCGCGGTGGCATTTTCCGGACGCGCCATCACGATGCGCGCGACGTCGTTCGAGGACAGCTCGCGGTCGCCGCTCGCCGTCTTGATCGTCAGCTTCAGCGGGCTCGTGCCGCCGATGTCGTACAGCTGCCCGTCGATCGTCTGGCCGTTGCGCAGCACGACCTGGGTCGTGCCCGTGAACTTGGACCAGTCGGCGTCGCTCATGCTGCCGCCCGTGAAGTCGATCACCGCGACGTCGTTCTGCGAGATCTGCCGATCCGCGCCGTTCACCTTGATCGTATAGCCGACGCCGCCGAGATCGACGAGCTCGCCGCTCACCTTCTCGCCGGAGCGCAGCGTTAATGTTGCGCTGCTCTGCGCGTAGGCGACGCCCGTGACGAGCATGGCCGCGGCGCAAAACGCGCTGAGAACCGTCCGCTTCAACATTGTCTATGTCCTCCCAATACGGCGAATTGCCGAGTTTCGATAGCAATCCCATGGCTTAGACTGCAAACGACAGGCCAAGCCCTGCCGCCACCGGCCTATATACTTACGGGTGTGCGGTCCGCGGTTTTGGACAATGGCCTGAAGATCCTGATACAGGAGCTGCACACGGCTCCTCTCGTCTCGGTGTGGTGCTGGTACCGGGTGGGGTCTGGCGATGAGCTGCCCGGGCGCACCGGTGTCTCACACTGGGTCGAGCACATGAATTTCAAGGGCACCACCAACATTCCCCGCGACGAGATGAAGGGGATCGTCGAACGCTTCGGCGGCTCCTGGAACGGCTACACGTGGATCGACCAGACCACGTATGTCGAGACCGCGGGCAAGGATGCGCTCGACACGCTGTTGTTCATCGAGGCCGAGCGGATGGCGCACGGTCTGTACGAGCCGGACGAATGCGAGTCGGAGCGCACCGTCATCATCTCCGAGTTGCAGGGCGGCGAAAACGATCCCGACCAGTTGCTCGACACCGAGGTCACGGCAACCGCATTTCGCGCGCATCCCTATCGTCACCCGACCATCGGGTGGATCAACGATCTGCGCTCGATGAGCCGCGATGACCTGTTCGGGCACTACCGCCGTCATTACGTTCCCGGCAACGCCACCCTGGTGGTCGCGGGGGACGTCGATGCGGACGATGTGCTGCGCAGGGCGGACAAGCACTTCGCGGGGATCGACGGCGGCCCGCCGCCGCCGCGCGTGCGCCCCGCCGAACCGCATCAGATCGGCGAACGGCGCGTGCTGCTGGAGCGCGAGGGGACGACGGCGTACTTGAAGTTCGCATGGCACGCGCCGGCGGCACATCACGAGGATTTTTTCCCGATGCTGGTGCTCGACGCCGCGCTGACCGGCGCCAAGGGGCTCAACATCTGGTCGAGTTTCCGCGGCACGCCGCCGCAGCGGCGCGCGCGGCTCTACACGTCGCTGGTCGAGCGTGGCCTCGCCTCATCGGTCGCGGGCTCGCTGCTGCCGACCAGCGAGCCATTTCTCTACAACGTTTCGTTGACGGCGATGGAAGGCGTGTCGCTGTCTTCGCTCGAGGAGGCGGCCGTCCGCGAGATCGAGCGGGTCCGCGCGCAGGGGCTGACGGAAGAAGAAGTCGCGCGCGCCAAGCGGCAGCTGCGCGCCAGGCTGGTCTTCGACACCGACAGCGTCACCAACGTCGCGCATCAGCTCGGCTACTTCGAGACTGTCGCGGGACCGGGGTACTTCGACACGCTGGCGTCGCGCGTACGCGACGTCACGCCGGCGCAGGTGGCCGACGTCGCCGCGCGCCGTCTCGCCGCGGAGAAGCGCACCGTCGGGTGGTTCAGACCTGCCGCGAGCCGGGTCGAGGGGCCCCTGGAGCGGAAGGAATGACCACGTCGGTGACCAGCGGCCTCACGCCGGTCCGCGAGGTGCTGGCGAACGGGACCGTCGTGATCGTGCAGGAGACGGGGTTCTCACCGGCCGTCACCATCAACTGTGCGTTCCGCGCCGGCAGCCTCGACGAGCCGGACGATCTTCCGGGACTCGCGTGGTTTCTCGGCCGCGTGATCGATCGCGGCACCTCGACACGATCCGCTGACGCGATCGCCGAGGCCCTCGACGATCGCGGCGTGGCGCTCAGGGCTACCGTGAATCGCCACGCCGTCATCCTGACGTGCACCTGCCTGTCGGAGGACTTCGACGACATCCTCGACGTCCTTGCCGACGTCGCGCGCGATCCCGCGTTCCCTCCCGATCAGATCGAAAAGCGGCGCGCCGAGACGATCACCTTGATCCGGCAGGACCAGGACAACCCGGCAATGCGCGCCGCCGAGACGCTGCAGCAGCTGCTGTACGGCGCGGCGCATCCGTACGGACGTCCCGCGAAGGGCACCATCGACAGCGTCGAGCGCGTGCAGCGCGAGCATCTGGCGGCGTATCACGCGTCCCGCTTCGCTCCCGCCACCCTGTCGGTCGCCATCGTCGGCGACGTGCGCGCGGAGCGTGCGGCGGCGCGCGTGGCGCAGGCGTTCAACGGATGGAGTCGTTCGGCCGGGCCCTCGCGCGAGGTGCCGCCGGTGCCGCGGCACACCTCGCGGCAGCAGGTGATGATCGAGATGCCCGACAAGCCGCAGTCGGATATCGCCTACGGCTTCACCAGCATCAGCCGGCTCGATCCCGCGTATTGCAGCCACTGGGTGATGAACACCATCCTCGGGCAGTTCGGGCTCGGCGGCCGGCTTGCCGACAATATCCGCGAGCGGCAGGGGATGGCCTACTACGCGTTCAGCTCGTTCGATCCGAGCCTCGGGCCGGGTCCGCTGGTCATCCGCGCGGGCGTCGACCCGAATAACGTCGAGCGCGCGGTCGCAGCCATCGACGCGGAGGTCGGCGCGCTCGGCCGCGACGGCGCCACCGAAAAGGAGCTGCAGGAGACGCGGCAGTTCCTGATCGGATCCATCCCGCGCATGCTCGAGACGAACCAGAGCATCGCGACCTTCCTGCAGACGGCGGAGTTCTTCGGCCTTGGCCTGGACTACGACCGTCAGCTGCCGGCGCTGCTCCGTGCCGTGACGCTCGAGGACGTGCGGCAGGCCGCCGCCAGCGTGCTTGATCCGTCGCGCGCGAGCGTGGCCGTTGCCGGGCCCGCCTCCGCGCGCTCCGCGAGCTTCGGCGAGGCAAGCCCGGCGTCGTGACGAGAGCCGTCTTCTTCGACGTCGACTTCACGCTGATCCATCCGGGGCCGGCGTTCCAGGGCCAGGGCTATGCCGAGTTCTGCGCGCGTCACGGCGTCGCCGTCGACGCGCTGCGCTTCGACGGCGCCGTCGCGGAGGCCTCGAGCGTCCTGCACACCGACGGCGGCGTCTACGATCCGGCGATCTTCGTCGACTACACGATGCGCATCATCGAGGGCATGGGAGGCGCCGGTCCGGGCGTGCGCGCCGCGGCGCTCGATCTCTACGACGCCTGGGCCGCCTGCCATCACTTCACGATGTATGAGGAGGTCCCCGATGTGCTGCGGGAGCTTCAC
>Ga0207662_10001759_pt1 | contig 10636 bp, 7 predicted proteins | sample KBSS33LmetaG_FD_184338 | JGI IMG/M metagenome (GOLD analysis project Ga0207662, IMG submission 184338) | Switchgrass rhizosphere microbial communities from Kellogg Biological Station, Michigan, USA - KBS S3-3L metaG (SPAdes) (version 2) | ecosystem: Host-associated > Plants > Roots > Rhizosphere... | reverse complement strand
ATGCTCGTCAAGACGAGCCTGAACGACAGCCAGGTGGGCTACTGGGAGCCGGCCAAATTCGTGGCCAAGCTGCGCTCGCTCGACATCGGCGCGAAACCGGTGCTGTTCAAGTGCAACATGGGCGCGGGCCACGGCGGCGCCTCGGGCCGCTACGACGCGCTGCACGAGGTGGCGTTCGACTACGCCTGGGTCTTGAACACGCTCGGCGCCGCGGACGTGAAGGCGATCCCCTAAGGCGGGTTCAGCTGCGCTTGGCGGTCTTTCCCGGCGCCAGCTTCGCGAGTGCCCCGAGATCCAGCACGCCCTTGGCGCCCCAACCCCTCGTGCCCGCGGGGATCTTGGGGCGGAACGCCTCGTAGAGCGCGTAGGCCTTTTCCGCGAGCTCTGCCTTCGGGAACGCGGCGGCGAGCTTCTTCATCGCCGCGCGCGCGTCGGCGAGCGCGTCGCCGAACTTGCCGTCGAGGTATTTCTCCACCGCCTCGGGTGAATCCGGCTTCCCCGATTCCGAGACGGTGCGCAGGCCCTGCGGTGTGCTCACCACGGGGACGCTGCGGCCGAGGAGTTGGACGCTCCCGGCTTTCGCCTTCGGGCGCTTGCCCTTCTCGCCCTTCGCGCCGGGCTCGCTCGGCTCGCGCAGTCCGATGTGCACGGCCTTCGACTGCGCGTTCATCCCCGCCACGGCGCGGCCCAGCGTGAGCGCCTCGTCGCGCGCGTGCCCGAGCCGCTCGGCGACCACGGACGCCCACAGCGTCATCACCGGGGCGCGATTGATCTCGATCGTGGTCACGCCGCCCATCCTACCGCAACGAACGACGCGCCCCGATGGGAGGTCCCACCGGGGCGCGCGATCCGTGGCGGCTGCGTTCTAGGGCCGCCGCACCTTCTGCTTCGAGTTGTCCGCGGGCACGCCGCCGGCCATGAGCTTCTGCGCCTGCGGGAACAGCTCCAGAGCCTTCGCCAGCTGCGTGTCCTCCTCGACCGCGATCTTGTAGCGCTCGAGGCCACCCATCGTCTGCTGCGCCACCTCGGCGCGGAGCTGGTGCACGGCGAACGGCTTCTCGGCGTTCCACGTCGAGTCGTCCATCTTCACGCCCTTCGACGCGATCGCGTCACGCAGCTCCTTCAGCTGCGCGTCGTCGAGCTTGAACTTGTCCTTCGCCAGCATCTCGGGCTTCCAGGTCACGTCCTTCTGGTGCGTGACCATCTTGTTCGCATAGTCGAACCAGACGCGCTTCGTGAACATGTCGATCTCGGGCCGCGTCAGGTCCGCCGAGTTGTGCACGATGATGTCGGGGTAGATGCCGCCGCCGCCGTACACCGTGCGGCCGTTCGCGGTCTTGAACTTGGGCCGCGTCGCGAGCGCGGAGTCGGTGGGCACCTCCTCCTTGTACGCGTCGGCCTGGTAGTCGGCCTGGTCCTCGAACTTGGTGTAGTCGCGCTGGATGCCGCGGCCGCTCGGCGTGTAGTAGCGCGCCACCGTGAGCAGCAGCTTGCCCTCGGACAGGTTCACCTGGTTCTGCACCAGCCCCTTGCCGAACGTGTTGATGCCGGCGACGAGGCCGCGGTCGAGGTCCTGGAGCGCGCCCGAGACGATCTCCGACGCCGAGGCGCTGCCGTGGTCCACGAGCACGATCAACGCGCCGTCGGTCCACTTGCCCTTGCGGTCGGTGGAGTAGTAGTCGGCGTTCGACGACTGGATGCGGCCGCGCGTGTAGACGAGCTTCTTGTCCTCGGGCACGAGCTGGTCGAGGACGTCGACCGCCTGGTTCAGCAGGCCGCCCGAGTTCGCGCGCAGGTCGACGAGCAGGTTCTTCATGCCCTGCGCCTTGAGGTTGCCGATCGCCTTCTCCAGCTCCTCACCGGTCGTCTGCGCGAAGCGGATGATGCGCACGTAGCCGACGCCCGGCCGGATCATGTACGCGTAGGGCACCGACTCGATCGGGATCTTCGCGCGCTCGATCGAGAAGTGGAGCAGCGACGTCTCGTCCGGCCGCTCGATGTCCACCTCGACGAGCGTCCCCGTGGGGCCCTTCAGCAGCTTGAACACGTCGTCGGTGACGAGGCCCTTCTTCAACGGCTTGCCGTCCACCTCCACGATCTTGTCACCGGCGCGGATGCCGAGCCGGTAGGCGGGCGTGCCCTCGATGGGCGAGAGCACCACGATCTTGTTGTCGACGATGTCGAACGAGACGCCGATGCCCGAGTACTCGGCCTTGAAGTTCTCGTCCATGGCGGCGGCGCGCTGCTTGGGCAGGAACGTGGTGTGCGGATCGAGCGTCTTCAGCATGCCGTCGATCGCGCCGCGGATGAGCTTCTCGTTGTCGGGCTGCTCGACGTAGTTGTTCTGCACCGTGAACAGCACCTGCGAGAACAGGTCGAGCTGGCTGCGCAGGTCATCGGTCGCCGACAGCGCACGCGCGAAGCCGAAACCCAGGAGCAGCGACAGTGCCATGGCGATGCCGAACGGACCGAGGGACGGACGACGAGGCTCTTGCATGTGGGTGCTACCCCCGGGATAAGGACTCCGGCCGCGCCGGGAGGCGCGACCGCAGGGACTGCAGGCGTTCGGCGGCCGCTTCCAAAGTCTCGCGTTTCCGGGCGAAATGGAAGCGCAGGCGCTGGGAGCCGGCCGCGGGGTCGGAATAGAAGCTCGAGCCCGGCACCGCGGCGACCCCGCCTTCGGCCACGAGCCAGCGGGCGAAGGCGACGTCGTCAGGGAAACCGAACTCCGAGATGTCGGTCATCACGTAGTAGGCGCCGCGCGGTGGGAACGGCTTGAACCCCGCGCGCTGCAACACCGGGACGAGGAACTCACGGCGCTCCCGGTAGCTATCGGCAAGTCTACGGAAGTAGTCCTGCGGCATGGCCAGCGCGGTCGCAGCCGCTTCCTGGAGGGGCGCTGGCGCCCCGACCGTCAAGAAGTCGTGCACCTTCCGGATGGCGTTCGTGAGCTCGGGCGGCGCCAGGCACCAGCCGATCCGCCACCCGGTCACGCTCCAGGTCTTGGAGAGCCCGGAGATGGTGACCGTGCGCTCGCGCATGCCGTCCAGCGCGGCCATGCTCACGTGCTCGGCCCCGTCGTAGAGGATGTGCTCGTAGATCTCATCGGTCACGCAGACGACGTCCCATTTCCGACACAGCGCGGCGATCTGCTCCATTTCGACGCGCGAGAACACCTTGCCGGTCGGGTTGTTGGGCGTGTTCACGACGATCGCGCGCGTCTTCGAGTTGAACGCGGCCGCGAGCTCCGCGGCATCGAAGCTCCACTCGGGCTCGCGCAGGCGCACGAAGCGCGGCACCGCGCCGGAGAGGATCGCGTCCGGGCCGTAGTTCTCGTAGAACGGCTCGAACACGATCACCTCGTCGCCCGGGTCCACGAGTGCCAGCATCACCGACGCCATGCACTCGGTGGCGCCGCAGCACACGGTGACCTCGCGCTCGGGATCGAAGCTGAGCCCGGTGAAGCGCTGCTGCTTCGCCACCAGCGCGTCGCGCAGGCTCTTCGCTCCCCAGGTGATCGCGTACTGGTTGATGTCCGCCGCCACGGCCCTTGCCGCGGCGGCCTTGATCTCCTCCGGCGCCGCGAAGTCGGGGAAGCCCTGCGACAGGTTGACGGCGCCGTGCTGGTTCGCGAGGCGCGTCATCTCGCGGATCACGCTCTCGGTGAAGCGCAGGCTCTTCTGCGACACGCGCGCGCGCGGGCTCATCGGCGTCCCATCTCCGCGTTGGAAGCCACCCAGGCGTAGCTCTGCACCATCTCGCGATAGGCCGGGAGCGCGCCCTGGAAGCCATCGGGCGTCTTGGACGAGAGCACGAGCAACATCACCAACTCCGCCTCGGGCACGTAGGCGACCGCCTCGTGCGCGGGCCCGCCGTCCTTCGAGAAGTAGCGCACCACCGCCGTCTTCTTGCCCGTGGTCTGGATGGTGCCGCCCTCCGTGACCTTGCCGCGCGGCGACCTCTGCCGGAACGACTTCTCGTCCTCGGCGATGAGCGCCGAGACCGTGCGCGCCTTGGCGCCATAGCCGTGGAGCGGGTTCACGTACATCACCGTCGCCGCGGTCGCCCACTGCTCGCCCTTCCGATAGAGCACGCAGCGGATGCGCGAGCCCATGCCCGAGGTGTCGTCCAGCACCCAGCCCTCCGGCGCGCTGATCATGAACAGGTGGTTGTCGCCCTCGATCACCACCGCCCTGCGCGCCGAGGTGTCGTGCGCGGCCGCGGCCGGCGCGGCCGGCACGGCGGCGGTCGCCTTGCTCGCCGGGGTCCCGGCCGAACGCGCGGCCGCGGGTGTGGCGGCGAGCGCCACGGCGGCGAGCGCTACGGCGGCCACGCGCGAGCCGGCGGGCGCGATGGACCTCCTGTCCGGGCGCGGGTCAGCGCTCAGCGGCGACCTCCGACGGTGGCTCGTGGTTTTGGGGAGACGAACGAGGTGATGGATGAGTGTACCTCGCCGAGGATGCCCCCCCTACGGGCGATTTGCACGACCGCACACTCCGCCGCGACCAGCGGGGCCGAGACGCCGCCCGAGGATGCCGACCACACCACGTATTGACAGGTCCGGCGCGCTCGGCGACCGTCCGCCGCGCATGGACGCCCAGCGCGTGATCGCTCGCCGCATGGTGATCGGCCTCCCTCCCGACGGCCTCACGCCCGCGTGGGAGAAGGACTTTGCGCAGTTCCCGCCCGCGGGTGTGATCCTCTTCGCCGCGCGCGATTTCAAGGACCTCGAGGACGCGCGGCGGCTGATCGCGCGGCTGCGCGACCTGGCGCGCCCGCGGCGGTTGTTCGTGTCCCTCGATGAAGAGGGCGGCTGGGTGTCGCAGCTCGCGGGGCACCTGGTGGTGCCGCCGAACGCCGCGACGCTCGCGCGCGCCGCCGATCCCGAGACGATCCGCTGGATCGCCGGCGTCACCGCCCACCGGCTCCGCGCGCTCGGGTTCGATTGGGACTTCGCGCCGGTCGCCGACGTCCACAGCGAACCCAACAACCCGGTCATCGGCCCGCGCGCATGGGGCACGACGCCCGCGCAGGTGACGGCGAACGTGGGCGAGTGGCTCGCGGGCTTCCGGGACAGCGGCGTGGCCGCGTGCCTCAAGCACGCGCCCGGGCACGGGGACACGCGCACGGACTCGCACCTGGCGCTGCCGGTGTGCGAGGCAGACGCCGCCACGCTCGCGGCGCGCGAGTTCGTGCCGTTCGCCTCGCACCCGGACGCGGATTCGCTGATGACCGCGCACGTCGTCTATCCCGCGCTCGACCCGGGCGTGCCGGGCACCTACTCGCGCGCGATCGTCCAGGGCGTGCTGCGCGAGCGGCTCGGCTTCCGGGGAGTGGTCATCACCGACGCGCTGGAGATGCAGGGCGCGGCCGCGGGCCGCACCCCGGCCGAGGCGGGGCTCGCCGCGCTCGCGGCGGGCTGCGACCTGCTGCTCTACGCGCACTGGAACGAGGACGTGCGCCGCGCGCGCTACACGATGGCGGATGCCGTCGTGGAGGGGAAGATCGACCGCGCGCTGTTCGACGCCACGCGTCCAAGGCTCGCCACGTTCGACGCGGCGCACGCCGAGCCCACGGCGGAGATGCTGGCCATGCCGCTCGAGGACCTCACGCCGCGCGACTGGGAATCGCGCCTGGCCGCGATCGTCACCGGCGCGCTGAAGGTCGAGGGCCACGCCCCGGACGCGGGAGGGTGGCGCGTGGTCGAGGACGGCGAATGGAAGCATGGGCCGCCGTTCGCGGCGTCGCTTCGCGACGCGGGGGTGCCGGACGGAGGTGCCTCGCCCACCGCCGACGTGTTCGCGATCGCCTCGCGCGTGCCGCTCACGCCGGAGCGCATCGCTGCGTTGCGCGCGCATGCCGCGACGCGGCCGACGATCCTCGTCGGCCTGCAGAACGATCGCTTCCTCGATCTCGTCCCCGAGGCCGCGCTTCGCGTGAGCGCGGCGGACTGCACGCCGCTCACGCGCCGGGTCGTCGCCGAGCGACTGGCCGCGACCCGGGCGTGAGGCTCAGGGCGTCCCGTCAGTAGGAGAAGTGCATCTGCAGGTACGCCTGCTTCTCCGTGTCGCGATCCGAGGAGAGCGGCGGAGGGTACTGGGCGGCGACCGGGTCGATCAGCCGAAGCGTCCAGCGCACCTCGCAGAACGGCACCGGGACGACCTCGCCCTCCAGGGCATACCGGTTGTACGAAGACTGGTCACGCTGATCGCCGATGCGCGCACCTTCGAGGCGGTCGTAGCGCAGGCGGAAGTTGACGCCACGGCTCGCCTGGTAGTCGCCCTCCACGAACCACCCCAGCTTGTTGACCTTGAATTCCGCGGTGATCGGAAAGAAGAACACCTGCTGGTCCGTGCCCGACACGACCTCGCCGATCAGCGACACCGGGCCCCGGCGCGTCATCGCGTACGCGCCCCAGCGGTCCGCGCGCGTGATCGGGAAGTTGATGGTCGCGGGCGCCCATTCGTCGTAGCCGGAGACGCCGAGCTGGTAGCGGTCGTCCACGTACGCGAGCTTGCCCGCGACGGTCTGTGCGTGCGTGCGCTCGGTCGGGTTCAGTGGCGAGCTGGTGCCGTTCGTGAACGCGATGCGACCCTGGAGCGCCCCCCTCGTGGCGCCCAGCTCGAAGCCCTGGTCGGCGACGCGCGGGTCGTACGGCAGCACGACCACCTCGTTCTGGAACTCGGCGAACCCGTTTCGCGTCGCCACCGTGTGGTCGTCCATGCGCAGGCCGAACGGCGAGCGGAACACGCCCGCGCGCAGGTAGAGATCCGGCGACAGCCCGACCATGCCCCACGCCTCGCGCGTCACGCGCGCGTCGGTGCCGAAACCATCCTGCGTGTAGACCAGCGTCAGCCTCGAGTGCGGCTGGAACGCCAGGTGCAGCTCCGTCTCCATGCTGAAGAACCCGAAGCGATCCGGGTCGGTATCGCTCGCGGCCGCTTCGTCGATGAGCGTCATGAAGCGCTGGTTGACGCCGAAGTAGAGCGGGAGCTGCTCGCTCACCTTGTTCGTGAGATCGAGGTCCTTGAACACGCCGCTCGTCTCGGCGTCGGTGGAGTGGCGGTTCTTCGCGAACGCGAACCCGAACGCGTTGCGCGGGCCGCCGCCGTTCGGGTCGAAGTGGCAGTTCACGCACGCGAGCCCGGTGCGCGTGGCGTAGAGCGGCGTGCCGCTGCCGGGTGCGGGGAGCAGGAGGAGCGGGGCGAGCGATGCAGCGACGATCAACGCCGGCACGAAGCGCAGCGTGAGACGCATGGGGCCTCCGATCAGCGCGGAGTTCGGCCCCGGCGTGCGGGTCGCGGCTTTCGAGCGCGTGTGGCGCGGCCCCAACCTCCGCCGCCCGGGCTCGCCACGGTTATCAGGGCGCCTTCTGGAAGGTCAACGGTGAATTTCCCCGGCATCACCACCTCGCGCTCCCCCACGCGTTTGCCGCGAATGCTTCGCGTGATGCTCGTGCGGCCCGGAGCGCCGGGTTCGCCGCCCGCGAGCCCATGGGGCGGGAGCACGCGACGCTCCGCGATCACCGTCACGCGCGCCGGCACCAGCAGCTCGATCGCGCGCTCGATGCCATCCCCACCGTTGTGCAGCCCGCGTCCGCCCGAGCCACGCCGTACTCGCAGGCGGCGCACGCGCAAGGGATAGGCGTGCTCCAGGGACTCGATCGGCGTGTTGCGCGTGTTCGTCATGTGCGCCTGCATCGCGCTCTCGCCGGGCCCCGCGGGGCCGCCGCCGTGGCCGCCGCCGAGCGTCTCGTAGTAGGCGAACGGCCGGCCGCGCCGCGGATCGTGGCCGCCGATCAACAGGTTGTTCATGGTGCCGCTGCTCGCCGCCGGCACGCGATCGGGGAGCGCACGTGCGAACGCGCCGAGCACGGCGTCCACGATGCGCTGCGAGGTCTCGACGTTGCCCGCGCCCACCGCCGCGGGCGGCCTCGGATCCACGAGCGAGCCCGGCGGCGCGACGACCTCGATCACGCGCAGCAGGCCGTCGTTCACCGCGATCTCCTCGCCCAGCACGCAGCGCACGGCGTAGAGCACCGCGGCGCGCGTGACGGCACGCACCGCGTTCACCGGACCCGCGGCCTGCGGCGCGGTGCCGGTGAAGTCGGCGATCACGCGCCCGCCACGGATCTCGAGCGTGACCCGGATCGGCAGCGGCCCGTGGCCCAGTCCATCGTCGTCGAGCGCGGTCTCGAACCGCCACGTGCCGGGCTCGAGGCGGCGGACGAGCGCGCGCGCGTGGCGCTCGGTCACGGCGAGCAGCGCGTCCGCGGCCCGCTCGAGCGCCTCGGCGCCGTCGCGCGCGGCCAGCTCGGCGAGCCTCCGCTCGCCGGTCACCTGGGCGCCGAGCTGGGCGGCGAGGTCGGCGCGCCGCTCGTGCGGCGTGCGCACGTTGGCGAGCAGCAGCCGCATCACGCCCACCTCTTCGCGCCCGGCCCGGCGCACGAACACGGGCGGGATGCGCACGCCCTCCTCGTAGACCTCGTGCGCGATGGGCAGCGAGCCGGGAGCGGCGCCGCCCACGTCGGCGTGGTGCGCGCGGCTGGCGACGAAGAACGAAGGTTGCTTGCGGCCGGCGAGGAAGACGGGCGAGACGCAGGTGAGGTCGGGCAGGTGGGTGCCACCGTCGTAGGGATCGTTGAGGAGCACGGCGTCGCCCGGCGCGAACGGAGCCAGAGCCAGCGCCGCCTCGACGGCGCGCGGCATCGAGCCCAGGTGCACGGGGATGTGCGCCGCCTGCGCCACGAGCCGGGCCCGCGCGTCGAACACGGCGCACGAGTGATCCAGTCGCTCGGTGATGTTGGGCGAGTGCGCGGCGCGCATGAGCGTGGCGCCCATCTCCTCGGCGCACGCGGTGAACAGGCCGCGATAGAGCGCGAGCGTGACCGCATCGGGCACGCCGCCGCGGGGGCTCACCGCTCGCCCCTTGTGAGCACGACCGCTCCCGAGGCATGGCGCCGCGCGCTCCATCCCGGCGCCACCCACAGCGTGGCGCCGTCGTCCACGACGACCGCAGGTCCTGCGATGCGCGCGCCCGTCGCGATCTCTTCGCGGCGATGGAACACGGCGCGCCGGCGGCGGCCGTCGTGCCAGACCTCGATCGCGCGACCGGGCTTCCCCGCCCGGGCGCCGGCCAAGGCGCGTTCGCGAGGCAGCGGCTCGTCGAGCCAGCCGCCGACCTCGAGCGTCACCACCTCGATCGTGGCGCCACGATCGGCGAATCCGTACCGCCGCTCGTGCGCGTCGTGGAAGCGCCCGGCGAGGTCGGCGAGCGGCAGTGCCGCCAGCGGAAGCTCGTGCGCCTGTCCCAGTGCGCGCACCTCGGCGCGGTGCTCGAGCCGTACGCGCGCGCGATCGCGCGCCGGGAATGCCGCGCGCACCTCGCGCTCCAGCTGCGCGATCCCGCGAGCGAGCGCGGCGTGGTCGCGTGCGTCGCGAAGCGTGCGGAGCAGACTGCGCGAGCGCTCGCGGCGCGAGCCGCCGGTGAGCGCGCCGAGCGCGCAGAGGACGCCGGCGTCGCGCGGCCAGATCACGGCGGGCGTGCCCAGCGATTCCGCGAGCGCGCAGGCGTGGAGGCCGCCCGCGCCGCCGAATGCGACCAGTGCCGCGCCGCGCGGATCCTCGCCGCACTCCACCGACACCTTCCGCAGCGCGTTCGCCATGTTCGACTCCACCACGCGCAGCACGCCCTCGGCCGCGCGCTCCGCGCCGGGCAGTCCGGAGTCGCGCGCGAGCGCCGCCATGACGCGCTGCGCCGCGGCGCGGTCGAGCGCGAGCGCGCCGCCCGCGAGCGTGTCGCCGGCGATGGCGCCGAGCACCACGAGCGCGTCGGTCACCGTGGCCGGGCCGCCGTGGCCGTAGCAGGCGGGCCCCGGGTCGGCACCGGCGCTCTCCGGCCCCACGCGCAGCACGCCGCCCGCATCGATGCGTGCGATCGAGCCGCCGCCCGCGCCCACCGTGTGCACGTCGAGCGTCGGCAGCAGCACCGGCAGGCCCGCCACCTCGCGGCCGCGGCGCCGCGGCAGGCCGTCGCGGCCGGTGTCGCGGCCGCCGAGGAAGGCGCAGTCCGTGGACGTGCCGCCGACGTCGAGCGTGAGCGCGCGCTCGAAGCCGCACGCGCGCGCGGATGCGAGCGCCGCGCGCAGCCCGGCCGCGGGCCCGGAGAAGAGCTGGCGCACGGGCTCGCGCGCGGCCTGCTCGGGCGGGGCGGTGCCGCCGTGGGAGAGCACGATCTGGATTTCTGAGCCGCCCGACCCTTGCGCAAGGGCCTGGAGGTAGGCGCTCACGCGGGGGGCCAGGAACGCGTTCGCGACCGTGGTCGCGAGCCGCTCGTACTCGCGGATCTCGGGCACCAGCTCGGCGGCGCTCGTCACCGGCACCTGGAGCTTCTCGAGCGCACGCGCGAGGCGCTGCTCGTGCGCGGGCGCGGACCACGCGTGCAGCAGCCCGACCGCGACCGCATCCGGCTTCGTCGCGCGCACGCGGCGGACCACGCTCGCGATCTCGCCGGCCGTGAGCGGCGTGAGGACGTCGCCACCCGCCGCGAGCCGCTCGCGGGCGCCGATCCGTCGCTCGCGGGGCACCAGTGGCGGCCTGCGCGCGGGCTGTAACGCATAGATATCGGGCCGCTCCTG
>Ga0207662_10001757_pt1 | contig 10640 bp, 10 predicted proteins | sample KBSS33LmetaG_FD_184338 | JGI IMG/M metagenome (GOLD analysis project Ga0207662, IMG submission 184338) | Switchgrass rhizosphere microbial communities from Kellogg Biological Station, Michigan, USA - KBS S3-3L metaG (SPAdes) (version 2) | ecosystem: Host-associated > Plants > Roots >... | reverse complement strand
GGCTTCCAGCTCGGCCACCCGGCGCCGCAGCCGCTCGAACTCCGAAGGATCGTCGGTCGGTGGGGAGCGTCTCATGATCTCATCCTCGGTGTGTCGGAGCGGACTGCCTCGCGGATGATCGCGTCGCCCTCGGCGAGCGCAATCGCGCGTGCACCGATCCGCGCACGGCATCGGTGGAAGAAGCGCTGCAGCTCGCGCGCGTCGTCCGGCTCGAGCGTGTTGGCGTACTGCATGGGGACGTCGGTGAGCCGCGCGCGCAGCCGCTCCAGTCGCTTGCGCGCCACCGCGTACGACACGCCGAGCCACTCGGCGATCTCGCGCTGCGGGATGTTCTCGGCCACGGCGACGAGGAGCTGTCGTTCGTCCTCGCGCAGCGCCTCGCTCAACCGGCCGGCGAGCCGCTCCAGCACGCGCGGCAGCTGCGCGCCCTCCCACTCGGGCCCATGGCTCGCGCGCAGCATCTCCTCGGAGCAGCCGGCGGCGGATTCGCCGGCCGATGGATCGCGGTCGGCGTACGCGGCACGCGCCGCCTCCGACACGACGCGCCGCCGCCGCTCGCTGCCGCGCTTGCGGTTGAGCAGCTTGTGGCGGAGCGCGGCGAGCAGATACATGCGCGGGTTCTGCGGCAGCGGTGCGCTGCGCGTGATGAGCTGGATCGCCACGTCGTCGAGCAGCTCGCTCACCATCTCGTCGCGCTCCGACGCGGCCACGCCAGCGCGGCGCGCGTAGTCGAGCAGGATGCGGTGGAAGCGCTCGATGTAGTGCTCGAACGCCACCGCCTCGCCGCGCCGCATGGCGACGACGATGTCGTAGTCCTTCACCGCATCGCCCGCCTTGCGCATCGACGACGTCCCTTCGCTGGTCGCCCTCGGCGCGCGACCGTCGGCGTCGCTGGTCGTCGGCTGCCCGGGCTGTTCGACAAAGGCACCGGGCTGTGACATGCCCCGCCGTGTCCTACCGGCCGTGCGGCCGATGGCGCGCCATCCAGGCACGGATGCGGCGCTCGAGCCGCATCACCGTGCGTGGCGTCAGGTCGGCGCGCCCGACCGCCGCGCGCAGCGTCGCTCCGCGACGCTCCGGGAAGCCGATCGCCTCGGCGCGCTCGATCAGGCCGAGCACGTCGTACACGGCGTTGGCGCGGCGCTGGAGCGGATCGGCGTCGAGCGGCACGTGCCGCACCGCGAGCGGCTCGACGACGGGAGCGGGGCGCGGAACGATTCGCGCGCGCTGCCGCGCCGCCTTCTCCATCTCCTCGCGGCTGGGCCGCCGGCTCGACGCGGTGAAGCCGAGGTTCGCGAGAGCGCGTCCCACCGCGGAGGTCTCGGTGTTCTCGAGGCAGGCCACCTGGTTGATCTGCCCGTCGCCCTCGCGCTCCGATGCCCAGCCGGTCGCCGCGGGCTGAACGTCCTCCGGCCCGCGGAACACGAGGGCGCGGAAGGTGATCTCGCGATCGACGCGCGAGACCAGCTCGGTGACGATGCGTCCCGCCGGGTACCGCTCGTAGAACAGCGTGATGCGGTCGGCCACGAGCGCGTACGCCGAGAGGTCGTGCTCTCCGAACCCTGTCTTCGTCATCGCGTTCCTCCTGCCCGGTATCCCGACCGAAGCGCCGGGGGAGCAAGATTAAGCCGAACAAAGACCGAAAGCAACCGAGCTTTCAGACCTCGCCTCCGCGGACTTGTGCGCTGGCCGGCGATGGTGGATTGTGCTCATGGTATGGCCATGCGGATCTTGGGCAGACGCGCGCGATCGCGGTTGGCACCGCTCTCATTGCTGTTGATGGCGGTACCCATCGGATCAGTGTCGGGCCAGCAGGCGGCCAGTGCCGCCATGGACAGTGCGCGCATCCGCGCCGCTGAGCTGGTCGGGCTGTACGAGGGGGCGCGAGGGTTCATCGCGATCTCGCCGCTCGGCGCCGGCGGCTCCATGCGGCTCCTTCTCGCCGACGAGGCGAGCGACCAGCTCCGGATGCTTTTCCCGGTCGCTGCGGACTCGTTCGCCGCCGGCCCCGAGATCGCCAGGCCAGAGCCGGTGCAGATCGCGGTGCGCGTGCGCCGGTCTCCGGCTGGGCGCGTCGACGCACTCGTGCTCCACCGGACCGACGGCGTCCCCGAGCAGGCGCGCCGCGTCGCCCTCCGCTCCGTGCCCGTCGCGTTCACCAGCGCAGGCGCGCGCTTGCTCGGCACGCTGCTGCTGCCGTCCGCGTCGCGACGCGGATCCTATCCAGGCATCGTGCTCGCGCACGGCAGCGAGTACAACGACCGGAACAGCTTCGGGCCCGTGCCCTACGTCCTCGCCGGTCACGGCTACGCCGTTCTCGTCTTCGACAAGCGCGGCACCGGCGCGTCGTCCGGCTCGTGGCGCGACGCCGGCCTCGAGCCGCTGGCCGACGACGTCGCCGCCGCGGTGCGCCTTCTCGCCGCTCGCGCCGACGTCGATGCGCGCCGCATCGGCATCGTCGGCTTCAGCGAGGGCGGATGGGTCGCGCCGCTCGCCGCGGCCCGGACGCCGCTCGTGCGATTCATCGCCACCATCAGTGGTGGTGGCCTGACGAAGGGAGACGCCTACGTCCACAAGATGCGCCGGCTCGCCGAGGAGTCGGGGCTCACCGGTCGTGCGCTCGACAGCGCGGTCGCGGCCGCCGAAACGACGATCGCCGAGAGCAGAGAGCGCGTGCGCAGCACGCGCTCATCGAGTGGATTCGATCGCCGGGTGGCCTACGATCCCACCGATGACTGGCGCCGCTTTCGGGGTCCGGTGCTCGCCATGGCCGGCGCCGACGACGTCCTCGACCCGGCGGCGCGGTCGACGGCGTGGCTCGAGCGTACGTTGCGTCGAGCGGGAAACCTCGACGTCACCGTGAAGCTCTTCCCACGCGGTCACCACAGCCTGCTCCTCGGTGTGACGGGCACACCGAGCGAGTTCGCGACCATGCGCGGCATCAGCCAGCTGGTGCCGGGCTACTGGGAGGTGCTGACCGGCTGGTTGGCGCGGGCGAGCCAGCCACGGTCGCCGCACGACTGAGCGCGCACACGGTCTACCGTCGGAATCGGCTTGCGCGCCGGATGGCTCAGGCGCACCGTTGTTGCCTCGCAACGCGGGGGTCCGGACGTCCGGACCCCTGGACCTCCGGACCCCCGGGCCTCCGAACACCCGAGCCGCATGCCTACTCGCCGAATCTCCGGCGCCCGCAACGTCGTGGGCGACGTCCTCGTCCTCGTCGGCACCACGAAGGGAGCGTTCGTCTTCACCTCCGACGCGTCGCGAAAGAGATGGCGGGTCGACGGGCCACACTTTCCCGGCGAGGCCGTCTACTCGCTCGCCTTCGACCAGCGGGCGGGACGGACGCGGCTGCTGGCCGGTGTGCACAGCAACCACTGGGGTGCGACGATCCGCACGAGCGACGACTTCGGGCGGACGTGGAGCGAGCCCGAACGGCAGGCGGTGCGCTTCCCCGAATCGTCGGGTCTCTCGCTCGCGCAGGTGTGGCAGATCGTGCCGGGGCGCCCCGAGGAGCCGAACGTCGTGTGGTGCGGCGTGGAGCCGGCGGCGCTCTTCCGCTCGGACGACGCCGGCGTGAGCTGGGCGCCGGTCGACGGGCTGCTCGAGCACGAGCACCGGCCGAAGTGGATGCCGGGGGGTGGTGGGCTGTGTCTCCACACCATCGTGCTCGATCCGGCCAACCCCGACCGGATGGGGATCGCCATCTCCACCGCCGGCTTCTATAGAACGGACGACGGCGGAAAGTCCTGGCGGGCGCGCAACTCCGGGGTGCGGGCAGTGTTCCTCCCCGACAAGCATCCCGAGTTCGGCCAGTGCGTGCACAAGGTGACGCACCATCCCGCGCGCCCGGAGCGGCTCTTCCTGCAGAACCACTGGGGGCTCTACCGGAGCGACGACTGGGGCGACAGCTGGCAGGACATCGCCAACGGCGTCCCGTCGGATTTCGGCTTCCCGATCCAGTCGCACCCGCACGAGCCGGACACGGTGTACGCGATCCCGCTGCAGTCGGACGAGTTCCGCGTCGTCCCCGAGGCGAAGCTGCGCGTCTACCGCACGCGCGACGCGGGCGCGTCGTGGGCGCCGCTCACCGACGGGCTGCCGCAGTCGCGCGCGTTCGAGAGCGTGCTGCGCGACGGGCTCGCCGTGGACTCGCACGCGCCGGCGGGAGTGTACTTCGGCACGCGCAGCGGAAAGCTCTACGCGTCGTCGACCGACGGCGAGCAGTGGAAGGCGATCGCGGAGTCGCTGCCGTCGATCTGCTGCGTGAAGACCGCCGTCGTCGGCCCGGCCTGACGCGCGCGAGCGGTCACGTGGGCGTCTCCGTCGTTCTGCCACGCGCGCTCGTGCCCTACGCGCGCGGCGTGGGCACGCTGCAGATCGACGCACCGTGCCCCACCGTGCGCGATGCGCTCGCGGCCACGGCGGCACGCTGGCCGGCGGTGATCGACCGCGTGCTCACCGAGCAGGGCGCGCTGCGCCGGCACGTGAACGTGTTCGTGGGCGACGAGAGCATCGCGTTCCTCGACGGCCTCGACACCCGCGTCGACGAGGGCGCGACGATCACGATCGTGCCGGCGGTGAGTGGGGGGTAGCTGGTTCGCTCCTCAAGAACTGTTTCACGCTCTCGGCGATCAGGGGGTCAGAGTCGTTGATCGGATGAAGGACCCTGACCCCTTGAAACTGACCCCTTGCAACTGCTGAACGACGGAACGCGGATCTTTGACGACGATCTGACGGAAACTACCGGATCGTCACTGGCGCCAACGCTGGTGCTTGTCTGTCCAACGGCAGGGACCCGGATTCGACGGATGCCCCGGACACGGCCGGATTGCTCCGTGCAGGCGGAGCGATCTCTCCACCGGACCATCAAAGACTTTCAAGGCGTGGATGGAGAGGATAGCTGCGCCGGTCCAGGTATCTCGACCCGGCGAGAAGTCGATCCGGCCTTTCCGCATGATCGCCGTTCAAGATCCGCGTTCCGTCGTTCAGCAGCTTCAAGGAGTCTGACCCCTTGATCGCCGCAAGCATTTCTCCGCGCCTCCGCGCACCTCCGCGTGAGGACGCCGGTGGTACCGGCCTCCGCACACACGTACGATTCCTGCGATCGATTCCTCGGCTCTCACACCATCGATGATGCGCCTGGTCTCGCGGACGATCCTTCCATTGCTCGCCACGTCGCTGCTGGCGTGCACGCCATCTGCCGGCACCGTCGCTCCTGCGCCGGGGCCAACGCCGGCGATGGGCACGGCCGCATCCTCCGACACGATCCCGGCGAGCGTGCGGTGGTACCGCGCGTCGGCCGAGCGGCGAGCGATCTATCTGCAGACGTACCGGCTCGCCACCGCCGCGCTCGAGCGGCGCGCCGCGGGGCTCGCGGTGGGATCGTGGGCCGTCATCCTCGACGCCGACGAGACCGTGCTCGACAACTCGCCCTACCAGCAGGACCTCGCGCGACGTCGCACGACGTTCGACGCCGCGACGTGGAACGCGTGGGTGATGCGCGGAGCAGCCGCGGCGCTGCCGGGGGCGCCGGAGTTCACGCGTCGTGCGCACGAGCTCGGAGCGCGCGTCGTCATCGTCACCAACCGCGATGAGCCGCAGTGCGACGCGACACGCGCCAACCTGCAGCGCGTCGCCATCGCGGCCGATGCGGTGCTGTGCAGGACGGATCAGTCGAGCAGCTTCAAGGACGCGCGCTTCGAGGCCGTCGCCGCGGGCGCGCCACCGTCGCCCCTGCCCGCGCTCCGCGTCGTGATGTGGGTGGGCGACAACATCCAGGATTTCCCGCGCCTGCGGCAGGACGTGCGCTCGGCGAGCGACGGCGCGTTCGCCGAGTTCGGCGATCGCTTCATCGTGCTGCCGAACCCGATGTACGGCTCGTGGGAGCGGAACCCGCTGCCATGACCGTGCGCGCGTGCGTGTTCAGTTCGTCTGCACGCCGCCGTCCACCACGGTGTGTCCGGCCTTTCGGAGCTCGGTGACCGCGGCGGCGCGGCGCGTCTCCAGCACCAGCACGTAGTCCGTCTCGAACGTCGCCACCGCCAGGATGCTGATCCCTGCGGCGGCCAACGGGTCGGCGACGCGAACGAGCACGCCGACTTCGGTGAAGGCGAAGGGGCCGACGAGCTTGAGCGCGCGCCAGCCGTCCTCGCGCGCCGTCCACTGCGGCGTGTGGGCCGGCGGGACTCGCGCCGTTGCACAGATGACGGAGAGCTCATCGCTCGTACGCGTGACACTGCCGAACGCACCGGGTCGGAGAGCCCATTCGGGCAGCTCCGCCGCGGCGGCGAACCGCAGTACGCTCATCGGCTCGGCGAGGACCTCGAGCGTCAGTGGTGCAGGTGGTGACGAGTGCATGAAGCTCCCTGTGAGGCAGGTCGGGCCGAGCGCGTCGCGGGCGTCTACTCCGAGCTGATCCCGATCGTCCGCAGCCACTTCTCGACCAGCTGCGGCCACTCGGTGATCGGATCCTTCGTGCGCCGCAGCCCGAACGCGTGCCCGCCGTCGCGATACAGATGCATCTCCGTGTTGACGCCGGCGTCCTTCAGCGCCGTGTAGTACACGAGCGCCTGGTTGACGTTGTCGACACTGTCCGTCTCGGCCTGGAGCAGGAAGGTCGGCGGCGTGTCGCGCGTGACGTGAATGTCCGGGTTGAACGCGAGGCGGCCCGCGTTCGGCATCCACAGATGTCCGGGATAGAGCACCACCGCGAAGTCCGGACGCGCGCTCTCCCTGTCGGCGGCGTCGATGGCGCGATACGCGCGCTTCCGGAAGTCGTTGCTGATCGCCGCGGCCAGATGCCCGCCGGCGGAGAATCCGAGCACGCCGATCTTGTGCGGATCGACGTGCCACTCCGCGGCGTGCAGACGAACGAGCCCCATCGTCCGCTGTGCGTCCTGCAGCGCCGGCTGCGGCTTCGGATTGATCTGGCACCGGCAATCCGGCTGCCACGACGGCCCCGAGCGCGGCACGCGGTACTTCAACAGCACGCAGGTGATCCCCCTGGACGTGAGCCAGTCGCAGACCTCCGTCCCCTCGAGATCGATCGCGAGGATCTGATAGCCGCCGCCAGGGAACACGACGATCGCTGCGCCGGTGTTCCTCCCCTTCGGTGCGTAGACCGTGTACGTGGGTCGCGACACGTTGCTCACGTACGTCCACGGCCTGCCGGCCACCGTGTGGCCCTGCACGGGGCCCGCCTTCTCACTGTCCGCGACGGGCCGCGCGCCTGAAGCGGTGCCCGGCCAGATCGGCACCTGCGCATGTCCCGGCGCCGGCTGCCACGGCGACGTCTGGGCACCGGCACCGCCCCATGCGATCGTGACGTACGCCGCGATGATCGCGGTCTTCATGTCGATCAGCTCATCAGCAGCAATCGTCCTCGCAGTGCGCTTCGCCGCGCACACCCTCCACGCCTTCCTTCGCGATGATCGGTACCATCGCGAGCGCGGCCACCGGGTCCGCCCACCACCAGCCGAGCGCGGTGTTGAGCGCCACGCCGGCGAGCGCGATGACGGACAGATACGCGCACAGCGACGTCTGCATCGCGTCGGCTTCGAGCGCGCGGCTCGTCATCGCGCGCGCGACGCGCCGCTTGGCTCGGGCGAGAACGGGCATCACGATCGCCGACAGCGCGAGCAGCACGAGCCCGACGATGCTGCGCTCCGGCGGCTCGCGGCGCAGGAGCGCGTTCGCGCTGTCGAACACCACGTACGTCGCGAGCGCGAGGAACGACCAGCCGATGATGCGGAGCGTCGTGCGCTCGACACCCTCGCGGCGCAGCGCGTCGAGATCGGCGCGCAGCCGCCACTGCGCCGCGCCGCTCGCCGTCACCTCGATCACACTGTCGAGCCCGAACCCGACGAGGGCGACGCTTCCGGAGACGATCCCTGCGCCGAGGGCCACCACCGCCTCGAGGACGTTGTAGCCGATCGTGAGATAGTTGAGCGCGAGACCGCGTTGAACGAGCGCGCTGCGCGATGCGCTATGTGCCATGCGCGAGTCCTCCGGACGGTCTTACCGCCGCCTTCAGTTTCCGCCGTTGGCGCAGAGCGCAATGCGCATTGCGCATCGTGCTCATGGCGTCGGCGCCCGATCGTCCTTGAGCTTCCGCGACAGATACGTCCACTCGAGCGCGATGCGCTTGGCGGTCTCCTTGAGGTTCGCCGCGGCGGAGTGGCCGCCGTCGGTGTTCTCGTAGAAGAGCACGGGATAGCCGAGCTCCTCGAGGCGCGCCACCGCCTTGCGTGCGTGGCCCGGATGCACGCGGTCGTCCTTCGTCGACGTGTGGATGAACGGCTCGGGGTACTTCTGTCCTGCCTTGAGTGCCTGGTACGGCGAGTACTTCGCGATCCACGCGCGCTGCTCGGGAATGTCGGGGTTCCCGTACTCGGCCATCCACGACGCGCCGGCGAGCAGCTTGTGGAAGCGCATCATGTCGAACAGCGGGACCTGGATCACCGCGGCGTTGAACAGCTCGGGGTGCTGCGTCATGGCGACGCCCATGAACAGCCCGCCCTGCGATCCGCCCATGATGCCGAGCCGGCGCGGCGACGTGATCTTCCGCGCGATGATGTCCTGCGCCACCGCGGCGAAGTCCTCGTGCGCGCGATGCCGGTTCTCTCCCTGTGCCGCCTGGTGCCACGCCGGCCCGAACTCACCGCCGCCGCGCGTGTTCGCCACGACGTACACGCCGCCGCTCTCCAGCCACAGCTTGCCGACGGTGCCGGAGTAGCCGGGCAGGAGGCTGATCTGGTACCCGCCGTAGCCGTACAGCACGGTGGGATTGCTGCCGTCGAGCGGCATGCCGCGCGGGCCGACGACGAAGTACGGCACCTTCGTCCCGTCGGCCGACGTCGCCTCGTACTGCGTCATCTCCAGCGCCGACGCGTCGAACCGCTCCGGCATCGACTTCACCTTCTCGACCTTTCCCGACGCCGCGTCGGCGAGCCAGAGGCTGTTCGGCAGGAGGTAGCTCGACACGCTGGCGAACAGCTCGTCGCTCTCGCGCGATGCCGAGCCGAGCCCGATCGTCGCGTTCTCCGGGAGCGCGAGCCGCGTGCGCGTCCAACCCGTCGCGCCGTGGCGGTACACGTAGGCCGCGCCCTTCACGTTCTCGCTCAGGTTCACGACGAGCGCGTTGCGCGTCACGGTCACGCCCTCGATCGACTCGCGCTTGCCGGGGCGCAGGACGAGCGCCGGCTTCGCGCTCGCCGGATCGCGCTTCAGCGCGGCGAGGTCGTACGCGAGCAGGTCGCCGGTCTCGAAGCTGTTCCAGGCGATCTCGGTCGTGAAGACGAGCTGGCCGTCGACGAGACCGCGGATGCCGTTGCGCTTCGGGAAGGGGAGCTGCACCGCGGGCCCGTCGTCGCGCAGCAGCCAGATCTCGTCTTCATAGAAGGTGATGTTCCGGCTCGCGAGCAGCGCCTGCAGCCGGCCATCGGCGTCGCGCAGGGCGAACGCGTTCGCCGACACGTCGTCCGGCGCGCCGCGAAACAGCTCCACCGCCTGAGCGAGCGGCTGTCCGCGCTTCAGTCGCTTCACGACGAACGGATAGCCCGACTTCGTGAGCGTGCCCGGTCCGAAGTCGCGCCAGACGAGCAGCGTGTTGTCGTCGACCCACGTCGCGCCCCCCTTCGACTCGGGCAGCCGGAAGCCGTCGTCGACGAACTGCTTCGCCACCAGATCGAACTCGCGCATCTCGTCGGCATCCTTGCCGCCGTTCGACAGGGCGACGAGGCATCGCCGCTCCTCGGGACGGAGACAGGTGGTGCCGTGGTACACCCAGTTCGCGCCGTCACGCGCCGAGAGCGAATCGACGTCGAGCACGAGCTCCCATTCGGGATTCGCGCTCCGATAGCTCGCCGGCGTCGTGCGGCGCAGGATGCCGCGCACGTGCGTGGGGTCCTGCCAGAAGTTGTAGATCGTGTGGCCGCGGATGTCCGGCATCGCGATGCGGTCCGTCGCCTCGACGATGCGCAGCGCGTCGGCGTGCAGCTTCTCGTAGCGCGGATCGCTCTGCAGGGTACCGAGCGACTTCACGTTGTGGGCTTTCACCCACTGCATCGCGCGGTCGCCGTCGATGTCCTCGAGCCAGAGGTAGGGATCGTCGGCCGCGGCGGTCGCAGCGGTCGCGGCCGGTGCGCCGGACACGGGCGGTGCGGCGGACGTGGGCGGTGCGCCGGACACCGGCGCGGAGGAAGGGACAGGATGCGATGTCATGCAGGCGCCGAGAAGCAGGGCGCAGAGAGGAATGCCGTGACGCACGGTCGGCCTCGCTGGGGTCGAGGAATCCCTGAGAAAGCTAGCGTCGGAGCGGTTCGGCGCATCGGTTGAACGCGCGCAGGGGCGGTCACGCTCCTCGGCCGCGGCAGCTTCGGGCTCCGTCGCGCAAACGTGTTTCACGCGGAGGGCCGCGGAGGCGTGGAGAACAGCCTTCCGCGATCAAGGGGTCAGAGTCGTTGAAGAGGGCGATGGGGACCAAGGAGTCTGACCCCTTGCAACTCAACGGCAACCGATTGACGCGGAGGGCGCGAAGGGAGCCCCGAGGGCGCGGAGCGCGGCGCAGCGATCTCTCCGCCGGACCAACAAAGACTTTGCAGGCGTGGATGGAGAGGAGCGATTCATGGAGTCTGACC
>Ga0207662_10001752_pt1 | contig 10652 bp, 7 predicted proteins | sample KBSS33LmetaG_FD_184338 | JGI IMG/M metagenome (GOLD analysis project Ga0207662, IMG submission 184338) | Switchgrass rhizosphere microbial communities from Kellogg Biological Station, Michigan, USA - KBS S3-3L metaG (SPAdes) (version 2) | ecosystem: Host-associated > Plants > Roots > Rhizosphere... | reverse complement strand
CAGCGGCACGTAGACCTGCAGGCCCTTCGAGCCCGAGGTCTTGGGGAAGCTCTGCAGCCCGAGGCCGCGGAACATGCCCTCGAGCAGGAGGGCGACGCGGCAGCACTCGACGATCGTCGCGGGCTCCCCGGGGTCGAGGTCGAACGCGAGCGCGGTCGGGCGGCGGATGTCGTCGGCGCGCGCGAGCGACGTGTGCAGCTCGAGGTCGGCGAGGTTCGCCAGCCACACGAGCGTCGCGCGGTCGTCGCAGACGACGAACTCGATCGTCTTCGACCCCGTCGGCACGCCCGCGGTGGGCACCCACTCCGGCCGGTGCGACGGCGCCTGCTTCTCGTAGAAGTAGGGCGCGTCGACGCCGTTCGGGTAGCGCTTGAGCGTGAGCGGGCGCCCTTCGAGGTGCGGCAGCACGAACGGCGCGATGTCGTCGTAGAACGCGATCACGTCGCGCTTGCGGAACCCGACCTTCGGATACAGGACCTTGTCGAGGTTCGAGACCTTGATCTCGCGGCCGTCGACGACCGCGTAGGCCTTGTCCTTCTCCTCCCGGATCTCGAGCCCGTCGCCGGACCCGTCGGGCTCACGGACGACCTCTTCGGGCGCCTTGTCGTCGCGCAGGCCCTTGTAGGACGGCGCGCGCATCTGCCCGCCCTGCGTCCACTCGCGGAACTCGACCTCGGCGACGACCTCCGGCTCGACCCAGACCGCGTCGCGCGGCGGCGCGGTCTGGCCGGGAGCGTCGAACGGCGGGGTCTCGCGCTCGAGGGGGGCGAGCAATTTCGCGAGCCGGTCGAGCTCGGGCTCCGTGAAGCCGGTGCCGACGCGGCCCGCGTAGCGCAGGTGGCCGTCCTCGCGCACGCCCACCGCCAGCGCGCCGATGCGGTCGCGCCGCCGCCCCTCCCCTGGCAGCCAGCCGCCGATCACGACCTCCTGACGGTCGACGTTCTTGACCTTGACCCACGACGGGCTCCGCCGGCCCGGCTCGTAGGCGGAGTCCAACCGCTTGGCCACCACGCCCTCGAGGCCCTGCTGCTCGGTCGCGGCGAGCACGGCGGCGCCCTGGCCCTCGACGTAGTCGGGCGTGCGCCACCGGTCGCCCGTGAGCTCGAGCTCGGCCAGCCTCGCGCGCCGCTCCCGGTACGGGAGGTCCATCAGCGAGTGGCCGTCGAGCCAGAGGAGGTCGAAGATCATGTAGGTGACGGGCGCGTCGCGCGACAGCCGCCGCACCGCGCTCTCGGCGGTGAGGTGCATCCGCCGCTGCAGCGCGCCGAAGCTCGGCCGGCCCTCGGCGTCGAGGGCGACGACCTCGCCGTCGAGGATCGCGCGGTGGTGGCTCAGCGCGCGGTTGAGCCGGGCGAGCTCGGGATAGCGCGGCGTGATGTCGTGCAGGTTGCGCGACAGGAAGTGCAGCCGCCCCGGCTCGGAGTGCGCGATCGCGCGCACGCCGTCCCACTTGATCTCGAACGCCCAGCGCTCGTCGTCCCTCGGCAGCGGCCCGAGGCGGGCCATCATCGGCACGATCTTGTCCGGCATCGGCTCCCGCGTGGCGTCCGCCGGCGGGTCCATCCGGTGGATCATCCAGTTCTTCGGGTCCTCGCCCTTGTCGATCGGGAACAGGGCGTAGCGGCCCTGGACGCGCTCGCCGTGCAGCGCGACCTCGATCTTCCGCGGCTGCCACTTCAGCTCCTCGTAGGTGCCGCGGTCCCAGACGCGCATCGACCCCGCGCCGTAGGAGCCCTTCGGGATGTCGCCCTCGAAGTCGAGGTACTCGAGCGGGTGGTCCTCGGTGTGGACGGCGAGGCGGTTGTCCTTGGGCTCCTCGGGCAGCCCGTTCGGCACCGCGAAGGACACGAGCGCGCCGTCGCGCTCGAAGCGCAGGTCCCAGTGCAGGCGCGTCGCGTGGTGCTCCTGGATGACGAACCGCGCGCCCGCGGGCGTTTCCCCCGCATCGCCGGAGGGCTCCGGGGTGGCCGCGAAATCGCGCTTGCGCCGGTAGGTCTCGAGCTTGTCGGGCACTGCGCTCCACGCTACCCGAGAGGCAAACGTGGGGCCGCCCCCGCCCCTGAGCCGCTCGGGCACCGCGAGACCCTCGGGGACCGCGTCCCCGGAGCGGCCGGGCGTCGCGGACGGGCGCCCGGCCGCGTTTCGCGCGCAATTTGGGGTCAATGACCGCGCCCGCGCGGCCGATGACACCGGGGCATGCCCGCGCGCGGCACCACGTCGACCTTCGCCTTCACGATCCGCCTGTGCGCGGCGGTCGCCCTCACGTTCGCGCTGCTCGGCGCGGCGGGCTACGTGATGATCCGCGACCAGCTCCAGCGGCGCCTGCTCGAGACGTACACGGTCGAGCACCGCGCCGACGCCGCGAGCTTCGACGAGGCGATCGGCCGGGCGCGCACCACCGCCGGCCAGCACAGCGAGCTCGCCGAGCTGCTCGACGCGATCGCGCGCCGCCCGGGCGTGACGGAGGCGGAGCTCATCGGCCCCGACGGCACGATCGAGGCGGCCGGCAACGGCGCGACGCTGGGACGGCACGAGGGCGGCCCGGCCGTCACCGCCGCGCTGCGCCGCGCCCGGAGCTACACGGGGCGTGAGACGAACCCCGGCGAGGACCACCGCGACCTCGAGTTCGTCGTGCCGGTCGATCTCGCGGACGGCCGCCACGCGTTCGAGGTCACCCGCGACCACAGCCTGCTCGACCGCCAGCTGCACGACGTGCGCCGCACCGTGATGCTGCTCGTCGTCGCCGCCCTGTTCGCCGCCGCGCTCGTGTTCTGGCTCGTCGGCGGGCGCGCGCTCGTCCGCAGCCACCGCATCGCGCTGCGCCGCGCGAGCCGCGACGGGCTCACCGACCTGCCCAACCAGCGCGCGTTCCAGGACGACCTCGAGCGCGACCTCCTGACGGCCGCGCGCCACGGCGACCCGCTGAGCGTCGTCGTGGTCGACCTCGACGACTTCAAGTTCCTCAACGACCGCCACGGCCATCCGCACGGCGACGCGCTGCTGCGCCGCGTCGCCTCCGTCCTGCGCGACGTCCGCGCCGGCGACGCCGCCTACCGCGTCGGCGGCGACGAGTTCGCGCTCGTGCTCCGCCGCACCGACGCCGAGGGCGCCCGCGCGGTCGCCCGCCGTCTCGCCGCCGCGCTGCGCGAGGCGGGCCTGGCGGCGAGCGTCGGCCTGAGCGTGCTGCGCCCCGGCCACGAGCGTGAGACGCTGCTCGCCGAGGCCGACGCCGCGCTGTACGAGGCCAAGCGCCACGGCGGCGGGACGACCGTGCACTTCGACGACATCCGCGACCGCGTCGCGGTCACGCGGCCCGACGAGGTCCGCGGCCTGCACCGCCTCCTCGACGAGGGCGACGTCACGACGGCCTTCCAGCCGATCTGGAACCTGCGCAGCGGCTCGCTGCTCGGCGTCGAGGCGCTGACGCGCCCGGGCGCGGAGTCCGGGCTCTCGAACCCGACACAGGCGTTCGACGTCGCCGAGCGGATCGGCCGCGTGCGCGACCTCGACGCGCTCTGCGTGCGCAGCGCGCTGCGCTCGGCCCCCGACCTTCCGCCGGGCGCGCTGCTGTTCCTCAACATCGCGCCCCAGACGCTCGACCTCGGCGACGGCGACGACTGGCTCCTGCGCGCCGCGGGCGAGGCGGACGTGCCGCCGGGGCGCATCGTCGTCGAGGTCACCGAGCGCTTCGGCGGCCGCACCGCGCCGGTCGTCAAGAGCCTCCGGCAGCTGCGCGAGCAGGGCTTCAAGCTCGCGCTCGACGACGTCGGCACCGGCAACGCGGGCCTCGAGATGCTCCGCGAGGTCGGCGCCGAGTTCGTCAAGCTCGACCGCAGCATCGTCGCCGCGGCGCCCGACGAGGCCAACGCCCGCGCCGTCCTGCTCGCCATGGCGACGTTCGCCCGCCAGACCGGCGCCTACGTCATCGCCGAGGGCATCGAGGACGACACGCTGCTCGACTGGGTGCGCACGATCGACGACACCATCCCGCGCGAGGCGGCGATGGTCCAGGGCGGGCAGGGCTACGGGCTCGGGCGCCCGTCGGCCGCGATCCCCGCGGCCGGAGCGACGCTCGCCGCCCCGGCGCAGCCGGTCGTCGCCTGACCGGCCGCTCGCTGCCGCGGCGCGCCGTCAGCCGCCCGCGACCGCGGGCAGGACCTGGACCTCCTGGCCGTCGGCCACCGGCGTGTCGAGCCCGTCGGTGAAGCGGATGTCCTCGCCGTCGACGTAGACGTTCACGAACCGCCGGAGGCCGCCGTCGCCGTCGGACAGGCGGTCGCGCAGCTCGCCGTGGCGGTCGAACAGCGCGTCGAGCACCTCGCCGACGGTGCCGCTGGAGACCTCGAGCTCGCCGGCGCCGCCGGTGGCGGCGCGCAGCTGCGTCGGGATCTTGACCTTGACCGCCATCAGCCGCGCGCCCGGACGCCCTCGACGCGGTCGACGAACTCGTCGTACGACGGCGAGATCTCGAAGGACTCGAACGTGCCCTTCACCGCGTCCAGCGTCTTCAGGCCCTCCCCCGTGATGACGAGCACGACGCGCTCGCCCGGGTCGATGTCGCCGCGCTCGGCGAGGTTCCGGAGCACCGCGGTCGTGGTGCCCCCCGCGGTCTCGGTGAAGACGCCGGTCGTCTCGGCGAGGAGGCGGATGCCCGCGCGGATCTCGTCGTCGGTGACCTGGTCGATGCTGCCGCCCGTCCGGCGCGCGAGGTCGAGCGCGTACGGCCCGTCGGCGGGGTTGCCGATCGCCAGCGACTTGGCGATCGTCTTCGGCCGGACCGGCTTGCAGAAGTCCTGGCCTGCGGCGAACGCGCTCGCGACCGGGTTGCAGCCCTCCGCCTGGGCACCGTTCATCGTCGGCACGTCGCCGCTGATGAGGCCCAGCTCGAGCCACTCGGAGAAGCCCTTGGCGATCTTCGTGTACAGCGAGCCGGAGGCGATCGGCGCGACGATGCGGTCGGGCGTCTCCCACCCGAGCTGCTCGGAGATCTCGTAGGCGAGCGTCTTGGAGCCCTCGGAGTAGTACGGGCGCATGTTGACGTTGACGAACGCCCAGTCGCGCTCGCCGGAGAGCTCGGTGCAGAGCCGGTTGACGTCGTCGTAGTTGCCCTTGACCTTGACGAGCGTGGTCCCGTAGACGCCGGTCGCGAGGATCTTCTGCTCCTCGAGGTCGGACGGGATGAAGACGTACGTCTCCATGCCGAGCGCGGCGCCGTGGGCGGCGACCGAGTTGGCCAGGTTGCCGGTCGAGGCGCACGCGAGGACCTCGTAGCCGAGCTCGCGGGCGCGGGTCGAGGCGACCGAGACGACGCGGTCCTTGAACGAGTGCGTCGGGTTCGCCGCGTCGTTCTTGACCCACACCTCGCGCAGGCCGAGGCGCTCGGCGAGCCGGTCGGCTCGGATCAGCGGCGTGCAGCCGGCCGGCAGGCCGCTGCGCGACGACGCGCGGGCGGACGGGCCGGGCTGGTTGGCGAGCGGCAGGAAGTCCGCGTAGCGCCAGATGTTCTGCGGCCCGGCCTGGATGCGGCGGCGCAGCTGGTGCGGGTCGGCCGCCAGGTCACCGTGGTCGTAGGCGACCTCGAGAGGCCCGAAGCACCGGTCGCAGACGTACCGCGCCTCGAGCTCGTACTCCGCCCCGCATTCACGACATTTCAGGTTGCTAGCTCCCATAGAAAAACCTCCGCCGGTCTGTGGCGGAGGTGGGTTCTGGAAGCCTCCGGCCACATCTGTCAGGAATTGGCACCGTTCCCGTCGCGCAGTCCATGCCGCGGCCGGGCGGTTGCCGGGGTTTCATCGGGCCAGTCCCTCCACCCCTCTGGATGTGTCCAGCTATGTGCGGCCACCATACCATCGTTTGCGGCGGTTTCGGAAGGCCGAGGGCGTCGAGATCGTCCGTCGCACAGGTAGACTGCGTCCTGGAGCGAATCCCGTGATGACCGACGACCCTCGAAGTCCCCGTGCCGAACCTGCCCAAGCCTCGCCTTCGTCGAACGGCGCGGTCACGCGGGGTCGTCGCACGCCCTCAGGAGCCTGAGGCACCGAACGTCGAGATCGTCGAGGACGTCGCCGAGGGGCGGCGCCTCCGCTGGATCAACATCGAGCAGCCGCGCCAGATCGACCGCTCCTGGCTCGAGGAGCACTTCGACTTCCACCCCCTCGACTACGAGGACGTCTACTCGCGCAACCAGCGCCCGAAGGTGGACGTGTACGACGACTACATGTTCGTCGTGCTGCACTTCCCGGCGTACGACAAGCAGATCGGCCGGCTGAACGCGGCCGAGCTCGACGTGTTCGTCGGGCCCGACTACGTCGTCACGCTCCCCAACCAGCCGATCCCCTCGCTCGAGTACCTCTTCGAGCGCTGCCGCACGCGCGCGGAGGTGCGCGAGCAGCTGCTCGGCAAGGGCCCCGGCTACCTGCTCTACAAGATCGTCGACGACTGCGTCGACGCGTCGTTCCCGATGCTGCGCAAGATGGGCAACAAGCTCGAGCATCTCGAGGAGGACATCCTCGAGGGCCGCTCGGCGGAGATCGTGCGCGACCTCTCGAACGTCAAGCAGGAGATCATCAACTTCCGCAAGATCGTCCGGCCGCAGCGCCCCGCGCTGCGCGACCTCGAGCGCACCAGGCGCTACGTGCCCGAGGACCTCGAGATCTACTTCGACGACATCATCGACGCGTCCGAGCGGATCTGGGACATGCTCGAGAACTTCAAGGAAGTCGTCGAGGCGCTCGAGGACACGAACGAGTCCGTCCTCTCCCACCGGCTGAACGACGTCCTCCGCATCCTCACCGCGTTCAGCGTGATCATGCTGCCGCTGACGCTGATCGCGAGCGTGTTCGGGATGAACACGGGCGTGCCGGGGGAGCAGTCGATCACGGCGTTCTGGATCGTGCTCGCGGTGATGATCGTGGTGCTGGTCGGGATGCTGGCGCTGTTCCGCAAGCGCGGCTGGCTGTAGCGAACGCTCGCCGGCGCGCTCGCGCCCCGGCCGCCGCGCACCGCCCCATAACGCCCGTCAACCATCAACCACCGCTTGAGGTGGGGCTACCCGCACCGCGCAGATGCCGGGTCCCCCCATGTCGGAGGCACCTCCCTCGCGCGAGACTTCGCACCGTTCCCTCACGCGACATCGAGAGCGCCCTCCTCCTCATAACGACACCAAGAGCGCTCCCGCCCGACGCAGCAGCGGCCCTTCTCCTCCTCCCGCCGTTGCCTGAAGCGCGCGCGCAGCGTCGCCGGCCCGACCTCCTCCGGGCCGGCGGCGCGCCGAGGGATCCCGCTTCGGTGTAGAACCTCCGAGATGCCGCCCCTCGAATCGGTCGACGCGGGCGCTGTGCTCGCGCTCGAGGCGCCGGTGCGGCGCAAGCGCATGCTCGTGATCGCGAACCCGTACGCGACCACGGTCTCGGCCAGGCTCAAGAGCCTCGTCGTGTACGCCCTCCAGGGCCGCTACGACGTCGACACGGCCGACACCGAGGGCCGCGACCACGCGACCGCCCTGTGCCGCGACGCCGCGGCCGAGGGCTACGACGTCGTCGTCGCGTTCGGCGGGGACGGCACGGTGAACGAGTGCGCGAACGGCCTGGCGGGCACCGGCACCGCGCTCACCCCGCTCCCCGGCGGCGCGACGAACGTCTACGCCCGCATGCTCGGCATCCCGAACGACATCGTCGACGCCACCGAGCACCTGCTCGGCGTCGCCGACGCGTGGGCGCCGCGCAAGCTCGATCTCGGCATCGTCAACGGCCGCTACTTCGTGTTCTCCGCCGGGTACGGCCTCGACGCCGCCGTCGTCCGCCGCGTCGACGCGCACCCGAAGCTCAAGACGCGCCTGCGCCACTGGTACTTCGCCTACGCCGGGCTCGCGACGTTCGCCGGCGAGTACCTCGTGCACCCGCCGCGGATCGACGTCGAGGTCGCGGGCGAGACCGTCCGCGGCGTCACCGCGCTCGTGCAGGTCGGCGACCCCTACACCTACTGGTCGAGTCGCCCGCTCCGCGTCGCGGAGGACATCGCCCTCGACGACGGCACGCTCGCGGGCGGCGTCCTGCGCCGCGCCGCGCCGCCCGACGTCCCGACGGTCATGGCCCGCCTGTTCTCGGAGCGCCTGCGGGTCGCCGGGCACCGCCGCGTCTTCGCCTGGAACGCGCAGACCGCCGCGCGCTGCGTGTCGGCCGACGGCCGGCCGATCCCGCTCCAGGTCGACGGCGACTGGGTCGGTGACACGGCCGAGGCGGTCTTCGACGTCCTCCCGGGCGGGCTGACGGTCGTCTGTTGAGCGCCGCCGGCACCGTGCGCGTCTGGCGCGGCGGCCACGTCGAGAGCGTGCACCGCTTCGCCTGGCGACTGCGCGAACCGGACGGCACCGTGCGCGGCGGGGGCGACATCGGTCCCGTCTTCCTGCGCTCGGCGGCCAAGCCGTTCCAGGCCCTGCCCGCCGTCCGCGCCGGCGTCCTCGAGCGCTTCAAGCTCACGCCGCGCCACCTCGCGGTCGCGTGCGCGTCGCACGGCGGCGACGACCAGCACCTGTCGCGCGTCGCCGAGATCCTGCTGGCCTGCGGGGTCGGCGAGAGCGCGCTCGGCTGCGGCCCGCTGCTCCCCCGCGACCCGAGCGCCGCCGCCGCGCTCAAGGGCCGCCCGCACCGCATCCACCACAACTGCTCGGGCAAGCACGCGCTGGGGCTCGCGCTGTGCGTCTGCGAGGACTGGCCGCTCGAGGGCTACCTCGACGCCGGCCACCCGCTCCAGGAGGCGATGCACGACGCGATCCTCGAGGCCGCCGGCGTGAACGGCGCCGGCGTCGCCGACGCGGTCGACGGGTGCGGGATGCGCACCTACGCGATGGACCTCGACGGCCTCGCGAGCGCGTTCGCCCGGCTCGCCTCGGGCGGGCTGGGCCCGGAGGGCGCGCGCGTCGCCGCGGCAATGACCGAGCACCCGGCGCTCGTCGGGTTCCCCGGCTCGATCGACACCGAGATCATGGCCGCCGCCCCCGGCGTCGTGGCGAAGATCGGGGCGGAGGCCGTGATCGCGATCGGGACGCCCGACGGCCGCGGCCTCGCCGTCAAGGTCCTCGACGGGAACGGCCGCGCGATCGACCCGGCCGCCGTGCTCTGCGCCCGCGACCTCCTCGGCCTGCGCGTCGACGGCGCGCCGCTCGAGGCGCTCGCCGAGCCGCGGATCCGCAACTCGCGCGGCGCCGTCGTCGGACGGCTCGACGCGACGCTCGGCTGAGCCGCGACGTCAGCCCGGCTCGGCGGCGTCGAGCAGCGCCGGGGGCAGGGCGGAGCTCGCCGAGCTCGTGACACGGATCCCGACCAGGCGCCCGTAGAAGTCGAAGTCAAGCACCATGCTGTCCAGCGCGGGCAGGCCGTCGGCCTCCTCGAGCGCGTCGAGCGCGACGGACTCGCGCACCTCGGGAGGCTCGGGGCCCGCGAGGCGAACGTAGGCCTCCCCGGAGTCGTTCAGCGTGACGAGGATCTCGGCCATGCGCGCGAGGCTATCCGGGCGGCCGCGTCCACGGCCGCGGACTCGTCCGCGCGAAGCGGCAACGCGGCGACCGTGCGGTCGTCGTCGAGGTATGGATCGGCCACGCCCGTGGCGACGCCCGCGAGCCGCTCGACGATCGCCAGGCCGCAGTACGGCACGTATGCGCTCGAGTAGCCGCCCTCGTGGCAGAGCACGAGCCGCCCGTCGCACAGCTCGCCGGCGGCGTCGAGGACGCGGTCGGTCAACACCCCGAAGCACTCGCTCGTGAGGTTCATCCGGCCGAGCGGGTCGCACATGCTCGCGTCGAGGCCCGAGGCGACGAGCACGAACTGGGGCGCGAAGCGGTCGAGCGCGGGGCGCACGACGCGGTCGAACGCGTCGAGGTACGCGGCGCGCCCGGAGCCCGCCGGCAGCGGGACGTTGATCGTCGCCCCCTCGCCCTCCCCCGCCCCGGTCTCCTCCCGGTGCCCCGAGCCGACCGGGAACAGGCCGTCCTGGTGCAGCGAGATCGCGAGCACGCTCGGGTCCGTCCAGAACGTCGCCTGCGTCCCGTTGCCGTGGTGCACGTCCCAGTCGACGATCGCGACCCGCCCGACGCCGCGCTCGCGCTGGAGGTGCAGCGCGGTCAGCGCGACGCTGGAGAAGACGCAGTAACCGGACCCGCCGGCCGGCCCCGCGTGGTGGCCGGGCGGGCGGACGAGCGCATAGGCGTTGCGGACGCGGCCGTCGGCCACGGCGTCGGCGGCGGCGATGCACCCGCCGGCGGCGAGCGCCGCGATGTCGTAGGTGCCGCGGCCGAACGGCGTCCAGGTGCCCGCGTCGCCGCCGCCGTCGGCGCTCCGCGCGCGGACGTCCTCGATGTACGCCGGGTCGTGGATCCACGCGAGCACCTCGTCGCCCGCCGAGCGCGCGTCGATCGCGACGAGGCGCCCCAGCAGCCCGCTCGCGTCGACGAGGTTGCGGAAGCGGCGCTTCGTGACGCCGCTCTCGAGGCTCGGCTCGGGCTCGAAGAGCGCCTCGGGCGGCGCCGAGTCCATGAGCCCGCGCGCGTCGTGCCACGCGTAGCGCTCGTGCCACACCCAGCCGGTCGTGTCCGCCATGGCGGCGGAGCGTAGTTGCCCGACGAGGCCGACGGGTACCGTTGCACCGTGGCCGACGCG
>Ga0207662_10001751_pt1 | contig 10652 bp, 7 predicted proteins | sample KBSS33LmetaG_FD_184338 | JGI IMG/M metagenome (GOLD analysis project Ga0207662, IMG submission 184338) | Switchgrass rhizosphere microbial communities from Kellogg Biological Station, Michigan, USA - KBS S3-3L metaG (SPAdes) (version 2) | ecosystem: Host-associated > Plants > Roots > Rhizosphere... | reverse complement strand
AAACCAAACGAAGCAGCGGCTGCGGCCGCGCCGACACCATCATCCGCCGCAACACCTGATTCTCCGGCCGTCGCGATTGTCAACGACACGACTTTTACCGTCGCAGATATTGAGCCGACAGTTAGCCAGATGATTTCAAACGATCCGGATTTGTACCTTCGCGATTTTTATCAAGACCGCGCGAAAGCGATTCGTGAAGCGCGTCAGCGTGCGGTTGATGCGCGCGTGAGTTCGATGCTCATCGCGTCCGAGGCAGCCAAGCGCAAGATGACGACGGACGCGTTTCTTGACGCCGAGGTGAATGGCAAAATTGCGAATCCTACTGATGCGGAAATTCGTGCGGTCTTCGATCAGAATCATGCACAACTCGGCGATGACTTCGACGCTGTGCGTTCGCAGATCATTTCCTACCTGCGCGAACAGCGTGCGGAGAAAGAACGCGGCGAATTGGTAAATCGCCTGAAGATGACAAACACGATTCAGCGAGGCGCTGATGTTAATGCTGCCAATCTCGCGCCCGGAACGGTGCTCGCTTCGGTGAACGGTCAGCCGTTGCGCATCGAGCAGGATCGCCATGCTGGGCGCTCAACCTACACCTCCCACGCGTTCGCACCTATTTGCGTCCGCCGGCCTGATTCGCGCGCCGGCTCCGCGCGCCGTCGATAAACTGGTTCCGTGCTTGACGCTGGAGCACACCGGATCGCGTTCGCGCGATTCGCGGCAGCCGCGATGGTCGCCGCGGCGGCGAGCTGCACAGGTAACGTCGGTTCTCACGGATCCGGCGGCGCGGGAATGATCACCGGCGCCGGAGGCTCGGCACCCCGCGCGGATACGGCGTCCGCGAGCGTCGCTCGGCGCCTGAGCCGCACCGAGATCGACGCCACCGTCCGCGATCTTCTCGGCGACACGACCAATCCGGCAGGCCGGTTCCTCGCCGAGGACGAGTTCACGCCGTTCGACAACGACTACACGCGCCAGAATCCGTCCGCGGCGCTGATCGATTCGCTCGAGGCGACGGCCGGCGACATCGCGGCGCGCGTGCTCGCGCCGGCGACGCGCAGCCGGATCGTGACCTGTACTCCAACCGGGCCCGGCGACGCCGCGTGCTTTCGACAGGTCATCGAGACAGTGGGGCGGCGGCTGTTCCGGCGGCCCCTGTCCGAAGACGAGATCACCGCATACCTCACCCTGCAGTCGTTCGCGACGGAGAACAACCCGACGGTCCCGCATGACTTCTACACCGCCGTCGGGCTGGTGCTGCGGAGCATGCTGCAGGATCCGGAGTTCCTCTATCGCCTCGAGATCGGGGCGCCGACCAGCCAGCCCGGCGTTCTCCGTCTGAACAGCTACGAGATCGCCACGCGCCTCTCCTATTTCCTGGTGGGGAGCGCGCCCGACGATCGGCTGCTCGACATGGCGAAGGCCGACGCGCTCGCCGACCCCACCGCGCGGCGCGCCGAGGCGACGCGCCTGCTCGCCGATCCGCGCGCCCACGATCAGGTCCACCGCTTCCACGCGATGTGGCTTGGCTACCGGGCTATTCCCGGCAGCACCGACCTGCTCGCGGCGTTCAACACCGAGACCACCGCGCTCATCGACAAGATCGTCTTCGACCAGCCGGCGAGCTACCTCACGCTGTTTTCTTCCGACCAGACATACGTAAACGCGCTGCTCGCCGCCCAGTACGGGCTGCCGGCGCCGGCCGGCGGCGCGGGCTGGGTGTCCTATGGGACGACCGGGCGCGCCGGCATCCTTTCGCACGGGGCCGTTCTCGCCGCGTTCAGCAAGTTCTCGGACACGAGCCCGACCCAGCGCGGGATCTTCGTGCAGACGCGCCTTCTGTGTAACGTGGTCAACCCGCCGCCGGCGAACGTCAACGTGGATCAGCCGCCGCCCGCCACCACCTCCATGTGCAAGCTCGATCGGTATGCCGCGCACCGCTCGGTCGCGAGCTGCGGCGCTTGCCACAACAACCTCGATCCGATCGGCATCGGCCTCGAGCAGTACGACATCGGCGGCAAATTCCGGACGAGCGATGACGGCCACCCGGAGTGCCCGCTCGACGGGAACGGCACGCTGCCGGGGTACGGCACGTTCAACGGGCCGGCCGAGCTCGGTCAGAAGTTGATCGACTCCGGCAAGCTCGAACACTGCTTCGTCGAGCACCTGCTCCGCTACGCGGTGGGCCGCGCCCTCTATCCCGAAGAGCAGGGCGCCGTCGACACGCTGGCCGGCGGATTCAAGGCGTCGAACTACTCGCTCACCGACACCTTGCTCGACTACGTCGCGAGCGATCGGTTCGCGCTTCGGACGGAGGACGCCGCGCCATGAAGAAGGTCCGTCTCAGCCGTCGTACGCTCTTGAAGGGACTCGGTGGGGTCGCGGTCGGCCTGCCCGTGCTCGAATGCATGCTCGACAGGAACGGGGAGGCGCTCGCCCAGTCCGTTCCCCTGCCCAAGCGCTACGCCATCGTTTTCGCCGGGCAAGCCATCGGCGGCGACGACTGGGCGGACAACACGTCGATCGTGGCCGGAAAGCGCTCCACGGACACGGCGGCGTTCATCGTGCCGCCCGAGACCGGAAGCGGATACACGGCCACGCTGCCGCTCAAGCCGCTTGCCGATCTGAACCTGATGGGGGACTTCAGCCTCGTCTCCGGGCTGCGCATCCCCTTCAGCGCGAGCTCCGTCGACGCGTCCGCTGTCCCGGCGGCTGGCGCGTTCCGCGACTTCCACGGCGGCGGGGCCGGGCCGCTCCTGTGCGGGACGCGATCGCAAAGCTCCTCCTTCACTTGCCGCAGCGCCACGTCCGACCAGATCGTCGCCGGCTTCAACAAGCCGGGCAGCATCGGCGCGCTGGTCGTGCGCGCCCAGCCGGCCTGGTACCTGAGCGGCAGCAGCTTCTCCGGCCGCCAGTACATCTCATACAAGGGCGACGCCGCTCCGATCGAAGCCCAGGTGAGTCCGTCCATCGTCTACCACTCGCTGTTCGACGGGTTCACGCCCACGGACGCGTCGGCCCGCGCGCAGCACGACTTCGACCTTCGCGCCCGACAGAGCGTGCTGTCGCTCATCACCGACAAACGGACCCGCGTGCTCGGGACGGTGGGCGCGACCGACAGGACGCGGCTCGAGCGACACTTCGACGAGATCCGCGATCTCGAGCTGCGCATCGCCGCGCTGCCGCCGGTCACCGGCGGGCAGTGCCAGCCGCCGGCGGATCCGGGGCCCGATCTGCCGGTCGGCGGCAACAACGCGGGGTCGGGCTCGGACACGATCGCGACCAACACCGGCTACAGCGACGAGGGGACGCGCGCCCGCCTGATGGCCGATCTCATTCACATGGCCTTCGTCTGCGACATCACGAGGGTGGCCACGCTGCAGATCACCGTGTTCCAGTCGCACATGAACGTCTACCCGATCAGCAGCGCGCTCGGCGTGCCGATCCGCGCCGACCTGCACGAGTGCGGTCACAACGGCGACGCGATGACGCGCGGGCAGATCCCGGTCAGCACGTGCCTGCAATGGCACATCTCGCACTACGCGTACCTGCTCAACAAGCTGAAGAACACGCAGGAAGGCGCCGGGAACGTGCTCGACAACTCGGCGATCATCTTCATGCCCGAGGCCGGCCACGGGCAGCAGCTCAACGACGCCATGAGCGCGAACGCCACGCACTCCGTCGAGAAGATGGTGCTGCTGGTCGCCGGGCGCGCGGGCGGCCTCAAGCCCGGCCGACACATCGCCTCCGCGCAGGCTCACCCGGGCCAGGTGTTGATCAGCGCCATGCAGGCAGTCGGCTACACGAAGAACACCTTTGGCGAGGTCACCGGCCCGCTGCCCGACCTGTTCGGCTGACGCGCGGGCCTCAGAGCCTGACCGCTCCCGCGTAGAAGGGCGGTATGTAATCCCCGCACAGGGGGGCGAGATAGGTCACCTGCAGGAAGTAACCGTCAAGGGACCCGGCGCCGTAGGGAGGCAGCGTCGTCGAGCTGGCGTTGACGGTGGCGATGACGTTCCTCTGCCTCCGATCGCAGAGCGGATCGGCGGATCCGCAAACGTAGTCGCCGCTGCGGAACGAGATCCAGGTCGGGGCATTCGGGATGGCGGCACCCGTACTGGATCCTGCCCACAGGACCGGTGTCCCCGCCGCGTCAGAAAGTTGCAGAAATCCGTTGCGCTCCGTGATCCCCGGAACGGGGTAAGTCAGATGCCAGGCGACATCGAGCGCAACGACGTCGCCCTCGCGGACCGGCGGCGTGTCGCCAAGACCCCGTACGCCGATCGTCCAGAGGCGGTTGTCGGCGGCGCGTGCCTGGAACCACCAGTCACTCGGATCGCTCATGCCAATCCCCCGCAGGGAGTGACACGACGCGGGCGCGTCCCCCGAACCCACCGCCGCGATCGTGGCCGCGCCGCTCGTCTGCGTGTCCCGGTCGAGGGATCCTGTCTCCGCATCGTTCACGAAGCAGACACCGAACATCGGTCCATTCGCCGTGCAGGCGGGCAGCGACGCCGTACCGCCTGTCCCGCCGATGCCTGTCGTTCCGCCGGTGCCGGTGGTCCCGCCGCTGCCTCCGGTTCCCGCTCCTCCCGCGACGGCGCAATTCCCGGCGCCGGTCCAGCCACCGCACTCGCTGCCCGTTCCGCCCGCGTCGCCGCCGTTGTTCCCGCTCCCCGCCGTCCCCTGTGAGTTGGAGTTGCTCAGGCTGCTCGAGCACGCGACCAGCAGTACGACGGCCGGCACCAGTGACCAAGGCGCGGAGCCGAAACCGCGATCGAAATGTCGCGCTGAACGCTTCGCCGAGGTCGCAATCGCCGTGTTTGTGCGCATGTGAAGGTTCATAGCAAGCCCCGGGCCGCTTCAGCTCTCCGCGGGTTATCATGCGGCCCCATGAGTGGGCGTGAGGCAGGGACAGGGACTCCGTCGATCGCGCCGTCGCTGCCGTCCCGGGCGCTGCTGACCGTCGTGCTTGCCGCCGCGGCGCCCGCGTGCTTCGCCACCGGCGTGCCGACCTGGGCGATGCACGTGCAGCCCCAGATGGTGGACGCGCGGCTCGATCCCCGGACCGTCCGGTCGTACGTGACCTGGGAGCTCGCGCAACCCCATTTGCGCCAATCGCATGTCGCGCCGGAGCAGATCGCGCTCGTCGCGGTCGAGGAGCTTCGCGCGCGGCGGTTCGCCGACGCCGGACTCTGGCTCGCGATCGCGAGCTATCGCTACCACCAGGAGGCGCTGCTGGCGGGCGCGCTGGGCAAGGCGGGCTTCAACACGCTTCCGCCGGGTGTCCGGCTGGACATGTACGAGAAGCTGGTGATCGCCGAGATCAAGGGGTTCGCCCACCTCGACTACATCGACGAGATGGAGGTCCTCAACGCCCGGATGAACGGGCGGGGCGGGGTCGAGTCGGCCCTGCAGGAAGAGCTCACCGGCCTCGGCAAGACCAGCTCGATCGACCGCGAATCGTTGCGCGACGTCCTCGCGGAGCTGCGTCCCAACGCCGCCGCCGCGGCCGAGGCGACGCACTATCCGGAGCTGGTCGATGCCTTTCGCCGCCGCCTGCTCGAGGATTTCAGGCAGTGGAACGAGGATCGGAATCCAGCCCACTACCTCGCCTGGACGCCGGTTGCGGCCTTGCAGTCGGACGCCGTGCTTGCTTCGGTCACCGCGTTCGAACCCGGCGTCTGCTCGGGCGTGGCGCTCGCGTTTCCGGCGCCGCGTCGGGCGATGATCGCGGCGCTCGATCATCCGCGTCCGCAGGTGCGCTCCAACGCCGCCGCGACGCTGGGGCTGGCGCCCTCGGAGGAGACCCGGCCGATCCTCGAGGCGCACCTCCGCACCGAAACCGATCCACGCGTGAAGCTGGCGCTTGCGTTCGCGCTCGTTCGTCATGGCGTGCCCGAACACCTCGCCAGCCTCACCGCGGCGGTGGGCTCGTGCGCTCCCGCGACGTGCGCCCTGCCGGCGGCGCTGATCCAGTGGATGCCCCTGGAGGCGCGGCCCAATCTCGACCAGGCGTCGTTCGTGCGCATCGTCGCCGACTCGCGCATGGACAAGCGCGCCCGGTTCTTCGCCGCGGCAGTGCTGCACGACATCGGCCTGGAGAAGCCGCTGGATCCCGCGACCATCGAAGGGTTGATCGTCGCGGGTCGCCAGAAGGAGGACGAGAGGCTGTTCGAAATGGTCATGACGGCGATCGAGGACGCGCCCGGCCTTACCCGGGCGGCGGTGGTGGCGCGCCTGAGCCCGGAATCAAACGCGTCCCAGTACCTGGACGTGCTTCACCCGGTGCCGCTGCTGGCGCGCCTCGCCAAGGTGTCGACGGCGGAGGACCTGCCGCTCATCAAGCGCTTGATGGAGCGCTTCGGAAGCACCGGCTCGGTCGAGGCACACTACGTCGTCGAGGCGGCGCTGCACGTTCCCGGCGAGCTGACGTCCGACATCCTCGGCAACTGGTTCAACCGCTTCGAGGCCCTGCGTCCGCACATCGGCCTCGGCCTCGCGCGCCGGCAGGGCTTTCCGCGCGATCGGCTCCAGCGGCTCGCGGCGCGGGCCGACGCCCGCACGCAGATCATCGTGAAGACGATCGTGCAGGCACCCGAGGCGCAGGCCACCCTGCTCGCGTACCTGGTCAACGGCACTCCCGAGGACAAATTTCAGGCCGCTTCACTGGCGGCGTTCTCGTCGCCGGCGGGACTCGACCAACCGCTGCGGAATCTGCTGACCTTCCACGACGCGAACTACTATCCGAGCGACGCGGCCCTCCGACACGCGGCGATGACGTCGGTCGTGCGCCTCGCGCTCATCGCTTCGCTGCCAGACCCGGCCACGCCTCGGCAAGCGCCCGCCGAATCAGCGCCTCGTTCCCCGTGAGCCCAAGCACCGCGGTGCTCTTGCACGTCGCGAACAGGTCGTTGATCCGTTCGACGCGCAGGCCACCGACGTCGCCCGCCGCGGCCCCCGCGGTGATGGAGGCCGGCTCGCGGATCCAGGTGCGGGCCAGCTCGTATGCGAGGGCGTGCCCGCTTCCCTGCCGCAGGGCGAGGCCACCAGCGTAACGCCATCGCGCGACGTTGAATTCGCCCGCGTCGAAGCCCTCGCGCGACCAGCGCTGCCAGTTGCTGCGCAGGGCGGCGAGCGATCGCGCCAGCGTCTCCTGGCCCACGTATGACGACGCGACCAAGAACGTCGTCCCGCCCCGCAACCCGTCGAACGAGACGTTGGCGCCGTAACTGTCGCCGTCGTCGGCGCGCAGGGCCGCGTCCAGGCGCGCCTCCATCGCGGTCGCCAGCAACTCGTAGCTCTGCCGCTGCGCCGTGGTCATCGCGGGCAGCAGGCACCCGAGGCGGATCTCGGTCAGCGTGCCGGGCCGCGCATTGACGACGGCGATCGGCGCGGTCGACGGGACCGTGCCGCGGGCGGGGTGTGGCGCGGGCGCCTCCGCCTGATCGGCGATCCAGGCCGGCGCCTTCGCCTGGCGCGCCAGAACCGCCGCGCCCCGCTCGACCTCGGCAGGATCAACTTCGCCGACGACGACCAGCGCCGCGTTGCGCACGATGTGGACGCGCCCCAGCCACGCGTCGACGTCCGAGCGCGTGAGCTTGTCGATGTCCTCGGCGCTGACGAGGCGCGCAAGCGGGTGATCGCCGAACAACGCGCGCCAGAACTCGCGATCCGCCCTTCGCGACGACGCGTCCTCGGTGGCGAGCGCGGGCGCGAGCAGCCGCGCCATCCCTTCCTTCGACGGCCACTCCGTGACCGAGGCGGTCGCTTTCGCGAAGAGCAGCGTCAGCGCCTCCGGCAGCTGGTCGGGCAGAAACTCCACCGTGTCGAACGACATGTCGCGCACCGTGCCCCGCCCGACGAGCATGTGCAGCTTGGTCGCTCCTTGCGCGTCGGGCCGGACGCGCGCCGCGAGCTCGGGAAGAAGGGGCGGGTCGGCGTCCGAGGTCCCGCGGCGAAACACCAGCCAGGCGACCGCGGTCGCCGCCGGGCGCCGCACGGTCACGATCGTGAGCCCGGTGGGCAGCTTCTTGCTGACCACCGTCTCGGCCGGGGGCAACAGCCCCGCCAGCTCGCCTGCGTTCCACCGCCCGGCGCCGGCCAGCAGCTCGCGCGCGGACGCGTCGTGGGACGAGACGTGCGACGCGCCGCCCGCACGCTGCGCGCCGGCAGACGGCGGCGCCGGCACGAACATGATGGCGCGCGCCTTCTCGCGGGTCAGGTGTTTGTACGCCAGCTCCGCGACCGCGGTGCTCGCGACCGATTGCAGGTCGTTGGCCGCCTCCGCCATCTGTTGCGGGTGCTCGCCCAGTCCCGCCTCCATCGCCTCGTCGAGCGCGCGCGGTAGCTGCGTCGGTTGATCCAGCGCCTGGTACGTCTCGTAGAAGCTCTTGAGTCGCGCGAACAGCGGCCGCTGCGCGGGCTCGCGCGCCCACATGCTCGCGACGCGCGCCGTCAGCACGCGTGCGACCCGCTCGGGGTCCGCCCCCTCGGCGAGCAGCGCGCGCACGAACAGCACGCTGGCCTTCAGCCCGGGCTGCACGGTCACCGCGACGTGCCGGATGCTCGGTTCTTCTTGAAGGACCTGCTCCGACCCGACGTCCTCCTGCGCCCAGCGGGACAGGATCTCCTCGGCCGGACCATTCACGCCCCATCCGTCGGGGAGCGGCCAGGCGATCCAGAGCTCGGGCGTCGGCAGTGGAGACACCCGGCGTTCCAGCTTGGCCGCGGCGACTTGCGGCCCGGGAGGTTCCGGCGCGGCCGGCGCGCGCGGGGGGCGGGCCACGGGGTGCGCGGGGTCGCCACGCAGCGCGGGCGGCAGCCTTGCCGTGATCGCCGCCAGGGAGGTCGCGCCGGGGGGCGTCGACACCAGCAGCGTCATGCGCTCGGGACGGAACGTCTTGGCGGCGTAGGCGCGCGCCTGATCGAGCGTGAGCTTTCGACGGCTGTCGTCGGTGCCCCCCGTCGGGCGTGCGTAGGGATGCGGCGCCGGAAACAGAACGGGATATAGCTCGTTCGCCGCCCACGCCGTCCGGCGCCTGTCCTCGCGAAACCGCGATTCGGCTCCGATGATCCGGCGCTCGAGCGCGAAGGCCCCTTCGCTGACGCCCACCAGCGGATCGCCCATCCGCGCGATCGTCAGCCCCAGGAGATCCTCGAAACGCGACGGCGGCCCGAACTCATAGAACAGCAGGCAGTCGGGCGTCGTGTGCGCATTCATCGCGACGACCGCGTCGTGTGTGAACGCGTCTCGCCGGGTGATGTCGCGCTGGCCGGCGGGCGCGCCCGGCGCCGCGGGCGACGGGGGCAACGTCGGCAACGTCGGCAACGTCGGATCGACGGCTCGGTAGACGAGATGCTCGACCAGATGCGCGAGCCCTTCGGCGCCCGGGGGATCGGCCGTCGCGCCTCCCGGCACCACGGTGACCGCCCCCGCCACCGTCGCGTGGGGATCCTCGTCCAGGAGGACGCGGAGCCCGCTCGGCAGCACCGTCGCTTGCAAGCGCGGATGGTCCAGCGCCGGCCGCGACGATGCGTAGGTGCTCCCTTGCCACGGCGGTCGCTCCGGGCGCTGCGCGCGCGTGGCGGCGGGCGACGTCCTGTCAACGGAAGGGACGCACGCGCTCAGCGCCAGCACCGCCAGCGCGCCCGTCCATGACCATCGAGGCGCCTCGCCCAAGGCGTCGAGGGTAGCAGCACGCGGGCTGCCGGGCGAATGCGATCCTCGATGCGACAACACTCGTGGACTTCCGTCGTCGATCCTTCGGGCAAGAGGACCATGAAGTACGGAACTCCGCTCGTTTACGACGGATGCTGATCGCAGCTCAACCTTCGTGCGTGCCCACCGGTCGTTGGAAGTAGTCGCCGACGAGATCGACCTGGGCAGGCTCGATCTCCAGCCGCAGGCGCGTGCCGCCCTTCAGCAGCAGGAATACCTCGCGGATGGTCTCGCCTTCGTGCTGGCGCTCGTCGACGCGGACGTCGTCGACGTCCGCCAGAGGGTGAGACGCCCTGTTCTTGATACCGCCGCGAATGGTCAGGCACCCCCGATCGCGATCGATCTCGAAACGGTAGGGTTGCGCCAGCATGAAACAACCAAGCGCAGCGGCGGACAGCGGGAGCAGGAGCACCATCGGAATCCAGTCGGGCAGCTGCACGAAATCGTCGGCGCTTTTCCAGCTGCGGACGAAGTCGTTGAACGACCCGACGAAGAACTCGCACTGCCACCTGTTCACCGTCCTGCTGGACAGCGGGGTGTCGTGGAAGTCTCCGGTCGCGAGCTCGACGCGGTACGATGGATCGCTCGAGTCGCCCGTGGTGCCGACGACTGCGCGTTCGACATGTTCGATGCGCTGGCTGGCGAGCGGAATGAAGCCCAGCAGCTTGTCCGTCGCGTCGCAGGTCAGCCCGGCTGGACCGCGCGCGCAGCGCACGCTGGTCGTGCGCACCTCCAGATAAACCATCATGCAGACCAGCAGCACCAGGCCGATTCCCCCCAGGATGAAAGCCCGGACAGTGCGGCCGCTCTTGCGCAGGACGAGACGGCGCGGCGTGCTTTCGACGATCTCCACCATGGACGGGACTTCAAGCAGGCGTCATTGGATTTCCCAGGTCTCGTGGAGCCATACGATGAGTGGTTCTTCCTCCGC
>Ga0207662_10001749_pt1 | contig 10662 bp, 5 predicted proteins | sample KBSS33LmetaG_FD_184338 | JGI IMG/M metagenome (GOLD analysis project Ga0207662, IMG submission 184338) | Switchgrass rhizosphere microbial communities from Kellogg Biological Station, Michigan, USA - KBS S3-3L metaG (SPAdes) (version 2) | ecosystem: Host-associated > Plants > Roots > Rhizosphere... | reverse complement strand
ATCTCGGCATCGCTTGCGCCCAGGCGCTTCGCGATCGCGAGCGCCCGGCGGGCGACGTCCGCCATCGCCTCACGGGTGAGGGGGAGGGATGTGTTGTGGGTGTGGTCGTCGGGCAACTTTGTGGGCCTGTGTCCTTCGTGCTACTGCTTTACACTGGGAATGAGAGCAGCGAAGCGAAGAACAAATGGAAGAAGACGAGTTTATCAGCAAGACCCGCCGAAAGCGGCAGATGCACGACCTGCAGGCGCTCGGCGCGGCGCTGGTGAAGCTCTCGCCGGAAAAGCTTTCGCGCATCGACCTGCCGGAGGCGCTGCGCGATGCGGTCCTCGACGCGCAGAAGTTCACGAAACACGAGGCGCGCCGGCGCCAGCTCCAGTACATCGGCAAGATCATGCGCGACATCGACGCCGATCCGATCATGGAGCAGCTGAACGCGCTCGAAGCGCCGAGCAGGAAGCAGACGGCGGTCTTCCACGTCGCGGAAAAGTGGCGCCAGGCGATGGTGGACGATCCGGAACAGGTCGCCGCCTTCGTGAAGGAATATCCCGAAGCCGACCCGGATCGCCTGCGCGAGCTCGCTGCCGGGGCGGTGGATCGCGCGGACCAGGGCGTCGTGACGCCGGTCCCGGCCGACGTGGCCGCGGTGCTGCCCGGCGCGCCGACGACCTGGGTCGAGCACGAGGAGCTCACGGTCGACGGCTCGCCCGTGGACTGGTGGGTGACCGGCACCGGCCCCGCCGCGGTCGTGCGCACGGTGCTGTCGCGGTAGCGCAGCGGGGAGAGCGGGAGGTTCACCACCAGCAGGTTGTCGGGCTGGAAGCCGGGGGCCACCCGCGTGAGGGCGGAGAAGCTGCGCAGGAGGAGCCCCGCGCCCACCAGCAGCACCAGGGCCACCGCGATCTCCGCGACGACGAGGGCGGCCCGTGTCCGTCGATGGCGGCGGCTGCCCGCGGTGCCGCGGCCCTCTTCGCTCAGGGATCCGCGCAGGTCGAACCTCGTCGCCTGCAGCGCGGGCAGGACGCCGAAGGCGATGCCGGTCAGTAGCGAGAGAAAGAACGAGAAGAGCCCGACCGGCCAGGCCACGGCGACGTTCTGCGCGCGCGGGAAGCCCGGGATCGTGCTGAGGGTCAGGAGCGAGACGCCCCACGAGCCGAAGATGAGGCCGACGACCCCGCCCGCGACGGCGAGGACGAGGCTCTCGATCACGAGCTGGCGCACGATCCTCGCGCGGCTGGCCCCGAGCGCCACCCGCACCGCCAGCTCCTTCTGCCGGTCCACCGCGCGCGCGAGCAGGAGGCTGGCCACGTTCGCGCAGGCGATCAGCAGCATCAGCGCGACCGCGCCCAGCAGCATCAGGAGCGCGGGGCGGACGTTCTGCACGAGCTGGTCCTGGGCCCGCGTCACCAGCACGCGGACGTCCTTGTTCGAGTCGGTGTGCTCGGCCTCGAGCTGGCGCGCGATCACGTCCATCTCCGCGCGGGCTTGTTCGATGGGGACGCCGGGGCCCAGGCGCGCGACGGGGAAGATCCCGGGATGCCAACCGCGATCTTCGGGCAGGGCGGCCGCCCAGGGCCCGAAGGGCGCGTACACGTCCGCGGGCTGGAACAGCTCGAAGCGCTGAGGCAGGACGCCGACGACCGTGTACGGCTTGCCGTCGAGCTGCAGGACCTTTCCGACGGCGCCGGCCGGGAATCGTCTTTGCGCCAGCCCCGCGCTCAGGAGCACGACACCCTCCGCGCCCGGCCGATCGTCGCCGGGTCCGAAGCCGCGGCCCTGCTCGACACTCATCCCCAGTAGGGGGAGGAGGCCCGCGGAGAGCATCTTCGCGGGCAGCCGCTCGGGCTCGCCCGCGCCGGCCAGGGTCATGTTCGTGGACCGGAAGGCCTCCACCCCCGCGAACGACTTCGCCCGCGCGCGCCAGTCGTCGTAGTTGTAGCGGGTGACGGACAGGCTGGGGAAGTCGCGGGTCGTTTCGTTGAGGACGACGACCTCCTCCGGGTTCGCGTAGGGCAGCGGGGCCAGGAGCACGGCGTGCAGCACCGTGAACACGGCCGCGTTGGCGCCGATCCCGAGGGCCAGGGTCAGGATCGCGGCCAGGGCGAAGCCGGGGCGGTTCTTCAAATTCCTGAGCGCGAGGGTGATGTCCTGCATGGGCGTCCAGTCTACGCGGAACCGCGTCGGGCTTGAGAGTGTCCAACGGTAGAGCGGGGAGGTCCACATGAAACGCGCCCTGTGCCTGGCCGTCTTGACGGTGGGACTCATGGGCCGCCGCAGCCTCGCCGACCCCCCATCGGAGGACGCCCCGGGAGGCCGCGCCAACATGGACGCGCACTGGGCCACTCTCGACGAGTGCCTCGACGATGCGGCGAGGGCGCTCGACGCTCGCGCCGCCTCCGAGGGTCGGGCGGTTGAAGAGTCAGCGTGTTCCGAGGCCGCCCGTCCGATCGTGGAGGACGGAACGGACACCGATCGCGAACGGCTGTGGTCGGCATTCGACGCTCTGCCGGACGACTCGCCCCTGGCGGGTGAGGTCGTGGATATGTTCCTCGAGCGCCGGGTGGAACTGTCGCTGGCGCCATTCCAAGGGAAGACCACGTCGCCGGCCATCACGCCTCCCGATCACGCCGCGCCCCCGGCTCTCCTCCAGAGTGCCCCCGACGAGCTACAGGAGGCCTGGCGGCTTTACGCATCGGTCATGCAGGCCACGGAGAAAAGACCCGACACCTCTTCGGCCGAGCCCGTCATCGCCTTCCAAGCGAATGAGCCGGCCTTTCGTCGCGCGGTGGTGGCGTTCTTGCGCGGTCGCATTTCGCCGGCCGACATCGTTCGTGAGATGTCGCGGTTCGAGTGGGTAGGGCGGTGCGGCACGGGCAGCGACGTTTTCTATGGGCCGAAGGTGAAGGTCCTCGTCGTCGCTCATCTACAACTGGGGCGCAGCGATCTGGCCCTTGCCGCCGCCAAACATGGTGGCTTCATGGGCATGGACCAGACAGGGCTCTCCGCGGATCCACGCCTCCTGACTGCCGCCGGCCTGGACTGGGAGCGTTTCCACCTCGGCGGAGTGCTCTCCGGCCACCTGGACTCGTCGAGGCCCCTCGCTCTCCGAGGCTCCAACCGCGCGGCGGGGTCCCTTCTCACGTACGCCCGCATGCTGAACGGCTCCGGCGATGAGGCTCCGAATCCAGCCTTCGAATGGCTGCTCTCGACCCTGGCCGCGTTCGTCGAGCCGGGCGAAGGCGCGGAGGGACTCGCCGCGAGAACGGATTCGCGCGCGGCCCGCGCCGCGGATGCCGAGCCGATCGGCGGCGAGGTCCAGCAGGGCGTGCTCGAGCTGCTGGCCACGCAGTTCGAGCCCAACGCGAGCGCGTGGGAATCGACGACGGCAGCGGACGTGCTCGTCGAGCTGGCTCGGCCGGAGAGCCGCCCGGCCTTCCAGGCGATGTTGCGGTCGCCTTATGAAGGAGTGCGCAAGCAGGGGGCGGCGGGATTGCGCGCGCTCGGCGAGACGGTGGCCGACCCGCTGCCCTCGCGTCCGGTCGCCTTCCGGCTCGTCGTCGACGGTCGACCCCTTCGTAGGGCGGATCTGTCCGTGCTGTTGGAGACGGAAGGTGGCGGAAGCGATTCGAGCGGCGCCTACACGGACGATGCCGGCATCGTGGAGCTCGAGCGCGACCCCTTCGTCGACCCGCGCCGTCGACTCGTATCGATCCATCTCGACGTTCGCGGCGATTCGGCCGAGAGGGAATGGTTCGAGATCAAGCCGGAGTCCCTCCCAGATCTCGACACCGTCACCACCGTGTCGATCCGCACCGGTGCGCTGACCGTGGGGATTCCTCCTTCGCTGCTCGACGGCTCGCCGCCGCCGACCCTCACGGTGCTCGCGGTCAGGGATGGCGACCGCGAAAAGGCCGAGGGCGAGGACCTCGAGGCAATGCCGATCGCCCTCGATCTGCCCGTGGCGTCGACTGTCGTCTTGCCGCACCTGCAGCACGGCCGTTACCGGGTACGGCTGGATCGAGGCGCGGCCATTTACGAGTCGCCGGTGGTCGAGGTCGGCCCGAAACCGGTGACGACGACGGTCGATGTCGACCCGATCTACGGGACGGACGACGAGCCGGAGGAGCGCGCGGCCAGCCCCACGAACCAGCCGTTGTGATACCGGCCGTACCCGCGCGTACGGTCTCCGTCGGTCTGGAAGCGGAGAGCGTAGGAAGGCTCGTCTTCGGCGAAGAAGAGCCCGCCGCCTTCCGGGACGAGTCGCGACTGGATGTGGTGGCGCACGCCCGGCTTCGCCGTGAGCGTCTTGCCGTCGGTCGAAAGGCGGACGAGGCCCGCGTTGTCGCGGTATTGCCCGATGTAACGCTGTAGCGGCGCCGAGGACGCGGGCGCGGGTGGGGGCGTGGCCCCGGGCAGATCGAAGAAGAGCTGCTCGACGCGCTCCTCGATGTCGGTGGCCGTGACGGAAGCGCCCGCCCGCTCCGTGTTCAAGAGCACGGCGACGGTGACGTCCTGGTCGGGATAGCGCGCGAGCACGGCCTTGTTGCTCTGCCCCGCGCCCGTGTGGCCCAGCTTCCGTCGGCCGGCGGTGAAGCCGAGCCGCGTCCCGAATCCATAGTCGGCCTCGAGCCCGCTGGCCAGCCGCGCCGGCGCGCGCATCGCCGCCAGCATCGGCGCGCTCACCACGCGTCCCGCCTCCAGCGCCGCCTCCATGCGCACGAGATCCACGACCGTCGAGCACAGCGCGCCCGCGGCGAAGAAGCGGGGCTCGCTCCAGTACGGAGTCAGGGCCAGCGACTTCCGGCCGGACAGGTAGTCGCGCCCACGGCCCGGTATGTCCTGGCCTTCCTCGCAGTAGCCCGTGCCCGTGAGGCCGAGGGGAGCCGCGATCTCGTCGTGCACGTATTGGCCGTAATCCCGGCCGGAGGCCTGCTCGATCACGAGGCCGAGCAGCGAGTAGTTGTAGTTGCTGTAGTCCCAGTCGAGTCCTTGCCCGAGCGCGGTCCCGCCGCGGGCGAGGACGCTGACGGCGGCGGCGCGAGGGGCGGGGCCGGGACGCGTCAGCCCCGAGGTGTGGTCGAGGAGATGGCGCAGGGTCAGCACGCCGATGCGCGGCCGCGCCGCGGGAAAGAAGCGGCTCAGCGGATCGTCCAGCGTGAGGCGGCCTTGATCGGCCAGGCGCAGGATCGCCGCCGCCGTGAAGTGCTTCGACACGGATGCGATCGGATACGAAGTGTCCGCGGTGGCCGCGACCTGCTCCTCGATGTCGGCGAAGCCGTACCCCTTGGCGAGGACGGGCCGGCCGTGCTCGAAGACGGCGATGGACAGGCCCGCGATCGGTCCGCGCTGGAGCGCTTCCGCCGCCACGGCGTCCACGGCCGCGACGAATGCCGACCGATCGGGTGACGGCGAGGGCGACGGCGCGGGGGACGGGTTCTCGACGCGCGCGGCCTCCGTCGCCGCCGGGCGATCGCACCCCGCGACCACGAAGGCGGCCACCAGGACGCCGCCCGCGGTCCATCGGAGTCTTCCCAACATGGAGCCGGGACTCGCTAGATGTCGCGCAAGGCGCGCACGGGCGAGAGGCGCATCCCGCGCCGCGCCGGAAGGAAGGAGGCCAGGAGAGCCGTGGCCGCGAGCACCGCGACCGCGCCTCCGAAGGTCACGGGATCGGTGGCGCTGACCCCGAAGAGCAGGCTGGACATGAGGCGCGTGGCCGCCAGCGACACCGCGAGCCCCAGGACCAGGCCGGCGGCGGTCAAGCCGAGCCCTTCGCCGAGCACGAGCCGCAGGATCTCGCGCGGCCCCGCCCCGAGGGCCATGCGGACCGCGAGCTCGCGCGTCCGCTCGGCCACCGAGTAGCTCATCACGCCGTAGATCCCGATGGACGCGAGCACGAGCGCGAGCGCGGCGAACACGGCGACGACGCGCTCGACGAGCTGCGGCTGGGCCACGGACCCGCTCACGATCTCGTCGAGGCTCTGCACGCCGCTGACCGCTATGTCGGGATCGAGGCGGGCCAGCTCCCGGCGGACGGCGGCCACCAGCGGCCGCGGGTCGGTGTCGGAGCGGACGAGGACGGTCATGGAGGGCCACGGGCTCTGGGCCAGGGGCAGGTACATCTCCTCGATGTTCGGCGCATCGAGCGAGCGGAACTTCACGTCCGCGGCCACGCCCACCACCTCGCGCTGGACCTTGTCCCGCGAGTTCGCGAGGTGCTTGCCGATGGGGTCGGCGCCCGGCCAGTAGCGGCGCGCGGTGGTCTCGTTGACGATGACCACGGGCAGGCTCTGCGCCGTGTCGGCGGCGGTGAAGGCGCGGCCGCGCCGGAGGGGCGTGCGCGTGGCCTCGAAGTAGTCCGGCGTGATCTGGCGCTGCGCGATCACCGGGTCCTTGCCGATGCCCTCGCACACGCGGCCTTCGGGGCAGAAGAACACGAAGCGGAAGGCTCCGGACAACGGCACGTAGCTGGTCGCGGCCGCCGCCTTCACGCCCGGCAGCGCGGCTGCGCGCTCCAGGAGCTGCCGGAACAAATCCGCCTGGCGCGCCGGCTGGGAGTATCGGGCCACGGGAAGAGTGATGGGAATTGCGGTCACGCCCTGCGGCTTGAACCCGGGATCGACGCTCACGAGGCCGGCGAGGCTGCGGACGAGCAGCCCGGCGCCCGTCAGGAGCACGAGGGCCACCGCGACCTCGCCGACGAAGAGGACGCGCAGGCGGGAGCGGGCGGCCCCGTCCGAGGAGCCGCGTCCGCCCTGGCGCAGGCCCGTCTGCAAGTCGCCGCGCGAGGCGTGCAGCGCGGGCACGACGCCGAAGGCCACCGCGGTGAGGCCGCAGAGGGCGAGCGAGAACAGCAGCACCGTGCCGTCGACGCGCGTCTCTTCCAGCCGCGGGAGCGTGCCCGCGGTGATCTGCTGCGCGAGCGGCACCGCGGCCAGGGCGAGCAGCAGGCCCAGCGCGCCGCCGACGAGCGAGAGAGCGAGGCTCTCGACGAGGAGCTGCCGGACGAGGCGGACGCGCGAAGCGCCGAGGGCCTTGCGGACCGCCATCTCGCGCACGCGCGCGCTGCCGCGGGCGAGCTGCAGGCTGGCCACGTTGGTGCAGACGATGAGCAGCACGAAGGCCACGGCGGCCAGCAGGAGGGCGAGCGGCGGGCGCGACGTCCCGACGAGGCTCTCCGCGAGCGACTGGGCCTGAAGACGGAAACGCGTGGCGTCCACGTAGCTGCCGTATTGCTCCCGGTACCGCGCGTTGATCGTGTCGAGCTCGGCCTGGGCCTGCGCGATCGTCCGTCCGGGCTGCAGCCGCGCGACGAACGAGAGGTACGACGCGCCCGAATGGACCTGCGCCGGCGTGAGCGCGTCGGGCTCCGAGACCCGCGGCATCCACACCTGCGGCTCGGGAAGCTGAAGCGGGAAGCGGAAGGCCGCGGGCAGGACGCCGACGACGGTGACGTCCTTGCCGTCCAGGCGGAGCGTGCGTCCGAGGACGGTCGGCTCACCGCCGAAACGCCGATGCCAGAGGCCGTCGGTGATGACGGCGGCATCCGCGCCTCCGGGGGTCATCTCGGCGGCGTCGAACCCACGCCCGAGCTGCGGCGCCACTCCCAGCAGGCCGAAGAGGTCTCCGGAGACGCGCGCGGCCGCGATCTGCTCGGGCTCGGTCTCGCCGCCGAGGCTCGGGCTGATCGGGTAATAGACGGCGATGCGCGCGAGGCTCTGCGACTGGTCCCGGATGGCTTCGTATTTGGTGAACGACATGGGGACGGCGCCCGCCTGCGTGTCCGTCGTGACCTGCGAGACCGCGACCAGGTGCTGCGGGTCGTGGAAGGGGAGAGGCCGCAAGAGGACGGCGTTCACCACGCTGAAGATCGTGGACGTGGCGCCGATGCCGAGAGCCAGGGTGAGGACGGCGATCGCGCTGAAACCAGGGTTTTGAACGATCCGCCGCAGCCCGTAGCGGATGTCCTGAAGGAAGGTTCCCACCTCCGCGATCTTACCTTGTCGGCGTAGGATGCGACGGCATGAGAGCGAAGGGCAACGCCGTCGCGGCCGTGCTGATCACTCTGGGCGGGCTGGCCAGCGCGGCGGGCGCGCGCGGGGCCGAGCCCGCGGCCTCGCAGGTGGATCCGTTCGTCGCGCGGCCGCGCGTGATCGTGATGACGGATATCGCGAACGAGCCCGACGACCAGATGTCGATGGTGCGCTTCCTTCTCTACTCGAACGGCTTCGACGTGGAAGGACTCGTCGCCACGACCTCGACCTGGATGAAGAAGACGGTCCGGCCGGACGTCATCCACTCGGTCCTCGATGCCTACGAGAAGGTCCAGCCGAACCTTCTCGCGCACGCGCCGGGCTATCCGACGGCGGCCGCCCTGCGCGCGGTGGTCGTGCCCGGGCAGCCCGCTTACGGCCTGGCCGCGGTCGGAGCGGGCAAGACATCGCGCGGGGCCGAGCTGATCCTCCAGGCCGCGCAGAAAGCGGACGCGCGTCCGCTCTGGATCCTGGGATGGGGCGGCACCAACACGCTCGCCCAGGCCCTGCTCGACGCGCGCGCCACGCGCACGCCGGCGGAGGTCGAGGCGATCGTCGCGAAGCTCCGCGTCTACACGATCTCCGACCAGGACGACGCCGGGCCCTGGCTCCGCCGCGAGTTCCCGGCCCTGCACTACGTCGCCATGCCTTCGACCCAGGACGGCGAGGAGTACTACCTCGCCACCTGGACCGGGATCAGCGGCGATCGCTTCTATCGGAACGCGCCCGGCGCGGACTTCACGACCTTCACCGACGAGTGGGTCAACGCGAACATCCGCAGCAAGGAGCCCCTGGGCAAGCTGTATCCGTTCCCCTGCTGCATCCACGAAGGCGACACGCCTTCGTTCCTGGGCCTCATCGACAACGGGCTGGCCAGCGCGATGAGCCCCGCCTACGGCGGCTGGGGCGGGCGGTACGTGTGGCGACGGCCCTCCGGCGAGTCGCGTCCCTTCTGGACGCAGGGCGGCGATTCCTATCCGGGGCAGGACAGCTCACGCGACACGGTCGCCGGCGTGGACGGCCAGACCTACACCTCCGACCCGGCCACGGTCTGGCGCTGGCGGACGGCCTTCCAGAACGACTTCGCGGCGCGCATGGACTGGACGACCAAGGACGCGCGCCACGCGAACCACAACCCGAAGGTCATGGTGAACGGACGTGCGGGGACGGAGCCCCTGGTGCTGGAGGCGCAGGTCGGAACGCCGCTGACCCTCGATGCCGCCGGCACCTCCGATCCGGACGGCGACGTCTTGAAGTTCGAATGGCTCTTCTATCCGGAGGCGGGTTCCGGCATCCCCGGCCAGCCCGTGCTCATCCGGCGCCGGCCACCCGCCGCCGCCGCGGGCGCGGCCGGCATTCCTTCCGCTCCCGCCGGCGGGCCACCGGCGTTGCCTCCGCGCGTCGTGATCGAGAACGCGACCCTTTCGCGCGCGACGGTGGTGCCCAAGGTCGAGGGCATCGCTCACGTGATCCTGGCCGTCGAGGACGGCGGAAGCCCGCACCTCACGTCGTACCGCCGCGTCATCTTGAAGATGAAGGCGGCCGTAGCGGAAGCGCCTCCGACCGCCGCCTATCGCGCCGAAGATCTCGGGAGGACCGTCCGCCTCACCGACACGCGCCGCGATGTCGTCGTGTCGATCGCTCCTTCGCGCGGCAACGTCGCCTTCGACATGAGGGTGAAGGGCCAGGCCGTCCTCCATTTCCCCGTCGCATCGCTCGACGATCCGCGGGCGGGACGGTTCGGCATCCCGTTCCTGGGACCCTGGGCGAATCGCCTGGACGAGCAGGCCTTCTATGCGAACGGACGTCGCTACGCCTTCGACATGGAGCTCGGCAACGTCACCGGGGCCATTCCCATCCATGGCTTCCTCGCGAACGCGGAGTGGAAGGTGATCGAGGCCCGCGCCGATGGCGAGTCGGCGTGGGTCACGAGCCGCCTGGAGTTCTTCCGCAATCCGGCCTGGATGAAGCAATTCCCGTTCGCGCATACCCTCGATATCACTCATCGCCTGCACGACGGCGCGCTCGAGGTGCACACGCGCATCGAGAACCTGGGCCTCGAGCCCATGCCCGTGAGCATCGGGTTCCATCCCTACTTCTCGCTCACGGACTCGCCGCGCGACGAATGGACGATCGGAGTCGGCGCGCGTACGCAGTGGCTGCTGGCCGAGAACAAGGTGCCCACGGGGGAGACGCGGCCGATCGAGCGGCTGTTCCCCGACCCGCGTGCGGTGGCTCTGAAGGACTACCGTCTCGACGACGTGTTCACCGACCTCGTTCGCGACGCGCAGGGACGGGCGGTCATGAGCATGAAGGGGAGGTCGCAGCGTCTCGACGTCGAGCTGGGCCCGAACTATCGCGCCGTCGTGATCTTTGCGCCGGGCCCGGACCGACCCTTCGTCTGTTTCGAGCCGATGGCCGGGATCACCAACGCGATGAACGCGGCCCACAAGGGCCTGTACAAGGAGCTGCAGACGATCCCGGCCGGAGGCACGTGGGAGGAGAGCTTCTGGGTGCGGCCGAGTGGGTTTTGACCGGGCGCCGACCGATCCGCGTGATCAGGGATGGATCCAACCGGTGAATGGAATCCTCGAGAGGTCGATCCCCTCCCAGGTCACGCCGATGAGGAGGA
>Ga0207662_10001748_pt1 | contig 10664 bp, 10 predicted proteins | sample KBSS33LmetaG_FD_184338 | JGI IMG/M metagenome (GOLD analysis project Ga0207662, IMG submission 184338) | Switchgrass rhizosphere microbial communities from Kellogg Biological Station, Michigan, USA - KBS S3-3L metaG (SPAdes) (version 2) | ecosystem: Host-associated > Plants > Roots >... | reverse complement strand
CGCCACCGTGGAGGTGGTCGCGCGCTGCGCGCTGCGCGACTGCGGCGCCCGCACGGTGGCCGACCGCCGCGGGCGCTGGCGCGCGACGCTGCCGCTCGTCCTCGCGCGCGGCGTCACCGCGGTCTCGCTCACCGCGCGCTACCCCGGCCTCGCGGGCGCCGCCAGCTCGATCATGCTCGACCTCGCGCCGCTGCCCGCAGCGCCCGCGTCCGGCCCGCAGCTCGCGCTGATCGGCGACTCGCTCGCCGTGGGCACGGCGCCGCCGCTCGCCGTCCTGCTGCCGGGCTGGCTGGTCAGCGCGGACGCGCGCAAGAGCCGCCCGCTCGGCGAGGGCATGGACGTCTTCGAGTCCACGCCGCTGCCGAGCCGCCCGGTGGTGCTCGCCTTCCGCCTCGCCTTCGCGCCCTTGGCCGCGTCCACGAGCTGCTGCGTGGTGGCGGGAGTGTCCCCCAGCACCGCCGTGGCGGCGGTCAGGAGCACCGCGAGCGCGTAAGGTCTCATCTCATACCCTGCCGTATCGGTCCTCGAGCCGGACCACGTCCTGCAGCTCCGGGGTCGACACTTCGGCGACGTCGGTATCGACGACCGCGTACATCCGGTGGATCAGCCGCGGAGGGATGTGGAAGGCCTCCCCTTTCCGCAGCGGCAGCTCGCGGCGGTCGCCGTCGTGCTCGACCGTGAGTTTCAGCTCGCCGTCGACAACGTACAGCGTTTCCTCTTTCATTTCGTGGTACTGGAGGCTCAGCGACTCGCCCTGATTAATGTGCAGGATCTTCCCGACGTAACGGTCCGTGTGGGCGAAGATCAGCTCGTATCCCCACGGCTTCGGGACGTGCGTGATGTTGCGGATATTGAAAAGGGCTTCTTCGGTCATAGCGGCTGGTTCACGAGTCCCTCGGGGAAGCGCATGGCCACGCTCTCGATGACGAACTCCTCGATCTCCTGGGCGGTTTTCTTCTGCAGCGCCATCTCTGCAATGCGCCGGCAGTCCTTGTACCGCACGGACCGGACCACATTCTTGATGATGGGGATCGACGAGGGGTTCATCGAGAAGATCTCCAGTCCGAGGCCGAGCAGGACGATGGCGTAGATCGGGTCGGAAGCCATCTCCCCGCACATCTCCACCGGGATCCCGGCGCGCTTGCCGGCGTCGATGACGCCTTTGACCAATCGCAGGATGGCGGGATGCAGCGGCTCGTAGAGGTAGCTGACGTTCTCGTTGCTCCGGTCGATGGCCAACGCGTACTGAATGAGGTCGTTCGTCCCGATGGCGAAGAAGTCCGCCTCGGTGGCCAGCATGTCGGCGATCACGGCCGCGGACGGGACCTCGATCATGATCCCGATCTGCAGCTCCTTGTTGTACGGGATCCCCTGCGCGTCGAGGTCGAGGCGCAGCTCGCGGACGAGCGTCTTCACCTGCCGCAGCTCCTGGACGCCGGAGACCAGCGGGAACATGATCTTGATCTTCCCGAAGGCCGACGCGCGGAGCAGCGCCCGCAACTGCGTCTTGAACATATCGCGGTGCTGCATGCAGAGCCGCAGTGCGCGCAGGCCGAGGACCGGGTTGTCCTCCTTCGAGCCCATGACCTCGCGAGCGAGCTTCTTGCCGCCGAGGTCGAACGTCCGGATCACGCACCAGTTCGGCGCGGTGGCCTCGGCCAGACGCCGGTAGATGTTGAAGTGCTCTTCTTCCGTCGGCAGGTCGGGACTGGTGGAGATGTAGAGGAACTCGCTCCGGTAAAGGCCGATGCCCTCGGCTCCGAACTTGATCGCGTCGTCGAGCTCCTGGACCAGCTCGATGTTCGCCTGCAGCGAGATCTTGACGTGGTCCTTGGTGATCGACGGAAGAGTGCGGTTCTCCAGGAGCTTCTGCTCGGCCTCTTCGTGCCGCGACACGCGGCTGATGTACTCGGCCACCATCGCCTGCGTCGGATTGACGACGATGGTGCCCTCGTAGCCGTCGACGATCACGAGCTCGTCGTTGTCGACGATCTTCGTCAGGCGCGGCACGCCGATCACGGCGGGCATGAACAGCGACTTGGCGATGATCGAGGTGTGCGACGTCCGTCCGCCCACCTCGGTGGCGAAGCCGACGATCGGACGGCGGTTGAAGTGCACGGTGTCCGACGGTGTGAGGTCGTCGGCGACGATGATCACGTCGTGGCGGATCTCGGAGAGGTCGTGGTGCGCGATCCCCTGCAGGTTCACCAGCACGCGCTCGGCGACGTCCTTTACGTCGGCCACACGCTCGCGGAGGTAATCGTCCTCGAAGCTGGCGAAGCGGGCCTGCAGCTCTTCCTGGACTTCCGCCAGCGCCCACTCGGCGTTGACCTGCTCGATCTCGATCTTCTGCACGACCTTGTCGCCGAACGACGCGTCGCTGACGATCATGGCGTGCGCCTCGAAGATCTGGGCGTACTCGTCGCCCATCGAGCGGCTGACCTTCTGCTTGAGGTCGAGCAGCGCGTCGCGGGTCTTCTCCAGCGCCTCGGTGAAGCGCGTCACTTCCGCGGCCACTTCCTCCTCGCGGATGGGGACGCGGTAGACCGAGGCCACGCGCTTTTCCACGATTATCGCGCGGCCGATGGCGATGCCCGGCGACACGCCCACTCCCTTGTAGGTTCGAATGTCGCTGCGCGTCTGAGCTGCCGGCATCAGCTCATTCTACTTCGTCGAATTTCGCGTCGATCAGCTTCTCGACGGCTTCGAGCGCGTCGCGCTCGTCCATGCCGTCGGCCTTGACCGTGATCGTCGAGCCGCGGCCGGCGGCCAGCAGCAGGATGCCGAGGATCGATTTGCCGTCCACTTCTTCATCGCCCTTGCGGATCTTGATGTCGGACTTGAAGCGCGCCGCCATGTGCACCAGCTTCGCGGCGGCGCGTGCGTGGAGGCCCAGCCTGTTCTTGATCTCGATGACCCGCTCGATCACGCGGTCGCTCCCGCCGGTTTCTCGGCCGTCAAGAGGTCGGAAGCCACCCGGATGGCCTTGGAGCCCTTCTCGCTGATGATGTGCGCCAGGGTGGCGACGTCCTTCGCCTCCTCCTTCACGCTCGCGAACTTCACGATCATCGGCAGGTTCACCCCGGTCACGATCTCGACCCGCCCCTGCTCGAGGAAGGACAGGCTGATGTTGCTCGGAGTGCCGCCGAACATGTCGGTGAAGATGATCACGCCGCGGCCGTGCATCTTCGCGAGGCCGGCGGCGATCTTTTCACGCGCCTCGTCGACCGTGTCGTTCCACTCCAGCGGAACGGCCTCGATCCCCGCCACTTCTGTCTCGATCTGGCGAGCGGCGTTCAGCAGCTCGTGAGCCAGATTTCCATGGGTCACAATCAATGCCCCGATCAATGGGCACCTCCGTCGGCTGCGCATCATACGGCAAATCGATCCGAGCGGGGCTGCTGCGGAATTGATCTTGCGAGGCTCAGGTTTATGAGTATACTTGCTGTGAAGTAACTCATAGCTTGATTAAAGGAGACTCAATATGACCCGTTTGCTGACGTCTTCGCCTGACATCAAGACCCTTCAATCGCAGCTCAACCGTATCTTCGAGCCGTTCGCCCGCTTCGCCAGCCCCGACGAGGACCTCGTCAGTGGCACGTGGGTGCCGCCCGTCGACGTCGCCGAAACCCAGGACAAGATCCTGGTCCGCGCAGAGGTCCCCGGCTTCCGGCAGGAAGACATCCAGATCGAGTTCGAGAACGGCCTGCTCACCCTCCGCGGTGACCGCAAGCTCGAGAAGGCGGAAGGGGTCACGTGGCACCGCGTCGAGCGGATCTACGGCAGCTTCAGCCGCACCTTCACTCTTCCGCGCAGCGTCGACGCCGAGAAAATCGCCGCCACCTACCGCGACGGCATCCTCGAGATCGAAGTGCCGAAGCGTGAGGAAGCGAAGCCGAAGCAGATCCGTATCGCCGTGAAGTAATCGCCCCTCAGACAGCGCGTTCCGCAAGGCGGGGGTGTGGAATCCCCGCCTTTGCGGCTCTCCTCGACTGGAGGGTAATGGAATGCGCTCGACCGCGGCACTCCTCGCAGTTCTCTTCCTCGGCGCGTGTGCCACCGGCACCTGGACGGAGCTGGGCCCCAAGTGGGCCGGCCGCGTCAGCGCCATCGCCGCGACCGACGTGAATCATCTGTGGGTGGCGACCCCCGGCGGCGGTGTCTGGCGCAGTACCGACGGCGGGACAACGTTCAGTTGGGCTGGCAACTACGGTCTCGGCGATTTCACCGCCGTCAACCTGGCCATCGACCGCAACGACTCCTCGCGCATGTACCTGCGCACCTGGAGCGGTGTCCTGGTGAGCACCGACGGAGCCGCGCATTGGACGCGCACGCTCTACTCACTCCCGCAGGGCGACACACCCTACCCGTACCCGTCGCGCATGTGCAGCTCCTGGCCCGTCTGTCCGCCGTTTGCGTCGATGGCCACCGAGCCGGGACCGTTCACGCAGATGGTCTTCTCCCCGTCGCAGAGCGTGCTCCTCACCTCCCTCCCCTGCCAGGGACTGCAATACAGCACCGACAGCGGCGCCCATTTCACGCACCTCTGGCCGTTCAGTGCGCTGAGCGGCTCCCCGCAGCAGCGCAACCCCGGCAACTGCATCAACGCCATCGCCGCCGACGAGTCGACGCACCAGGTCTGGATCGCGACCTCGGAGGTGGGACCGGCGCGGATCTACCGGAGCTCGCTCCCTTGGACCGCCGCCGGTCCTCCTGCGGGGATGACGTGGGAGCCGGTCGCGACCGGCCTGCCACTGACCGGCTACGCCATCAACCTGGTGTGGGGCGGGTCGGCGAACCGGATGATGGCCATCCTGCACATCAGCAACACCTACACTGCCTACCTGTACACGGGCGGATCGTGGTCCGCCAAGCCGTGGAACAACGCGCAATGCGTGTTCTTCGACGCACGGTCCCTGGCCTGGGGCGGCGGCAACGACTTCTTCGCTGGTGGGGTGACGTTCGCCTACACGAACGACGCCGGCGATCACTGGACGTGTCCCAGTCTGGGGCAGCAGTACGTCGACATCCGGGCCGTCTATCCGAAAGCGTCGGCGAACAGCGTCTGGATCGGCGGCGACCAGAACCAGTTCGGCAACTACCGCCTCCTGACTCGCTACACCTGGTCGCCCGGCTCGACACTCTCGTCGCCGGTGGGGATCACGGCCACCGGGATTCACTCGTGGCAGACCTACTCGATCGCGCAGGGCGCCGGGATGAACAGGATCCTGGTCGGCGCGCAGGACATCAGTACTGCCTGTTCCGATGATCTCGGCACCAACTTTACCCTGACCAGCAACGAAGAGATCGCCGGCATCGCCTGGCCTGCGGGCGGTGGCGGAAATCGCGTCTACCTGTACGGCACGAAGGGCACCCTGCACAAGGCGACGAACGCCGCGTCGGCGGCGAACTGCGCCGCGGTGACGTTCACCGACGTCTCCTCTCCCGACATGTTCCATGGAACGCAGGCGCTGACCGGCCCGCATACGGTGGCGGTCCAGCCGAACGCCATCGACAGGGTCTTCACGGTCAGCCGCGGACAGGTCGTCTATTCGACCGACGCTGCGGTCACGTGGCACGGCTCCCAACTCGGCCTGACGGTCAGCGCCGGCACTCCCGTCGGCCTGACAGCGGTCATGGTCGACGAAGACGGCGTGGTCTACGTGGGGACCCAGGACCACGGCGTGTACACCTGCAGTGACACGACGCATTACTGCGACGGCAGCGTCGGCGCCGGCACCTGGACGCCGTTCGCGCTGAATCCTGGCGGCGCGGTGACGCCTCCGGCGTACATCACTGCCATCACTCAGTCGAATGCACCGCCGGCGCCGCGGAACTTCTGGATCGCGACGTCGCAGGGCGTCTACCGCCGCCTGGCCGGCTCTTCGACGTGGACCGCCGTCGACGCGATCAACCTTTACCCGTACAGCGACGTGGTGGTCGACCCGAACTGCCGGACGCGGATCTATACCGCCATGGGCTACCTCGGCGACGTCACCCGCACGCGCGGCGGCGTTCACGTGTCGACCGACAACGGCGCGAGCTGGAACAGCCTCACCTCCGGCTTCCCGCTGCACAACTCCCCGATCACTCAGGTGCTCGTCGACAGTGCGCATCCCGAGCGCGTGTTCGCGAGCACGTACGGCCGCGGTGCCTGGCTGTGGGTCTGGCCGTCGGTTCCGGCGTGCGCGCCGTGACGGAGGGCGCTACCGCTTGAAGTCGCGGTGGACGATCTCGACGCTGTAGCCCGCGGCCTCAAGATCGTCCGCGAGGCGCTGCCCGATGGCGACCGAACGGTGCTTGCCGCCCGTGCACCCGACGCCGATCGTGAGATAGCTCTTCATCTCTTTCTTGTAGCCGGGCAGCACGTAGGTGACGAAGTCCTTCAGGCGTGAGTAGAACTCGTCGTAGCCCTCCTGGTTCCGGAGGTACGCGACCACCTCGGGATCGAGGCCGGTCTTCGGCCGCAGCTCTTCCACGAAGTGAGGATTCGGCAGAAAGCGGACGTCGAACAGCAGGTCCAGGTTGTACGGCAGGCTGTACTTGAACCCGAAGGTGATGAGCGTGACGAGCATCGACGGCTCGGTGCCGGGGATCTGGAACCGCCGCATCACCTCGGCCTTGAGCTCGTGCACCGAGAACTGCGAGGTGTCGAGGACCATGTTCGCCAGCGACTTCACCTCGGTCAGCGCGTCGCGCTCCGCCTGGATGGCCTCGAGCAGCGGCCGGTCCTTGGCCAGCGGATGCGGTCGGCGCGTCTCGGAGTAGCGGCGCGCGATGACTTCGTCCGTGGCCTCGAGGAAGATCAAGACGGTGTTCGGCACCAGCCGCAGCAGCCGCTCGCGGTAGAACTCCGGGAAGATTGTCGCGAAGTCGTGCGTACGGACGTCGACCACGATGCCGACCCGGTCGGCCTTCTCGTGGGTGGTGACCTCGTCCAGGTAGGGCTCGATCAGCTCGATCGGGAGGTTGTCCGTGCAGTAGAAGCCGAGGTCTTCCAGCGTCGACTGCACGTAGCTCTTGCCGGAGCCGCTGAGGCCTGTGATCACGACCAGGAATTCGGGTGCGTTCATCGTCAGTCGCGGGACCGCTGCCTAACGCTGCCGGCGGCCGCGGTCGAACAGCTCGGGTGCGAATCGCGTGCGCGAATGCACGCTGCGATTCTCCGAGCTGGCTATTTCTTCGTGATTCGTTGCAGGCAGCCCGTCGCTGATCGCTCCCTGCCGCGCGATCTGTTCGTCGATGCGCCGGGTGAACTCGCGCGCCGAGTCGTAGCCCTGCAGCTTCATCAGGTGGTTGCGCGCGGCGATCTCTACGAGTAGCGCCAGGTTGCGGCCCGACGCGACCGGGAGTCGCACGTACGGCTTGGCCACGCCGAGGAGATCGAAGCTCTCGCCGGTGATGCCCAGGCGGTCGTACTCCGTCCCCTCCGCCCACTTCTCCAGCTTCACCACGAGGTCGATCGGCTTCACGTCGCGCGTCGAGGCCACGCCGAAGAGATCCTTGATGTCGATGATGCCGATGCCGCGCAGCTCCATGTGGTGGCGGAGCAGGTCGTTCGAGTAGCCGAGCAGCACGTCGTTCGGGTGGCGCTTCACGATCACCAGGTCGTCGGCGATCAGGCGATGTCCGCGGTAGACGAGGTCGAGCGCGCACTCGCTCTTGCCGATCCCGCTGTCGCCGAGGAGCAGCACGCCGATGCCGTAGACGTCGAGCAGCCCGGAGTGCATCGTCACCCGCGGCGCCATGGTCTCCTCGAGGAAGTACGTGGCCCGGGTGATCGTCGTCGACGACATCGAGGGCGTCGAGAACAGCGGCACCGAGCGCTTCTCGCATTCGACGCGGAACTCGTCGAGCGGGGTGATGCCCTTGGTGACGATGAACGTGGAGATGTCCAGGCCGGCCACGTCGCGGATGCGCTTCTCACGCAGGCGCGGCGGAAGGCTTTGCAGGTACTTCGTCTCCGAGGCGCCGATGATCTGCACCCGCCACGGCTTGATGTACTCGTAGTAGCCGGCGAAGGCGAGACCCGGCTTCTGCACGCGCGGACGGGCGATGACGCGGTTCATCCCGTCATCGCCGGTGACCAGCTTCAACTGGAGATCGTCGAGCTCGGGCGCGCGCAGCGAACTGACGGTGGTCTCGTTGTAGTCCTCGTCGGTCACGCGTCCAGTCTACTGCACCGCGGCGCGAGTGGAGCGACGGCCGGGATGGCCACCGCTCCACTGCAGAAGCCTCAGAACTCCGGCGCGATCAGGCCGAGGTTGTTGTCGCGGCGCTTGTAGATCACCGAGACGCGGTCGGTGTCGATGTCGCGGAAGACGATGAACTCGTTCTTGGAGTCGTCGAGCCGCATGGCCGCTTCCTCGATGGACATGGGGCGGATGGAGATGCTGTTGGTCTGCACGATGCGGGGAGCGCGCTGCGCGGTGTCCTCGCGCAGCTGACCCGGCTCGAGCACCTGCACGGCCCACTCGTTGACGATCGGCTTCGCGCCGTCCTTGCGGTGATGGTCGCGCAGCTTCTTGCGGTTCTTCTGGGCCTGGCGCTTGAGGTGGTCGATGGCGGAGTTGACGGCGTCCTGCATCGACTCGTCCGACTCCTGCACCGTCTTGACGTCGTGGTCCTTGCCGGTGATCAGGATCTCGCAGATGTTGCGGTACTTCTCGACCTGCAGCACCACGCGCACGTCGATGACGTCGTCGAAGAGCCGGTCCTGGATCTTGGCCAGCTTCTTCTCCACCATGTCGCGGATGTCGGGGGGAATGTCGTAGTTACGGCCGGAAATCTCGGTTGCCATACACCACACCTCGCACTAAAAGATTTGCTTGCGGTCCGTCGACGACGGGATGTTCAGCTCGTCGCGATACTTCGCCACGGTCCGCCGGGCGATGTTGATACCCTCGTCGTTGAGGATCTTCATGATCTTCGAGTCGGAGAGCGGCTTGCGCGGGTCCTCGTTCTCGATGAAGCTCTGGATCTTCTTCTTCACCGTGAGGGACGAGATGTCCTCGCCCGTGTCGGAATCGATTCCGCTGTGGAAGAAGTACTTCATCAGGAACAGGCCGCGCGGGGTATGCATGTACTTGTTCGACACCACGCGCGAGACGGTCGACTCGTGCATCTGGATGTCGTCGGCCACGTCGCGCAGGACCAGCGGCCGCAGGTAGTCGATGCCGCGCTCGAGGAACTCGCGCTGGTGCTTGACGATCGACTCGGCCACCTTGTAGATCGTCCGCTGCCGCTGGTCGAGCGACTTGATCAGCCACACCGCGGAGCGGATCTTGTCCTTGATGTAGTTCACGGTCTCGCCGTCGGACTTCGAGTCCATGTTGTTCAGCATCGACCGGTAGCCGCTGTTGATGCGCAGCTTGGGCATGCCGTCCTCGTTGAGGACGATCACGTACTCGTCACTGACCTTGTGTACGTAGACGTCGGGCTCGACGTAGATGGCCCGCTCGTTCGAGTATTTCCGCCCCGGCTTCGGGTCGAGGTGCTTGATGATCTCGACGATCCCCTCGAGCGACTTCATGTCGATGCCGAGGGTCTTGGCCAGCGGGACGAACTTCCGCTGCATGAACTCTTCCCAGTGGTCGCGGATGATCACTTCCACGAGAGGCGCGTCGACTTCCAGGAAGCGCAGTTGCAGCAGCAGGCACTCGCGCAGGTCGCGCGCGCCGACGCCGATCGGGTCGAGCGACTGCACGGCCGCGACGGCGGTCTCCACTTCCTCGGCGCCGTAGCCGCCCGAGGCGATGATCTCCTCGTTGCTGGCCCGGAGATACCCGTCCTCGTCGATGTTGCCGATGATGAACTGGGCGATCTCCTTCGTCCGCGGTGAGGCGTCGGACATCGAGAGCTGCCACGTGAGATGGTCCGAGAGGTTCGGCGGGCGGGTGAGCGTGTTCTCGATGGGGAACTCTTCGTGCTCCTCCCCCATCCCGCGCGGGTTGTAGCCGTACTCGATGTAGTCCTGGAAGTAGGCGTCGTAGTCGATCTCTTCGAAGGAGTCCTTCTCCTTCTCGTCCTTCACTTCGACCGGCTTGGTCTCTTCGGCCTCGTTCTCGGCCTTGGTCTCCTCGGCCTGGGTCTCTTCGCTCTTCACTTCCTCGGCTGACTCATCGAGCAGCGGGTTTTCGAGGAGCTCCTGGTTGAGGACTTCCTGGAGCTCCAGTTTGGAGAGCTGCAGCAGCTTGATCGCCTGCTGCAGCGACGGCGTCATGATCAGCTTTTGGCTGAGTTTCAGGTGAAGCTTCTGTTCAAGTGCCATGGTCCGGAATTGCGACTACGGGTGCCTTCCTCGGTCAATTCAGATTGAACGTCTCGCCCAGGTAAATCCGCCGGACCTCCGCGTCCGCAGAGAGGCTCTCAGGCACTCCCTGCCGGAAGATCTCACCCTCTTTGATGATATAGGCCCGATCGGTGATCTTCAATGTTTCCCGCACGTTATGGTCGGTGATCAGGATCCCGATCCCCCGGGCCCGCAGCTGCGAAACAATACGTTGAATTTCGAACACTGCGATTGGATCGATTCCTGCAAAGGGCTCATCTAGCAAGATGAATGCCGGGTTGATGGCGAGGCTTCTCGCGATCTCCACGCGCCGCCGCTCCCCTCCCGACAACGAGAACGCCCGGTTCCGCGAGATGTGCGTGATGCCGAACTC
>Ga0207662_10001747_pt1 | contig 10665 bp, 7 predicted proteins | sample KBSS33LmetaG_FD_184338 | JGI IMG/M metagenome (GOLD analysis project Ga0207662, IMG submission 184338) | Switchgrass rhizosphere microbial communities from Kellogg Biological Station, Michigan, USA - KBS S3-3L metaG (SPAdes) (version 2) | ecosystem: Host-associated > Plants > Roots > Rhizosphere... | reverse complement strand
CTTTGCCGCCGGGATCGTCAACAGCGTGCCAATCAGGCCGCCGAGGTTGAACCAGTTGTTCGCATCCCTCTTCCATGTCTCGACGAGCGTCAGCGTCGCAGCGGTCGCCAGGCCCTGAGATTTCGCGGTCGCCTGCGCCAGACCGGTCGCGACGATGCTGATGAAGGCGTTGACGCCCCACCAGGTAATCAGCGCAATTACCGCCATCGCGAAGCCGCCCAGAGTTGCGTGTCGGTGCTGGGGCGTGAACAGCTCGGCGATGCGCGGGTGCGCCCCGCCGGCGGCGGCCTGGTTCCAGCGCTCCGGCTCGCGCACGAAGACGCGCACGATGAACGCGACAGCGGCTGGGATCAGGCCACAAAGAAAAACGAACCGCCACGACGTCTCCGGCGAGCCGTGGAGGAAGACGCCCGCTATCATGGAGTTGGCGAACGTCGCCAGGAACAGGCCCATCGGCGCCGACGTGTAGAGCAGCGCGCCCGCCTCGACGCGTCGCTTTTCGGGGACGACCTCCGCGACCATCGCCGCGCCGGCCGCCCACTCGCCGCCGATGCCCAGGCTGGCCACCACCCGGAACGCCATCAGCATCCAGATGTTGACGGCGCCGGCGCACGCCGCGGTGCCGAGCGCGTAGAGCAGCATCGTCAGCAGCAGCGTCCGCTTCCGTCCGATCCGATCCGCGATGCGGCCGAACAGGATGCCGCCCGCGGACCAGCCGAGGAGCAAGATCGACGTCAGGATGCCGCCCCATTTCAAGGTCGCCGCCTTCGCCTCCGGCGATCCGATGGTCAGGCCGAGCAGCGTCGGGACGCAGTTGGGCGCGACGTAGTTGAACAGCAGCCCGTCGAACACGTCGAAGCCCCAGCCCAGCCACGCCGCGAACAGGACCGTCCACTGGTACCTATTCATGTCCAGCAGCGTGCGTCCCGCCGCTGGCTGACTCATGGTTGCTCGATACCCGTCGTCGGGTAGGCGGCGGCCGCGGCGTTGCAGAAGTTGACCTTCTTGATCATGGGCGGCGGGTTGGCGCGCTCGCGCGCCGAGGCGGCGCGGCGCGTGGCGAGCGCCTTCTGCGCGCGATCGCCGGCCTTCGGCAGCGCCGCGAACACCTTCTTCCAGGCGTCCTGCGCCTTGGGATCGGCGTTCGCGGCGGGATCCGGCACCAGCGCGATCAGGCCGACCAGGTCCTCGAGCAGTGTCTGGTCGGGTTTGGGCGCGGCGAGCGCCTCGTTGAGCGACGGCACCAGCACCCGGTCGCGAAACGACGCGAGGTCATCGGCGTCGACCTGACACCAGAGCAGGCGCGCGTGCAGGTGGCCGAACGTGGGCGCCGCCTGGGCGTGCGGCTGCTTGAGCAGGCGCTTCAGCGGCTCGTCGTAGTCACCCTCGGCCTCGCCGTACGACGACAGCATCACGTCGACCAGCTTGCCGCGGCAGTCGGGGTCGCAGGTGTTCCCGAGGAGGTATCCGGCCAGCCACTTGCGGTGTTCGGCGTGGAACCGCTCCAGCTCGGCGTTTTCGCTCGCGCTCACCAGTTCCCCGGTGCGCGCCGTCGCCAGCACCAGCGCCGCCACCAGCTTCGCCCCCGGGGAGAACGTCTCGAAGCGCTCGATCTCCTTCCATTGCCGGCGCTCGTACAAATCCTGCAGGTACGGCTCGAACAGCCAGGCCATCCGGCCCGGGAACGACTGCACCTCGCGCTCGTCCTTCAAGATCGAGAGCGGGCCGCTACCGACCGGTTCGCTGGCGGCCGTGACCGCTTCGAGCTCGTCCTGGAACACCTGCGCGATCGCGTCTGACCGCACCGAGAGCGCGTCGTCCTTGCAGATTTCGGCGGCCTTCTCGACGCCGAACCGCTGCAGGCAGGTCATCTTGAACGCCTGCGCGAGCTGGCCGTAGTTCTTTTGCTCCGTCGCCTCCAGCACCGCGCGCATGTAGCTGGCGTTGTCCTTCCCCAACTCCAGCGCGTACGACACCGCCAGCTCGGGATCCAGGATCGCCCCGCGCGTCAGCGACAGCAGCACGCCGAAGCGCTGGTCCGCCGTCTGGGGCCCCTGCGTCGACAGCACGTTCAGGTTCTTGGACAGGATCTCCGCGCGCGCGATGCGCCAGTCATTGTCCGCCTTGGTGCGCGCGATGGCCTGCTCGGACTTCGCCTGCGCCGCGGCGGTCACCGACTGTCGGTACTGCCAGATAGACGTCGCGACCAGCCCGGCCAGTCCCAGGAACAGCGTCGACAGCGCGCCGTGGTACTCCTGAATGAACTTGGCGAGCTTGCTCTTTCTGCCCGCGTTAGCGGAGCCCTTGTCCTCGTCTTCGCCCACGGGCGCAATATATAACGCTTGAAACGGCGATGAACTGGGTCGAGCTACCGGCGGTCAAGTGGGCGTTACCGATACCGTTACTGGTCGGTGTCGCGCCCTTCGTCTGGTGGTTCTTTCGCAGCACCTGGCGCGAGCTGGACGCCGAGGGCCTGGCGATCCGGCAGGAACGCGCGGCGCGCGGTGAGATCGACTACCGCCCGATGGTCGCCCTGACGCTGGTCGCGTTCATCCTGACCTTCCAGGACTACTACGGCCGCCCCGAGTTCTACCTGCGCGCCATCCACGGCGTCATCGATCGCCACGTGCGCCTGCATCCGCGATCGCTGTTCGACATCGGGAAGTGGGACGAGCTTTACATGCGCGGCTGGTGGGGGCTGACGCGCGTGGGCGGCTACATGCTGCCGCTGGCGGTCTGGCCGATCTTCTTCCGGCGGGACAGCCTGCTCGACTTCGGCCTGCGCGGGCGCGGGTTCGGCGCGCACGCCTGGATCTACGCGCTGTGCGTGGTGGTGATGGTGCCGGTGCTGATCCTGGTCAGCCTGCAGCCCGACTTCGCCGACTACTACCCGATGTACAAGCTGGCCGGCCGATCGTGGCTGGATTTTCTGAGCTGGGAGTTCATTTACCTCGCCCAGTTCTTCGGCCTCGAGCTGTTCTTCCGCGGCTTCTGGCTGCGCGCGATGCGCACGTTCGGCTCGGGCGCCATCTGGTCCATGGTGGTTCCCTACTGCATGATCCACTATGGCAAGCCGTACCTGGAGGCGTCGTCGGCCGTCATCGCCGGCGTCGTGCTCGGGTCGCTGGCGATGCGGACGGGCAGCATATACGCCGGCTTTCTCGTGCACGCGACCGTCGCGGTGACGATGGACATCCTCGCTCTCGAACGCCGCAACGGGTTGCCCTCGCTGCTGATCCCGGGCGGCACGGCGCACCTCACGTTCACGAAGTGGATGGTCGTCATCTGGATCGCGTGGGCGATCGCGCTGGTGGTCCTCGCCGTGAAGGTGCGGCGCTCGTGGCCGCAGATCGTGGCCGTATTTCGGCGCCGCCGCGCGTCCTGAACGCCGTCAGTCCGCCGCGCCGGCTCACGTCCCACATCTTGGAACGTCCGCCGGTCATACGGGCTTCGCTGTACGTGAGACTCCGTATTTCATTCCGGAAACGCTCTGTTTGACGGATCAGCTGCCTTCTGGAGAACCAGAAACGCGACTTTAAAGGATTCCGTGAAATTGGGCAGTGCGTAGTCGGAGTTCCACCGTTGCGCGGGCGGGCTTCCTTCGGTGCGCGATGCAGGGTCGAGGCGCGGTGGCGTGCTGTGCGTTGGGGTTCGCGAGTCGCTGTGTTGCGACGAGAGGAGGCTCAAATGACGACCATTAATACGAGCTGGGTTGGGATCCGGAAGGTGCCGTTGCTGTTGATCGCGCGCGGCGGTCTCGCTTTCCTCATGGCCGGTGCCGTCGGCGCGATCGCAATCGGTTGCGATCGCCCGCCGATCGAATCCGGAGAAGATGTTCAGACCACGAGGGAGGCCCTGGTGGCGACCATCTCCGGGACGATCAGGGACACCCAGGGGCGTCCGCTCACGAACGTCACCGTTCAGCTCAACGGCAGGACGATGGCCACGCGGACCACCGGCACTGCCGGCACGTACTCCTTCCCGCTCAACATCCCCGAGGCGACCGGGTCCTGGTCGGTCATGCCGACGCGAAGCGGCTGTTCATTCACGCCCGACGTCGTGAACCTGAACAACATCAATGGCAGTCGGGTCCAGAACTTCACCGGCTCGGGGACCAACTGCGTGGGCGTCGCCGCCCCTCAGTGCGTCGCGGTCGCCGCGACCGATCCCGGCCCTCGGGCCGGAATAGCCGGGGCTGGCGATCCCCTGCCCGGCCTCGCCGCGCAGGAGCTGGCGCTGTTCGTCGGGGCGAAGGAGGCCTTCGAGGAGGTCGACTCGGTGTCGGGCGACGGCGTCAACGACGAGGAGGGCAAGGGGCTCGGCCCGACGTTCAACGGCAACTCTTGCAAGATGTGCCACCAGCAGCCCGCGACCGGCGGCACCAGCCCCGGCCTGCAGAGCCCGCAAAATCCGATCCCCAACCCCCAGATCGCGCTCGCGACCCTTCGCGGCGCACTGAACGCGATCCCGTCGTTCATCTCGGCCACGACACCGACGCGGGAAGCGCGCTTCCCGATCGCGGCGGGCGGCGGCGTCGCCGGCCTGTTCACGATCAGGGGCCGCGACGATGCGCCGGGGTGCACCCTCGCGCAGCCGAACTTCGCCGCCCAGGTCGCTTCGGGCGACATCATCTTCCGCATCCCGACCCCGACGTTCGGGACCGGGTTGATGGAGAACATGCCGGACCTGGCGCTCGCGGCGAACCTGACGACCACTCACGTCTTTCCGGTCTCGGGGCGGCTCAACACCTCGGGCAACGACGGCACGGTCACGAAGTTCGGGTGGAAGGCACAGAACAAGTCGCTGATGATCTTCGCGGGCGAGGCGTACAACGTCGAGCAGGGCGTCTCGAACGAAAACTTCACCAACGAGCGATCGGCGGTCGCCGGCTGCGTGTTCAACGGGTCGCCGGAGGATCACACCAACAACCACGAGGTCGACTCGGGCACGCCGGCCGAGGTCTCGGGCGACACCGTGCTGTTCGCGGCGTTCATGCGCTTCCTGGCGCCGCCGTCCCCCGGTGATGGATCGGCGGCGACGACCGCCGGTCGGGCGGTGTTCATGGCCGTCGGCTGCGGCGACTGCCACACGCCGTCGCTGACGACCGGCCCCTCGCCGTTCGCGCCGCTCAACAACGTGACGTTCGAGCCGTTCTCGGACATCGCGGTCCACAACATGGGCGCGCTCGCGGATGGCGTTCCCCAGGGCGGCGCGGCGTCGGACGAGTTCCGCAGCGCGCCGCTGTGGGGCGTCGGCCAGCGCCTGTTCTTCCTGCATGACGGCCGGACCTCCAACATCGTCACGGCGATCAACAGTCACTGCAGCACGAACTCGGAAGCAAACGCCTCGGTCAACGCCCTCGCCGCGCGCAGCGCGACCGATCGGCAGAACCTGGTGACCTTCCTGCGCTCGCTGTAGCCAGGCCGATGGAGCTTCGCTCCGAGGGAAGCGCCCGCCAGTTGGCCTCGCTTCTCCCGGAGCGCTCTTTTCGAGGCGCTTGCGGCCTCGCTCCGAGTCGCGTGATAAGGCGAACTTGCTCATGAGGAAAACGGCACCGATACGACTGCTGCGGCTGACGCTCGTCATCGCGCTGGTCCTGGCGATGCCTTCAGGCGAGACGCACGGCGAGCAGGGAAGGGCGGTTTCGCCCGTTGCGGCGAAGCAGCCCGAGCCGGCCGCGCCGAAACGGGCGAAGGTCGGGTGCGCGCAATACCGCGCGAACGCCGAGGCGCATGCCAGGAACGCGGTGTTCAACACCAGGCTCAAGGCGGGCGCGTGGGGCAACATCCCGCCTCCGCTCCGGAAGCTCCCGCCCCGGGCCAGGCTCTGTGGCGCCGACGGTATGGGCCAGGCCGTCATCGCGTCGCCGCTGTTCGGGCAGGAGATCGAGACCTTCTACAACCCGCTGTTCGCCAGGATCGGATTCGGGCCCCTTGCCTGCAGGGTCGTGGCCCGTCGAACGCAATGCACCTGCAAGCGTCAGCGCGATATCGGCATCGTCGTCACCGACGAGGACAGTGAAGCGTTCGTGCTGTCCGTCATGAAGCGAAGCTGACGACAGGCCAGTGACATGCGGGCTCGTTCAGGATCGAGTCTCCTCTTCCTCGCACCGCTGTCGATCTGCGTCTGTTTGAGTTGTCGGGATGGCGCCGGGGCGCCGGGCAAACCCGGTGGCGCCGGTGGTGGTGCGGGAAGCAGCGCCACCGGTGGCGGCAGTGCCGTCGGCGTTGGCGGCGCCGGTGGGACCGGCGCCGGTGGGATCGGCGGCGACGGGACCGGCGTCGGCGGGATCGGTGGCGGTGCCGGCGTCATCGGTGGGACGGCGGGCGCGTCCGGCGGCGGCGGCGCGTCCGGAAGCGGCGGCGCGGCAGAGGGCGGGGCCTCGGGTGGAAGTGGCGGCTCGGGCGGCACGGCGGAGCCGCCGCGCTGCGTGGGATCCGCCCTGGGCGCGGACGGCAAGAGTCTGACCGTGAATACGTATGCGCTCGCGGCGGCGCCGTCCGTGGCGATCGTGACCGGGCCAGACGACAACGTCTGGTTCACGGAGGCAAACGCGATCGGCCTCGTCACGCAGGAGGGGACCGTCGTCGAGTTTCCGCCGCTTCCGTCCCTGAGCAGCGCGCCATCGGGCATCGCCGCCGGACCCGACGGCAACATCTGGTTCACGGAGGCCGGCTCGGGGACCGGAACGGGCAATCAGATCGGTCGCATCACGCCGAGTGGCGCGATCGCCGAGTACCCGGTTCCGACCGCGGACAGCCTCCCGCTCGGGATCGTGGCCGGGCCGGACGACAACCTCTGGTTCACGGAGCAGGCGGGCAACAAGATCGGCCGCATCACGCCGGGCGGGACCGTCACGGAATTTCCGCTTCCGTCGACGGGCGGATCACCCGACAGCATCACATTGGGAGCCGACGGCAACCTCTGGTTCACCGAGACCAACGGCAACAGGATCGGCCGCATCACGCCCGCGGGCGCGATCACCGAATATCCGGTCCCCACGGCGCGGAGCTTCCCCACCGGCATCGCGGTCGGGCGGGACGGCAACCTCTGGTTCGTGGAGCCGGGCACGGCTGGAATCGGGCGCATCACCCCCGCCGGCGTGGTGGCCGAATTCCGGTTGTCCAATCCGGCGGAAGCGCCCGGGGGCATCGTGGCGGGACCGGACGGCAATCTGTGGTTTACCGAGTATTTCAGCGGCAACTTCGGCCGGATCACGCCGACCGGCACGATCACGGAATTCGTGGTCGCGGCGGGAACGAACCAGTCGCCGTCTGGAATCACGGTCGGTGCGGACTGCAACCTCTGGTTCACGGATCCCGGCAACAGCAGCGTCGGTCGCGTGGCGCCCTGAGGGGCACCTGCTCGAACGTCGGGACAGCCAGACAAATAGACGAGGCCGGCAACCTGGCCGGCCTCGTCCGGATGCTGATTTTCGAAACGCGAGCGCGTTACTTGGTCTCGGGAGCGGGGGCGCTCTTCATCTCGGTCTTCGTCTCGCCACCCTTGTCCGCGCCCTTGTCGCCCTTGACCTTCTTGGTCTTGCCCTTGGTGGTCTTCGGGGCGTCGGCCTTCGGCGCGTCGGCCTTGGCAGGCTCTTTCGCCGCATCGCCCGCCGCCGGGGCCGCCGCGACCGTGCGGGGCTTGGAGACGTGCTTCTGGACCGGCGTCGCCGCCAGGGCCGAGCCGGTCATGAGCGCGAAGAGCGAGAGGCCGAGCATCGTGTTGCGAATCATGGGAATCCTCCGGTTGTTTGGGTCGCGTTGTTGCGACGGAGAGGGAGATTGCAGCCCGGGTGCCAGGTCACGGAGGCCGTGAATCCCGCGCCCGCCGCGGCCGGACGGCGCCTGGCGCAAGCGGTCGTGGGGCGGTTTCGGTGTGGCGCGCCCGCAATAACGCGCCACGCATCCAGCTCGGCGCGGCTTAGCCGAACCAGTAGGCGATCTTGAGCATCAGCGCGTTGTCGGCGGCGCGGCCCTGAAGGAGCGGTTGTAGTTGCAGGGTCGCGTTACCGATGGGCGTGAGCACGGGATTCTGGGAGCGCGTGTAAACGAGGAACATCGTCGAGCCAAGGTGGTACTCCCACCGCAGCACGACGTTGATGTTCAGCGTCGCCGTCTCGGTGTCGGGCATGAGCCCACTGGTGTCGGGCGTCGTCAGGTCGGCGAGGCGGACCTGGCTGCCCGGGGCGCGCGTCAGCGTGTACAGCGGGGCGTAGTGGACGCGCGTCAGGAACAGCTGCGTGTACCACTGCAGTGACAGCTCGGGCGTGAATGTGAAGGCCGCGCGCAGCGTCGCGCCGACGTTGGCGGCGGTCTGCGTCCCGAAGTGATAGGTTCTCGGGTCCGAAGGCATGGCACCGACGTCCTTCGCGTAATAGCGCGGGGCGCCGCTCTCGTAGCCTGCGGTCGGCAGCAGCGCCAGCTCGAGGCGTGACAGCGCGCGCAACGCGAACGTCGAATTGAAGCCGAAGAAGACGCCGCCGCCCTGGCGGACATCGAACGTCCACGAAAGCCACCCGGTGAAGGGCAGCCGCGGATCGGATCCGAGCTCGCCGGACACGCCTGCGCTGGTTGCGTGCTCTAGCGCGGTCCCGTCGCCGGTCTCGCGGTCGTCGAAGAAGGCGCCGCGGTAATGGAGGTTCGCGTACCAGGCCCAGAAGCTGGTCAGGGCGCCCGACGACGCGAGACGCACCTCGTTCCACAGGTTGAGGCCGTCGAGCGTCCGGCGCTGGTTGACCTGAAGGGCGGTCCACGTCTCGCGCGTGAACCGCCCGGCGTCGAGCGTGCGGTACGCGAGCGTCAGGTACGCCTGGTAATCGTTCTTCCGTTCCAGGTAGCCCGCGTCGTTGAATTCGAGCATCGGCCCCGCGAGGTGCTGCCAGGCGCTCCAGAGCCAGTGCGCGCCACCGTCCTTGCCCACGTACAGCGACCCGCCCGCCGCGAGCGGGCCGGGTTGGATGTTCCGGCCGTCGGGCTCGGGGCGTTCGGGGCCGTTCTGCAGCGTCGTGCCGATCGCCTGCGCCGCGACCGAATACGTTCCCATGCCGGATCGCCAGCGTCCGTCGGCGCTGAACACGTATGCGTCGTTCGTGCAGCGGCCGTCGCTGCCCGGCTGCATCGTCGCGTTGGCGGGGCACATCGTCCTGCCGATCGGCTGTTGTGGCTCCAGGCGGTTGGTCGCGGTCGCGAGCAAACCGATCTCGGCGTTCGTGGCGAGCTTGCGTTTGAGGCGAAGGATGTTGAACACGGACCAGGGATCCAGCCGGCGCAGCACGCGCGCGCCGGTCATGTCCTGGACCTCGACGTCGTTGGGGCCCGTGACCGCGGAGATGAGGCCCACGGTCGTGCGCGCGCCGATCGTGCCCACCAGCTTCGCGGCGCCATAGAGCGGCGTCGGGTCGGGGCGGGCCACCAGCGTCTCGTAGGGGGCCAGCGTCGGCGCCGGCGGCTGCCGTCCGATGCGGCGCGTGTAGACCAGCGGGCGAATCGCGGAGAATACGTCGATCCCTTCCAGGAAGAACGGGCGCTTCTCGGGGAAGAAGGTCTCGAACGTGGTCAGGTTCAGCACCACCGTGTCGGCCTCGACCTGGCCGAAGTCAGGGTTGAGCGCCATGTCCAGCGTCAGCTCATTGGTCACGTGCGCGCGCGCGTCGAGGCCCGCCGACACGTCCGCCCACCACCCGTGCGTCAGCGTCGTGTCGCTGTCGACGGCGGAATGGCCGACGCGCGCGAGGCCGAACGGCCGCAGCTCCAGCGCGTGGCGCGGGTGAAGGTCGCGCAGGTCGTCGAGGCGTCCGAACAGCGGCACGTACGTCGCGGCGCTGCGCGGGTAGAACGCCCAGTCGTCGGTCTCCTGGCGCGCGTCGATGAAGCGCCGCACCTGAAACCCCCAGTCCTGCACCGGCAGCTCCGAGAAGCGCAGTACGGACAGCGGGATCCGGAATTCGATCGTGTAGCCGCGATCGTATTCAGCGACCTTCGCTTCCCAGACCGCGTCCCAGTCGGAGGTGAAGTTGGTGTCGTCGAAGTGGACGCCGTCCGAAAGCATGCCGGCCGCGTTGATCGCGAAATGGAAGGCGCCGACGCCGGTGCGCCGGCTGTCGATGTCGATCCAGACGCCGTCGGACGGGATCTGCGAGTCGCGCCGGGCCAGCCGCCGGACGATGGGGGCATTCACCTGCTCGGCGTCGACGCCGATGTAGAGGTTCTTGTCGTCGTAGAGGACGCGGATCGAGGTGCGCTCGCTGGGAGGCGCGCCCTCGTCGGGGTAGTGCTGCACGAAGGTGTCGGACGGCACGGCCGCGGCCCAGACCGGATCGTCGAGGCGGCCGTCGATGACCGGGGGCTGCGCCGTGCGCGTGGCGGCGACGTGGGGGCGCGGCCCGATCACGGTGGGCTCGACGCCGCGCGCCTGGGCGAGGACGAGCGCGAGGGCGACGGCGGCGGGCGACACGGACCGCGGACATTGTATAACCTGCCGTCATGGCAACCACGGATCGCTTGGTCGAGCGCCTCGCCGAGCTGATTTCGTTCGACACGCGCAACCCGGATGGGGACGAGTGGCCGCTGGTCCAGCGTCTGGCCGTCGAGCTGCGCGAGCTCGGCGCGGCGTCGGTCGACGAGGTGGAGGTCGGCGACCACGCCTACGTCTACGCCCGCTTCG
>Ga0207662_10001746_pt1 | contig 10665 bp, 9 predicted proteins | sample KBSS33LmetaG_FD_184338 | JGI IMG/M metagenome (GOLD analysis project Ga0207662, IMG submission 184338) | Switchgrass rhizosphere microbial communities from Kellogg Biological Station, Michigan, USA - KBS S3-3L metaG (SPAdes) (version 2) | ecosystem: Host-associated > Plants > Roots > Rhizosphere... | reverse complement strand
GGAAAAGGAGTGGTGGGCGTCGTAGAAATGAAGGGAAATACAGACGTGGACAATGTTGCCAAAGTCGTCGTCATCACGAATCCAGAGGTCACAGGCATGTACTTCCCATCATTGGAAAAGGCCACTGCGGACAAGATGGAGCAATCGTTTAAAACATTCGTCCCGCCGACGGTCTCGATTTCCTTGCATCGTTTGATCGCATCCGTCCCGAAACAGGAGGCGCCGGCCGGAGTGCAACTGAACAACGATCCGCCGAAGATTTTTGTGGGTTACCGCCCATCGATCCTGTTGAGTGTGGATGGTGAGCCCGTTCTTTCGGAAGTTCCAAAGACGAATTTGAAATTCGTCGTTAACACGCAGTGGCCCCTGTTTTTCGACGGCGCAAACTCCAGTTACTACATCCCCGTTGGCCAACAATGGTTGACAGCCAATAGTCTCGATGGTCAATGGTCGGCAACGAAAAAGTTACCGCGGGATATGAGCAAGGTGCCACAGGATAAACAGTGGAACGGACTCAAGAAAATTATCCCACCACCCGCTAGATCCGACGGAGTTACTCCAGCGGTTTTTTATAGCGACAAGCCGGCGGAAGTCATTCTTTTCGATGGACAGCCCGTTTACACGCAGATTCCGGGCACGCAGCTCACTTACGCCACGAACACGGATAGCGTCGTTTTTGTCTTCACGCCAACGCAGCAATTTTACTATTTAACTGCAGGCCGATGGTTTAGTGCCATGGATCTTCAGGGACCGTGGACTTACGCAACGCCAGATCTCCCGGCTGACTTCGCCAAGATCCCGGCCAGCAGTCCGGCTTCAGCCATACTCGCTTCGGTTCCCGGAACTGAGGAAGCGAAGGACGCAGTTTTGCTGGCGCAGGTTCCGACGACGATGACCGTCAAGCCGAATGAAGCGCAGGCCAAAGTTAAAGTCGAGTATGGCGGTGAACCGAAGTTCGAGTCAATCAAGGGGACCTCGATGTCGTATGCGACGAACACCCGCGACAAAGTGATCAAGGTTGGGGACGTCTACTATCTCTGCCTTCAAGGCGTGTGGTTCATGTCGCCTAATCCGCAAGGGCCATGGACAACATGCACGTCAGTCCCGCAGGAGATCTACACGATTCCCCCCAGCTCCCCGGTTTACAACGTCACTTATGTCACGCAGACCGCGAATCCCGATGGCACGGTTACAGCCAACTACACGGCCGGATATTTGGGCGGATTCATCCTGGGTGCAGCCACGGGAGCTATTATTGCCAATGGGAGCGGATATTGGTGGCCGCCGTACGCCTATGGAGGCTATTACTATCCCTACGCAGCGACTTACTGCGGAGGTTATTATTACGGGGGTTATGGTTATCATTATGCAACGCCTTACTACAACTCCGCTATGGGAGCTTACGGCTGGAAACAGACTGCCTATGGTCCATACGGTTCAGCGACAAGAGGTGCCGCCTACAATCCTTACACCGGGACTTATGCTCGAGGCGCTTCGGTGTCGACACCTTACGGCAGCAGAAGCGCCGCACAGGCCTACAATCCCTACACTGGAACCTACGCTCAGACCAGACAAGGTTCGAGTCCGACAGCTCAGTGGGGCAGCTCCTATGTGTCGCAGGGAAACAAGAGCGCTACCATGGGCCATTATTCTACCGCCAACGGAACTGTAGCCGGGATTTCAGGCTCGCAAGGCGGCGAAGCCGCCGGCGCAAGCACCGCCCGGGGAAACACAGCGGTTGGAAAAACTGCCAGCGGCAACATGTACGCCGGCCACGATGGTAACGTGTACAAGAACACCGGCAACGGCTGGGAGAAGTACGACAACGGAAGCTGGAATTCCGTAAATAAGCCCCAGCCGAACTGGCAGGGGGCAGAAAGCAGTCAGCAAAGGACGGGAACCGAAAATTATCAGCAACGTGCGTCAGCAGGGAGCAATTACGATCGCTCTGGCGCAAGCAGCTACAATCGATCGGAAGGCGGTTACGATCACTCCGGAGGCGGCTTCGATCGATCCGGTGGAGGCGGCTTTGGTGATTTGGACCGCGAGGCCCAGAACCGGTTCCGCGGCGGAGAACAGAGCCAGCGCTTCCAAGACTTCCAACGCGGCGGCGGTGATCGCTTTGGTGGTGGAGGATTTGGCGGCGGTCGCTTTGGCGGCGGACGTCGTCGCTAAAGAGGCGGCGTCCCAGATAAATGAACGACAGGAACCGGAGTACGCCGTGACATCGGTGGGCGGTTGACGCCCAACCCCGCCGACATCATGCTGCCCGTCGCCTGGCCGCATTTCACTATGAGACCTCACCACTTTATCGCTACATCGGTCGTCGCGCTCGCAATGGCGGGCTGCGCACAAATCGCGGTCGTATCTGAGAAACGTCCTGCCCCATTGCCGCCCGGCTCGGGCGCGGATCAGGTTGCAACGGAAACAATCGATCGTGCCTTGGTCGACGAAAAAAAGGAGCCGATCGTCGCGATCGGTGGGTTCGTTGCCGCCGCGCGAGAGTCCTTACGCCAGCTCGATCGCAACCCCGCCAACGCAGAAGCACTGCGCAATTATAATTTTGCCGTCGCACGCATTTTCAGTGTCGTTCGCGACGCGAAATTGGATCCGTGGACTCACCCGATGCGCGTCGGAGCAAACGGCGAATTTACTCTCACGTGGAAGCGCGATCGGCGCCCGGAGTGGAACCTGGCTCTGTACGACATGATTCCCGCCGATGAGCTCGATTACAAAGGCTCCTATGTGAAAGATCACGTGAAGAAAGACGGAATCGGAGCGCCCCTCGTGGCGAAGCGAGAACTCACCGCGCAGCAAGCCAGTGCGTTGTTCACTCCGCCGTACATTTATTATAGCGTTACGGCGACAGCGCAGTTCGAAGGTTCGCGTTGCGTTATCTCGATCAACGATCCCTTGGCCGCGGAAACTGTGCGCGTGGACGGACACACCTATCCGCTCGCGGCAAATTTTACGGCCTCATATGCTCTCCTGCTAGCCCGGGAAAAGCCCCAGAAGCTCGGATTCGCACGTATGCTCAGGCCGCAGGAATACGCATCTACTGCCCGGGTTGCGCGCCTGGAACCTTACAATCCTCACAAAACTGTGCTGCTCGTCATCCATGGCCTGATGGACACACCAGTGACATGGGTCCCAATGTTGAATGACTTCCGTGGCGATCCGGACTTCCGGCGCAATTACCAGGTTTGGTTTTACAGCTATCCCAGCGGCTATCCTTATCCTTATTCCGCACTTATCCTTCGAAAGGAGCTCGACGCGATTGAAAAAAAATTTCCGCTGCGCAAGCCGATGGTAGTGGTGGGCCACAGCATGGGCGGATCCATCACAAGAACTTTGCTTACCGATGCCGGCACGACTCTTTGGATCGATGGCTTTGGACGTCCGCCGGCCCAAACCCCGATGGATCCCAAGAGCAAGCGGCTTCTCGAAGAGGTTCTTATCTTCGAGCACCGGCGCGATATTGGGCGTGTGGTCTTTATGTCGACTCCGCATCGCGGCAGCGACCTCGCCAGCAATTGGATTGGTCGCATCGGCTCGATGTTGGTGAGAACACCATCGAAGCTGCTCAACGTCGGCCGAACCGCGCTCGAAAGCGCCACGCCTGACCCGGCAGCGCTGCACCTGAAGCGTGTTCCCAACAGCATAGACACTTTGGCGCCGAATAACCGTTTCGTCATGGCTATCAACACGATCCCTATCACCAAGGGAATTCCCTATCACTCCATAATCGGTGACCGTGGTCGCGGGGATACTCCAAATAGTAGCGACGGTGTTGTTCCCTATTGGAGCAGCCACCTCGATGGTGCCAGAAGCGAATTTATCGCGCCGTGTGGTCACGGCTCACCTCTAAATCCGCAAGCCATCGCCGAGGTCCATCGCATTCTCCGACTCAATGCACACTCCCACTAGCTGCTGCGAAGCATGAACCATCATGCCGGCTTTCGCCTCACGATTCCGAACGCTTCTAGTGTAATCTGATGCGAGTCATTCGATCGGTCGGTGCACTGCTCGTCCTTCTTGCAGGCATTATTGCTGCTCTTTGGGCATTTGGCGCCGTCTGGTTTGACACTCCGTTCGGCAATGCAAATAAGGTTGTAGCGGGACTCTTGGGGGTGGCATTTGCCAGCGTGCTCCTATTCGTTAGGCCGTTCTGGCGCAAAATAGGCGTCATTGCGCTGCTTTTCGGCGGCGTGCTTGCCTGGTGGTTGACGCTTTCTCCTACCAACGATAGCGACTGGCAACCGGACGTGGCCCAGAAGGCGTGGGCCGACATTCAAGGCGACGAGGTGACGTTGCACAACGTACGTAACTGCGACTACCGGACCGAAACCGATTACAAGCCGCGTTGGGAAACACGCACCGTGCGCATCTCGCAGATCACCGGCATCGACCTCGCGATCAATTACTGGGGCTCGCCCTGGATCGCACATCCCATCGTCAGCTTTCAATTTGCTGACGCGCCGCCGCTCTGTTTCTCCATCGAGGTGCGCAAGAAGGTTGGCCAAACCTACTCGACTGTCGGCGGGTTCTACCGGCAGTTCGAACTCATCTACATCGTGGCCGATGAGCGCGACGTGATCCGTCTGCGCACAAACTACCGCAAGGAGGATGTCTATCTTTATCGCACGACGGTTTCGCCAGCGCGCGCGCGCGAACGTTTTCTTGAATACATCCATTCGCTCAACGCTCTGCGGAACAAACCGCGCTGGTATAATGCCATCACCACCAACTGCACCACGAGCATTCGCACCCAGCATCCGCCCAATGAGCGTGTCCCATGGGATTGGCGCATCCTGCTCAATGGCAAAGGCGACGAACTGTTGTATGAGCGCGATGCCATCGTCACTGGCGGGCTTCCCTTTGCCGAGCTAAAAGCGCGAAGCCTGATCGACGCGCGCGCCCGCGCAGCCAACGATTCTCCTGATTTTTCAAAACTGATCCGCGAAGGTCTGCCTTTCGCGCTTCCCTCCAATGCATCAGGGCGATAGCCGTCCGGTGTGTCTGACCCATCGGAAAGCAACGAGAAGCGGACAGTCCAAATCGAACCAGGGCGCAACATTCGTCTTGACGAACGCAACACCAGGTTCTTGTAATTTGATTCAGCGAGACCTCAAGGGCGGTATCTCGCAAGCGAGTTACCGGCTAGGTATTCGAAGATTCCATAATGATTATAAATACTGTCGCCCTGATTTTGTTCGTCGTCCTCGTCGGTGTCACGCTGCTGGGGGGACGTCTGCGTCGGCTCCTTCCAGAGGAGCATTTGAGCGCTGAGTCTAAAGACGCAATCAAACTCGCGCTGGGTCTTGTCGGGACCATGACCGCCATACTTCTGGGGCTGCTCATCAGTTCAGCCAAAGGCGCCTTCGAGACCACCCGAACCGAAGTGATCCAGATGGCAGCGAAAGTCGCCTTGCTCGATCGTGTGTTGGCGCTTTACGGACCGGAAACGGCCGCGGCGCGGCGCGCCCTCCGCGACGCGACCGCTGACGGAGTCCGCCGCACATGGCCGGCGGAGCGACGTGGCCCCGTTCAATTAGACCCGAACCCACACATGGGGGACGCCGTTTACGAGCCGATTAGTCACCTCGCCCCGCGCGACGACGCGCAACGTGCTCTTAAGACCGAGGCAGCAACTCTCATGATGCAACTCGCCGAGATTCGGGCGCTGCTGCAAGCGCAAGCGGTTCCGTCGGTGTCAAAGCCGTTGCTGATCGCGTTGATGATCTGGCTTGTGGTAATCTTCCTGGGCTTTAGCCTGATGGCGCCGGCTAACGCTACAAGCACTATCGCCCTGATTGCAGGCGCCTTCTCGGTTGCCTGCGCTGTCTTCATAATCCTCGAACTCGACTACCCATTCGCCGGCGTTGTCCGAGTTCCGAGCGAACCCATGATAAAGACGTTGGCCCACCTCGGCAAAGACACGAGCTAAACGCGCTGCCACATCAACTTCTGATCCTTGTCGTAATTCGTGGCTGCTAACAACCTGCGCCCTGTTCTCTGGGAATCCTTTGAGTGGTTCCTGTTTTTTACTCTGTTACTGAGTGCGCGTGGAAGCGTCGCTGCGGCTGAACCGTCGATTAATCCGACAAAAGCAGACCAGTTGAAGCAACTAAACGATCAGACCATCATCGCCACCCACGTGTCGCTGGACTCAGAGTGGGAGCACTTCAAAGACGGTGCGGAAAAGGCGACCTGGACGCTAGCAGGATTATGGGGGTGGCCTGCGGGTGACTCGCAAGACTGGGGCATACGTTTCAGGTTGCCCTTTAGTTATTACCGAACTGATCAAGCATCAGATGACAATGGGATCGGCGGTGTTGGTGACGCGGAAATTGGAGTGGGAACCGCGTTTCGTTTGAGCACGTGGCGAACTGCCGGTGGCATCGAGCTGCACACCGATACTGCTTCAGATAGCACCCTTGCTGAAAAGGTCTGGCGTTTAAAGGCCGGTTGGGGAATCGCTCATGACTTTTCAAAGTGGCTCAGTGCGAGTTTCACTGCCGACTACAATCATTCCGTTGCCGAAAGAGATGATGTTCGGCCGCAGCGTTATCTTGAGCTGTCGTTACCGGCTACATTAATTTTTCCGCAGGCCTGGTCGATCAACGTGAGATACAAAACGGCCATCGATTTTCAAAATGGCGACCGATGGAATCACAGGGTCGGCGTCGGCGTTGCCAAGCGTCTTTCTAAAGTCCCGATCGTCGTCAGCGCTACAGTGGAAAAATCGCTCAGTAGCAGCCCAAAGAGGTTTCAGGCCAGCATCGGCATTGTTTATTACTTTCAACGATACCACACACCGAAATAACCCAATTAGCCAGCAAGTCGCGCGGGTATAGGCCTAAAGTCCAATATTCGGCTCGCGCACAGGCGGTAAACTTATATAATTCTGACCAAAATGCCGATTTCACCAACCGAGCTCGCAATCGTCGAACGCCCCAAGACGAATTCAAAGATTTTTGCGCACACGCAGTGGGACGCGATCCCGGTCACCGCAGCCCTCCTGCACAGCGTTTACTTCTTCGGCATGTTTTTTCTTTTTCCACGGGTTCCCCTTTGGGTCATGGTGATTCTCGGTTTCGTCTATTCGGTCAGCATTTCCTGGAACATCAACGGCATTTCCCACAACTTCATTCACAATCCGTATTTCCGCTCGCCGCTGCTCAATCGTTTGTTTAGCATCTTGGAGTCGGTCACGGTCGGTTTTAGCCAAATTTTCTACGAATGCATTCATATGCGGCATCACAAGGGAAACGCCGACCGCCCGGACGACGAGGGCGAAACTGTCGATTGGATTTCGATTTATAAACACGGCGAGGACGGTGAAGCCGAACGTCCGCTCGCATACACGTTCCTCAGTTTCTTCCGCGAAGATCCCAAGACCGTTTTCAAGGAATTGAAACGGAAAAATCCTCGCGAGGCGTTTTGGGGAGTCTTCGAACTCGCATCGTTTGTTGCTACTTTCGTCATCCTGGGCATTCTGAACTGGCGTTACATCTGTTTTCTTCTGCCGTTTTGGTACTTTGGCCACTGCCTGTCTTATTTGAACGGGTACTACCGGCATTACGGCGGAAATCCGGACGAGCCGATTGCGTGGGGCGTGAGCAGCTATGACAAGCTCTATAACTGGATCTGGTTTTATAACGGTTACCACGCCGAGCATCATTTCCGGCCAAAGGTCCATTGGACCCGGATGCAGACGTTGCGTGACCAGATAGTCGATCAACAACGTGCCGCCGGGGTCCGCGTGATCAAGCCACCGCACGCCCTCGGCTTCCTCGATCCTGATTTGCCTCCCGCCACTCGACCACGGGAGCACCGCAAGCTCGAGTCCGAGGCGGTTTCCTAGCGTCGCGCTGTTTCGCGCCCGCTGTTAAAACCGGCGATAGCGCCAATCCGATCCCGGCTGCAATGTCGTCGACACGAGTAGCTGCGTAAAGAATTCAAAAAAAACGAACAAAATATGGGATCCAAAGATTCTACAAGGCAGTACTGCCGAAGAAGAACGGCTCGAGCACGATGCCCAGCACGCACGAAACTGGAGGCGGTGGGGTCCGTATTTGTCCGAGCTGCTGCGGCGCGAGCCATCAAACCGGCTGGACTGCGCTGGCAGTGAAACTATCCGAGAACACGATTGAACATCCTGACCGAAGCAAACCATTGATCGAGACAGCGAAAACCAGACGCCCGAAGTACGTGGCGCGACTGGCGGAGAACGCGGAAGAGATGCGTCGCGCCCAGCGGTTGCCGTTTAAGATTTTCAATCTCGATCTCACGATCTAGCTAAAAGGATGAGCACCGCACTTCTAGGAACCTGGCGCGCATTCGCTGTCGGATTTTTCTGTCTCTGCGCTCTGGTAGAGAATGCAATCACTATTCCGTTTTTCGCCCAGGCACGCCGCCGGCACGCGCGCACGGCGTGGCTGCGTCGCTGGAGCCGGTTTGCCTGTCGCATTGTCGGTATTCGGGTAACGACTCGCGGTTCGATGCCGCACTCCGGCCTTTTGGTGTGTAATCACCTTAGCTATCTCGACATAATCGTGCTCAGTTCGATTCGGCCTTGCGTCTTTGTCGCCAAGCGGGATGTCGCGGCTTGGCCTCTATTTGGATGGCTGGCTCGGGCGGCCGGCACAATTTTTGTCGATCGCGAGCGCAGGTTGGCCAGTGCAAATGTTGTCGATCTTGTCCGGGAAGCAGTTGCTGGCGGCTCACTTGTGGTCCTGTTTCCTGAAGGAACAAGTTCAGACGGCTCGACGGTCTTGCCATTTAAGTCGGCCCTGCTTGAATCAGCCGTGGAACTGCGCTGTCCGGTTGGCGCTGGGGCTATCGATTATGGCCTCGATGACGGTTCGGTCGCCGATGAGGTATGCTACTGGCGGGACATGACCCTGGTACCGCACTTGCTTAATCTTTTCTTCAAACGCGAAATCCGGTCAATGTGCTCCTTTTCTCTTCCGAGAATTCGGGCTGGCGATCGCAAGGAAATCGCGCACGAGCTGCGCGAGGAAATCATGAGGATCCGGTCATGACGAACGGCAAGGCTAGAGAAATTTGCCACGATTGGGACAGCGACAGCCTGCTGTCCCGAGAACGTGACGCATTTAAGCCTTGGAAGTACCACGCCAGCAGGGATAATTAAATATCTGCCTGGCTCCGGGGCCCGCGAAGACTCATGCCTAGGAAAAACAAGACCACGATTTTCCTGACAATCTGCTTCGCGATCTCAATTCAATCTGTTTACGCAGCCGCGATCCCGGCTGGAACAACCCTGTTCGTCCAGACCAATGAAACCATTGCGTCCACCGATCCTGTGGGGAAGAAGTTCGCTGCCCAGCTTTACCGGGACGTCGTCGTGAACGACAAGCTCATGCTTCGCGTCGGCACTGGGGTTGTGGGCCGTGTAAAGAAATCACGCGGGCTGGGATCTAAGCCGCTAATCCTCGACGTAACACAACTGACCATCGGCCAACGCTTGGTTCCCATCACAACGGAGGGACTTCGAGCGGACAACACCCGCTTCACGACCCGCCGCGGAGTTTCGGTCGGCGGTGGCTTCTTTCAACTTCGGGTTGGAACACGAATGCAGTTTCGTCTAGCCAAGCCGGTCGATCTCGGGGGCAGAGAATAAGGGCGTCCTTTTATTTTACTTTGCCGGTTTTCTCCCTGTAGAAAAACCGACGCCGACGCACAAATTTTCCGGCGAAATCGCGTGTTTGGGGCGTTAAGTTACGCCTGGGTATGGCGCGCGTAATGTTTCTCGACGCCTTTCGGAAGCAAGCGCTTGCGACCGCGTTGTCGCCGGCGTGCAAGCGTCGCGCGACCAGCTTTGGTTTTCATGCGGGCGCGAAAACCGTGCTGACGTTTCCGTGTTCGTTTGGAAGGCTGGTAAGTCCGTTTCATAAAACCAAGAAATCCTCGGTCGGCTTGAGAGCAGTTACGGTAGGAATCAGCATCGCATTGTCAATCGGGCGCCTGCAGTCTCGATGCCCTGGTTTTATTCAGCATTGCCAGGGCCGTCGATTTTTGAAATAAGCGGTACCAACAAATGGGCGAAAACATCGTAATCGAACCAGCAACCGAGGCCGATCTCGACGAATTGTCGGTGATGCTTGGCGAATTATTTGCTCAGGAAAGCGATTTTCGCCCGGATAAAGGGAAACAGCTTCGCGGGCTGCGTCTGATTTTCGAACAACCCAGCCGGGGCCGCGTTTTTGTGCTCCGGCGCGATGGTGCCATAATCGGGATGATCAATTTGCTCTTCACCATCAGCACGGCTGAAGGCGGTTTCGTCATCCTGCTCGAGGATCTGGTTGTTCACAAGGAGTACCAGGGCAAGGGTTACGGTTCGAAGCTTCTTCAACACGCAATCGATTTCGCGAAGCAGAAGAATTTTCTTCGCGTTACTCTTTTGACCGATCGACCAGAAAACGTGGCGCAGGAATTCTTCCGCCGACACGGTTTCGTCGAATCATCCATGATTCCGATGCGCCTGTGGATCAACCCGCAACAGAATAGTGATCAGTGATTTGTAATCTGTGTTCCGCGGCTTCTCTTATTCTTACTTGTTTTCTTGCTCTTGCTCCGAGAACCACGACTGCCACCCGGGCTATCAGCGGCCTTTCCTCTCGATCCAGGCGCTCAGTTGAG
>Ga0207662_10001745_pt1 | contig 10668 bp, 10 predicted proteins | sample KBSS33LmetaG_FD_184338 | JGI IMG/M metagenome (GOLD analysis project Ga0207662, IMG submission 184338) | Switchgrass rhizosphere microbial communities from Kellogg Biological Station, Michigan, USA - KBS S3-3L metaG (SPAdes) (version 2) | ecosystem: Host-associated > Plants > Roots >... | reverse complement strand
TGATCAACGATCGCGGCGGCAACTACGTTGTCGCGATCGCCCGGACTCCGAGCGACACGAACACGGTCTGGGCGGCAACCCGGGTCGGGCGACTGTGGGTGTCCAAGGACGCCAACGCCACCAACCCGAACAACGTCCACTTCTTCCGGATCGACACCGCGGCCACGCCGGGGCGCTTCGTGTCCGGTATCGTCATCGACCCCGCGGATCCGAACCACGCCTGGATCTCGTACTCGGGCTATGGGGCCTACACGCCCGGCACCACCCAGCACGTCCTCGAGGCGCGGTTCAACACGCACGCGCATACCGCGACGTTCGTCGATCGCTCGTACGACATCGGCGACCAGCCGGTGACCGGCATCGCGCGCGACGCGAACAGCGGTGATCTGTACGTCGCGACCGACTTCGGCGTCCTCCGGCTGCCGGCCGGGGCGACGGCGTGGCAGCAGGCCGGCAGCGGCCTGCCGCGTGTCGCGGTCTACGGGCTCACGCTCGCCGAGAGCGGGACCACCCGTGTCCTGTACGCCGCGACCCACGGTCGTGGCGCCTACGCGCTGGCCCTGAACTAGCGCTCGGGCGGCGCCGCGGAGCGATCCGCGGCGCCGCCACCGCTCCGGTCCACCGGTGACCGGGCATCATGCCCGGGTGAGCGAGCTGCCCATCCGGTTCGGCAGCCCGCTGGCGGGCCTCGCCGCCCTGCGCGACGCGACGTCGCGCCGATCCTCGAGCTGGGATCGCACGGGCGGCAACGACGACCGCATCCATCTCCTCCCCGGCCAGGAGGCGGTGCTCCTCGACGCCCGGGGAGCGGGCTGCGTCCGTCACCTCTGGGTGACGCTTGGCAGCGACGAGCCCGACGCGCTCCGGAAGGTCGTCCTGCGGGCATGGTGGGACGGCGAGTCGGAGCCGAGCGTGAACGTGCCGATCGGCGACTTCTTCGGGGTCGGGCATGCGCTGACGACGAACTTCGCCTCGCTGCCGCTGCAGATGAGCCCGGAGGATGGTCGCGGGCTCGCTTGCTGGTTCCCGATGCCTTTTGCCTCGGGAGCGCGGATCACCGCCCTCAGCGAGTGCGCTGATGCGGAGGTCAAGCTGTACTTCTCCGTCGACTGGGAGCAGTACGACGACCTGCCCGACGGCATGGGGCGGTTCCATGCGCAATGGCGCCGCGAGAACCCGACCGTCGGCGTCGACGAGCGCGACTTCACGAACCACCAGCTGCTCGAGGAGGGCGAGAACCGCTCCGGCGAGGGCAACTTCGTGATCCTCGACGCCCGCGGCCGCGGCCACTACGTCGGCTGCCACCTCGACATCGACAACCTCCGCGAGACGGAGGAGTGGAACTGGTACGGCGAGGGCGACGACATGATCTTCGTCGACGGCGAGCCGTTCCCGCCGAGCCTCCATGGGACCGGCACCGAGGACTACTTCAACGCCGCCTGGTGCCCGACCCAGCCCTTCTCGGGACCATACAGCGGGATCACGCTTCCCGGCGGCCCGAACTGGTCCGGCAAGGCCTCGCTGTATCGGTTCCATGTCGAGGACCCGGTGCACTTCCGCGAGTCGATCCGGGTGACGATCGAGCACGGCCACGCGAACCGCCGCTCCGACGACGTGTCCAGCACGGCCTACTGGTACCAGCTGGAGCCGCATGCCCCGTTCACCCTCGCGCCGGTGAGCGAGCGCCTGCCTCGCCACGGCTGAGCGACGGGCGCTGCCGGCGAAGCTCCCGCCGCCGAGCTGAGGTCGAGTGAGGCTCGGCTACAGGCCGAGCTCGCCCCGGATCGTCTTCAGCCCTTCGACCACGTTCATGACGTGCTCGTCGAAGGGCACGCCGAGCTCCGTGGCGCCCTTCTCGAGCTGGTCGCGCGGGACCTGCCGCGCGAAGCCCTTGTCCCTCATCTTCTTGACGACCGAGCGGACGTCGACCTCGTCGAGGCTGCGGTTCGGGCGCACGTAGGTCACAGCGATCACGAAGCCCGTCATCTCGTCGCAGGCATAGACCGTCTTCGCCAGCAGGCTCGTCCGCGGGACCCCGGTGTGATCGCCGTGGCCGAGGATCGCCTCGACGACGTCGTCCCGGTAGCCCAGCCGCCGAAGCTCGTCGGCGCCGCGGGTCGGATGGGTGTCGGGATACCGTTCATAGTCGAAGTCATGCAGCAGACCCGCCGAGCGCCAGATCTCCAGCTCGTCCCCGGCGATCCCGAACCTGTGCTCGCCGTACCAGGCGACCGCCGCCTCGACGGCGAGCCCGTGCCGCCGAAGCGCATCGGTCTGGGTCCAGTCGCACAGCAGCTGCCAGGCGTCGGCACGGGTGGGCATGGCCCGAGGGTACGCGAGCGACCCGGGAACCGGGATGGCGCCCCGGTCGTCCCTCGGCGGATGCAACCGCACCGGGCTCGGCTCGCTGGTCTCGCCGCCGTGGTCCTTGGCTCTGCCCTCGCCGCGTGCGGTGCGGCCTCGGTTCCATCACCGAGCCCGGCCCCGACCATCCGGCCCACCCCGACCCCGATCGCCGTCACGGTTTCGTCGGCCGCCGACGCTGCGGCGCTCGTGATCGCCACGAACCCGATGTTCGCGGGCGCGACGGAGCTGAAGCCGGACGTCATCGGCGCGTCGAAGTACTGGAAGGCCGAGGTGCTCCCGGGCGGCGGCTACCGAATCGAGCTCACGCTCGGCTGGGGCGACTGCCCGGCAGGGTGCATCGAGCGCCACGTCTGGACCTACGACGTCGACGCGACAGGCGGCCTCACGCTGGTCGGCGAGTCCGGCGACCCGGTTCCGAGCGACCTTCCCGCGTAGGCCGGCCTCGGGTCACATCCGGCGCGCTTCGGCCGCGGAATGCGGCACTACTTGATCAGCTGGACCCCGATCGCCTTGCTGCCCGTGCCCGAGCCGACGCCAGCGCCCACGGTGCCCGTGGCCATGATGTGCATGAACCGCCCGACGATGCACGAGGTGGCGCCATTGCCGGTGTCGCACTCCGCGGTGTTGTTGCCCTGGAGGTAGGCGGCGTGGAGGCCGTCGCAGCCGGTAACAGTGGGACCGCACAGCTCGAAGAAGGCGAAGCTCGGCATCCGGTACCACATGTTCGAACCGTTGCCGCCCAGGTAGCCTGCCGGGCAGCCGTAGTTCGGCGCCGTGACGATCTCCGGCTGCGTGCTGATCGGGTCGCTGCTGTTGCCGGGATTGCAGGTCAGGTCGAACTGCGGGACGAGCACGGTCGTGCCCTCCCAGGTTCGAATGGCGTCCTCGAGGGTCATGCCGCATGGGCCGCCGCCGCCGTTCGGGTTGCCCGCCTCGGCGACGTACTGCCAGGACGGCAGGTCGATCGCCGGGTTGTCTGCGTTCAGGACCGAGCAGACGACCTCGCCGGCGCCACCGGACTTGGGCGTCCAGTCGAGCCAGCCCACGTTGCCGGACGACGTCGAGCACAGCGGCACCTTGTAGACGACGTTGAAGTTCCACGGCGCGCCAGTGTCGACCGGGTTGTGCTGGCCGTCACAGCTGATCGCGTTCACGGGCATGGCCAGCGGCATCAGCGCGCAGTAGTGGCCCTCGGTCGCGTCGCAGTAGCCCTGCAGGTAGCCCGCCACGGCCGTCGCTCGCGTGTTGACGCGGATGCTCCTGACCCCGATCGCGCCGGCGACGTACGTGCCCACGTCCTTCCGCGCGACCACCAGCACGCCGGCCACGGGCCCGACCAGACGGTTCGGGCAGTCCGGGGCCGTCGCCGTCCCGCCCGGAAGCGAGCCCGTGAGGTTGCCGACCTCGAGGGCGACCGGCAGGTTCTCCGTCCGGTCGGCGTTGATCGCGCCGGAGCCGTCGAGCTGGAGCGGGATGCCGCAGATGTCGGTGTAGTACGCCTTCTCGAGGACGATGTTGTTGGCGGCTGCGGTCTGGGACAGGCGCGCCTGGATGTTGGCGTCCCAGCCGCCGGACGGCGTCGATGCGCCGGCGAGCCGCCCGGCGAGGATGACCGCGCCGGCCTCGGCGGTCGCATCCGCCCCGTTCTGGGTCACGCGCTGCTGGGCCAGGACATTGCCGCCGTCAACGATCGTGCCGACCATCGCCAGCGCGACCACGATCGCCACGACCATGATCACGATCGCCTGCCCGGTCTGCCGACGGCGAGCGGCCAGCGACATCGCGAATCGCCGGCGAATCACGGGAACACCCGCTCGATCGGCATCTCCGAGGTCTGGCTCATCGTGAACGAGTGGATGAACCAGTTCACGAAGGGCGTCGAGACGCTGTAGTTGTAGGTCACGGTGATCGCCGCGATGCACCCGACGTGGAGCGTCGGGTCACAGGCGAGGGACGTGCTCGGCGGCGAGGAGTAGGAGACTGCGACGTTCGCCGTGGTGATGCCGAGCGCCCCGCCGGCGGCGATGACGCAGCCGCGGATCGACCAATGCGGCTCGTACGGGTCCTCGATCGGCCGGCTCTCGTCGCAGTCCGTGACGACTCCGAGCTGGTTCACGGCGGCCACCCGGGCGCCCTGCCGCGCGGCGTTGGCAATCGTGTTGTAGGCGAAGACGGCCCGGCCGATCTCGACGAAGGCGACGATCACCAGCACGATGATCGGCAGGACGAACGCGAACTCCACGAGGCTCTGGCCGCGCTGGCCCGTGCGCCGGCGCCGGCGAATCGGTCCGCTCATGGCGCGTTGCTGCGGACCGTGATGCCGCTGCCGCAGGCGACCGTCGAGCCGACGGTCAGGCTCTGCCACTGGATCCTGTAGTTCGGCGGGACCAGCGGGGAGAAGATGACCTGGCCCGAGAAACCGGCCGCGTACCAGTCGCCCTGTGCCTTGTTCGTCTGGTCGTTCAGGAGACTGACGACGGTGCACGTCGCGGGCGTGGGGGAAGGCGTCGGCGTCGGGGTCGGCGTGGGTGTCGGCGCAGGCGTGGGTGTCGGCGCCGGCGTCGGCGTCGCGCTCGGCCCCGGTGTCGGTGTCGGGGTGGGAGCCGGCGTCGGGGTCGGTGAGGCCGTCGGGGCCGGCGTCGGGATTCCTTCGATCAAACCGGCCCGCACCGGGAACGCCGAGGAGGCGCTGACGGGGATCGGGTTGCCGGTGAGCATGCCGATGAACGGCGTGATGAGGCCGAAGCTGCAGGTGAGCCGGACCTCGGCCGGGGCGCCGATGCTCGTCCCGCTCGCGAACGTCGGGTCGGGGATCGCCCCGAGGGTGCAGTTGATGTCCGAGGCCTCGGTGGTGACGAGCCGGTTGTACTCGGCCTGGACCGCGAGGTTGTACGGCAGCGTCCACGCATCGGGGTTCATCGCGGCGTAGTTGGCAGCCTCTCGCGCGGCGCTGTTCAGCGCGACCCAGCCCAGGAAGACGCGTCCGAAATCGAGGCCGAACAGGACCATCAGCAGGACCATGGGCACGGTCAACGAGAACTCGGCGAGGCTCTGGCCGCGTCCGCCGAGTCGTGGTTCGCGCGCAGCACCTCGCCGCGCACGCGCGCGACCGGTGCGTGTGGGCATGGTGGTCGGCATCGACCTTGAAGTCTTCGCAGGCGACCTGTCACGTCACCTTGCCATTGGTTCGGGACCGCAACAGCCGGTGGTACTGCCCCGGCCGGGCTAGTGCGTCACGAGGCGGGCCGACGGCCCTCCGGATGCGGGCGGATCAGGACTCCATGGCCGGCGGCTCGGCGGGCAGCAGGATCGTGAATGCGGCCCCGGGCGAGGTGCTCGCGGGCTCGAGGATGAGGTCACCGCCCATCGCCTGGCAAAGGGACCTGGAGACGTACAGACCCAGCCCGGTGCCCTCGGCGCGGACGCCTGCCGCGCCCCGCTCGTACCGCTCGAAGATGCGGTCGCGGTCCTCCGGTCGGACGCCGGGGCCGTCGTCCGCGATGGTGATCGCGAGCCGCTGCTCGTTCGGGCGGGGCGCCACGCGAGCGCGAATCGGGGCTCCGCCGCCATACCGTGCCGCATTGTCGAGCAGCGCCCAGAGCACCTGGTCGAGCTGGTCCGGGTCGGCAATGGCAAGCCAGCCGTCCGTCTCGTCGTCCAGCTCGAACGACGTCCCGCTCGCCCCGAGCGCATCCCACGCGCGCCGCACGCGGGGCGCGATGGCGAGGACCTCCTTGCCCGGCCGCATGGTCCCGGACTCGAGGCGCGAGGTTGCCACGAGCTGCCGGACGATCCTGTACAGCCGGTCCGACTGCTCGACGATGATCCCGAGCCGCTGGTCGGGCTTCTCGGCGCCCATCTGCTCGGCGTACGCGCGGATGCTCGTCAACGGCGTCTGCAGGTTGTGGCTGATCCCGCGCAGGAACTCGTCCTTGGCCTGGTCGAGCTCGACGAGACGCTGGCGCTGACGTTCGACCTGGTCGAACAGCTCGAGGTTCCGGATCGCGACGGCGACCTCGCTCGCGTACAGCTCGAGCAGATCCTGGTCCGCGGCATCCCAGCCACGGGTGGCGGGCAGATGGCCGAGCAGCACCCCGACGCGCTCGTCGGGCAGCGCCAGCACGGCGCGGACGGGCCGGGCCTCGCCGGGGATGTCCTCCTCGATCGGGAACATCGTCGGGTCGCCGAGCTCGATCCGCGTGTCGATCATCCCGAACGCGGCTCGCGCGCTCCGTGTCGCGTGCGCGACCAGCCGCTCCAGCCCGTCGCGCGGCGAGGTCTCGCCGATGGCCATGAGGATCCGGCGGAGCTCGCCGTTGCGCTGCTCGAGGGCTCCGGCAAGCCGGTTGTGGCTCTCGACGAGCCGGGCCAGCTCGTCCTCGCCCGCCACTTCGATCCGCACCGACAGGTCGCCCGCGGAAGCCCGCTCGACCGCCTTGGAGACCGCCTTGAGCGGCGCGGTCAGGTTGTTGGTGAGCACGTAGGCGAAGCTGACGGCGACGATGATGGCCGCGGCGAGCACGAACAGGACCACCTGGACGAGCGTCGTGTCGAGGTTGCCCGTGCGGATGACCTCGGTGATGAGGAGGACGACCCCGAAGACCGTCAGCGGCAGCAGGGCGCCGACCACGAGCGCGAGGGTCAGCCGGGCCCGGAAGGACATCGACGGCCCGATCCGCAGCGGCTCGGGCCGGGTCCCGGTCGACCCCGGCAGATCGAGCGGCCGCCTCCCGGCGTCGCTCACGCGGAGGGCGCCGGTGGGTTGTGCTGCACGAGCCGGTAGCCGACGCCGCGCACCGTGACGAGGTGGACCGGCCGGTCCGGCTCCGGCTCGATCTTCTGCCGCAGCCGGCGCATCGTCACCCAGACGTATGAGGGATCGGCGTCGTCCGTGTCGCCCCAGCCGCGGTCGAGGAGTGTCTCCGTGCTGACGGTGTTGCCGAGGTTGGCGGCGAGGGCGTAGAGCAGGCGCGACTCCGTCGGCGTCAGCTGGACGGACTCGCCACGGACCGTGGCGCTCTTCCTGCGCAGGTCGAGGGTCAGCTCCGGCCCGAGCACGAGCTCGCGCCGCGGCACCTTGTCGCCGAGCCGGCGCATGACCCGCGCGATGCGCGCCCGGAGCTCGGGGTAGTGGTATGGCTTGGTGACGTAGTCCTCGGCGACCTCCTCGAGGAGATCGGCCTTGGAATCCGCGGTGTCGATCGCCGACAGCACGATGATCGGGAGGTCCGCCCGCGCCTTCACCTCTCGCGCGAGGGTCAGGCCGTCCATGCGGCTCATCATCATGTCGACGATCAGGAGGTCGGGCCAGCCGCCATCGAGACGCCGCAGCGCCTCTTCGCCGTCACGCGCGGTCTGGATCTCGAACCCGTCGTTGCGCAGCTGGTCGGCCAGAAGCACGAGCAGGTTGGGGTCGTCGTCGACGATGAGGATGCGTGGCGCCGCCCCGCCGCCCCGCCACCCTCCCGCCAACATGGCCGGAGGATACCAGTGGGGTTTCGGCGCTCAGGGTGCCTTGGGTTCGAAGAAGCGGCAGCGGTCGCGGAGCGGACAGATCATGTGGTTCGGCCGCTGCGCGTGGCAGACCAGCCGGCCGTGGCGGATCAGGTTGACGTGCGCCTCGAGCATTCGGTCGGGCTCGAGCATCGCCAGGAAGTAGTCGTGCGCCTGGTCCGCGGTGGCCTTCTTCGGGAGCAGGCCGACCCGCTGTGCGACGCGCTCCACGTGCCGGTCGACCGGCATCAGCGGTAGCCCGAACGAGAACAGCAGGACCACCGATGCCGTCTTCACCCCGACGCCATTGATGCCGGTCAGCCAGTTGCGGGCCTCGAGCGCGGACATCTCGCCGAGGAACTCGAGCGAGTAGTCGCCCCGGGCCTCGCGAATCGACGCGAGCGCGGCCTTGATGCCCTTCGCCTTCTGGTTCGGCAGGCCGCCGGGCCGGATGACCTCGACCAGCTCCTCGAGTGGCGCGATGTCGACGGCCGCCCAGTCCGGCGGCGCGCCGTCAGGGAGGCCGGCCCCGCCCCAGCCCGGCCCGGCGTTGTGCTTCTCGACGGGCTTGTCCGACGGGTAGGCCTTGCGCAGCTCGATGAACGCCTGCTCCGCGTTCACGTCGGCGCTGTTCTGGGTCAGGATCGTGAGCACCAGCTCCGACGTCGGGTCCCAGCGGCGCGCCCACGTGTGCTGGCCGTACAGCCCCGCGAGCTCGTCGAGCGTGAACTCGATGAGGCCGGGCCGGGTCCGGTCGAGGCGCTTGCGCCAGGCGAGGTACGGATTCGGCTTCCGGCGGGCGCGCTTCCTCGGCTTCTTCCTGGCGGGGGGTTTTCGAGGGGCCGGCGATCGAGGCGCGAGCGTCACCCGGCGAGGGTACGACCCGCCGAGACGAGCCGGGCGAGCCGGCGGCCGCAGCGCTCGATCGGCGTGGCGCCGGCGGCGATGGCTTCCTCGAGCGCAAGCGGCTTCTCGCTGACGCCGATCGCGATCGCCCCGACCGCCCAGAGCGCGGCCTCGCCCTCGGGCTCGACGCCGCCACCCACCGCGATGCACGGCACGCCTGCTTCCTGGGCCACCTTCGCGACGCCGAGGGCGGTCTTGCCGAAGGCGGTCTGGGCGTCGATGCGGCCCTCGCCGGTCAGCACCAGTGCCGCGCCCTCGACCTTCTCCCGGAGATGCGTCTCCTCCATCACGACCTCGACCCCGGGCACGAGGTGGATGGACCGGAATCGATCGCCGATCGAGAGCAGGCCGAAGGCCGTCCCACCCGCCGCGCCCGCCCCGGGCGTTTCCCGCTCGTCGCGACCGGTCGCCCAGTGCAGCGCGTTGGCGTAGCTCCCAAGGCGCGCGTCCAGCTCGGCGACCTGTTCGGGCGTGGCGCCCTTCTGCGGTCCGTAGGTGGCCGCGGCGCCGCGCGGTCCGAGGAGCGGGTTGGTGACGTCACAGGCGATCCGCAGGTCGACCTCGCCGAGCCGGCCGTCGAGTCCGGCCAGGTCGACGATGGGGCCGGACCAGTCGATCGACGCGCCAAGCGCACGGAGGATCCCCGACGCACCGTCGGTCGTGGCGCTGCCGCCGATGCCGAGGGTGATCGAGCGGATGCCGTCGTCGAGCACGGCGCGGATCACCTCGCCCGTGCCGATGGTCGACGCGCCTGCCGGATCGCGCTCGGCCGCGGTCAGTCGGGACAGGCCCGACGCCTCGGCGAGCTCGACGACCGCGTGGATACCGCCGGTCGAACGCAGCCAGCGCGCCTCGATCGGTCGCCCGATCGGATCGGTGGCCGGTGCGGTCCGCCACTCCCAGCCGCCGGCCGCCTCGATGGCGACGAGCGTGCCCTCGCCCCCGTCCGCGAGCGGCGCGAGCAGGACCTCGTCCTCCGGTCGTGCCTCCCTCCAGCCACGGGCGAGCGCGGACGCGACCTCGACCGAGGTCAGCGAGCCCTTGAACGAGTCGGGGGCGATGACGATCCGACGCGGTCCGTCGGTGTTCGGGCTCGGGCCGTGCGTCACCCGGCCAGTGTCTCGCTGACCAGCCCCTGGCGCCGCTCGAGATACTCCGGGATCCGGACCATCGGCGGACGCTCCATGTCGGCGAGCTCCATGACCTCGAGCGAGAGCCGGCCCTTGCCCGAGCGCGGCAGCTTCATCGTCGAGCCCATCTCCGCGAACAGCCGCGCCTTGCGCCGCTCCTCGAGGCGCTTCATGACCGCCTGCAGGATCACGAAGCTCATCCGCGACAGGCCCTCGAGCTCCTGGTTGCGGTGGACCCGCCGCTCGAGGTCGACCTGGCCGAGCCCATCGAGCCCGGACCGTTCGGCGACGTCGATCAGGTGCCCGATCTCGACCGCATAGCCGGTGAAGAAGGGGATCTGCTCGAGCAGGCTCCGGCGCCCGGCGTATTCGCCGGCCAGCGGCTGGATGAACCCGGACAGCTCGGGGAAGAACAGGTTGATCAGCGGCCGCGCCACGAGCTCCGTCACCCGGCCGCCACCGCCCTCCCGGAGCACGCCGGCCTGCACGATCGGGCGCTGGTAGTAGGCCTTGACGTACTGCAGCCGCGGCTCGTGGAGCAGCGGCCCAAGGGTCCCGTAGACCATCCGCGGGTGCCAGCTGCGAACGTCCGTGTCGGCCCAGACGACGATGTCGCCGGACGTCTCGTAGAGCGACTTCCAGAGGGCCTCGCCCTTGCCCCGGAAGCTTCCGTATCGGCTCAGCACGTCGTGGTGCTGGATCACCCGGGCGCCCTCGGATTCCGCGATCTCGCGGGTCCGATCGGTCGAGGCGGAGTCGATCACGACGACCT
>Ga0207662_10001744_pt1 | contig 10669 bp, 7 predicted proteins | sample KBSS33LmetaG_FD_184338 | JGI IMG/M metagenome (GOLD analysis project Ga0207662, IMG submission 184338) | Switchgrass rhizosphere microbial communities from Kellogg Biological Station, Michigan, USA - KBS S3-3L metaG (SPAdes) (version 2) | ecosystem: Host-associated > Plants > Roots > Rhizosphere... | reverse complement strand
ACGCCGGCCGGGGCAACAAGCCCTCTGTCTATTGAAGACTTTGATTTCTCCGAAGACGGACAGAAGCTCTTGATCTTCACCGACTCCGCGCGGGTCTGGCGCAGCAACACACGTGGCGATTATTGGGTTTACGATCTGAAAACGTCTGCGCTCCGAAAGCTGGGCGCCGATGCAAAGCCCTCGAGCCTGATGTTCGCGAAGTTTTCACCTGATGGAACACGCGTTGGCTACGTGCGCGACAACAATATCTACGTCGAATCACTTGCTGGTGAAGGGAAGTCGGCCATAACCCAGATAACTTCGGATGGCACACGTTACATCGTGAATGGAACATTCGATTGGGTTTATGAAGAGGAGTTGTTCTGCCGCGATGGTTTTCGTTGGAGTCCTGACGGAAAGAACATCGCTTACTGGCAATTGAATTCTGAAGGCGTCAAGGAAATGACGCTGATCAATAACACCGATGCGCTTTATCCGGTCACCCTCACCTTCCCATATCCAAAGGCTGGTGAAACGAATTCGGCAGCGCGCGTAGGTGTGGTGAGCGCAAGCGGCGGTGCAACGCGCTGGTTTGAAGTTCCCGGCGATCCGCGCAACAACTATTTGCCGCGCATGGAATGGGCGGCGAGTTCTGACGAAGTTGTGATTCAACAATTGAACCGGTTGCAGAACACGAACACAGTCATGCTGGGCGATGCCCGAACAGGAAAGGTGCGCAACATACTCGTCGAGAAGGACGACGCATGGGTCGACACCGCGTGGGGCGACATCGACTGGGACAAGAAGGGACTCGTACGCGGCGATGCTGAGTGGATTGATGGCGGCAAGCGGTTTTTGTGGACCAGCGAACGCGATGGGTGGCGGCACATCTATTCAATCGCTCGTGATGGCAGCGACGTGCGGAATATCACTCCCGGCAACTTCGATGTGATCAATGTGGAACGAGTCGATGACGCCAACGATTGGATCTACTTCGAGGCATCACCCGACAACGCGACTCAACGGTACCTTTATCGCGAGCCTCTCAATGGAGGTGGAAAGCTCGAGCGGATAACTCCTGCGAGTCTGCCGGGAAGTCACTCTTACAATATTTCTCCAAACAGTGAGTTCGCGATTCATGCCTACACTCAGTTCTCGCAGCCGGCTACGTTCGACGTTGTGAAGGTCGCCCAACACGCGCCTGTCCGAACGCTGATCGACAATCATGAACTTAAAGACAAGTTAGCGAAACTGAAGCGCACGCCTGCAGAGTTTTTCAAGGTCGACATCGGCGAAGGTGTGCAACTCGACGGCTGGATGATCAAACCACCTGATTTCGATCCGCAGAAGAAATACCCGGTACTCTTCTATGTGTACGGTGAACCGTGGGGACAAACTGTTCTCGATAGCTGGGGTGGGCGAAATGAACTGTGGCACATGATGCTGGCCCAACAGGGATACATCGTGGTGAGCGTTGACAATCGAGGTACTCCTGCGCCGCGTGGCCGGATGTGGCGAAAAATAATCTACCGAAAAATCGGTATCGTGAATTCACAGGACCAGGCCAACGCAGCGAGAGCTATTAGCAAATGGCCATTCGTTGATGCGAGTCGAATCGGTATCTGGGGTTGGAGCGGCGGAGGATCGTCGACATTGAATGCGATGTTTCGTTATCCGGATGTCTACCAGGTCGGTCTGTCTGTAGCACCGGTTCCAAATATTCGTTATTACGACACCATCTATCAGGAGCGATACGGTGGCTTACCACAGGATCATCCGGAAGAGTGGACGCAGAGTTCACCAGTGACATTCGCAAAGAATTTGAAGGGCCAACTGATGGTGGTCCATGGAACGGGAGACGACAACGTTCATTACCAGGGAACTGAATCATTGATTAATGCGCTAGTGGCTGCGAACAAACAGTTTCAGATGTTCGCTTATCCCAACCGGTCGCACGGGATCTACGAAGGACCAGGAACGCAGCTCCATCTGTATCACATGTTCACGAGGTTCATTAACGAGAAGCTTCCGGCGGGTGGTCGTCCAGCAGAGACAACAACAAGTCAAAGGACAGCGAACTGACGATGACAAGGAGAGTCTGTTTTCTGTTCCTGCTGCTCCTTGTCACGTCGTGTGCACGACATGAGCAGCAGCACCCGTCTTCACCTGCTCCAGCAAAATTGACCACGGCAGATCTCGCGAAGCTGCGTTGGATCGAAGGTTACTGGCGTGGAAGCGGCGTGGATCAGAAACCGTTTTTCGAGCGCTACCGGTTCGAAAGCGACACAATGCTCTCGGTAGATAGCTTTCCAGACGAGAAGCTCGAGAAAGCGGACGACACTTCGCGTTACGAGTTGAAGGATGGGCAATTCACGAATGGGAGCTACCTAGCTTCAGCGATCGACGAGCAGGGGATCAACTTCGAACCGATCGCGGGCAAGGCGAAGAACTCCTTTCGTTGGGAGCGTGTATCGGCTGACAAGTGGACGGCGATTCTCAAGTGGCCAGCCGCGGATGGAAAACCGGCACGCGAGCGTATCTACAATATGGAGCGAATCCTGCAGGGTGCGGGAGGAGCAGGAGGCAAGTAGAAAAAGAATTCACGAATGATTTCTTTTTTTTCCGCTAGCGACCGCTTCTCCGACTGTAAGCCTGATACGCAAGTTTCTTGCGACTCATCTTGTCTTGGAGTCGATCCATTAACGACTTTGCTGACGACGTTAAAGCTGCACACTCCTCCATGACATCAGCGCTACTCATCAGGGGTGCACACGCTACCTGTGTCTGACGCAGCGACTCGCCCAGGATGTGTTGCGCTCCTGAATAGTCTCCCCTGTCCATCCGATTCATTGCTTCTCGTTTCGCGCGCGCGTTCATTAAAAACTGAACGGCTTTCACTACGTCGTAGTTGGTTGGCAGTGTCTCTACTTCATACTTGCTCGTAAATTCGATCTCATGCACTTGTCTTACGACCTCAGCCGTTCGTGCATCCTGTGGGGTAAACCCAAGTTTGAGATCCAGTAGACGCATCTTTGTTCCAGCAGCCTGCGGCGACACTTTGAGCTGCACAACGATCTCGAGCGGTGAGCCCCCTTGTAGGTTTGGGAGACGATATCGTCCAGTTTCGGTCAGCTCGAAATCGTTCAAAAGATCAGAAATGACGACTCCGTCGGCGGGGATCAGTCCGAGCGAGACTGTATGACCAAACTGCGAAATAAGGCCTTCGAGTTCAGTCTGAAAGATCCGCTGCATGTCGTCGGCCTCGACAACATGCCACGCGTTGCCACCGGCCGACTCAGCCATTGGCATTAGCAGACTCTCGTTAAAGTCAGCGCCAATTCCAATTGTCGAGGTACTCACGCCACGTTGAAATAACCCCATCGCCTGCGACACGATTTCATCGACGTTAGTAAGACCTACATTGGCCTGGCCATCAGTAATCAGAACGACGCGATTGATGCCCGTATCTAACAAGTTGTCGCTAACAGTTAAGCCACCGCGCACCCACGCCTCGTGCAGCGCCGTCGAACCGCGTGCCTCGACGCGCGAAATCAAGTCCTTCATCGACTGTTTATTCGTGACCGGCTCACTTGGGAAGAGGAGATCGATATGTTCGTCGAAAATAACTACGCTCAAGCGATCGCTCGGAAGCATCTGATCGACGCAGAACTTCGCGGCTTCACGTGCCTGGAGCATTTTGCTGCCATCCATCGACCCAGAACGATCCAGCACGATACTCAGATTCAGTCGCGGGCGTGTAAATGAGTATTGGGTTACAGCCGGCGGCGTAATGCGGATCAGCACATCAACAGTTTGGTCTCGATCAGCCGCGAGCTTGACAGTCTTAGTAAAGAATTCGATGTTGGGCGATCTGTCGTTCATAGTTCTCCTCTCTTTCATTGCACTGAAACGAACCTGTCATCTCATGGACGCCACTTTTTGAGGATGCTTCGGATGCGCTCAGCAAGGCTTCTTGTACGCGCGCTCGACGCGGGTGGGGAGTAATCAGAGCGGATATGCAATTCCAACCCAGGTTCGATCTCAATCCGGTCCCACGAGCCCGGCGAGGAGGCCGGGCTCGCAGCTGGTGGCGATTGCATCGTCGTCAATCGTCTCGCGGACCTCAGCGGGCTCGCGCCTTCTGGTGCGGACGTTAACAACGACTCAAGGTATCGCTTTGCTTCATTGTCTTTGGCGTTGGACCGCTCGCCAATTCCTACCAATGTCTCCAGCTCTCTCTCCGTTTTTCCTGCCACCAGTTCCCGAATCTTGCGAATCGGCAGGTGCTCAGCCTGGAGTTTCTTGACGGCGACTACTTGAAGCAGATTCAAATAACTAAACACCGAAGCGGTACCTTGCTTTTCATCAGGCGCTTGAATGAGACCTTCGGCAATGTAGTAGCGAATCGTCCGCTGGTCAGGTACGAGACTGACGGTGCCGCGCTCTTGCTCGAGGTCTAGGCCTGACACTATCCGTTCGCAAACGTCAGCGAACTCAGGGAGGCCAACGTACCTGCGGCCACGCTCTCGCTCCACCCGGTGCTTCATTCGGAGGGCATGATACATTCTGACAGTATTTACTGTCAACAGTAATTACAGTTCAGCACTTATTTGGTATCAGGCTTCCAGGAAAAGCGCAGTAAGGAAGGGGGCAAGCGGTCAATACGATCAACTCACGACAGCGATAATGAGCGCGCCCCCGCTACAACTCTCAGTTTCTTCAAGCGCCAATGAAATGTGAGTTCTAGCGGGGGCGCGCTGCTTGAGTGATTTCGCATCTTGAATACACCGACCGCTTGCCTCCTCCCTTACTGCGCGCTTCGAGTGAGTTGGAGTTGTGCGACTGTCTGATTTGAGAAACCGTTAAAACGGTTCCTCAAACCGAGGCCAAAGCCGATCCCCAAGCTAAAGCTTGGGGAGAATGAGAGGGTTGAACGTCAGCGTTTGGCGGCGCGTTTTGTCGCTTTGCTGCCGCGCGATTTGGTAGTGCGTTTTGTCGCTGCTTTTGTTCCCGATTTCGCGGCGCCCGTTCGCTTAGTGGCGGACTTCTTTGTTGCTCTGCCAGCAACTTTCTTCCCAGCCTTAGCGGTGGATTTCTTTGCCGCACCCTTTTTCGTCGTGGCCTTCTTCGTTGCGGCCTTTTTCGTCCCAGCCTTCTTCGTCGCAGCTTTCTTACCACCCGTGCTTCTACTCTCGCGTGCAGCCGCAACACCAGCACTAATCGCCTTCACGACGCGCCGAATAACCCCAGACTTTTTGGGTGCCGCGGCACGCTGCGCCTGGTCCGGCGAGTAGCCCATCTGCCTATTCTTCTCAGCCTGCATACGATCGCCTAGATCGTCAGCCTGATCTCCCGTCAGCACGTCGTTAGCTTTGTCAAAGAGTTCGCCTTCCTCTTCATCGACGTGATGTTCGACGTTCTCTTTCAGAACGGTCAGACGCGCGTCCCAATCTTCGTCCGCAGAGCTCGCGGAATCGAGTTGGGATAACAGATCCTTCACGACTCGATGTTCTTCATAAGCCTCCAATGTGATTTCGTGAGTTTCCTTTTCACCCTCAAGCGCGGGATAAAAGATTGTTTCTTCGATGTGCGCATGCACGTCGAGCTCTTGTTTTAGTTGACGGAAGATGGCGAGCTTCGCGTCTCCCGATGCCGACTCGATTTCCTGGAAGAGTGTAGAAACCTTCTGGTGGTCTTTTTTCAACAGCTCAAATGGATCCATGTGTTCCCCCTGATGATTTAGATCGGAAAGATAGCGTCATGCATATTTTCAGAACAATTCTTGGGCTTGTAATCGACATGGCAAACACAATGCCGTGGTCCAGATATTGTAGATTTTAGATTGTCGATGGTGGATTGCTAGTTGGCAGACAGGACCACTAAATCAACAATCTAAAATCAAAAATCCTCAATGTCTAAAGCGTTGCGATGATTCGTAAAGGACCACCGCTGCCACCTTTGATCTTCATCGGCAGTGCCACTATGGAGAAACCTTTAACTGGCAATTGATCGAGATTCGCGACGTTCTCGAACGCCGGAATGTTCTTGTCGAACAAGATGCGGTGGCTTTCAAATAGTTTCGATTGCCCATAGTCGATACTAGCAGTGTCTAAACCAATTGCCTTGATCGAACGATTTTCGGTAAGCCAGCGAGCTGCTTGTGGATCAAGTCCGGGAAAATGCAGTTTCGCAACAGCACCCGCGCCGCGTTCATCAGTACCTAGATACCTCTTTTTGTCTGGATAGTATTTCCCAAAGCCCGTTCGCAAAAGAACAATAGTGCCGGCAGGTATTTGTCCGTTACGTTTTTCCCAGTTCTGGATGTCGGAAACAGAGACCAGATAATCCGGATTGGCGGCGCACTGGGCAGTGACGTCAATCAACACACCTGGACCCATCAACTGTTCGAGGGGAATCTGATCGACACTGGGTCGTCCTTTAGCAAAGTGGACTGGCGCATCGAGATGGGTGCCGCCGTGTTCAGCCGCGCTATAACGATAGGCAGAATAGTAGTAGCCCTGTTCAGTGGTCCCATTGAAGTCCGTTTCCAATTGAAAAGACTCGGCAGTTGGCCAATAAACCGTCGACGCGTCGAAGGCGTAGGACAAATCGATTACTCGCCGGGCAGGCCTTTGCGGAGCTGGCGCGCAAAGAAGGATTGAGAGCAGAAGTATGAGAGGGACGTTCACGACGGATGCTCCTTCAGGTATTGGGAATGGGCCTAAGCTATCACAAAACCCAGTCGCCAAGTGTTCAACCTTGACATTTTCCCGCGCACGACTAGCATTTCAGTTGCACCACGAAAGCTCCCCTGTGTTATCCGACCACAGGTAAACTCACCGGACGTTCTTTACTCAGCAAGGAAGCGTATTTGACCCCCATGCCGGAAAATGTAAATCCCCTTCCGCAAACGGAAGCTCGCACGGTTTCAACCGGGCCGGGCCAGGCCCAGGCTCGAGCGATCGAACCCAACGAAAACAGTTTTCTCAAAGGACTGCTCGAGGCAAGTGTCGACGGCATTATGGGCTTCGATCGCGAATGCCGTTTCACCGCCTGGAACCGGGCGATGGAATGCATTTCGGGCTTGCGGCGCGAAGAAGTACTCGGCAAGCGAGCGTTCGACGTGTTTTCTTTCATGGAGGAGACAGGCGAGTTCCGGTATTTCCTCGAAGCACTCGCGGGAAAAAGCATAGTCGGAGAAAACAGACCTTTTGCCGTTCCGCAAACGGGTCGCGCCGGTTTCTTCGAAGGTTACTACTCACCACTAAAGAACGACGCAGGCGAGATCGTCGGCGGTGTTGGTGTGATACGTGATATCACCGAACGAAAACGCGTCGAAGAAGTGGTTCGAGAAGCGCACCAGCGACTCACTTTCCACGTCGAGAACACGCCGCTTGCAGTTGTCGAATGGGATAGCGAGTTTCGCGTGTCGCGTTGGGCCCCCTCGGCTGAGCGCCTATTCGGTTGGAAGCAGAACGACGTAATAGGAAAGCGTGTCGCGGATTGGGATTTTGTGTTTCCGGATGATCTCGAAGCAGTGTTTGAAGTTGGGTACAGACAGCGTCAGGCGAAGGAGCGACACGGAGTTTCTCGGAATCGCAATTACACCAGGAACGGCGAGGTTCTTCATTGCGAGTGGTACAACTCGACCCTCTACGACGAAGAGGGAAAACTGGTCTCAATTCTTTCACTCGTGCTCGACGTAACCGCGGCCAAGCGTGTCGAACATGCGCTACGCGAATCCGAAGAGCAGTATCGGTTGTTATTTGAATCCAACCCGCATGCTATGTGGGTTTACGACTTGGAAACTCTTCGCTTCCTCGCAGTGAACGATTCTGCAGTGGATCAATATGGCTATTCACGTGAAGAATTCCTGGCGATGACGCTGCGAGATATTCGTCCGGCGGAAGATGTCGATGCGTTAGAAAAATACCTCTCGTCACCGCAGGCCGGCGTAGATCGCGCCGGAGAGTGGCGCCACCGCAAGAAAGATGGATCACTAATCAACGTAGAGATCACTTCGCACCGGCTGGATTTCGGTGGACGGCCGGCGGAGTTTGTCCTGGCTAACGACATCACAGAGCGTAAACGGGCCGAGACTGCGTTACGCGAAAGCGAAGACAGGTATCGCGACCTCGTCGAAAACAGTCATGAGTTGATGTGCACTCATGACTTGAACGGGAACGTCATCTCCGTCAATCCGTGGGCCGCACATGTTCTGGGTTACCCGCAAGACAAGCTGATCGGAATGAACATTCGCCAAAACCTGATGCCCGAGTTCCGCGAAGAGTTTGATCAGTATCTCGAAAGAATCCAGGCGAACGGCTTTGCACGCGGAATCATGAGGATAAAGACGGCGGGCGGTGATGTCCGGCTGTGGGAGTATTACAACACCTTGCGAACGGAAGGGGTCGAGACGCCGATCATTAGAGGCATGGCGCACGATGTGACGGAGCGCCGTCAAGCTCTCGCGCGCGAAAAAGAAGCGAGGCTCGAGGCAGAAGCGGCGAACCGTTTGAAAGACGAGTTTCTGTCGACGTTGTCGCACGAACTTCGTACTCCGCTGACGGCGATCATTGGCTGGTCCAAACTGCTGATACAAGGTGATGTCGACCCGGACAAACAACCAGTAGCGCTTGAGACGATCGTTAGAAACGCGCAGGCGCAAGGCCAACTCATTAACGACTTGCTCGAAGTCTCGCGAATCATCACCGGCAAACTGCACTTGAACTTTGGTCCGTGCCAGTTGCAGCCAATTGTCGAGGCCGCTATTGAAAGCATCCGTCCTACTGCCGAGGCGAAAGGTGTCAAGGTAAAGGCTCTCTTCGAACCGCGGGTCGGATTAGTTTCGGGCGACGCGGATCGTTTGCAGCAGGTTGTGTGGAATCTCCTGTCGAACGCTGTCAAGTTTACCCGAAGCGGTGGTCTCGTTGAGGTGAGGTTCCAACGAAACAATTCACACGTCGAGATAGTGGTTTGCGATTCCGGTGAAGGAATTAAAGCGGATTTTCTTCCGCACGTCTTCGAACGTTTCCGGCAGGCAGACGGATCGACGACTCGCGCACATGGGGGTCTTGGTTTGGGATTGGCGATCGTTCGGCATCTCGTGGAACTGCATGGTGGCCGTGTCAGTGCGGCGAGTGCTGGCGAGGGGAAAGGCGCGACATTCACTGTTAAGTTGCCGCTATTGATGGCCGATGAACAGGCGCTAACCGACTTTCAGCCGAAACCAGTCTCAGGTCTTGAGGCGCTCCGCGTTGATCCATCCTCGCTCCTCGTGGCGTGGCGAATACTGGTAGTGGACGACGAAGCAGATGCTCGCGAACTGATCTCGACGATGCTTCAGAGTTGCGGCGCGATCGTTAAGACTGCTGCTTCAACCGGTGAAGCGCTCGAGTTGATTACGAAGTGGAAACCGCGCGTGCTGATTGCCGATATAGGCATGGAGGGCGAAGACGGCTATGCCCTGATCAGAAAACTGCGCTCATTGTCTGAGAACGACGGCGGAACGATTCCCGCAGTCGCGCTGACTGCCTATGCGCGTATCGAAGATAAGCACCGAGCATTGTCGTCAGGGTTTCAACTTCACTTAGCGAAACCCGTCGACCGCAACCAACTCGCGATGGCAGTGAGTGGTCTGACTGGGAAGAGCGCTACGAACTGAAACAGGCAACGTTTACTTCCGGGAGCCCCTCTCGATTGATCGCACCCGGCTGGCGTTCAATAGAGTCACCACGCCACTGCGGCGATACCAAACACCTTCTTTAGTTCGCCACGCTTCGTCTGCTTCAATCCGGCCGCCGTTGGCGAGCCGAATTACCACCGGACCAGCCGTTTTCTCCGTTGCCGTAGTTGATACGGGATTATCGCTGACACCTGCGCGCGTAACTCGCGGGCTAGGGGAAGGAGAGCTGCGTTCCGCAGGCGACGGCGACGGCTCGGGCGTCGGAGTCGCCGATTCGACTTTTACTGGTTCATATGGAGATGGAGTGACTACTGCCTGCGCGACTGGCTGAACTACTGGCACCTGCGGCGCACGCTTTCGCGCGACTGCGAAATATCCGACAACAATTAACAGACCCAGCAGCAGTCCACCGACTGCAGTAAGGATCAAACCCTTGCGACTGCCTGACTTTTTCCGTTGCTCCGGTATTGCCGGTATGGGCGCCGTCGCAGCCTCAACGTCCGCATCATTCACTTGAATGAGCGGAGTGCCATCCAGATCGCACACCTCATCGGTGTCAAGGTAGAGAAAACTACATTGGGGGCAACGTTTCATTTGAAATCAGGGTAACACATGAGGAGAGGTAAAACGTGAGGGGTGTTTTTAAGAGATGGATTTAGAAGGGAAGGGCTTTCTTGAAGAATCGTCCTGTTTTCTTTAATGCTTTTTGAACTTTCGAGTCGTCCTTTTCTTCCGACTTTTGGGTCGTTCCACTCGAGTGCGTTGCACCTCTTGTTTGTGAAGTAGCCTTGATAGTGCGAGCTGTGTCTTCCTTCGTTGAAGATTTCGCTCCAGACTCATTCACAGCTGACGCTTCCGTCGCTGTTCGAGAAGGACTGCTGTTTTAGGAAGGATCGACATCACTGGAGAAATACGCCAACGAAATTGCCCATTTTACTGAAGTGTTGATGTAGAATTCAGCTGTCGAGATCTTCCACTCAATTATTATTTTGACTTATGGCTACT
>Ga0207662_10001743_pt1 | contig 10671 bp, 3 predicted proteins | sample KBSS33LmetaG_FD_184338 | JGI IMG/M metagenome (GOLD analysis project Ga0207662, IMG submission 184338) | Switchgrass rhizosphere microbial communities from Kellogg Biological Station, Michigan, USA - KBS S3-3L metaG (SPAdes) (version 2) | ecosystem: Host-associated > Plants > Roots > Rhizosphere... | reverse complement strand
GGCGATGCTGCGCATCGCCCTGATCGAGAGCGTGCGGCGCATGGCGCTGCGCACCACGCAGCGGCTCGACGACGTCGAGGAGGCCGACCGGTGGGCCGCGCGCGTGATCGAGAGCACGACGACGCGCAGCTCGAACGCGCTGAACGAGTTCCTCACCGCGCACCCGCCGCTCACGCCGGGGTTCGTGTCGCGCTTCCTGCGGCAGATCCGGATCTCCGAGCACTCGGCGCCGCTCGCCTGGCTCGAGCCGTGGATGGGCGAGGAGGGGGTGAGCGCCGAAGACGCGTCGGCCCGCGCGAACGAGCGGCTGGCGCTCACGCAGGTGATGACGGCGAACAGCATCACGAGCCTGCGCGCGATCGGCCGCCTGGACTGGAAGTCGTTCGTCGAGCGGCAGAGCGCCCTCGAGCGGACGCTGCGCGAGGATCCGGCGGGCGTCTACCCCGCGATGACCTACGCGACGCGCGACTCGTACCGGCACGTCGTGGAGCGGATCGCGAAGCGCACCGCGCGCACCGAGGTCGAGATCGCCGACAGGGCCGTCAGGCTCGCCGCCGTGGGCGGGCTGGAGTGGCCGACGGATCCGGCGCGCGGGCACGTCGGCTACTACCTGGTCGACGCGGGGCTGCCGGCCCTGGAGGCGGAGACCGGGTATCGGCCGCGACCCCGCGAGGCGCTGCACCGGTGGGCGATCCGGCACCCGAACGTCGTGTTCATCGGCGGTATCGTGTTCGGCACGCTGGCGGCGCTCGCGGCGGTGTTCTGGCTGGCGCAGGTGGACACCAGCGCCGGATGGCACACCTGGCTCCTCGTGCTGCTGTTCAGCTTCATCCCGGCGAACGCGTTCGCCATCGGCGCGGTGCATCAGGTCATCACGGCGCTGCTCCCGCCGAGGATCCTGCCGAAGCTCGAGCTGCACGGGCGCGTCGGCATCCCGCCGGAGTTCCGCACGGTGGTCGTCGTGCCGACGCTGTTCGGCAGCGTGGAAGCGGTGCACGACACGCTGGAGCGCATCGAGGTCCGGTTCCTCGCCAACCGCGAGACGAACCTCCACTTCGCCGTGCTGAGCGACTTCACGGACGCCGACACGGAGCACCGTGAGGAGGACGACGCGATCGTCGAGGCGGCGGTGGAAGGAGTGCGCACGCTGAACGCGCGCTACTCGCACGTCGGCGAGGACGAGTTCTACCTCTTCCATCGGCCGCGGCGGTGGAATCCGCGCGAGGGCGTGTGGATGGGCTGGGAGCGCAAGCGCGGCAAGCTGGCCCAGTTCAACCGGTTCGTGCGCACCGGCAACGTGGATGCGTTCTCCACCATCGTCGGCGACATCGACGTCCTCCGCAGCGCGAAGTACGCGATCACGCTCGACGACGACACGGTGCTTCCGCCCGACTCCGCGCCGCTGCTGGTCGGCGCGATCGCGCACCCGCTGAACCGCGCCGTGTACGATCCGGAGAAGGGCCGCGTCGTGCGCGGCTTCGGCATCGTGCAGCCGCGCGTCGGCGTGTCGCTGCCGAGCGCGTATCGGTCGCGGTTCGCCGCGATCCACTCGGGACATCCGGGGGTGGACCCCTACACCACGGCGGTGTCCGATCTGTATCAGGACCTGTACGGCGAGGGGAGCTTCACCGGCAAGGGGATCTACGACATCAACGCGTTCGAGCAGGCGACGCGCGGCCGTTTCCCGGAAGACACGTTGCTGTCGCACGACCTCATCGAGGGGAACTACGCGCGCGCCGCGCTCGCCAGCGACATCCAGGTCTACGACGACTACCCGTCGCGCTACCTCACGTATGCGCGGCGCAAGCACCGCTGGATCCGCGGCGACTGGCAGCTGCTGCCCTGGCTGCGGCGCTTCGTGTCGGGCCCGGACGGCCCGGAGCGCAACCGTCTCTCCCTGCTCTCGCGCTGGAAGCTGTTCGACAACCTGCGCCGCAGCCTCGTCGAGATCTCGATGCTGCTGTTCATCGTCGCGGGATGGACGGTGCTGCCGGGCTCCCCGCTGCGATGGACGGTGCTCGGCCTGCTCGCGATCGCGGCGCCGTGGATCATCGCGCTGCTCCACGCCGTGTTCACCCCGCCGCTCGACAAGTCGTGGCGCGCGTACTACGTGACCGTCGCGCACGACGCGGGCACGAGCCTGCGCCAGGTCGGCGTGGCGATCACCGTGCTCGCGAACGAGGCATGGCTGTCGGCCCACGCCATCGTGACCACGCTGTGGCGCATGTCCGTCTCGCGACGCCAGCTGCTGCAGTGGCAGACCGCGTCGCAGGTGGAGCGCGCCGCGACGGGACGCGCGGTCGACGTCTGGCGCGCGATGTGGCTCTCGGTCGCGACGGGCGTGGCCGGGCTCGTCGTCGCCTGGGTGCGCATGGGCGGGACCCCTCCCAACGGCGAGTGGCCGCTCGTGCTGGCGATCGTGCCGCTCGCCGGCATCTGGATCCTCGCGCCGTCGATCGCCCACGCGCTGAGCGCGCCCGTCGCGCGCCCCGAGCGCCGGCTGCCGTCCGCTCGTCGCGCCGACGCCGTGCGCTATGCGCGCGCGCACTGGCAGTTCTTCGAGCGGTTCGTCACCGAGGAGACGAACTGGCTGGCGCCCGACAACTTCCAGGAGGATCCCTCCCCCATCGTGGCGATGCGGACCTCGCCGACGAACATCGGCCTGCAGCTGCTCGCGACGGTGAGCGCGTACGACCTCGGCTTCATCGCGCTGGACGCGATGACCGAGCGGCTCGAGCGCGTGTTCCGCGCCCTCGAGAAGATGCGCCGGTTCCGCGGCCACTTCTACAACTGGTACGACCTGCACGACCTGCGCGTCCTCGATCCGGCCTACGTGTCCACCGTGGACAGTGGCAACCTCGCGGGGCACCTCATCGCGGTGCGCCAGGCGTGCCTCGACCTTCGCGGGAAGGCGAAGGACCAGCCGGAGCTCGTCTCGCGGCTCGAGGCGATCGCGTACCGGGCCGGCACGTACGCCGAGGCGATGGACTTCTCCTTCCTGTTCGATCGCGACCGCGAGCTGTTCTCCATCGGCTACTCGGTCAACTCGCGCATGCTCGATCCGTCGTCGTACGACCTGCTGGCCTCCGAGGCCCGCCTCGCGAGCTACGTCGCGATCGCGCTGAAGCAGGTCCCGGTGGACCACTGGTTCCGCCTGGGGCGCACGCTCACGCACGCGGGAGGCGAGACGGCGCTGGTGTCGTGGAGCGGCAGCATGTTCGAGTACCTCATGCCGGCGCTCGTCATGCGCACCTTCCCGCAGACGGTGATCGACCAGACGTATCGCGCCGCGGTGCGGCGGCACATCGCGTACGCGTCGGCGTTCGACGTGCCGTGGGGGATCAGCGAGAGCGCGTACAACCTGCGCGACCGCCACCTGACCTATCAGTACCGCGCGTTCGGCGTGCCGGACCTGGCGCTCAAGCGCGGACTGGCGCGCGATCTCGTGATCGCGCCGTACGCGACGGCGCTCGCGGCGATGGTCGATCCTGGCGTGGCGATCGAGAACCTCGTCGCGCTCGAGCGGTTCGGCGCGTTCGGTCCGTTCGGCTTCCACGATGCGCTCGACTACACGCGCCCCGACCCGGGCTCGCGCTTCGGGGTGGTCCGCAACTACATGGCGCACCACATCGGCATGAGCCTCGTCGCGCTGGCGAACGTGCTCGGCGCCGACGTGTGGCAGCGTCGCTTTCACGCCGATCCCCTCGTCCGCGCGGTCGAGCTGCTGCTCCACGAGCGCATCCCGCGACGGCTCGTCTTCCAGCCCACGCAGCGCGACGACACCGAGATCCCGCTGCCGGCCCCCGAGCTCGAGCGGCCGGCGGTGCGCGAGTACGACACGCCCGACACCTCACAGCCGCGCGTGGCGCTGCTCGGCTACCTGCCCTACACCATCATGGTGGACAACCGCGGCGCGGGGTACAGCCGCTACGAGTCGCTCGCCGTCACGCGCTGGCGCGCCGACTCGACGACGGACGACACGGGGCAGTTCTGCTACGTGAAGGACCTGACGAACGGACGGACGTGGAGCGTGGCGCACCAGCCCGTGTGCGCGCCGTTCGACGCGTACCGCGTGCACTTCGCGACGGACCGCGTCACCTTCCATCGGCTCGACGGCTCGATCGAGACGCGCACGGAGATCACCGTCGTCCCCGCGGACGCGGCCGAGGTGCGGCGCATCACGCTGACGAATCACGATGCGGCGCCGCGGGAGGTGGAGGTCACGAGCTACTCCGAGGTCGTGCTGACGTCGCCCGACGCGGACCGCGCGCATCCCGCGTTCGCCAACCTGTTCGTCGAGACGGAGTGGCACGACTGGTGTCACGCCCTCTTCGCGGCGCGGCGCCCGCGGTCGGCCACCGAGCAGCGCGTGTGGGGCGCCCACGTCGCCGCGGTGGACGGGACGCTCGTCGGCCCGCTGACCTACGAGACCGACCGCGCCCGGTTCATCGGCCGCGGACGATCGGTGCGCAACCCCGCGGCGCTGAACCCGCGCGCCGACGGGCCGCTCTCCAACACGACGGGCGCGGTGCTCGACCCGATCTGGTCGCTGCGCGCGCGGCTGCGCCTCGAGCCCGGCGCGTCGGCGACGATCGCCTTCACCACCTTCGTCGCCTCGACGCGCGACCGCGCCTTCGAGCTGGCCGACCGGTACGACGATCCCCACGCGGCGCAGCGCGCGCTCGATCTCGCCTGGACGACGGCACAGGTCGAGCTGCGCGAGCTGAACATCACGCCGGCCGACGCGGCGGTGTTCCAGGACTTCGCCGGCCATCTCTTCCACGCCGATCGCTCGCTCGGGCCCAGCATGGAGGACCGGCAGCGCAATCGCGGCTCGCAGCCGCTGCTCTGGTCGATCGGCATCTCGGGCGACTGGCCGATCCTGCTCGCGAGCATCGACTCGGTGGACGGGCTGCCCACGCTGCGCCAGCTCCTCGCGGCGCATCGATACTGGCGGCGGCGCGGCATGCAGGTGGACCTCGTGGTGCTCGACACGCACCCGCCGAGCTACAACCAGCAGACGAGCGACCGCATCATGGCCGCCGTGCTCGACTCGGGCGAGGCGGGTCTGCGCGATCAGCCCGGCGGTATCTTCGTCCGCCGCGCCGAGATCCTTCCGCCCGACGCGCTGCTGATGCTGCGCGCCACGGCGCGCGTGCACGTGGCGTGCGACGGCCAGTCGCTCGGCCGCACCCTGGAGCCGGCCACCGAGAGCGAGGACGAGCTCGAAAGCGGCAGTCCCGCCACGCTTCGGCTGTCCGAGCGCAGCACGCCGCAGGTCGTACGGGCGCTGCAGCGCATCACCTCGATGCTCCTCGACCAGGTGCCATCGCTCGGCGGCGACGGCACGGGCGCGAAGCCCGCCGACTCGCCCGCCCCCGCGGCGGCGATCCCGGTCGAGGATGCGCCCCCGACGGCGGTGCCGGACACGTCATCGCTCCTCCTCGGCAACGGCCACGGCGGGCTCACCGCCGAGGGCGAGTATGAGATCCGCCTCGTCGGCGCCGACCTGCCCCCTGCACCGTGGACGAACGTCGTCGCCAATCCGCGCGGCGGATTCATCGTCACGGAGCGCGGCGCGGGCTTCACGTGGGCGGAGAACAGCTTCTTCTACCGGCTCACGCCCTGGCACAACGATCCGGTGAGCGACCCGGTGAGCGACGTGCTCTATCTCCGCGACGAGGAGTCCGGAGAGCTGTGGAGCGCGACGCCGGCGCCGATCCGCCACGCGACGCCGTACACCGTGCGGCACGACGCGGGCACCTCGACGTTCGAGCACGAGCACGGCGGCATCGCCACCGAGCTGACGCTCGGCATCGCGCCCGACGATCCGGTGCGGCTGTCGCTGCTGCGCATCACGAACCGCGAGTCGCGGCCGCGCCGGCTCACCGTGACGGCGTACGTCGAATGGACGCTCGGCCAGCTGCGCGAGCACACGCGCCACCACGTGCAGACGTCGTACGACGCCGAGCGACGGGCGATCATGGCGCGCAACACGTTCGAGCCGACCTTCGCCGAGTGCGTGGCGTTCTGCGCCGTGAGCGAGCCGCTGAACGGCCACACCGCCGACCGGCGCGAGTTCCTCGGCCGCAACGGAACGACCAGCGCGCCGGCGGCGCTCCGGCCCCGCGAGTCGTTCTCCGGACGGACGGGCGCCGGCTACGATCCATGCGCGGCGCTGCAGTGCGTGATCGAGCTCGGGCCTGGTGAGTCGCGCGAGATCGCCGTGGCGCTCGGTGCCGGCGCGAGCGAGACCGACGCGCTCCGCCTCGCCCAGACCTACGGCGACGCGGGTCACGCGCGCGTGTCGGTCGATCGGACGGCGGACGCGTGGAAGAAGCGACTCGCGGTCATCCGCGTGCGCACGCCCGAGCCGTCGTTCGACGCGATGATCAACCAGTGGTCGCTCTATCAGGCGCTCGCCTGCCGGATGTGGGCGCGCTCGGCGCTCTATCAGTCGAGCGGCGCATACGGCTTCCGCGATCAGCTGCAGGACGTGATGGCGTTCGTGTACGCGGAGCCCGCGGTCGCGCGCGAGCACATCCTCCGCGCCGCGGCTCGGCAGTTCGTCGAGGGCGACGTGCAGCACTGGTGGCATCCGCACAGCGGTCGCGGTGTGCGCACGAAGTTCTCCGACGACCTCGCGTGGCTGCCGTACGTCGTCGACCACTACGTGCGCGTGACCGGCGACGCCACCGTGCTCGACGAGGTCGTGCCGTTCATCACGATGCGGGCGCTCGGGCCGGAGGAGCACGAGCTGTACGACCTGCCGCAGGTGTCGGACGAGCGCGCGAGCATCTACGAGCACTGCCTGCGCGCGATCCGCCACGCCTGCACGACGGGCACGCACGGCCTGCCGCTGATCGGCATCGGCGATTGGAACGACGGGATGAACCGCGTCGGCGTGAACGGTCGCGGCGAGAGCGTGTGGCTCGCGTGGTTCCTCATCGTCACGGCCCGCCGCTTCGCCGACCACGCCGAGCGGCGCGGGGACGCCGCGATGGCGACCGGACTCCGCGCGCACGCCGACGCCTATGCGGCGGCGGTGGAGGCCGAAGGGTGGGACGGCGCCTGGTACCGGCGCGCCTATTTCGACGACGGCACGCCCCTCGGCTCGGCGCAGAACGACGAGTGCAAGATCGACGCGATCGCGCAGAGCTGGAGCGTCATCTCCGGCGCGGGCGCACCGGAGCGGCGGCGCCAGGCGATGCAGTCGTTCGAGGAGCATCTCGTGCGCGAGGACGCACGCCTGCTGATGCTGCTCACGCCGCCGTTCGACCACACGGCCAAGGACCCGGGCTACATCAAGGGATACCTCCCGGGTGTGCGCGAGAACGGCGCGCAGTACACCCACGCCGCGCTCTGGTCGGTGCAGGCGACGGCGCTGCTCGGCGACGGCGACCGCGCGTTCGAGCTGTTCCAGATGATCAACCCGCTCACCCACGCGCGAACGCGCGAGGAGATCGACGTCTACCGCGTCGAGCCGTACGCCGTGGCGGCGGACGTGTACACGGCGGACGGGAAGCTCGGCCGCGGCGGGTGGACCTGGTACACGGGGTCCGCGAGCTGGTTCTACCGCATCGGCGTCGAGACCCTCCTCGGGTTCACCAAGCGCGGCAACGTGCTGACCGTGCGGCCCTGCGTGCCGCGCGGCTGGGCCGGCTTCTCGATCGCGTACCGCTTCGGCGCCACCACGTACGACATCGCGGTCGAACAGGTGGACGCGACCGCGGGAGATGCCGAGGTGACCCTCGACGGACGCCGGCTCGATTCGGGCGAGATCCAACTGGTGGACGACGGCGCCACGCACCAGGTGCACGTGCGCCTGCGCCGAGCCGGCTGACGATCCACGTCGGTCCGGCCGATGAAGTACCAATGGCCAATATGCAGGCGCAGTGTCGCGTGCCTACGTGTCTCCCTCTCACCGGAGGCACGTCATGCGAAAGATGTTCGCCACCCTGTTCACCGTCGCGACGGTCCTTCTGGCCGGTTGCGGCGGTGACGCCGCCACGCCGCCCATACCGGCCAGCCTCGCGGGCACCTGGAACCTCTCGACGGTGAACGGTACGCCACTTCCGTTCGTCGTTCAGCTGGCGAATCCGAAGATCGAGATTCTCAGCGACCAGCTCGTCCTGTCGGAGGGCGGTACCTTCGCCCAGTCCATCATGGCTCGAGCGACGAGCGGCGGCACCATCACGATGCAGAACATCGAGGATGGCGGCACGTACCAGGCGAACGGCACGTTCGCGACCTTCACGTTCAACGATGGCTCGCAGGGCACCGGCAACGTGGACGGCAACTCGCTCACGGTCGCGGACGTGGGCTACGCACTGGTCTACGTGAAGCAGTAGCGCAACCACCAGCTCGCTTGCGTCGGGACGCGGCGAGAGTATTGCGATGTGCCTCCGGAACTCACGATCTCAGCGCCAGTCTCCCTGGAGGGACGTCATGCGTCGAATGCTCGTTTCAGTCTTCACCCTTGCGACCGTCCTGCTGTCGGCATGCGGCTCGGACAGCAGCACCAATCCGACTCCGACGTCCATCGCCGGAACATGGAATCTCTCCACGGTGAATGGAGCCGCACTTCCATACATCCTTTCGGCGGCGAACCCGAAGGTCGAGATCCTCAGCGATCAGATCGTCATCTCGGCGAGTGGGACGTTCACGCAGTCCACCGTGGCTCGCATCACGCAGGGCACGACCGTCTCGACGTCGACGCTCCCCGACAACGGCACCTACTCGCTGAACGGGACCGCGGCGACGTTCGTCTTCAGCGATGGCTCCTCCGGAACCGCGACGGTGTCGGGTAGCACCCTCACCATCGCCGAGAGTGGCATCTCGCTCGTCTACATCAAACAGTAGGGCGGGCGCGAAAGCCTGACGCCCGATGCGGGACGACGGGCCACGAAGCGGCGGGAAGCGCTTCGTGGCCCGTCTGGCGTCGAGGATTGACCGATCGCGTTTCCGGGCGCCAATTCTCGCGGCGATCGCGCGAGCCGACGGCGCGACGCCCTGCCCCATTCGCGCCCTCACCCGCTCCGTCATGTCTCCGACCCGCCGTGCGGCACTCGCGCAGCTCGCCGCTCTCGTCGCCCTGCCGCGGGTGACGTGGGACTCGCTCGCCGCCGACCCGCTCGTCGGCACCGTGGCCGCGTATCAGGCGGGACGCCGGCGGCGCCTGTGGACCGCCGAAGAGGTGACGGCGCGCGCGCTCGAGCGCTGCCGGAGCGAGGGCGCGAAGTGGCGCGCGATCGACACGCTCTCCCGCACCGCGCTCGACGAGGCCCGCGCATCAGACGCGCGCCTTCGCGCGCGGCGCATTCGCGGTCCGCTCGACGGTGTGCCAGTGTTCGCGAAGTCGATCTACGACATGGCCGGCTACCCGACGACCGGCTCCAACGCCGACTGGGCGCGGCTCTTCCCCGACCCCGTGCGCGAGGACGCGGTGGAGATCGCGCGGATGCGTGCCGCGGGTGCCATCGTGCTCGGCAAGACGGCGGCCGACGACTTCGCGTATCACGGGAACGGCACGAGCAGCCACACCGGACAGGTGCTGAACCCGCACGATTCCACGGGGACGCGCACGCCGGGCGGCTCGAGCGCCGGCTCGGCCGTCGCCGTCGCGCAGGGGATGGCGTTCGCCGCGCTCGGCACCGACGACGGCGGCTCGAACCGCATCCCGGCGCAGTTCACCGGCGTCGTCGGGATGAAGCCGACGTTCGGCCTCGTGCCGCGCACTGGCGTGATCCCGACCTGGCCCTACCTCGACACGCACGGTCCGTTGGCGCGCACCGTCGCGGACGCGGCGCTGCTGCTCGCCGTCGTCGCGGGGGCGGACCGCACCGACCCGCTCGCGCTCACGGGCGCGTGGAGCAGTGCGCCGCTCGCGCATCTGCGCGACGACGCGCTGCGCGGCGTGCGGCTGGGACTCGTCGAGCTCCACGCGCCACGCGAGCAGATGACGCCGGAGGCGCTCGCGGCGTGGGACCGCGCGGTCGTCCGGCTGCGCTCGGCCGGCGCCGTCGTCGAGCCGTTCGCGCCCTTCGTCACGCGAGTGAACTACCGCGACGCATTCGCCGCCGCGGCGACCGCGCGCGGCGACGTCGCCGTCGATCCGAAGTCACCCGCCCCGACCGCGAACGCGCTGTTCCAGTATTGCGCGCGCCGCTTCGACGACCCGCATGCGGCGATGCGGCGCGGCTATGCGGCGTACCGCACCTTCTACGACGTGCTCCCCGCGACGTACGAGGAATGCGCGTCGCTGATCGACCGTCCGATCACCGACGATCCCGCCGGCCGCTCGTTCGCCCGCTCGCGCGCCGAGGTCGTCGCGAAGCTGGGCGAGTCGCTGCATTCAGCCCGCGTCGCCGCGATGGTGTACCCCACGATGCCGTTCAACGCGCCTCGCGCCGTCGACCCATGGCCCGACGTCCGCACGCCACTCGGCTACGGCAACTGGCTCGGCCTTCCGGAGGTGTCCGTCCCCGCGGGACTCGGCGCCGACGGCATGCCGGTGATGAACGTGTCGTTCGTCGGAATGCCGGGCGAGGATGCGCGGGTGCTGACGCTGGCGCACGGGTTCGAGATGGCGCGGTGATGCACTGGTGAGCGATCAAGGGGTCAGAGTCGTTGATCGGATCAAGGGGTCAGAGTCGTTGAAATCTTCAACGA
>Ga0207662_10001742_pt1 | contig 10671 bp, 11 predicted proteins | sample KBSS33LmetaG_FD_184338 | JGI IMG/M metagenome (GOLD analysis project Ga0207662, IMG submission 184338) | Switchgrass rhizosphere microbial communities from Kellogg Biological Station, Michigan, USA - KBS S3-3L metaG (SPAdes) (version 2) | ecosystem: Host-associated > Plants > Roots >... | reverse complement strand
ACCTCAAAGGCCGCTACTACTGGAACAAGCGCAATGAAGAAGGCTTTCGCAATAGTATCGACTACTTCAAGCGCGCCGAGGAACGAGATCCATCATTCGCGTTAGCCTTTTCAGGACTCGCGGATTCATACGCCCTACTGTGCGACATTGGCGTGGCGAGACCGGTTGATGAAATGCCCAAGGCAAAGGCGGCCGCACAAAAGGGAGTCGACGCGGATCCCAATCTCGCTGAGGCATACACTTCGCGTGCTTTCGTGAAACTCTCCTACGACTGGGATTGGCTCGGCGCCGAAAGTGACTTTCAACAAGCGCTGAAGTTGAATTCGAAATATCCAACTGCACATCAATGGTACGCCTCATACCTGATGCAGATGGGAAAGTTTAATCGCGCGAAAGCGGAACTCGAAGAAGCTCACAACCTCGATCCGCTATCCCCAATAATTAGTTCTAACACCGGACTCTACTCGTACTACGAACACAACTACGACGACGCGATCAGCAAGTACAAGATAACTCTGCAAAGCGATCCTGACTTTTGGGTTGCGCGACATTACCTGGGTCTCGCTTATGTTCAAAAAGGAATGTTCACAGAAGCGATTAGCGAGTTGCGTACATTGGTCAAGGCACCGGCCACCGGACCACTTCCTGATGAAGTTGTAGCGAACGAAACTGAGGCCTCGGCGTCCCTGGGTTTTGCTTATGGCATGGCTGGCAAACGAGCGGAGGCTCAAGCAATTTTGAATCAGCTTCAGGGACTCTCACAAAGGCGTTACGTGTCGGGGATCTACTTTGCAGTTGTCTATGCAGGCCTTAAAGATAGCGATCGCGCGATCGTGTATTTGAACCAGGCATTTGAAAGCCGCCATCCGGGGTTGGTACTGATTCGCATTGAACCAATATTTGATGGGTTACGGTCAGATGATCGGTTTAAGCAGTTGGTGAAGAGATTCGAACCGATACCGTGAAATTAAAGGCACGCCGATGTCCGATAAACTTTAGTTTGTCGTTCTCTTCAGCTAAGAGACTTGTGAGGTGGATCACAACGACAAACTAAAGTTTATCGGACACCTTAGTCATTCGTGATCGAGTGCTTCTAGCAACTCTGACAACTCAGCTGGCAGTGGCGAGCTAAATTCCAAACGCTGTCCCGTCTTCGGATGTGTAATCCCCAACTTCTCGGCGTGCAAGAAATGCCGACCGAGATTGCGAATGTGCGCTCGCAGTCGAGCGTCCTGAATCATGTTGTCGCGGCCGCCTCCATACGTCTCGTCACCCACTACCGGGTGTCGAAGCCACGCCAGGTGCACACGAATCTGATGCGTTCGTCCTGTCTTCAACTCGACATCTAGCAGCGTGAACCTCTGGTAGCGTCGGCGAACGCTGTACAGCGACAATGCGCTCCGACCGCTTCGCACAACCGCCATTCGCGTTCTGTTACTTAAATCACGCCCTAGCGGCTGGTCAATACGGCCGCTCTCGTTGTCGGCACGACCATGAACCAGCGCCACATATGACTTGAACACTGTTCGATCTCGGAATTGATCCGAGATGTGTTCCAGCGACGCTGCGTTCTTGGCAACAACTAGAAGTCCCGAAGTATCCCGATCCAATCGATGCACAATGCCGGGACGAATTGTGCTTGAACCGCCAGGCAGATGTTGAAAGTGAAAAGCAAGTGCGTTAGCCAGTGTGCCTGAACGAATGCCTGCGGCTGGATGAACAACGAGCCCGGCAGGTTTATTTACCACCACGAGTTCATCGTCCTCGTAGATTACGTCGATGGGGATTTCTTCCGGACTGAAGGTTTCTGCTTCTGGTGTATTCAGCTCGACTTCGACTTCATCACCGAGTCGCAAACGATAAGACGACTTTGTACTCTTATCATTGACTAAGACATCTTCGCTTTCGACTAGTCGTTGTAGACGGGCCCGGCTCCAACCTGGAATTTGCTCAGCGAGGAACGCGTCGAGTCGGGAGTCGGCGTGTTCTTCTGCCACCTTAAACGTGAGGATCTCATTGTCCATAACCATGTCCGATATGCTTCAGCTTGCCGTTGTGCTCAAGAAAGAATCAGCCGCAGCTTGGCGCAGATAAACGCCAATCAGAAAATGAATTTTGAAAACTACCTAACTCCTATTCTGATCTGCGTTCACCCACGTCCATCTGCGGCTAAGTGTTTTCGAATAAAAGCGACAAGCTAAAGCTTATCGGACATCACCCATTCTTCCTTTCAAATTCCTTCATGAACGAAACCAGCGCCTCGACTCCCTCGCGCGGGAATGCGTTGTAGATCGAAGCACGGATGCCGCCAACTGAGCGGTGACCTTTCAATCCGTCCAACCCCTGGGCAGTCGCCTCCGCGGTGAATTTCTTTTCGAGCTCTTCAGATGGCAAGCGATAGGTAACATTCATAATGGACCGAGCGTCAGCATCCGCGTGGCCTCGATAGAAACTCGACGCGTCAATGGCCGTATACAGCAACTTCGCCTTCTCCTCGTTTTCGCGCTCCATCGCGGCGAGCCCACCTTTTTCCTTCAGCCATTTGCAGACGAGGTTGATGATGTAAATGCCCCACGTGTTCGGTGTGTTATAGAGCGATTTGTTTTCCACGTGGGTACGATAATCGAGCATCGTGTGCAAACCATCAGGAATGCGCGACAACAAATCATCACGCACGATCACCAGCGTGACTCCGCTTGGCCCCATGTTCTTCTGGGCGCCCGCGTAAATCAATGCGTACTTATCAACCGGGATCTGATGCGAAAGAATATCTGACGATGCATCAGCAATCAGCGGAACATCGCCGACTTCAGGCTCGTGTTTCCATTCAACACCTTCGATCGTTTCGTTAGTTGTTAAGTGAACGTACGCCGCCTGCGAGTTAAGCGTGAGTTCGTCTTGCGCTGGAACACGCGTAAAGCCACCGTCGGCCATCGTCGCCGCCACGTTGACACCAGCAACCTTCTTCGCTTCCTTAAGAGCTTTCTTTCCCCAACTCCCGGTGATGATGTAGTCGGCAGTGCCATCTGAAGGCAAAAAGTTCATCGGAATCATCGAGAACTGAAGGCTCGCCCCACCTTGAAGAAACAGAACCTGGTAATTGTTCGGGATACCAAGCAACTCGCGAAGTCCTGAATCCGCGCCTTGAATGATTGCGTCAAATGTTTTCGAACGGTGACTGATCTCCATCACCGACATACCGACACCCGGCAAACTCAACATATCGCGCTGAGCTTCTTCAAGAACCGGGACAGGTAAAACTGCCGGACCAGCACTAAAGTTAAAAATTCGTTCCGTCATAAAAAGGGCCTCCAACCATTTTGTACTTGGTACTTTGAGCTTTGAGCTTTGTTCGTTAATTCCAGGGGTAGCTAAACTTCGAGACTCACAATGCAACACAAACCAAGTACTAAGTCCAAAGCACTAAGCTCAAAGTCCAGTGCTCAATCAAACCTCTGTCGCAAAGCTTTCCCAGTAATCCTCAATACCACAGCTCGCGGTACAAATCGTTCGGCGACCACCATCACGCGATTGAGCCACCCTGAGACAATCACACCCTTTCGACGCCTGAGTCCTCTCAAAGCAGTGTCGACAACTTCTTCCGCTGTTTGAACTCCTCGCATCGGTGGACGTCCCATCTGCGCCGCTTCGAAAAAATTGGTCTCGGTTACGCCAGGACACAACGCCATCACGTGTACACCAAACGGTCTGTTTTCTTCTGATAATGCTTCTGAAAACGAAAGCACAAACGCTTTGGTTGCCGCGTAGGTTGTCATGAAGGGCACTGACTGAAAACCCGCCGTTGATGCCACGTTGATGATTGTTCCCTGGTTACGTTTGCGCATCGGAATTAGAAAGCGGTGCGTGAGATCAACCAAAGCACGAACATTCAAATCAATCATTTCTACTTCACGTTCCGGGTCAAGCTTGTCGAAGTAGCCCATTGATCCAAAACCGGCATTGTTAATGAGCATATCGATCTCAAGCTCGCGTTTCTGTGTTTCCTCAAAAAGACGAGCCGGAGCGTCGGGCTCGGTCAAATCCAGAGCGAAATACTGCGCACGAACGCCGCTCACTCGTCCCAGCTCATTACAAAGTGTGATGAGCTTATCTTCAGACCGAGCGACTAAAAAAACATTGCGGCCCAACGCTGCGAACTTTCGAGCAAAGGCCGCACCGATTCCGCTCGAGGCTCCGGTAATTAGGGTGGTGTTCATTAGCCAGCTAGCTGAATGAGATTTAGTTCAATGATGTCGGCACTTCCGGAACGAATGCGATCAAGCATTGGTGCTGATGGCGCATTATCGAGGTTAATGCGCGCGACAGCCGCAGCGGCGCCTTCAAACACAATATTCTCCATCTCCTGGACGTTGATGTGTTCGGCCTTGATCGCATCAAGCACTGCTGCCAACACCCCTGGTCTATCAACATGTCGGACCACCAGTCGATGTGTGGCGGGGGTTTGTCGAGCGAGGTTTATTACATTAGGCACCTTGCCGGTGTCCTTGAACTCGCGAACGATCCGGACAGTCTCATCAGCGATCGCTTCCTGCGCCTGATCGGTTGAGGCGCCGACGTGATGTGTGCCGTAAAGCTGTTCTTCCTTTCCGATCGGATCCTTAAACTCGGCAACCGCGCTGGATGGTTCGATCGCAAACACGTCGAGACCGGCACGAATACCACGATTCTTCATCGCCTCGACCAAAGCGTTTTGATCGACAACTTCGCCGCGAGCCGTGTTGATGAAATAACTTCCAGGTCGCATCGCGCTGAAGATCTCACCATTGATTGCTTCACGCGTGTCCGAATTAAGTGCCGTATGAACACTGACGATATCTGCGGCTGCTGCGACCTCCTTTGGCGTAGCCTTATATTCAACTCCCAACGCCGCCGCTCGCTCTGGAGTTAGGCTTCGGCTCCAGGCAACGACCGGCATTCCAAACGCTCGCGCACGTGGAATCATTTCCTGACCAATCTTGCCCAGCCCGATGAGTCCGAGAGTTCGGCCAAACAAACCACGTGCTTTTGAAAACTCTTTCTTGTTCCATTGACCTTGCCGCAGCGTTACTACGTTATCGACGATACGACGATCGAGAGCAAGGATCAGGGCAAACGCCAACTCGGCAACAGCAATCGAATTCTTTCCTGGACAATTTGAGACATAAATTCCGCGCTTCGAAGCTGCTGCGACATCGATCGTGTTGTAACCAGCACCTGCTCGCACAACGAGCTTGATTGGTCCGGCATCAAGCATCGGCTCAGTTACCTTCGTGCCACGGACGACGAGCACGTCCGGCGATTCGGCGCCGATCGCCGCGACCAACGACTCGTCTTTCAAGTCAGGTTGATAAGAAACGTCGCAGCCGATCGCTTGTAGACCGTCGCGACCTGATTGTTCGAATTTGTCGGCTATCAGGACTTTCATAAAACAGTTTCTTCGGCTCTGGGTCTTTGGTCTTTGGTTTTAGCAAAAGATTCGCTGGGGGCTCCCCAAGACCCAAGACCAAAAACCCAAGACCGTTCTAGATTTTATGTATCAACAAACCATCCCTTAACTTCGGTTCAAACCATGTCGATTTCGGCGGCATGATCTCACCTGCGTCCGACACCATCAATAACTCCTCAATTGTGGTTGGAAATAGCGAAAACGCGACTGCTGCCTTACCTTCATCGACCAACCGCTCAAGTTCCTTTGTCCCTCGCAGCCCACCCACGAAATCGATTCGTTTGTCTGTGCGAATATCTTGAATACCGAGGATTGGATCGAGTAGTCGATCCTGAAGAACGCTTACATCCAACAGCGCAACATTCCCGACGGGCAAAGTTGCGTCGGGCGATAACTGAAGTCCATACCATTTACCGTCAAGATACATGCTCCAGTATCCGCGTTTGATGGGCGCGGGGGTCGCATCTTCATGAATCGTAAATTGTCGCTTGATGTCGTTAAGCAGCTGGTCCTTCGACAAGCCATTCAGATCTTTAACGACGCGGTTGTAGGCGAGAATTTGCAGCTGCGAATCCGGAAAGATCACCGTGAGGAAGTAGTTATAATCTTCGTTCCCCGTATGTGACGAGTTGCCCTCTCGGAGTTGTGCTCGAGCACGGCTCGCGCTGGCAGCTCGATGATGACCGTCGGCAATATAAAGTAGCGGCACTCCCTCAAAACGTTTCACCAACTCATCCGTTTTCGTGATGCGCCAGATTGTGTGTTTGATTCCATCATCTGCGGTCACGTCGAAGAGCGGCTCAGTGGAGAGTACCACTGCGACTTGACTGTCGATTTCCTCGCGGCCTCGATAAGTCAGAAACACCGGACCAGTTTGCGCTTTCAGCGTCAACATGTGACGCGTGCGATCGTCTTCTTTGTCACGCCGGGTCCGTTCGTGTTTGCGAATCGTATTGTTGTCGTATTCATCAATGGCGCAGCACGCTACGATGCCCACCTGTTCATGTTCACCCATCACCAGCTTGTAAAGGTACAGGCTTGGTTCAGTCTCCATTTCGAGCGGGCAGTTTGCGATCAGCGCCTCGAAGTTTTCCGCAGCCTTACGATAAACAGCGTCGCTGTAGAGATCAGTGCCGGGAGGAAGATCGATTTCAGGTCGTGAGACATGAAGAAAGCTAAGAGGTCCTTTTGCAAGTTCGCGCGCCTCGTCAGTATTGACGACGTCATAAGGCACGCTGGCCACGGACTTTGCTTTATCAGCTTGTGGCCGCAAGGCACGAAAAGGACGAATAACCGCCATTTCACCTCCCACCGATGAAGGCATATCCGCGGGCGCAGATTGCCCGAGGTCCTTCCGCTCGTTACAAAAGATAATGGTTAAGGCTTATGGCCTAAGACTATCAAGGTGAGGATGGTAGAACAAGCGGTGGGGGAAAAAGAATTATTGGTCATTTCTCATTTGACATTTTTCAGTTGTCATTTAGAACGACAGCGCTTGCATGACCAATAATTCTTTCTAACTCTGACGCGAATCTATCTTAGCCGCCAATATGAAATCACTCTCCGTCAGCCCGTCGATCTTGTGTGTCCAGATTGTGATCTCAGCCTGGCCCCAACCAAAACAAATGTCCGGATGATGGCCCTGCTCCTCAGCAAGGTCGGCGACTCCATTCACAAACGTCAGCGCTTCTCTGAAATCCGCGAAGCGGTAATTCTTCTTGAGGTGATGCTGGTTAACAACTTCCCACCCCGCGAGTTGATTCAGGAGCGTGGTGATCTCTTCGCCTTGTAACGGCGGCACTCCGCCACGGCAAGGTACACATTGTCGACTTGATAGTTCGCTCATAGTTTTCTCCATACACGGTGCGGTAGCCCGACTGTTAAGGAGGGCATCATCGATCGCTCATCAGGCGCGAGCCCTCCTTGACAGTCGGGCTACTGCACCGGCCGCTAATGCACCATCGCTACTGCACCACTGCGCTACGGCACCGGCCAATGCGACACTAAGATGCGACTCCGGCTAACGCTTTCTTCAGGAGTGCAATCTGTCCAGCATGATAAAGATCGTGTTGCACGCCCCCGTGAAGCGTTACATAGACACTCGAGAATTGCGTACTGCTGTCCTTGATGATCGGTTCATCGAGCCTGGATCCATCGAGCGCTGCGATTGCATTGAGCAATGCTTGATGACTTGCCACGAGACCTTTTTTCGCGTCGCTCCATGCCTTTTCACTACTGTCTTCCACTTTAGTCCAGTCTTCCTCGTCACTGAGTTGTGCCGGATCGCCTCGTAATCTTCGTTCGCATGCACCTTCCCAGGCGGCGATATGTAAGGTGAGCTCCCAGATTGAATGGGCACCGGGTATTGGATGCGCAGCTGCTTGTTCGGCTGTGATTCCATCCAGGATGGATAAGACTGATGGACCATGCCAGGCTTGTCCATCAAAGGCGCGCCGAAACTGATCGGCAATTCGTTCGACTTCACTCATGGTACTCACCTCCGCTTGTTTCATTCGCGATGAAGTCAGTACCACAACGCGGTAGCGTGTGGCTCTAAGACTGTTCGGCGAGCCACACGTTACCGCGTTGTGGTACTGACTTCATCGCTACGAGTCCAAATATATCTTCTCAATATCGTCTACCATTCGCTTCAAACTAAAGCGCTCACGAACGTGCGTGATTGCTTTCTCCCCCATAGCCTTCCGTCGCTGTTCATCTCCCAGTAAGCGGAGCATTGCTTCAGCCATCTGCTCAACATTGCCAATCGGAACGAGCAGCCCGGTCGCCTGATCCTCAACAATCTCACGTGCCCCTTCAGTCTGAGTTGCAACTACCGCGGTTCCGGCGGCCATAGCCTCTGCTATCGACAAGCCGAACGATTCTGTCTCCGACGCCGAAACAAATACGTCAGTGGCGCACAGTAACTTGTCTGCATCATCGAGCCAGCCAAGAAAGTGGACTCGATCAGTCAGCTCGAGTTCAGCGACCAGCGCCTGAAGTTGTTTATGATTTTCTCCGGACGGCGAAGTGTCAACACCGGCGACCACAAAGTGAGTGTTCTTCAACTCGCGCGCAACAATTGCTGCTGCCCGAATGAAATCATCATGGCGCTTCAGTGTTCTCAACTCACCGATGCTGCTAACCAGTAAACAGTCAGGAGGAATCGCTTTGCCTTCGAGAAAGGCATTTCGATCAAAAGCCTGGCGCCCAGCCGAAAATCGATCGACATCGATGCCATTATGCACAAGCGCAATTCTCTCATCCGGAACAAGTCGCTGACTTTTAAGTTGACGTGCGACCGCTGCGGATACCGCGATGATCTTGTTTGCCCTTGCGAGGGTGCGACGGTGCAAAGGGTTGAGTGGAAAAAGCACGTGCCTGGTTACGATGAACTTTGTCTGACGATTACTCCGGCATGCATATGCCGCGAGTGAATAGTCGCGAGCCATGTGTGCATGAACAACATCGATATGCTCATCTTTCACTAAACGCGCGAGGCCGCGTGCGCTTTGTGGATCAAGTGCATTCCGAAGGGGAAAGGTCTTGATGTTCTTTGGTGTCAGCTGAAGATGAGTAACAAGTGGAGACTGTGGGCGGAGCGCGGCGAAGAGATCATGACCGCGAGCACGCAGGGAATTGCTAAGGTCCACAAGATAGCGTTCGCCACCGCCAAATGATGATGCCGAACTAATTTGAAGGATACGCATGCAAATGTTCGATATGCGCCAGAGCTTGGGGCAAAACTCTCATTCTCCCCAAGCTTCAGCTTGGGGTTACCGTAGGGACCCAATGTTGTGGAACTGTTTTAACGGGTTACGAGTTTTGGGCCAATCAAGCTCTACGCCGAAGGTTAATTCTACGTTCTTATTCATTCGCACAATGGGTAAACCGTTGAAACGGTTCCTGAATCTGCTGAGGGCACCGTAACACCAAGCTAAAGCTTGGGGAGAATGAGACATCTCCGTACCAAACTCAAACAGCAAACATGTCGAGTGTTTGATTTAAACGGTCCTGACTTTATTGATTCATAAGAATTTCGCCCAAGTCAGTCGGCACGACTGTTGCCAATTCTTTACATTAGAAGAATGTTTGTTGGGAGGGAATTGTATGACCAAGGAAAAATTAGTGACAGGACTTTTTAAGAGCAAGATCGCGGCTGAGTCTGCCGTCGACGCGATCATTAAGCGCGGCTACACGCGCGACGACATCAGCGTGTTGATGTCAGACGCAACCAGAACCAAGGAATTTGGTCTGCAAACGAGGACACACGCAGCCGACGGACTCGGTATTGGTGGGGCAGTTGGTGGCGCTGTCGGAGCCGCGGTTGCGGCAATTGTAGCCGTGGGAACGACATTGTTTCTTCCAGGGATCAACCTGGTGATTGCAGGACCAATCGCGGCAGCTCTTGCTGGCGCTGGAGCAGGCGGTGCAGCGGGGGGACTGATTGGCGCTTTGATTGGAGCGGGTATTCCGGAGTATCGCGCCAAGGTTTACGACGCCGAACTACGCGGGGGCGGTATTTTGATTGGAGTCGAAGCTCGAGCTGACGATAAGGACGAGGTAGATCGACTCGAAGAACTGTTAGGCGAGTTGGGCGCACAAAACGTTCGAACGGAATAGCGGTTCATCACTTAATGATAAAGGCTTGTTGCAACTGGCATCGCAACAAGCCTTTATCGTTTGCTGGGGTGAAAACTTAACGCTTGATCGCGTCGCCCACATCTTCAATTGCTTCGCCAACTTTACGACGAGCCTTACCGAAGCCTTCCTGGACCTTGCCACCGGCATTGTCAGCCTGGCCTTCGTGTTCCAGGTCTCGATCATCTACAGCCCGCCCCACTGTTTCTTTTACTTTTCCTTTAGCCTGATCAAATTTGCCTTCGACCTCATCTCTGTTTGGAATACCCATGTGCTTAACCTCCCATTGTTGATAGTGAAGTGCGAAACGCACTCCAGCTTTATAGCTGAAGAGTGCAACATGTATTCCGCTGAGAAAGCCTAAGTTTTGTGAAGGGATATTCGAGAGAATGTACGTTTCAAAGACTAGCCTGCGTGATCTTAGGACAGCGTGTGGCACAGACTTCAGTCTGTGAACCAGGCATAGGCAGTCTTTGGCGCAACAAAAAACATTGGTCATATATCATTTGACCAATGATCTTTGTCTCTGCTACACGCTAACTTCGTCCTCTGACTTGATCAATCGCGATATTGTGTCGCTAATCGGT
>Ga0207662_10001740_pt1 | contig 10679 bp, 14 predicted proteins | sample KBSS33LmetaG_FD_184338 | JGI IMG/M metagenome (GOLD analysis project Ga0207662, IMG submission 184338) | Switchgrass rhizosphere microbial communities from Kellogg Biological Station, Michigan, USA - KBS S3-3L metaG (SPAdes) (version 2) | ecosystem: Host-associated > Plants > Roots >... | reverse complement strand
ACGGAGACGCAGACGCGTTCAGCCACTTCGCACGCGCCAATGTATCGTATCTCGCACCGGTCGGAACCGGTTTGAAGATCACCGCGGGGCTGTTCAATAGCTTTATCGGATATGAATCGTTTTATGCCAAGGACAACTTCAACTACACGCGAAGCTATCTTTCGGACTATTCGCCGTATTTTATGCTCGGACTTTCTGCTCAGTATCAGTTGACGGAATCCGTAAAAAGCGCCTTCTACATCATCAATCGCTACAATTACCTTTCCTACCCCAACAATCTGCCCAGCTATGGGGGACAGCTCGCGTGGTCGGCTTCATCGTCTGTGACGCTCACACAAAATGTTTACTATGGGCCGGATCAATCGAATACCGACCTTCGCTATTGGCGCTTCTTTTCCGATAGCAGCATCCAGTGGAAGCACAACGATCTCACCCTCGCGCTCGTCTATGACATCGGCTTGGAGCGGGCAATTCCGGAGGCGGGAGGAGCACGCACCTACTGGACTGGGAGCGCCATCTATACCCATTGGCAGTTCACCAAGAGCTGGGCGCTCGCCATCAGACCCGAGCTCTATTATGACCCCAACGGCACCATGACAGGGGCTCGCCAATTCATTAAGGCCATCGCCACCACGGTCGAGCACAGGCTGCCCATCGCCGGAACCATCACGAGATTCCGCTTGGAGTACCGCTATGACGATTCGACCGGATCCCAAGGAGGATTTTTCAAGGATGGGGACACCGGCATGGTCGGCCTCGCGCAGGCCCAGCACTTGCTGATCGCAGCAATTCTCTGGAACTACGATTCCCCCTAGGTCGAGATGCGACAGGTGGCAATCGCGCTGGATCGGCGGTTATGGGTCAAGAATGTGTAGTGAGCCGGAAGGCCTGTCGACCCCCCCGACGGGATTGGAGGCCTTTTCTCGCTGTGCGAACAGCTCCTGGAGTCTTGCTTTCCAGGGGTTTGTGAGTGCAGCCTGAGCCGGAGATTTACCACTGGCTATCGTTGAGCAATTTCTCGGCGACCTGATCGAGCCACGATCGGAATGGTGCGCAGTACATGCATGCCCGCACAATCGTGAAATGAAAATCTTCGAATGAGCATCGGGGCGTCTCTATTAGACGCCCCTGTAGTCACGTCGCTTAGTAGCGGTCGCGACCGCGTCCCCCACCGCTGGACCGACCGCCTCCACCAGAACGTGGTTCCATTGGTTTGGCCTCGTTCACGGTCAAGGGCCGGCCATCCATTTGTGTGCCGTTTAAGGCCGTAATGGCAGCCTGGGCCTCGTCCTGAGTGGACATCTCTACGAAGCCAAAACCTCGTGATTGCCCGGTAAACTTGTCGGCGATCACACGCGCCGACTCGACGGTGCCATGTGCAGCAAACAAAGTGGTGAGTTGAGTTTCGGTAGCCGCATATGGCAAACCGCCAACGTATAGTTTTGAACCCATGAGGGTTCCTCCTTTTGAAGTGATATTGTCAGAAACTCGAGAACAACAGGGGAAGGAGAGGGCCGAAGACGCAGTGGAGAGGCGACTTAGGTCAGGCTTCCGATTACACTCTCGGCAACAACAACATCGGTGATGGGCCGTATCAGTTGATCCTCCATGCGAGGCCCGCCGCAATTGAAGATGACGCACTCTAGCACTTGTAACCAGTATAAGCAACTCGTGAACTATAGGAAACGCTGGGGGCCGTGCCAGATCAGGTACGGGGGCGGCTTCATCTTTTGGACTCCGTTCGGATACAGATGAACCGCGTGTTGGTACGCATGTTCTTGAGCCCTGAGGCATGTCTCCGCTTCCATGTGTCTGGAGACAATGCGATAGTCTGCTTCATCATTGGCCGAGAAGAGTGCCATATACAGGGCACAGGAAAAGATCCCATCCTTTGAACATTGCGTGCTCATCACCAGATGCGATCCATCGTGAAAGCTGAGTAATGGCTCCATGTTCATGCGACTCATGGGATTTCCCTCTCGTGACAGAGACTTGGAAGACTCATTGTGGTGTAGCGAACATTTCTCTCGTAGGCGCTCGGGGACCCCATCAGGAACTCCCACGTAGCTCCTCCGGTATTTGGCCTATATTTGTTTCTGGACCGAGGGTTTTGATTTCGGATTCTTCTTTGGCTCAGAAACGGGTTTCCGAGCCAAGCCCGTCACGGCAAGCGTAGACACCTCGCTTCGAATGGCTTCGATAGATGGTTTTGTCGGCTCAGAGTTCGGAAGACCGAATAGTTCCCAACGAATTTTCGGTCTGTAAGACGGCTTGTGTCTCTTTTTGCCGCTATCCCCCTTGAAACCGTGCGACAGCATACAAGCAGTCTCCTTGCCCCAACGCTAAAAAGCTTACTGATTCAACCTCGCCACGGCCGTGGATTTTCCATCTGGACAAGCCGCTTGCCAAAGGACGTTACTAATGCTCATCGGGGTAATTGGTTGCCACATATAGTTACCCGCTCCACTGTACAGTACCGTTCCATTGCCCATGTGCTCTGCGAATACAATAGCGCTAACAGTCCGTGAGCGCGCTTCTCCACAATCATACTGCTGTTGTGCCGTAAAGGATAAAAAAGAGCCTGACGAAAGGCGTTCCGGCTCTTGGTAATCATGCAGCACCGACATGGTCACAACATACGTATCTCGGTGAATGGTTGTTCGATCAATATAAACGGTCATGCCAGTTTCACTAACTGCTAACGCTTCCCACCCGGCATAAGCCGGGCCTTCCAGCATCACTAAGAATCCCAAGACGATAAGAGATCGCATCGTGTGTTTGCCCGTATTGGCTGATGAGCAGCGTGATTTTCGATCCACGGTCCTGCCTTGCAGGTGCAAAGCACGTCCATGAAGGGAGAAAATCAAATACAAATTTGTATGCCGGAAACCAGGAATCAATCGCGCAATGAGGGAGGTTGAGAAGCGCGCGAGGGATAGGCAGTGACCGTCTTTCTACACTACCACACCTATGCTAACTATAGCGAATGCTGCCTTGTCAGCCTGCAAACCGCCTCGCCGTATCTTCGACCCGCAGGTTATGGATAAAAATGGTTTCCTTACCCCTGGCGCTGCTTGTCTTGATTTGGGGGGTCCGGTTTGTCTACCTACTGGAAGAGTCGCGGCGAAAGGGTAAAAATAATGCTCCCTGCTTGCCCAATACCAGATCCAATTGGCGGCTGTGTTTCAGATAACATAGGCTCTTAAGGAGATCTCTCAACGTCACGTCTGGAAGGAGTTGCGCCACATAGGCAAGCTGACAACCGGGTGCCTCAGCGACTATTTCGAAGATGCGGTACGTAGGAGTGTCCCACGGCGTCTTGTGAATTGTTGGGAACGATGAGGACATCGACAATGCCTGGGCTTGAAGGACATCACGCAGCAAAATTTACAACGATCAGCGGACATAAGAAACGAATTTGGCACCGCCCGCAGCGCCAGGGTACCAGCCAAGCCAGCTTATGACATGCTCCCACCAAACGGTCGATGACTGCGCACACACCAAGCATGGCATTCCCGCGTCGTGCATAACGAGGGCATCGATGCCCCACTTCACCGGCCCAGTGCGAGGCTTCAAAAACGAGGACCCACTTGCTCCGCCTGTCTCGTTTTCTCCTCTGCGTGACAATTTTGTTCGGCCAGTAGTCGCTGGCCGGGGGTGGCAACTTCGGGGATTCTGGCCAAGCAAGCCTTCAGTGTATCGTCTATAGAATTCGCGGCGATGGCATTGAGACCTTCTTTCGGTGTCGGATTCGTGGTCTCCTTGGTAGCTTGTTCAGCTCCGTGAACGGATCCCGTTGACCATGAGACCATAAACAACGACACCATGAATGCTCCGTTTATGACCGTACGCATGCTCATCGCTTCCCTCCTCATGTCAATGCAATAGGGCTAGTGCTCGGGCGCTTCAGGAGCCCCATTCGATGAAGCGCAGAAATTGTACGAGAGAAGGACGACACCCTACTTAATGGAGCGTCGGAGACTGGAGAATCGGACGCGCTCGAGCTGAGGATGCGCGAGGGATAGACAGTCGGCGTAGCTCAGTACAGTTGTACAGTACAGAGCCGTCTCGTGAGAGTCAAACGTTCAAAAGTGCGTTTGCAGGCAACACGCTGATACATGGCAGGTAAAATTACTTCGTCCGGCGAATGCCAACCGCTATGAAGGCTTCGCAATTCACATATTCCAAAGTATGTGCATCGACGTGCGCGTTCTGCCGTCTGAACGCTTGTGTCATTAGGCGTACCGTGCTAGGTTGTCACTTGCGATCGCGTAAGACCTCCTGGGGTGGGGGCTGCAGTCCCCCTCACTGCAAAGGATGTCGGACGCGATTTTTTTATGTCCCGTCGTGATCGTTCTGCTTAGCGAGCGCACCCCCACGAACTTCGGGCCAGATTACTCACATGAAGGGTCAACAGAGTGGAAACTCTGTTTATCGCTGCCACACCGAATGAGGTATTTTCTTGTTCCATGCACTGAAATCAATCATCCACACTGCCCTACGTAATGCAGCGGGCAGTTTCTATCATCTGTTCGTCATAGTGTTGAGCGCAGGTATTGCCCTCCTCCTTCCATCGGGCGCTCGACATTTCTTGACACTATGGTCACGCGTGGAGCACGACAAGCTTTCATTGATCATAGTCGAGATGGTCGTCGCTATACTATTGATCGGCGGCTTCAGTTATGTCCGGCGTAGTTGGCACGACCGTATGCTTGCAAGGGCAGCGACTGGCGCAGGACTCGTCTCTTTTTTTCCAAAGCATGAGCGACGAGCTCGACGACACATTGAACAAGTCAAAGAAGAGCAAAGCACCGGTCGTACAATCATGGTGATCGGTTCCAGTGGTTACAGCAGCTTTGTCGACCAAGTTGGCGATCTGTCTTCTGTGCTCGATAAGTGTCTGGGTGCAAAAATCCTCTTGGTCAACCCGTATAGCCACGAAGCGACCAAGCGCATTCAAGCGATTGGGCACTCCGAATACACGCTCACGACGTTTCGCGAAGAAGTGCGGCAAAGTATTGCCCTGCTCAAGCGGCTTAAGGCCATGGGGAAAACCGTCACGCTGAAACTCTATGCCGACTCGCCTTTGGTGAAGATGCTCATCCTGGGCGACTATCTTTGGCTCCAGCATTACCATGCCGACCTCGACATCCGCACCATGCCGGAGTACGTCCTCCGTCACAACCGCCAGAATCACGGACTCTACACGCTCTATGCCCATTACTTCGAGCAACGATGGAAAAGCATCGAGATTCCTGAGTACGATCTCGACACCGATGAATTGGTCTATCGCAATCGGGCTGGCAGTGAAATGCGAAGAGCGCGGTTTGAAATGCAGTCGGCGGAAGAAGCCTATGCCTACGCCGAGGCGACACCGTACGCGCATGAGGAACGTGGCAGAGGAAAAGGACTTGTGGTTACTTAGTTCGCTGCGATTGAAATTTATCGCAACCAAAAGAGGAGTAAGAGGTCTCTGCTCCCTGACAGCTACGGCTCATTCAATGCCGCATCTCGCCCATCTCGTCATCCCGTTTGTAGGGGCAATCAAGATGGCGGTTTAAACATGGGGAAAATTCTTTCCGGGGAAACACCTGTCCCTGTTCGTGACTTACTCTTTCGCGGTCCAGCCGAAAACGATCACCCCCATACCGAACAAGGCGATGCCCGCGCCAGACCAGTCGAAGATGGAGAGGTCCTCGCCGTCCACGATCTTCAGCCAGACGAGGGCAGTCGCCACATAGACCCCGCCGTAGGCCGCATAGACACGCCCGCTGGCGGCCGGATGGAATGTGAGGAGCCAGGAAAAGACAGCAAGGCTGAGCGTTGCGGGAACTAGGTGCCAGATTGATCCCCCCTTGCGAAGCCAGAGGTACGTGAGAAAGCAGCCGATGATCTCAGCGAGAGCCGTGAGAATGAACAGCCCAGCGGTCTGGAGTAGAAACATCGTCATACCTTACGTCTTGAAGGCCGTACCATCTCATCCTGCAAGAGGAGAATCAAGCTTAGTCAACATTGAAAGCTTGGTGCCCCAACGGAATTCGATGGCCTTTGTAGCCAATCAGTCGGGAGCTGGACAGTTGCGTTCAAGGGATACGTGAGAGCCGCTTGACGGAGGGCGTCGAGCCGAACACTCGGTGATAAATTGCTGTTCGTCACGGCATCTATGCTCGCCGGGTAACACCTATGGCAAGATGCAGAGGGCGGTAGCGGACATCGATGGTACCGCCGCAGATTCTTGCGTCCTTCCTCTTTCTTGGAGTCTGGAAACTGCAGGTCGCCGATTCAACTGGCAGGATCGCTACTTTCGTCTCCAGGACTGTTCAATTTCTGGATTAATAGGTCGGCACCCTCTAATGCTTTTTCGGAGCTAATACTGGCTTTAACCGGAAGATCTTTGAGCACAACAACTGGTTGCACGGATGCAACTGCTCTTTGAATCGCCCCGTACAAGTCATGCACGGCCCTATCCTTTGCCAGCACTTCAAAGGCTCCCGCTTTCAGCATCGCATACTCGCTGTAAGCCTGTACGGTCATGGAAAAGCCAATAACGGCGACGTGCGGATAATTGGTCTTGATAAATCGAGTCGCAGTGATCCCATCCATTTTCGGCAAGTTGATGTCCATCAGAACGACGACAGGTTGCAGCTGGGCCACCATTCGGATTGCCGCTTCCCCGTCACCTGCCTGACCGACAATTTCGATGTTGGGATAAGTCTCTAAAACACTCCTCAATCCCTGGCGAACCATCGTATGGTCGTCTACCAAGAGTACGCGAATGAGTTGTGCAGTAGCCATTTGATGATATGGATGATCTTACATTTTCACGAGGCTAACCTTCGGACAAGACAATGTCCCATCACGACGGCTGTCGGCTGAACCTTTTCTATACACGAGTACCTTTATCGCCATCAATGGCTTCACCAACTACTTCTATACGAGGATCGGCTTCCAAGGGACAACGCAAACCCTGCCGCACCATGGCATGGTCAGCACGAATCGAATGGATTTCGGATGGGCGAGCGACAATGACGACCGCCTTTCCCACAAAATGTCGGGGTCGGCCTTCCAGGAGGCCGTGGAGAGGTGTGTTTGGGAATGTGTAGTCGTTGCCTGGTGCGAATCTCGTCACGAGCTGCATGATCTGCGGTTTAGTAGTTCGCGGTCCGATATGCACCAGCGAATTCGCTAAACGGCGAAGGGCTGGATTAATTCCGATACTGAGGCGGCTACCTTGCAGGCGAAGTGGTCTAGCGTATGTTGTGCGATCTCCGACCACTCATGTGAATGGGGAAAGTGCGTCGAAAGCACCCCTATTACGGAGCCGCCTGATTGAATTATAGGAGTGGATTGAACAGCACGATAGCCACTAGCTTGGGCGATAGAAAGGTAGGGAGCATAAAAGTGGTCGACGCTTATGTCTGGGATCGCAACTCTCAGACCAAAGCGATAGGCTCTCCCACATGCAGTCGGCTCATCCCAACGGACAATACCGAACTGCTGCAGAAAAGACTTGTCGAACCCGTGTTGTGCCACGATTTGAAGTCCATCAAGGTAGGGATTGAAGAGTTGGACATTACCCTTCAAGGCCCCGTCTGCCGTGATCGCGGCGTTGAGGACTCCTTGAAGCTGAGCCGTAAAACTAGACCACTTATCAACGTCCTTCTCTTTTATGTCGACTACTCTGTGCATCATGGCGGCACCTATGAGGTCCTGCGTGAAGCGGATTGCTACGACACGGTAAGCCTGATTGAGTGGGGGGAGGCCCCGTCGCTTGGGGCCTCCTGCCGATTACTGCTTAGATGTTAATTTCAATCCGTCGGGGCTTTGCTTCCTCTCGTTTGGGGAAAGAGATCATCAAGACGCCATCTTTGAAGCTTGCGGAGGCCTGTTCTTGCTGCACAAAAGTGGGTAGTCGGTACTGCATTGCAAACTGCCCGTCGGAGATTTCCCATTGATATACTTTCCGGCCCGCCTCATGTGCTGACTGGTGAGCACCGGTCACTGTCAGAATCTGCTTCTCGACTTGAATGGACACATCTTTTGTATTCCAACCCGGGAGTGCTAACTGAACATGGAACCCCTTTTCGTCCTCCCAGACATTACTTGCCGGCGTCCATGAGGATTTCCGACCCAAACCACGCAGTGCTTCATCCAATAGTTGATCGATCTGGCCGCTGAAAACAGTAGGTAAATAGCCGTTCATAACCGTTCTCCTTCCTCCCCGTAAGAGGTAATCTATGAGGTGACGCTGTTAAGGGAGCGTTGCTAACAAGAAGAAATAAACCTAAGGTCATTTACTTCTTCGAAGTCAGCAAAGGAAAGATAATTCCTACGTGCAGGGAGTCAAGGGGATGACGTGATTCAATCCTCGGACCACATTGAACCTGTCGGCTGCTAGAGGGGCTCGGGCCTCGGGTGACTATTTTGAGTCGGCCTGTCAACTTAGACTAGGGGTTCCCCTTGGTGGAGACGCCTGGTCGCAACCACCAAACGCCTCCATATCAATACTCATCGTCGATGACTGAGTCGTGGACAAGGAAAAGATGATGTCTGAATTGTATGGCGCGATGCAGCGAGTAGCCGCTGCGATTCAACCAGCCCTCATACCAGAGGAGTGGCCTCGGAGGCATACTGATGTTATATCGTGAAAACAGTACGGGCGCGTGGGGATTCGTTGACGAATTGAACCACGAACTGTGTTCGCCGTCATACCATCCCGTGGCGGTCGACGGGGGCTGCATGATAAAGGAGTACTGCGTGGCATCCATGAGGTTACTCGGATTTCGAAGGCAAGCGCCTCTAGAGTACATCCCATTGATCGATCCTGAGCCATTGACAAATTTGCTGCCGATGGACGAGTGTCCGCTCGAATACCTATTGGGACTCAGTAGCGACCAGGTATTGGTCGAAAGATTGAACACAGAATCACCACCGCCTCCCGAGCTGTGGTGCCCGAACCCCACGTCCAGCCAGGCGCCGGTTGCACTGCCATACATTGCATGAATTCCGTGGTTTGGCCGGCAGCTGAGGTCGGCCAGTGAGGATTGTGTTGCGCAATGCCGTTGATGGTCTTCTTCAGGACATCAATGAATTTGTTCTGCGATGGATTATGGGGATTCAGACAGTAAATCTGGGCATAGGTATTCTGGGTTCCGGGTCCTGCCGCCGAACAGATCCAAGCGACCGGGGCACCGTATCCCCCTGTAGGATTTAGCCGTCAGAAAAGCTCCCCCTTTAAACGCAACGGCTTTGGCAGTATACTCCTATACATTTTACTAGGGCCATTTGGCCGTGGTAATAAGAGGTGGCGAACGCGATCAACGCGGCCTCGGTCTGAACTAGCAGGATGGGTGGCACAAGAAGAAGGACTCTTGATGCTCTTCACGATAGAGATCACTTACGGCGCTATCGCCATTTGATCCCAGACTTCCATAGGACGCCGGGCCATGTAAAAAACGGATAAGGAGCGGCGTTATGGCAAACATACTCATCGTTGATGATGAAAGGTCCATACGCCTGCTTCTTCGTGCCCTTCTGGAACGCGAAAACCATCACGTTTTCGAAGCCTCGAATGGCCGTGCCGGACTCGATCTCTATCGGGAGCGAGCATTTGATTTGATCATAACCGATCTAACCATGCCAGAGATGGATGGGTTGGAGTTCATCTCCGAACTTACAAAGTGCTTTGTGAACGTGAAGGTCATTGCGATGACAGGAGATTCTGGGTCGGGAAGTCGCTTGACTACCGCTAAGCTCCTTGGCGCGCAGTCTACGTTAAAGAAACCATTTTCCATAGACACGGTTCTCACCCTGGTGAGGTACGAATTGGGGCGTCTTGCAGAAGCGACGATACTGACTAGGGATCAGCAAATTTAATGGATATTGATACTTTCTGTTATCGCTCTGAATTCGTAAAAGTTGGGTTCTTTACTCCCACCAACCGAAGAAAGATATGACCAAGCCCATAGGAACTGGTGCAAAGAGCCTATGCGAAGAAAACCGCGCTGATTGCGTAGTACCGGCTACTTCTGCTGGACCTTCCCCTCAAGGCTACGAGCACAGCGAAAGCCTGTGCCATGGGTCTGTAGCGCAAACCCCCCACGACCTCTTGCTGATGTCGTAATATCGGCCATCGGGCTGTGCCAGGACCCGCCGCGAATCGATCGGACCACTCCCCTCTTGTCAGGGCCCAGAGGGCTCTCATCCGGCGCATGCTTATAGTAGTCCGGATCGTACCAATCGGAGACCCACTCTCTGGCATTGCCGGCCATATCTTTCACCCCATAAGGCGAATCTCCATCAGGCAACGATCCGACTGGAGACAATGTCTTTTCGTCCTCCCACTCCCGGTCAAAGTTTGCCCGCTTCGAAGTAGCTGGTTCATTGCCCCAGGGAAATAGACGGCCATCCGTACCACGAGCGGCCTTTTCCCATTCCGCTTCCGTTGGCAGCCGCTTCTTCGCCCAAGCGCAATAGGCCTTGGCGTCGTACCACGTCGTTTGCACGACAGGGAGCTGCTCAATGCCGTTCGCAGACAGTAGCGGGCCTGTACCATAGGGATTCGGAGGGTTTCGATGGCCGGTGGTCGTGACGAACGCCATATACCGTTCATTCGTTACTTCGACTTGATCGATCGCAAACGCCTCGAGATACACGGATCGTTGCGGCCACTCATCGGC
>Ga0207662_10001739_pt1 | contig 10685 bp, 10 predicted proteins | sample KBSS33LmetaG_FD_184338 | JGI IMG/M metagenome (GOLD analysis project Ga0207662, IMG submission 184338) | Switchgrass rhizosphere microbial communities from Kellogg Biological Station, Michigan, USA - KBS S3-3L metaG (SPAdes) (version 2) | ecosystem: Host-associated > Plants > Roots >... | reverse complement strand
GAGGCCTCCAGCTGCGGTAGAATCGCCCGCACGCGGTCGACGGTCTCGATGATGTTTGCCCCCGGTTGCCGGTTGATAATAATAAGTACTGCCGGTGTGCCGTTCGCGACACCCATCGTGCGGAGATCCTCGACCGAGTGCTCGACAGTTGCCACATCGGCCAATCGGACGGCTCGCCCTTCGCGGTAACTCACAATCAACGGCAGATAATCCTCCACGCGCTGCAGTTGATCGTTCGTCCGGATCTCCCACGTGCGGCTGCCGTCGCTGAGTTGACCCTTGGGACGATTGACATTCGTCCGGCTGAGCATCTGCCGGACGTCGCCTAATCCAATCCCGTACTTGTTCAACGCAGTGGGATTGAGATCGATACGAACGGCGGGCAGCGAGCCTCCCCCTACATACACCTGTCCGACACCGTCGATTTGAGACAGTTTCTGTTGCAAGATGCTCGAGGCCACGTCGTACATGCGGCCGCGGCTCACGATATCGGATGTGAGCGAGAGGATGAGAATTGGCGCGTCCGCCGGGTTGATCTTGCGATACGTAGGTTTGATCGGCAAATTTGCCGGAAGATCACCGCTTGCCGCCATGATCGCAGCCTGAACGTCGCGCGCGGCACCATCGATGTCGCGGCTGAGTTCGAATTGCAAAGTGATGGTGGCTTGGCCGAGAGAGCTTGAAGAGGTCATCTCGGTGACGCCGGCGATCCGAGCGAATTGATGCTCGAGCGGGGCCGCTACCGAGGTTGCCATCGTTTCCGGACTGCCGCCGGGCAGACCGGCGGAGACGCTAATCGTCGGGAACTCGACTTGCGGAAGAGCAGCAACGGGGAGAAACTTGAACGCGACGACGCCGACCAACGTGATGCCGACCGTCAGCAGGGTCGTGGCGACCGGACGTTGAATGAACGTCGCAGAAATGTTCATACGGTACCAGACGTCAGCGCCGGGGTCTGCGATGGCGTCGGGCCGGCGTTGAATCTGCGCGCCAAGCGGTCAAAGGCAAGGTAGACGACCGGTGTAGTGTAGAGTGTCAGCGCCTGACTCAGAATGAGCCCGCCGATGATGGCGATTCCAAGTGGGTGACGGAGTTCCGATCCGACTCCCGAACCGATCGCCAGCGGCAATGCCCCGAGCAATGCCGCCATCGTCGTCATCATGATCGGACGAAAGCGCAAGAGACAGGCTTCATAGATGGCCTCGATCGGTTGCTTGCCTTCATTTCGCTCTGCATCGAGCGCAAAGTCGATCATCATGATCGCATTCTTTTTCACGATGCCGATCAACAGAATAATACCGATGAGCGCGATGACACTGAACTCCGTGTCGAACAACATCAACGCGAGCAGCGCACCGACACCGGCTGAAGGGAGCGTGGAGAGAATCGTCAATGGGTGGATGTAACTTTCGTACAGAATGCCCAGCACGATGTAGACGGTGACAAGAGCGGCAAGAATGAGCCACGTCTCGTTTCCCAACGAGGCTTGAAAGGCCTGGGCGGTACCTTGGAAGCTGCCGCGAATGCTGGCTGGCAGCCCGAGGGTCCGCGCCGCACGCTCGATCGCGGTCACGGCATGGCCAAGCGATGTCCCGGGCGCCAGATTAAATGAGAGCGTAACGGCGGGAAATTGCCCTTGGCGGCTGATAGCCAATGGGGTCCGTGTTTCGGAGAACTGGGTAAATACGTTCAGCGGCACCTGACCGCCGGTCAACGAGCGGATGTCCAGAAACTGCAGCGCCTGAGGGCCGCTCTGAAATTCCGGCATGACTTCGAGCACGACCCGGTACTGGTTCAACTGGGTGAACATCGTGGACACCTGGCGTTGTCCGAACGCATCGTAGAGTGTGTCGACGATCACTTGCGGCGTGATGCCCAATCGCGAAGCCGTACTCCGGTCGATGACCAGCAACGAGGCCAGCCCCTGGTCCTGTTGATCGCTGCTCACGTCGTGCAGCTCGGAGAGCTTCTGTAGAGCTTCAAGCAACAGCGGTGCCCATCGACTCAACTCCTCCGGGTCCGCATCTTCCAATGTGTATTGAAATTGCGTGCGGCTCACCCGATCTTCGACCGTAAGATCCTGCATCGGTTGCAGGAACAGCGTGATCCCCTCGACGCTGGCGACATCGCGTTGAAGCCGGAAGATCACGTCCCGCACATTGTCCCTTGTTTCCGATGGCTTCAGATTGATGTATATGCGTCCGCTATTGAGCGTGGTGTTGGTGCCGTCCACACCAATGAAGGAAGACAGACTGGAGACGGCAGGATCGGCGAGGACCGCTTTGGCAAGGGCCTGTTGGCGCTCAACCATTGCGGCGAACGAGATCGATTGAGATGCTTCGGAAATGCCCAGAATCACCCCTGTGTCCTGCAGGGGGAAGAAGCCCTTCGGGATCACCACGTAGAGAAATACCGTGAACACCAGCGTGACAATCGCCACCATGAGCGTTGCTGTTTGATGCTTCAGCACCCAGCGCAACGTGCTGCCGTAGGCGGCAATCGTTCGATCGAAAAGCGTTTGAGACCACCGGTAGAAGCCGTTCTGCTCGGCCTCCCGGCGGTATCGGAGCAGGCGGGCGCACATCATCGGCGTCAACGTCAAGGAGACGATCGCCGAGATAACGATGGTCATGCTCAGCGTCACCGCGAATTCCCGGAAGAGGCGGCCCACCACGTCGCCCATGAACAGGAGCGGGATCAGCACCGCGATGAGCGAAATCGACAGCGAAAGGATCGTGAACGCGATCTGTTGGGATCCCTTGAGCGCCGCCTGAAGCGGGGACTCGCCACGTTCGATATAGCGTGAAATGTTCTCGATCATGACGATCGCATCGTCGACGACGAACCCGGTGGAGATCGTGAGCGCCATCAATGTCAAATTGTTGAGGCTGAACTCCATCAGATACATCGTGCCGAACGTCCCCACGAGAGACAAAGGCACCGCCGCTGCGGGAATGACGGTGGCCGACAGGGTCCGGAGAAACAAAAAAATCACCATGATGACCAGCGCAACGGCCAGTATCAGCTCGAATTGCACGTCGTGCACCGAGGCACGGATAGAAGTCGTCCGGTCGGTCAACACGGTCACTTGTACGGACGACGGCAATGCACTCTGCAGTTGGGGCAGAAGCTTTTTGATGCGGTCGGCCACTTCGATGACGTTCGCGCCGGGCTGTCGCTGAATGTTCACAAGCACGGCCTGGGTCTCGTTCATCCATGCAGCCTGTCTCACGTTCTCCACGTCGTCTGCGACCTCGGCCACGTCGGAGATATGCACAGGACCGCCGTTGCGATAGGTGACAATCAGCGGCTCGTAGTCGCGGCTTGATAGCAACTGATCAGTGGCGTTGATAATGGAGGAACGCCTGGGACCGTCGAAGACACCTTTCGCCTGGTTGACGTTGGCGGCCGCTATGGTCGCTCGCAGATCTTCCAGCGTCAGCCCGTAGGCGGAGAGCGCCCTGGGATTGGCACGAATCCGAACGGCGGGACGCTGGCCTCCGCTGATACTGACCAGCCCGACACCAGAGAGCTGCGAGATTTTCTGCGCAAATCTGGTTTCAGCGAAATCCTCGACTTGTGGCAACGGCAACGTCGCCGACGTCAGCGCCAAGGTCAGGATTGGTGCATCGGCTGGATTCACCTTGTTATAGAAGGGGGGGGCAGGAAGATCACGGGGGAGAAACGTCGATGCCGAATTGATTCCAGCCTGGACTTGCTGTTCGGCCACGTCGAGGCTCAAGTCCAGACTGAATTGCAATATCACGACTGAACTGCCGCTGGAGCTCGTGGAGGTCATTTGATTCAATCCTGGCATCTGTCCGAATTGCCGCTCGAGCGGCGCCGTGACGGACGACGCCATCACGTCGGGCCCGGCACCGGGATAGAAGGTCAGGACTTGAATGGTCGGGTAATCGATCTGAGGCAGCGCGGAGACCGGCAATTGGCGGTAGGCAATGGCCCCCGCCAAGAGAATTGCGACCATCGTCAAAGCGGTCGCCACCGGCCGCATGATGAACAGGCGTGACGGGTTCACGGGCGCTTCTCCGGAGGCGGCGAGTCGGCGAGAGGTGGCGTGCCGGCCTGGGTGGGCTTCTCATTCCGGCTTCGAATGTCGACCTTGCTGCCTTCGCGCAATTTCTCAGTTCCGTCCACGACGACGAGTTCTTCCGGCGCAAGGCCGCTACTGATGGAGGCCTCGTCCCCATGCGTCACCCCGACGGTCACGGGCCGGACGGCGACCGTCTTATCCTCTTTCACCACATAGATGAAGGTGCCCTTGGCTCCCCGTTGAACCGCGGCCGAAGGCACAAGCGTCATGCCGCGCTTGACTTCAAGCAGGAGCCGCGCATTGACGAACTGATTGGGAAAGAGGGCGCCGTCCTCGTTCGGAAACACCGCTTTGAGCCGCACGGTCCCGGTATTCGGATCGATCTGATTGTCCACTGTCAGCAGGGTGCCGGTCGCAAGCTTGTGCTTCTGCTCCCGGTCGAAGGCATCGACGGTCAACTGTTGCCCGGCTTTCAGCCGTTCGAGCACCGCCGGCAGATTGTCCTCAGGAATCGTGAAGACGACGGTAATCGGGGTGAGCTGGGTGATCACCAACAGGCCGCTGGTGTCGTTTGCGCGCACCATGTTGCCGGGATCGACCAGCCGCAATCCGACGCGACCACTGATCGGGGCCGTAATACGGCTGTACACCAACTGCAGTTTCACATTGTCGATCTGGCCTTGGTCGGCTTTGACGATCCCTTCGGATTGCCGGACCATGGCCTCCTGCGTGTCCAATTGCTGCCTCGGAACGTAGCCTTGTTGGTACAGCCCTTTATAACGTTCATAGTCCAACTTGGCGTTTTTCAATTGCGCGACATCGCGCGCCATTTGCCCTTCGGCCTGCACCAATTGCACTTCGAACGGCCGTGGATCGATCTGCGCCAGGAGCTCTCCGCTCTGAACGATCTGTCCTTCCTGGAACAGGACCTTCATCAGTTGGCCATCCACCCGACTCTTGACGTTGACGGTGTTCAGCGGGACGACGGAACCCAAGCCATTGAGATACACGCCGATGTCCCCGATGCGTGCCGACGCCGCCAGCACCGGCATCGAGCGTGCGCCAGCCGGTGGCTGTCCCGCCCGCGATGACTCTTCTCCCGATTTGGCCAACAGGGCATAGCCGGCCAACGCCAGCACGCCCGCTGCCGTCAGTCCAAGCAATCCTCGTTTCACCGTCGTGGCAAAATGAGTGGAATCAGACATCCTGTCTCTCCCAAGACGGCGGCAGCATTACTGCGGCGCCAACTTGCGTTTTTGCGTCTCCAGATAGTCGCGCGAAGCCTGCCAGCGCCGCTCCAGTCCCTTGTACATATGGTCCAACTCGGTCTGCTGGGCCGGCGAAAGCTTGCCGTTGAGTTCGCCGATGCCTCGAGCCAGGATCCGCTCCACTTCGGATTGATGCGCGAACCTCAGCTCCAGCAGCAATACATGGGCACGGGAGACGATGGGCTCGATCTCCGCCTGTTGCTGGGCGGTCAACGAGAGACCTTCGGTGAGCCGCTTCATGATGCGTTCGTGACGGGCGGCAGGCCCATGGTCGTCGCGGGGCGTAGGCTCCGCGTGCAGGAACATCGAGTCCGCCACGACGCCGCTGAGCGCTCCGGCGCTGAAGAGGACGATCAGCCCGCCCCACAATTTCAATCGCGACGTCATGGGTTCCTCCGCTTGCTAATCCTCGAACAGGGGAACAGACTCAAACTCTTCGACGACGAGGGCGGGGGTATCCCCGCCCGGTGTCCGGAGAAGGCCGACGGTCAGCACGGTCACCATGAGCACGACCGCCGCTGTGATCGTTGCGGTGCGCCACACCAATTGATCCAACACGGCCGCGGGTGCCCAGCGGCTTCGTTCTGCCACGGACCGACGGATCTCGCGCATCACGGACTGCGTCACATCAACCGTAGACTGATTGGACCGTGACCGATACCCCTCGATCAGCGCGCGTTCAAGGGCATTCATCCGTTCGTCATCATGATGGGTCATGGGATCTCCCCGCGAACGTGTCGCGTAACAATGCGCGCAGCGCCTGTCGCGCCCGGTGCGCGCGAACCTTCACATTGATCTGACTCCACCCCAGCAATTGCGCCGCTTCACGCACCGAATAGCCGTCGAGGTGGACGAGTGTCAACACGGTGCGATTTTCCGGCGACAAGTGCCGCATCGCCCATTCCAGCACTTCTGCTGCTTCGCGTTTGTCGGACTGATCACGGAACTGGCTGTTAGACTGGGCAGACAACGTCTGCTCGATCCAGTGGGCATGGTCGTCGGTGAGGGCGCTGACGGGCACCTCATGACGAGATCGATCTCTCCAATAATCGTAACAGGTCCGCACCGCAATACCGGCCAACCAATGCTCAAAAGGCACCGAGTCCGAGAATTGTGCCAGGTTGACATAAGCCTTGACGAACACGTCATGTACGAGCTCCTGGACCCGGTCGGGCGGCACACGCCGGCCGACGATGCGACCGACGTGACGTTGGTGTCGTTCGATCAGCTCGGCGAATCGATCGGTTTCGCCCTGTCTGATGCGACGGACAAGTTCGCTCTCCTCGCGTGAAGCCCTGCCCACGGATAACGAGTCATCGGCCATCGACAGGTGAATTCCCGGAATGATCGCGCTGTCAGTGCACATCAGAACGGCAACGTGGCTCATGATACCACCCTGGGCCGACCGAGCGAATGCGAATTGGCGTCAGACGGCCGGCGTCGCTGTCTCCGACTCCTGACGGTCGTGGCCTTGCAACGGCTCGGCATCGGCACGCGTCCCTCCGTCGCGATGAGGGTGTCCGTAGCCCAACGCCTTGAACTTCGTCTGCTGTTCAGGAGTCAGCACGGCCATCATGTCGCGTTTGGCCCGTATCCCAATGATCCGGACATTGGCCTCAAACGATTCTGCCTCCTTCACCTTCGCTTCAATCGCCGGCATGCCCGCCTTGGCATTCCACATCATCGCGCGAAGCTCTCGCTCGCTGACCTGCCGGTCGGCCAACGCGCGTATCCCGGCGCGATCCGCATCCAGTGCCACGGTCCTGAGCTTGACGAGCTGTTCCTCGCTCAGGCCGATCTCCTGTTGATGAGACAGGAGATGCCGGAGCAAATGCCCGGAGACGCTGTGTCCCCGGCCATGCTGCGACATGGTGTGGCCTTTGCCGCAACGAGATCCACCGTCGGCCCACGCGGTTGGCGCAGCAAGTATTGCAGTGCCCACGGCAATGATGAAACCGAGCACAAAACGTGTTCTCATCGGTGCCTCCTGTAACATGGTTCGAGGTGACTGCCTTCTCTTCTACTCCCTAGTCGTGGAGAGAGAAAAAAGGTTACGAATCGATGGAAGCACGCGAATATATAGAGGAAGTGTGAGGATCGAGATTCAAAAACCCGGAGAAAATTCCAAAACGGGGATGAAGCGCAGGATTATTGGCCTTGGAATTCCCCGTGGAGGCCCTCGGGAATCATCGGTACATATGCCGGATCGGTCGACGATTCCCAAGCCTCATCGTTGCTTCCGGAGAAATCCCACCCGCGCACATACAGCATCAGCAAGACCGGTTCTTGGTTGGTGGTCCCGATGACACGTCCGACGACCGTCATGCGGGCCCATTGCCGGTATTTCGGGGGCAGCTGTTGGCGTGTGGCGGCGGTCACCCAGAAGTGGCCGGCCTCAGGCCCATCGAGTGAAACCGGGCGATGGGGGTGATACTTGGGATCCAGAGGGCGATTCTTGAGATGCAGCCAGACCTGACCTCCTTCTTCCTGCTCTTTGACGAGCACTCCTCCGAGGATCACCACCTTGTTAAGGTACTGCTGCGGAGAGCCGGTCAAGGCGGTCAACGTGACTCCCGGTTCGGCCTGCTCGACGTATTTCGCGGGAAGTGTGCTACAGGCGGACAGGATCATCATAAGGACCGCCCATAGGAGCAAGCGCCTCGCGGTCAGCTCCATGACCATGAGATGATACCGGGGTCGTATCATTGATTGGAGCCGCTCCGGGAGCGTTCGACTGCGGCAAGATCTTTGGACACATCCACGAGGACGAGCCGTAAGGCCTCGGTCAGCCCGCGCGCCAGCGCATCCGGCGAACGATCCCCGAGCGGGACCTCGTGACGGTAGGTTCGCCGGAAGAACGGTGGACGGTCGTTCCTGGCGTCGAGCAGCTGCAGCTCCAGGCCGAACACCGCTCGGGGCGCATCGCGAAAGTCTCCGTAGAATTCCGTCACGGTCCCTTCCAACAGATGGCTCGGTTCGACATGGTTCATGCCGAGTGCGACCACTTGAAAGCCAGCCGAACGGGACAGCCAGGTGTGCGTCTGTTGGGTGACCAGCGTCGCGGGTGCAACGAACCACTCATCGTAAAAATCGCTCTCATACTGCAGCTCTGCAACGCGATAGACCATCGCCCGCCCCGCGAACAGGGGAGACATGCGAAATTTGGTGATTTTGAGCACCATGCTGCCGGTCGAGAGTGCCTCTTGCTGCGGGAAATCAATATCGAGGACAAACGATCGCTTTTCCGGATAGCTCTTCTTGAGATCAAAGCAGCCCGATGCGATCGCGACAAGGATGCCCAGCCCCACCCCTATGACTCTCGACGTGGGTATCATCGCTTCATCGCTCGGGAATGTGTGGGAGGCTCACCGAACAACACCTGCGAGGGATAATGCTCGACGGCCTTTGTCAGATAGTTCAGTTCTTCGGTCACCGATCGCAGATTTTCCAGCAGATCGTCGATGGTTTCGCCCTTTGATGCCAGTAAGGCATCGATGCGGCGCAAACTGGTGTTCAGGCGGCCGGTAATCTCGGGCAATTGCGTCATCGCCTGACGCACATCTTTGGCCGTGTGGCTGAGATCTGCAGCCGTTCGCCGGATATCCGCCATTGCGACCGACGAATCCTTGAGCGTCTTGTTGAGGTCTGGACTTCCCAACATCCGTCTGGCCTCCTGGACCGCTCCGCGCAGCTCACCCATGACCTGTTTAGCTTCGGCGCCAAGCTGCTCCCCCTGAACATCGTTGACCAGACGTGTCACGGACACGATCATGGTGTCCACATTCTTGGCGATCTTGTCGATGTCCACCTGTTCCAGCTTCCGGGTGATCGACCGCAAGTCGGCACCCAGCTCCGTGATCGTACTCGGCGCCGACGGAATGTACGGTGTTTTCGGCGTCCAGGCGATCTCGATCGGGGGATACCGTTCGGGATCGAGAAAATCCGACTCGATATAGAGCACGCCGGTGATCCCCTGAGAGGCCAGGCGGAAGCGGAAGCCGCCATCGACGGCCTGTTTCATCAGGACGGCTTCGTCTTCTTCCTTGAGATTGGCCGCGATGCTGGGACGGACCGACATCCGCACGACCACCAGTCCTCGAAAGGGGAACGAATCGGTCTTGGGGTCGAAAATGAGGCCGTATTCCTCTTTCGCCAATCGGATCGATTCGACCCGACCGACCCGAACGCCGCGAAGCCTAACCGGGGCGCCGATCTCGAGCCCCTGAACCGATTCAAAAAAATACGTCTCCACCATGGCCGATTTCTCGAGCCATTTGCCTGCTCCCAGGACGATAATGCCGATGACGGCGAGCGCAGTCGCGGCGACGACAAAGAGACCGATCTTGAAGTAATGTGCTTGCTGACTCATGATGCTGGCTGCCCCGCCGCCTCCACTTGTCGGTTGAAGAACTGGCGCACCCACGGATTGTCCGAATGATCCTTGAGCTCTTTGGGGAGTCCTTCGGCAATGATGCCTTGTGTCCGCTTGTCCAACATGATGACCCGGTCCGCGATGGTCTCGATGCTGGGCAATTCGTGCGTCACCACGACGAAGCTAATTTTCAAATGGGTCGCAAGACTCAGGATCAACTGGTCGAGCTCGGCCGAGGTGATGGGATCGAGGCCGGCCGAGGGTTCGTCAAGAAACAGGATGGGCGGATCCAGGGCCATGGCCCTGGCGATGGCCGCACGCTTTCTCATCCCGCCGCTGATTTCGTCCGGCAGTTTGTTCGCGGCGGGACCAAGACCGACCAATTGGAGCTTCATCAGCGCGATGCGAGCAATGGCGTCGTCCGGCAGGTCAGTATGCTCCTCGAGAGGTAACCGGACATTCTCCAGCAGCGTCATTGATCCGAACAATGCGCCCTGCTGATACATCACGCCGATTCTCGCCAGAATGTCCAGCCGCTGCTGGCCCTGAGCCGTCACGACGTCCTTGCCTTCGATGTGGATCGACCCGGACAGCGGCCGGTACAGCCCGATCATGTGTTTGAGTAAGGTGCTCTTCCCGCAGCCCGATCCGCCGAGAATCACGAACACTTCGCCGGGATAAATGTCGAACGAGAGCTCCCGCAGCAGGATGTGGCCGTCGTAGCCGGCGGTGAAATGCCGGACTGCGATGATGGGCGTCTGATGGCTGAGCTCCCGACGGGCCATCTCAGATCCCCAGGCAATAAAAGATGACGGCGAAGATGCCGTCGACGATAGTGATCAGGACTAAGCCGCTGACGACCGCCCGGGTCGTGGATTCACCGACGGCACCCGCACCGCTCTTGGTCTGAAGACCGCGGAGACAGCCGATGGCGGCCACGACGATGCCGAACACAAACGATTTGCCGAGCCCGCCGAGCAGATCGCCGACTGTG
>Ga0207662_10001737_pt1 | contig 10686 bp, 8 predicted proteins | sample KBSS33LmetaG_FD_184338 | JGI IMG/M metagenome (GOLD analysis project Ga0207662, IMG submission 184338) | Switchgrass rhizosphere microbial communities from Kellogg Biological Station, Michigan, USA - KBS S3-3L metaG (SPAdes) (version 2) | ecosystem: Host-associated > Plants > Roots > Rhizosphere... | reverse complement strand
GTCCCGCGGGAAGCACGGCCGTGACCGGCACCTACTTCGGCGAGTACACGGGGACCCGCGATCCGCGCATCATCCAGCTCGGCGTGAAGCTGTACTTCTAGCGAGGGTGTGCGAGGTCGGCCCGCCGCCGCTATCATCGGCACGTGGCCGACCTCCTCCTCGCCAGCCAGAACCCGGGCAAGCTGGCGGAGATGCGGCAGCTCGTGGCCGGTCTTCCGTTCCACGTCGTGGGACCGCGCGACCTCGGCATCATGGAGGCGCCGGAGGAGACGGGAAAGACGTTCCACGAGAACGCGGTCCTGAAGGCCCGCTACTATGCCGGCCGCTCGGGCCTGCTCACCGTGGCCGACGACTCCGGCCTGTGCGTGGATGCCCTCGACGGCGGGCCCGGCCTCTACTCCAGCCGCTTCGGCGGGGAAGGCGCCACCGACGACGACCGCAACCGGCTGCTCCTGGAGAAGCTGCGCGGCGTGCCGCGCGAGAAGCGGGGCGCGCACTTCACGAGCGCGGTGGCGGTGGTGCGCGGAGGCGAGGTCCTCTTCGACGCCCAGGAGACCGTGGACGGCTTCATCGCGGAAGAGACGCGGGGCCCGAACGGGTTCGGCTACGACCCGCTCTTCTTCTATCCGCCGTTCGGCCGGACGTTCGGAGAGACGCGTCCCGAGGACAAGGACCGCGTCAGCCACCGCGGCAAGGCTTTCGCGCGCCTCAAGCGCTTCCTGGAATCACTTCCGGCAGAGACTGGTATCACCAAGGGGTGACGTTCCCGCGGTGAAGGAGGCCCTGCCCATGACACGCCCCGCCCTCTTCGGAGTGCTCGCGCTCGCCGTCCTCGGCGGCGCGGTCGCCCTCCACGCGCAGACCCCGCCGGGTCCCGTGCCGCGCGAGGCGGCGACGTGGCAGACGGTCAGCGTCACCGGCACCGGCCGCGTCAGCCTGACTCCGGACCGTGCGAGCTTCACCGTCGGCGTGCAGACGGTCGCGCCGACCCTCGCCGCCGCCACCCAGGAGAACGCCGCGCGCATGACCGCCATCCTGGCCGCGCTGCGGCAGGCGGGGGCCACCGACCGCGAGCTGCGCACGACCGGCCTCTCGATCTACCCGCAGATGGCGCCGGAGCCGGGCAACAAGCCGCGCATCGTCGCCTACCAGGTGTCGAACAACGTGACCGTGACCCGCGACGACGTGGCCACGATCGGCAAGCTCCTGGAGGCGGCGGTTCAGGCGGGCGCCAACACCGTCAGCGGGGTCAACTTCACCGTGCGGGAGCCGGCGCGGGGAAGGGACATCGGCCTGCAAGCGGCGTTCGCGGAGGCGAAGGCCAAGGCCGAGATCCTCGCACGAGCTGCCGGGCGCACCGTCGGCCGCGCGCTGGCCATCACGGAGGGCGGAGCGGCCATGCCGCCGATGCCGATGTTCCGGCGCGCGGAGATGGCGCAGGCCGCTTCCTATGCCGCGCCCGTGGAGTCGGGAGCGGAGGAAATCGCCTTCACGGTGTCGGTGGTGTTCGAGCTCCAGTAGGCGGGCAAAATCCCTTGACGGCCCGCGCGGACCGGGCGTACCGTCGGCACCGTTCCCGGCGGGACCGGGAGTCGTGCCCGAGGACGCATAGCCGGTCGATTCCCTGACATCCCGCTTCGCTGGATTACGCGTTATCCAGGTAAGGCGTCTCCCTATCGCGGAGCGCCACCAAATGCGAGGAGGGTCCCATGTGGGTCAAGAAAGCCACGCGCGCCGTGGTGGCCGCGGCCGCCGTCTCTTCGATGATGGGCTTCGCCGCGCGCTCGGCGGACCAGGATGACGATGACGACGAGGTGCGCCCCGTGGTCGTAAGGGCCGACGTCGTAGCCTCGGGAATTCCGGGCGCGGGAGCGATCGCCCAGATCGGAACCTTCCACCTCGGAGGTCCCTTCCACGACAACGCCACCCTCTCGCCGGCCACGGCGCCCGGCCAGATCCTCGACGGCAAGCGGCTGTTCGTCGCCAGCTCGTCCAACTTCGGCGCGCCCCTCGGGAGGGCGGACCAGGCGCCAGGGGCCGTGCTTTCCCTCGACCTGTCGGCGGGACCGGTGTCCGTTCCGCCCGCCTTCGCTTCCGTCGGAGGGCAGGCCAGCGCGCTCGGCGGGGCCGTTCAGCTCTTCGCCGCCAACAGCCCGGCGTTCTCGAACAGCGTGTTCAACCCGTTGGCCACCACCGCGGCCGAGATGGCCGTCAGCCTGCCTCTCGGCATCTCCTTCAACAACGCGTTCGGCCGGCCCTGGTTCGCAAACGCGCCGGGGGGCGACGCGGGTTACGGCACGATCACCGTGATCGACCCGGGCGGGGCGCCGTTCAAGGGCCCGCCCGACCCCGTCGCGGGGGGCGTCTTTGCCGGCGACGTGACCAACCGCGGCCCCGCCTCCACCCACGGACTCGTCGCTCCCGCCCTGGCCACCTCGCTCGTCACGAAGTCGCCCGACGGCACCGGCCGCGCCGTCTTCTTCGCTGCGCTCTCCGACGGCAGCGTGGTGCAGGTCCACGTCCAGAAGGGAGTCGATGGGATGGCCGCTCCGGGCTCGTTCACGCCGATCCACGGCATCGCCGCCGCCGCCGCCGAGTCCGCGGATCCGGATGCCGTCACGCGCGTGGGCATGGTCTTCAACTGGGTGCCCAACCGGGTCGTGTACGTGACCGACCCCCTCGCCAACCGCATCCTTGCCCTCGACCTGACGGACGACGGGACGCTGTTCGTGTCGAGTCCGCGCTTCCTCCGCTCGCGCCGGCTCGACCGCCCGGTGGACATCGCGCCCACTTCCGTCGAGGTGGCCGCGCGCAACTTCGCCAGCAACACCACGCTGGGCGGCGGGTCGGACCTCTACGTGCTCAACCGGGGCAACAACACGGTGGTCCGGTTGACGCAACGCGGGCGCGTCACCGCGATCCGCCGTGTCCAGGCGCCCATCGCCGGCCTGCGCCTCGCCGGGCTGGCCGTCTCGGACGACGGGCGCACCTTGTGGATGACGGCGACCGCGCCCGGCCGGCGGGGTTTCGTCCTGCAGATGCCGGCCTTCGGGGCCGGGGAGGTGACGGACTCTCTCCTCGCGGACGCCGCCGCCTCCGGCGCCCACGGCGCCGTCGCGCAAGGTCAGTTCCTGTTCTCGGAAGAGCTCACGCCGAGACAGGGACTGGGCCCGCTCTTCAACGCCCGGTCCTGCGGCGCCTGTCACGCCGCGGGCGGCCCGGGAGCGGAACCGGAAACCTTCGTGACCCGGGTGGCGCGCATCCGAAACGGTGTCTTCGACCCGCTCCTCGGCCACGGCGGGCCGGTCGCCCGACAGCACTCGGTGGCCGAGCTCGGCGGCGACGACGATTGCGGTCTTCCGACGGGCCTGCCGGAGCGCGCGAACGCGACGTCCGTGCGCAGCGCGATGACGCTCCGGGGCACGTCGCTGATCGACAACATCCTCGACCGCGCGATCCTGGCCCAGATCGCCACGCAGCCCGATGGCGTACGCGGGCGCGCCAACGTGATGCCGGACGGCCGCGTCGGCCGCTTCGGCTGGAAGGCGCAAACGGCGACCCTGGTCGAGTTCATGGGAGAGGCCCAGCGCGACGAGCTGGGGCTCACCAACCCGCTGCAGCCGCGCGACCTCGTTCACGGCTGCGGAGCGGGCCGGAAGTCGCCGGAGGCGGACGGGCTCGCCCTGACCTCGCTGGTCGCCTTCCTCAACACGATCGAGCCGCCGACTCCTACCCCCGCCTGCCTGGCTTCGACGGGCGCGTCGCTCTTCGCGGCAACCGGCTGCGCGTCGTGCCATACGCCGGCGCTGCCGGGGCCCGGCTCGCCGACGGCGTCACAGCGCCCGGTGCGCCTCTACTCGGACCTGCTGCTCCACGACCTGGGGCCGGCGCTCGCCGACGGCTTCCCGCAGGGACAGGCGACGGGCGGCGAGTTCCGTACGATGCCGCTCTGGCGCGTCGCCGACCGCCCGCACTTCCTGCACGACGGGCGCGCGGCGAGCATTGTCGAAGCGATCACGGCTCACGGGGGACAGGGGGCGGGGGCCGCCGCCGCCTTCCAGGCCCTCTCCGATGCCGACAAGGAGGCCTTGCTCGCCTTTCTCGACTGTATCTAGGGCCGGGTCGGCTGAGCGGACGGGAGCTGCTCCGGCTTCGGCTTCTTCAGGGTCACGTCCCCCAGCACCGTGCGCTGCATCGCGATCAGCTCCTGCGTGCCCTTGTGGGCGGCGGCCATCAGGGCCTTCATCTCGTCCTCGCTGAAGGACCCGTCTTCGGCCGTGCCCTGGATCTCGACGAAGCGGCCGGCGCCCGTCTTCACGATGTTCATGTCCACGTCCGCCTTCGAGTCCTCCTCGTAGTTGAGGTCGAGGACGATCTCGGAGCCGAGCTTGCCGACGGACGTGGCGGCCACGAAGTCGAGCAGGGGCAGCTCCGCGAAGTTGCCCTGCTTGCGCATGTGGCGCAGCGCATCGACCATGGCCACGAAGGCGCCCGTGATGGAGGCGGTGCGCGTGCCGCCGTCGGCCTGGATCACGTCGCAGTCCACCCAGAGCGTGCGCTCGCCCAGCGCGCGCATGTCCACGACCGCGCGCAGGGATCGGCCGATGAGGCGCTGGATCTCGTGGGTGCGCCCGGAGGGCCGGCCCTTCGTGACCTCGCGCTGCGAGCGCGTGGAGGTCGAGCGCGGCAGCATCCCGTATTCGGCGGTGATCCAGCCCTCGCCCTGGCCCTTCAGGAACGGAGGGACGCGGTCCTCCACGCTCACCGTGCAGATCACCTTGGTGTCGCCGACCTCGATGAGGGCGGAGCCCTCCGCGTGTTTGGTGTAGCGCGGGGTGATGGTGACCGGCCGGAGCTGGTCGTGGGCCCGTCCGTCGCTGCGCATGAACCTTCCCTTCGGCGGCAGGATCGCGGGGTCGATCTTGAGCGAATCCCCGATGCGGAAGCCCTTCACGGCCGCGTCTCCGTCGCGCCCGCGACGGCGGGAGAAGGCGCCAGGGAGTAGATCCGGCGGTACTGCTCCTGCCCGGCGAGCACCGTCATCACGTAGAGCCGCGTCTCGCTGAAAGGAATGCTGTCCACGAACTCCTCCGCCGTCATCCCCGGGCGCGCCAGGTTCCAGACCGCCACCCGGTGCGGACCTGCATTGTACGCGGCTACGGCTCTCTCGATCTTGCCTCCGAAGCGGTCGATCATCTCGCGGAGGTAGACGGTTCCCAGCTTGAGGCCGAGAGCGGGGTCGTGGAGCTGGGACACGGCGAGCTTCTTGATGCCGGCGGCGCGGGCCAGCGCGCGGCCCGTCGGGGGCATGAGCTGCATCAGCCCGTGCGCCCCCACCGCGCTCACCGCGCCGGGGTCGAACGTGGATTCCTGCTGGATCACGGCCGCCACCAGCGCCGGGTCCACGCCGGCCGCGCTCGCGTTGGCCGTGAGGAGGTCGCCGAACTGCAGGGGGAACAGGATCCGCCACACCGCGTCCGGCAGCGAGCCGCCCGTCTCCGTCACGTACTCCGGATAGGCGCGCTTCATGGCGGTGATGGCCGGCCGGAGCTGCCGCTGACGCCAGAAGATCCAGCTCCGCGTCGCCTGCACGGTGGGGCTGGGCGGTACGGACGAGAGCTCGTCCATCGCCTCCTCGAGCCGTTCGATGAGGAGCAGGTTGCGCACGCGCGTGCGGTAGGGCTCCGGCATCACGGCGAGCCCCTCCGGCGGCGCGGGGTGCGTGGACGAGGCGCCTGCGGGCAGGCGGCCCAGGGCCTCGCGCGCGCGGATGCCGTGGTACGCGTATTTGTAGCGGGCCAGGAGCTCCTCGAAGAGGGCCCGCGCGCGGTCCTCCTGGCCCATCTCGCGGCGCGCGCGTCCGGCCCAGTACAGGTAGGCCGGACGCCAGAGGTTCGAGCCGCGGGCCTTGGCCGCGGCCTCGAACATGTCCGCCGCCTTGTCGTAGTGGGCGGCACGGTATTCGGCGAAGGCCACGCGGAAGGTCGCGGGGTCGATGTATTTGCCCTGCGGATAGCCCTCGAGGATCCGGCGATAGAAGGGGAGCGCGTCGTCGTCCTTGCCCGACCGCGCGTAGAACGCGGCCCCGTCGAGCAGCGCCTCCTCCGCCCATGACGTGCCGGGGAAGCGCGTGGCCACCGAGCCGTACGCGGCCGGGCTGCTCGCGCGCCGCGCCTGGATCCGGGCCAGGAAATAGGCCGCCTCCGGCTCGACCGCGGATTCCTTCTTCACCGCGGCCAGGGCCACGCGCGCCTGGTCGTCGCGACGGCCGATCTCGAGGAGGGCGCGGCCGAGGCGGACGTGGATGAGGTCCGCATCCGCGGGCGAGGGCTTGCGCAGGAGAAGAGCCTGGAAGAGCTTGATCGCGGAGCGATGTTCCCCCGCCTCGAACAGGACGAGCGCCTTCTTGAGGTCGCGGCCGATCTTCTCTTGCGGAGTGGCCGGGGGCAGGTCGGCGGCGAGCTTGCCCAGCCGCACCGCGGCCTCCCGTCCTTGCGGCGTCGCCGGGTAGTCGCGGTCCAGCCGGTCGAGCGCTTCCGCGGCGGCGCGCCGCTGCCCGCGCTGCTCCTGCACCGCGCCGAGCTGGAGCAGGGCCTGGGGCTCGCGGCCCGGGCACTGCGCGAGGGCGCGCTGGATCATCTCCAGGGCCTGGTCGCGCTGCTTGAGCACGTCGTGGACCTCGCCTCCGCGCAGGAGAGCGGCGCAGCGGAAGGGATTCGGATCCGCCCGCGCGACGAGCTTGTCGTAGTTCTCGGCGGCCCTGGTGAAATCGCCCGTCTTCTCGTAGAGCTCGGCCAGCGCCTTCCAGGCGTGGTCCTCGAGGCGGGTCTTCGCGACTCCCTGGTCGAGGAGGAGCGGCTCCGCCTCCGCGTATTGCTGGTGGTCGAGGAGGAGGAGTCCCGCGCCGAGCCGGGCCAGGCCGGCGGCCGCGCTGCCGGGATTCTGGGCGGCGAGGTCGCGCAGCGCGTGCGCGGCCTGGGGCGTGCCCGCGAGAGCGGGATCGGTCACGATGTCGTGCACCGCCGTCTCCACCTCGCCCTCCGGGACGGGCTGCAGCCAATACCCGCGCGCGGCCAGGGACGCCGGTGGCGCGGCGGGAGGAGAAGGAGTGGCGGCCATCGCGAGCGCGACGGCCAGGACGAGGGTACGCACCATCAGGAGACCCTACGGAGGAAGACGCCGCCGCTACATCGGTCCGAGCGCGCCCTGGTCTCCTCCAGCAAGGATCCTCACGAGCTCATCGTAGAAGTAGTTCGTGCTGTCGCGGACGTGCGGCGCGACACGGTCCGCGTACATCTGGCGGCCGCGCTCGATGTCTTCCTTCAGCCTCTCATAGATGTCCTTGTTGCGGCGGCCCTCGTTCACCTTCGCCTCGTTGTAGAGCTTGATCTCGCTCACGACCAGGCGGGCGAAGCGCTTCGCGTCCTCGTGGGCCTTCGTCTCCTCCGGCGACAGGTGGGCGGCGGGCGGAGGAGGAGGCGGCGGCGGGGCGGCGGCGCGCGGCGCGGCCCCGCCACCGGGGCGCATGGCGGACATCTGCTGCGCGTTGAACATCACGGTCGAGCCGCCCTCGTCGGCGGGGGCGGGAGCGGCGGCCGCGGCCGGCCGTGGAGCGGGCGCGGCGGGCCGCGAAGGAGCGGACGGAGCGGGCGCGGGAGCCGCGGCGGCGGTCTTGGGGGCCAGCGAGAGCATGTCGATCGTCTTGCCCGCGAAGAGGACGAGGACCTCGATGAGGTCCGCGACGGGGGGCGGCACTTCCTCGAGCGAGCTGTCGCAATAGAGGATGGCGGCCAGCTTGTCGCGCAGGATCAGCGGCACCGCCAGCACCGCCTGCGGGTTGCCGCCCAGCTTGGCCAGCGCCTGCTGCGTTCCGGGGGAGTGCTGCAGCGCCCCGCGCAGGGCGTGGCGCGAGTTGTTGACGTTGCGGAGCACGGTGTCGGCGTTCAGGGGAACGTTGACCTGCTTGATCACCTCCGCGGGCTCGACGCCGCGCGCGTACCAGCCGATCGCGCTCGGGCCCTTGACGATGAACATCGCGGCGCGGTCGACGTATTGCGAGACCTCGTTGACGAGATGGGTGAGGACCTCGGACAGGCTGGCGCCCTTCTCCAGGGTGGCCACGGAGGCCTTGAGCTGATCGAATCCGGGACCGACCGGCGCCGCGGGCTCCGGGGGAGGCATGTTCGCCACCACCTCGGCCATGGCCATCTCGATGTCGCCTTCGTTGATCCTCTCGTCGTAACGGGCCACGGATTCCTGGAGGTCGTCGAGCGCACGGACGAGGTTGCCCTGGTGCTCGCCGATCTGGCGCTGGATGTCGACCACCCAGTTCGCCATCTGCTGGCTGATGAGGCTGAGCGCCTTGGCCTTGAGGTCGTCTTGTAAGGTCATCTACACCTCGGGATGTGCCGCGAAATCCAGACACGCCCAGGATTTAGCGCATTATCGGCAGTTCGCTCCGGGGTGTCAACGGTTTGCGCGGACCGGTGCCGCGATCGACAATCGTCGCATGCGCCGTGCGTCGCGGGGTCCGATCGACTTGCACGGTGTGTACCGGAAGCTCGTCCTCCGCCGCGGACACGCGGGATGGTGGCCGGCCGGGAGCGCATTCGAGGTCTGCGTCGGCGCCATCCTGGTCCAGAACACGGCCTGGACGAACGTCGAGAAGGCGCTCGACGTTCTGCGCTCCCGCGGCCTCCTGTCGTATGAAGGGCTCGGCCCGCTGTCCGCCGCCGAGATCGCGCCCCTCGTCCGCTCGGCCGGCTGCTTCAACGTCAAGGCGCGGCGGCTGCGGGCGTTCCTGGACTTCCTCGGCCAGGAATACGGCGCGCGGGTCGACGCGATGGAGGCGGAAGAGCCGGCGCGGCTACGGGAGAAACTGCTCGGGGTGGCGGGGATCGGGCCCGAGACCGCGGATTCGATCGCGCTCTACGCCGCCGGTCGCCGGTTGTTCGTGATCGACGCCTACACGCGGCGCGTCTTCTCGCGCCTGGGCGTGATCCGCGGGGACGAGCCCTACGACGTGCTGCAGCGCCGGTTCATGGACGCCTTGCCCGCGGACGCGGGGCTCTACGGCGACTACCACGCGCAGATCGTGCTCCTGGCCAAGGACGTTTGCACGCGGCGGCCCTCCTGCGCGGCCTGTCCGCTCGAGGCCCTCTGTCCGCGCATCGGGGTGACCGCGACGGCCGGGTCAGACCTTGAAATGGCTCCGGATGAGGGACAACGACAGCCAGTCCGGTAGCAGCCGCCGGCCCAGGGGCACGAGCACGGAGTCGGGCCCCACGGTGTAGCGCACGCGCGGCCGGCGCGCCCGGAGCGCCTGCAGGATCACCTCGCCGACGACGTCGGGCCGCGGCGCCTTCGGGAGCGACTCGCGAATGACACGCTCGCAGGCGCGCCGCCCCTTCGCGTAGGCGGACTCGCCGCCGCCGTCCCAATCCATGTTGTCGTTGAACGGCGTGGCGATGTCGCCCGGCTCGATCAAGGAGACGCCGACCCCGAACGGCGCGACCTCGATGCGCAGGGCGAGGGTGATCGCGTCGAGCGCCGCCTTGCTCGCGGAATAGTGGGACTGGAACGGGATGGGGGCGCGCCCGGCGAGCGAGCCCACGACGACGACGCGGCCTTGCGCGCGGCGTAGATGGGGAAGGGCGGCGCGGAGCACGGTCAACGTGCCGATGACGTTGGTCTCCAGCTGCGCGCGTGCCTTCTCGATGGGCAGGTCCTCCAACGCGCCGAACACCCCGTATCCGGCCGCGCAGACGACCGCGTCCAGTCCGCCCGCCTTCGCCACGACCGCGGCGACGCCGGCCCGCACCGAGCCCTCGTCACGAACGTCCAAGGCGATCCACGCGTCGCGGACCCCGGCGGGAAGTTGAGAGGGCGCCCGCCGGCTCGCCCCGAAGACCCGGAAGCCGTGGCGGGCCAGGCGCTCGGCGGCGGCGAGGCCGATGCCGGAGGAGGCGCCCGTGACGAGGATGGCGGCCGTCGGGGGAAGGGGACGCAGGCAGCGGATCGTAGCGTGCTAAAATAAGGATGTCTTGGGGGGCGTACTGGTTTCGACGGGAACAACGACCCCGGGCGATGCAGGCGGAGCGTGCTACCGGCTCCTAAATCCGGTGGAAAGTCACAACTGCCAACGATAACTTGGCATTGGCTGCCTAACTTAACCGTTAGCTAGCCCGTCCTCCCGGTTGCCCGCCCACGGCGGCCGGACAGGGCGTCATCAAGGTGGGCTGGCCCTTAGCTCTCGGTCCGGGGGCGACGGGCGAGATCAATCGGACTAGCGTTCGCCGGTTTCGTCCGGCCTTCACGGTGGGCGCGAAATTTCAGGCCGGGCTAAGCCTGTAGGATCTCCCGTAGGCGTGCTTCCGGACGTGGGTTCAACTCCCACCGCCTCCACCATACTGAAAGAGCGCCGCCTCATCCTCGGGCGCTTCGTTGCTCCTCGCTTGCGCACGAACGCAGTGCGCGGCGCTCGTCGCGCCTCGCGCGCGAGGCGATGCGGCGCTCCAGAGCAGCACTGAAGGTTCTGTGCTGCTGTTTCAACAAGAGATTCGTGCGATCGGCCCCTTGCTGGCCGCGCTTGCGGGCGGGGATCTTGTGGAACACCATCCGCCATGCTTCGTCTCGGAATCGTGCTGACTCTCCTGGTAGCCGCCGGAACGACGACGGTCCAGGCGG